>Ga0187864_10001577_pt1 | contig 21567 bp, 15 predicted proteins | sample June2016WEW_11_4_FD_132985 | JGI IMG/M metagenome (GOLD analysis project Ga0187864, IMG submission 132985) | Peatland microbial communities from SPRUCE experiment site at the Marcell Experimental Forest, Minnesota, USA - June2016WEW_11_40 | ecosystem: Environmental > Terrestrial > Soil >...
ATGTCCTCTTGCTTCTCCCGTTGCTTGCGCGTGCCCATTGCCATGCGCACATTCTACGAATCAAGCCTGTGGATACTTCAACATTTTTTGCCTGCGTATCCAGACTTGCACCACGGGCTGCTAAGGGAAATCACTGCAGCGCTATCAAATTTCGCTTCATGCGTCGTAGGCGAAATTTACCTACTACCTATGGTAGTAACTCGCTTCCTTCGCTAATCTCAGCCACTGCGCGAGAGCCGGCACCGACTCTTCTCAATTCGCTGTGGGAAGGAGCTAGTCATGCAATCCAACCTAAGAGCCGCAAGCCTTTTTCGAATCGCTAGCCTTGTTTTTCTAAGTTTGATTCTCCCTTCCACATTGCATGCACAAAATTCCACCAGCACACTGCGAGGTGTGGTCCAAGACCAAAGCGCCGGGCGAGTGGTGGGTGCCCGGGTCGTTGTCCGGTTAACAGGATCCTCCATCGCCCGCGAGGCAACGGCAAACGATCGCGGAGAATTTCGCATTGAGGGCCTTCTGCCCGGTCCCTATCAGGTAGCCGTTACGGCCAAAGGTTTCGCGGAGGCCGCGGCCGATGTAGACACCGCAGTCAGTGTGGTGCGCGATATCACCATTACGCTCAAACCCGCAGGCGCACACGAGACGGTGAATGTGCAGGGGACTTCTTCCGGGATTACGACCGAAACGCTTGATATGTCGAGCGCCGTGCGTGGCGGCGTAGTTGACAGCAAGGACCTCGAAACGTTTCCGCTCCCGGCGCGCAGTTTTGCCAACATCGCTTATCTCGTACCCGGAACTGAGCCGGTCGAGCCTTCCGATCCTACCAAGGCGCGCATAACCGCCGTCTCCACCGGCGGAAGCTCCGGTTTGAACAACGAACTGTCGGTTGACGGTGCCGACAACTCCGACGACTGGATCGGCGGTTTCCTGCAAAATTTCTCGCCCGACGGACTTCAGGAATTTGCCGTGCGCACCTCGAATGAAGAAGCGGATACCGGGTGGACGACAGCCGGGTCCGTCGTGATCACCACCAAGCACGGCACCAATGATTGGCACGGCGACTTGGCTTTCTATGAGCGCGCGGCAGCGCTTAACGCCCGCTTCCCGATCGAGAACCCGGCGCCCAATCCCAAGCAGCCGTTCTCGCGCCAGAACTATGTCGGCACTCTCGGCGGTCCCATCGTAAAAAACAAGCTGTGGATTTTCACCTCATTCGAGGCCGTGCACGAGGATGCGAGCGTCGCCTACAGCCCCGCCAGCACGACGCAGTTCAACGCGCTCGCGCAATTGGCGCAAATGGGATTGATCACCGGCGCTCCTTCTATCGCCACCCCCGCCTTTGTTCCGGTTCCGTTTCGCGACTATATGGGTACGGTGCGCTTTGACTGGTCGCAATCGTCAAAATCGAGTTGGTTCCTGCGTACATCGGAAGACAGCTATACAACGAACAACGCCCTGGTGGCGCAGGGAACATTGCCGTCAACCGGTCTGCTTACGCACAATAATTACTGGAATGTGGCGCTCAGCAATACCTATACTTTCAATTCCAACACGGTTGGCAATCTGGTTCTCGACGCCAGCTTATTGCATCTCACGCAGACTCGGAACTCAAATCTGGGCTTCGCGCTGGCCTTTCCCTTCAGCTCCACGGCGCTGACCATCTCCGGATTTGAAACCTTTGGCGACAACCAATTCGCTACTCCTATTACTCTTTTTCCCGACCTACGCAATCAACAGAAATACCAGTTTCGCTACGACCTAAGCCACATTGTGGGTACCCATGCGCTCAAGTTCGGAGTCGACTTCATTCACGAACCGGTGCTGAGCGGGGCGTTTCCTGGCACAGCCGAGACTCTTGCCAGCTACGTCAATAACCCAACCTATTACATACAGAACCCCGGCGTGTTCGGAACCTTCAACCCGCAGTGTGTCAACTTCACCGCTTCGGACGGCTCAACATGCAGTTTCACTCCTGCCGGCGACGGTACCTTTTCGCAGAGTGTTCAGCGTCTCGCCCTCTACGCCGAGGACTCCTGGCGAGTCTCGCCCAAACTCACGGTCAACTACGGCCTGCGTTGGCAATCGACTTGGGGACTATTCACTGCTTCGGGCCGAAGTGAGGCGGATAATGCCGCATACATAACGCTGCAGGCATTGCAGATTCCGGTTGTGCCCAGCCTGCCGCAGGATTACCACAAGCAGATCGCGCCGCGCCTTGGGTTCGCTTACTCTCCCGGCAACAGCGGGAAGACCGTAATTCGCGCCGGCTTTGGCATTTACTACGACGATCTGGCACAGAACGGATGGGCGACTGCATTCCAGGGTGTCAATAGCTCGAACTTCACCACCGGAACGTGCAGCCTTACCGGAGGCCCAGGCACTTATGCGCTTGTCGGCTCCGGCTGCCTGACTGGCGGCAGCGGGGCCACGGGAAATTTGGTGGGCTCCCGTTACAAAACGCCCTACGCCATTCATATTACCGGCGGCGTGCAGCACGCTTTCAACAATCAATGGCTGATGAGCGCCGATTATGTATACGAGGACGGCGTTCACGGGTACCGCGCCTTCCCCTATACCAGCGGCACCAACTTATTCACTCCACTCATTCCCACGTCGGACCCAAACTATGCCCAGGACCAGGCGAATGTGGTGCCCAATGTCAATGTCTTCGAGTCCGACAACCGTTCCAAGTACAACGCGCTGATGCTGCATCTGGCAGGCAATACGCGCCGCTTCAATCTGGTCGCGAACTACACGCTTTCCAGCGCGGATACATGGGGTTGCCTGCTGGGCGAACTGTTTGATTATGTCGATGGCGTCTGCAAACTGCAGAACGGGCAGCTGAATGCTTTCGGACCCGGAGACTACGGACCATCTGGCGAAAACGTTACTAGCCGCTTCGTACTGGCCTTCACGGTGCATATTCCTGGTGGATTCGAAGTGAGCAGCATCAATCAGGCTGAGAGCGCCCGCCCCATCACCATCACGAGCGCGGACAACAGCGCCCGCATCTATGTAAATGGAGTGTACACAAGCCTCGACGAATTCCGCGGCACGCCTTACATCCAGTCAGACCTGCGGGTCACGCGTCCTTTCAAAGTCAACGAGCGTTGGACTATCCTGCCATTCGTCGAGTTCTTCAATCTCTTCAACCGTAACAATCCCGGGGCGAACTACGCGGTCAATGTCGTCCAGCTTCCGGTTCCGCCATCCCAGATGGTGCCAAATCCAGTGACAGGTATCACCAATGTCACCAGTATTTGCACGAACCCAAGCTGCACCCAAACCGTGCCTATCACCAGCCTGAACCAGCTTCAGATACCCGAGGGCGCACTGGGAGATTTCTTCGGACCCGGCACCACCGTCGGCATTCCCTTCGCCGCCCAACTCGGGGTGAGGGTCACGTTCTAGAGGCTGCTCGGAGATCGAGAGTGACTTGCCAGCCTCCATTAGCTCATCAGCATGACGGTGCCCGTGCAAGGAGCCCGCTCCAGTGTTAAGGTCTACTGATTGCTGTCTGTGACCTGCATCACGAGTGAGTGTTCAAGAAACGAAACAAGCTTCCGGTCAGGCTCATGCGTTCATGCATACAGAACTGTTTGCCGGCTCTAGCTGAGCGACCGGAAGCGCGGGCTCCATCGCGTAGAACTGTCCCTCGTCACAATCCTGTCCGGCTGTGAAATCAACAACTTCGCAGGGCAGTCGGCAAAGTCGGTCTGCTATAACTGGTACTACCTGTGGCAATTCATCAGGGGGTTTACGGCACCCGGGTTTTTGATCTTGTCGGGGTTCTCTTTTGCACTAGCGACGGTCGGCGTGTGGCGCCAGCACATTGCACTTTCCTCAGCGGTATGGCGCCGCGTGCGCCGTTTCGGTTTGTTTCTGCTTCTCGGCTATGCCCTGCACTTTCCCGTGCATCGGATCGCCGATATCCGATGGTTGAACAACGACGACTGGCGCGCAGCTCTTCAAGTAGATATCTTGCAAGTCATCGGCGCAAGTCTCCTTCTGCTTCAGGGGCTCGTATTCCTGACACGTACACCCAAGCGGTTTGCGGCCGTTGCGCTGACCGCTTCCACAGTGGTGGTCCTTGCCACGGTTTATGTGTGGGCGGCGGATTGGCCGCGGTGTCTGCCGGCAACACTGGCAGCCTATCTGAATGGGTCCACCGGTTCGCTATTTCCCTTGTTCCCGTGGTCGGCATATGTGCTGCTGGGCGCCGGTCTAGGGATGCTGTACGCGTCCTCGCAAACTGCATCGCCGCTACGCTTCGGCCGCGGAGTGGTGTTGCTAGGCGCCGCTCTCGCTGTGAGTGGTCAGCTATTGCAGGACTTGGGATTGCGTTTGTATGCCGCTCTCGACTTCTGGCACACGAGCCCGACGCTATTTGCGACGCGAGCCGGCGTCATCCTGTTGGCGCTCGGGCTCGCACTCCACGTGAAGGGATTTCCTGTACGCGGATCCGGCACGGTGCGGGCGCTGGCCCAGCAGTCGCTCATGGTGTATTTCGTCCATGTCTGCGTGCTGTATGGTTCCACCTGGAATCCCGGCCTGAGGCAATACTGGGGCGGCAGCTTCGATCTTCCCCATGCCGCCACCGCTGCGGCCCTCATGATTGCGTTTCTGCTAACCACCGTCTTCGCGTGGAGTCGATGTAAGAAGGTAGGAGGCTTGCGCGAGTTAGCCATGCGCGTCTCTGCAGTTCGTCCAAAGGATCGGCCCAGGTTACGCTTCATTACCGACGTCGAACACCGAGCAGCCGAAGGTATTCATGCTGTGGCGAGGCTATCTCCTCTAACGCAGCGGGCTGGCCAAGCCACCTCCGGCACATCACAGTGACGATCATGGCGATAAGTTCAATCTCCACCAATAGCAGCAGCACTCACGGCGAGCAATTCGCCAGCGTGGGGAGAGGACTGACGCCGTTGAACACTCTTGGGTGCTTGCAGCGCCAGCCACAAGTCGTACAGCGGTTCACTCAATCTCCCTTAGCTTGCTTGGCAAGCTTTACGCCGATTTAACGCAGTCCTAACTCCACGAAGCAATCACCGGGGTTTTAGTCATCAGACCCGCTGAAGGAGTGCCTGTAAAGGAAGATGCGCGCAACGCCTTGGTGTGGCCATTCTGAGGCTGTTTTTCTTGAGCACGGACACTAAACCGTGCCGGCGACAGTTGTCGAAGGGAGATTCCGTAGTGGAGAACTACATCGCAGAAACTTCCGTCCCGCGCGAAATAGGTGGCGTAAAGCTTACAGAGCCCATCGTCTTATGTGTGGACGACAACGAGGTGATCCTTGAACTGCTTTGGGAGACGCTGACGGTTAACGGCTTTCGCGTGGTGTGCGATTCCAATAGCGAGCGAGCCCGCCGGACAATTCACTCCATGGAAATCGATGCGGTGGTACTGGATTATGACATGCCGGGCTGCAACGGACTTGAACTGGCTGCGACCGTACGAGGCAACAAACCGCAGGTGCCGATTCTGATGTTCTCTGGATCTTTGCTGCCCTCCGAAGCGCTTAAGTCAGTGTCGTCGTTTGTGGCGAAGAGCCAGGGTGTATTTGCATTGATCGATGCCTTGCGTCGAGAACTGGATCATCTTCAGCCGAAATCAGGACCCCAACTGTGCGCTAAGGCCACGGATCACGGCCAGAATTCGTGATGTGCATCTTACAAAAACTCGGAAATCTGTGGATGACGATGCTGACGTCGAACGCGCCGTTCACGGCGGGAACAGCGTACATAGCGGCCCTAATCATGCAAAGAGTATTCAGGAGCGTTGGACAATGAAAACAAGTTTTCGGCACACGGTCGTGGTCTTTGCAGTGCTGGTGGGCAGTACTGCGCTTTACGCGCAAATGGGTCCGCAACAGGGCGGTGGTCAGTGGGGACACGGTCCCGGACAAGCGACGGCAGCCGATCAGCGACTGAAGCGCATGACCAGGCAGTTAAACCTGAGCGATGCGCAGCAGCAACTGATCAAACCCATCTTGGAGAACGAGGCCAAGCAGATGCAGACTCTGCATGAGGATCCTTCACTTTCACAGCAGGACCGCATGAACAAGACGATGCAGATCCGGCAGGACACGTCGAGCCAGATCAAGCCCATCTTGAATGCCGATCAGCAACAAAAGTATGAGCAGATGATGAGCCGCCAGGGCCAGGGACGCGGTCCGGGTGGACCGGGTCAGATGTCGCCTTCCGGCCAGGGTCAGGATCAGCCGCCGCCGCAGTAATTTGATAGAGGCGGGGTCTATCGTCGGTAACTCTTAAGTAGGCTTCCGGGCGCTTGAGGGTGTGTCTGTGCTTGACGTTTGCGGAGCGATAACTAAAAGAAACAGATATTTCAATGCTTTATAGGAGACTAATCAGTGAAGAATAGCAGATGGATTTTTGTGGTTGCAGTTGTCCTGTTACTCACGATTACGGCGTTTTCGCAGGAGTACCCCAAATTTGAAGTACCTGTGGGTTTTTCTTTTATCAACGTTCATCCCGACCTCAGCCCGATTACCAGCTTCAACATGTTCGGTGGCGGCGGCGGCTTTGTATATAACGTTAGTTCGTGGATCGGCATCAAGGCCGACTTCGGTGGTTACACGCAGGGCAGCGGCCTCAAGAATCAGCTGACCAACCTTGGCTATGCCGGCCAGGCGAATGGCAATGTATTCACCTACATGTTCGGTCCCCAGATCAAGAAACACTCTGGGAAGCTGCAGCCCTTTGGAGAGGCTCTGTTTGGAGCGGCGCACAGTAATCTATATACCCAGCTTTACGATGCCCAGACCGGACTGGTGTCGGCAAGCAGTAACAACAACGCTTTTGCTATGGAATTTGGCGGCGGTCTTGATTTCGCTCTTACTCCGCACATCCAGTTGCGGCCAGTCGAAGTGGACTACCTTTACACCCGCTTCGGCATCAATGGCACCAGCTACGCCGGCTCCCAGAGCAACTTCAAATACTTCGCCGGCATAAATTTCACTTTCGGCGCCAAGTAAGCACCGACGAACTGCACTCACTCGGCAAGGATCGGATACCAATAAAATATCGCTAAGCTCTTCTTCATCCAACATCCGCAAGAGAGAAGGCCTGTGAAGCTTCGCAGTGTGTCCGTCATTGCCGTCCTATTCTTCTTATTCCCGTTCACCGTCTTTGGGCAACACGGAGGTCGGCGCGGCACCTCCACAGGTACCAGCGGCGGGACGTCTGCACCAGCGGAAAATCCAGACGTGGCGGCCATCAAACATGCCGTCGCTGTACAAGCCACCGAGGAACAGATCGGGCAGTTTCGCCTGATGATCAAGAGCACCGAAGCCGTGCGACAGCAGGCGCACGATCTTCAGCAACTGGGCTCGAGCGCAAATAATTCAGAGGGTTTGACGAGCAAGGCGACCGGCTTACAGAATTCCGTTGACGAAGCTCAGCGCGAAAATCGAACCTTTCGGCAATCACTTTCGGATTCACAGGAAGCCGGATTGAAGAATCTGACCAAGAAGTTGACCAAATCGGACTCTGCCGTCAGCAAAGACGTCAAAGCCATCTCGAAGCAACTGGAACAGAGGACGCTCAACTCGGGTCGGCTGGCAAGCGCCGCAGCGAATCTGGAAAAAGCACTTGCCCTATTTCAGACCGACCAGATCAATCTCGAAAAGGAGATGGGCATACAGTCCCATTGAATCTAACTGCAGGACGCCCCCGCCTGTCTTGTGGTGTTCCTTGCTTTCGCTGAGGCTTTCAGGTCAGCTCCGATATCAGGCACCGTGCTTCTCTTAGCCAGGTCGCAAACGCCATGGCCCGAATTCGAGTGGTTGTTCACTGAGAAGGCGTGCATGGCGCTCGGCACGATCTTTGAGCTACGCTGGCCAGCGTTGTTTGGTGCTTCTGCACTTTTCTTACGGAACTACTCAGCTGATTTGTGTGAATAGTCATTTTGAATAGAAAGTTGATTTTAGAGCTCGACGCGGTACTGACCTGCGGAAATTGGTGCCCGCCTGGTGGGAACGATTTCCATAGAAAATAGAAGTAAGTTCCTAGCATATTTGAGGCGCTCATGCCGCTCCTTGTCAGTTCGTTCGCGGCCGGTAAGAAGTTCGTCGTGAACAAGAGGATTGCTCTTTTCTCGGCCGCTGCTACCGTCTTACTCTGCTGTTGTTTTTCCTGGAGCCAGACAGCGGCTCCAATAGCTGAGGTTCGAACGCTTCAAGGCGTAGTGAAATCCGGCGACACGCCTGTCCCTGGAGCCACCGTGACCGCCATCAATCCTGCCACGGGGCAGAAGGTCGTGGGCTGGACCCAGCCTAATGGCAGCTACAAACTCTCTTTGCCCGGCGATGGCGAATATGTGGTGCGGGTCCAGATGGCGGCGTTCGCCACGGCTGTGGCACAGGTGACAGTTGGTCCCTCGAACCAGAATCCTCGCGTCGACCTCGAGATCGTTCTGCTGTCTCACTCCCAATACGGTCAAGGCAACATGCAGGGAAGAACAGCGAACAGGGGAATGGAAAACCGAGGATTCCAGTCGTTATCGGTGTTGCAAGGTGAGGCGGGTGGAGAACAGGAAGCGAATGGCAGTGACTCCGTTACGCCTTCAGGCATGCCGGTTCCGGGTGTGCCGCCCACCATCGCGACAGAGTCGGTCGCAGTTTCTGGTTCGAACTCGCCGAGCCTTGCTGGGATGAGTGCGGATGAGTTGCGCTCGCGCTACCAGCAAGATGGGCAGCCCGGAGGCATCACCAGCGCGGCGGGTGGACCCATGGGCGGCGGATTCGGCGGACCGGGAGGCCGCGGTGGCGGCGGAGGTCCCATGCGGATGGGGGGGCGCGGCGCGAATATGAACCAGCCGCATGGCACCATTTATTATTCCGCCAATGACGCCGCACTGAACGCCGCGCCATTTTCGCTGACGAGCCAGCCAGCAATCAATCCTGCCTATCTGCAGCAGCGGTTTGGCGCGGCCATCGGCGGCCCACTAATCATCCCTCACATCTACAACGGCGCCTCGAAAACCTTCTTCTTCCTGCATTACAACGGCACGTTGGGTGACACTCCGTACAGCTTCTTCTCCACCGTGCCGACCCTGCTGGAGCGCAGCGGTAATTTTTCGCAAACGCTGGTGAACGGTCAGCCGGTGAAGATATTCAATCCGGCAACCGGGCTTCCGTTTGCGAATGACACGATTCCGCAGGGCATGATCAACCCCGCGGCCCAAGGTCTGCTCGCATATATTCCGCTGCCCAACCTACCGGGCCAGATCCAAAACTTCCGTAACATCACCGCTGCGAAGAATGACAGCAACGATTTCAATATTCGCCTGAATCAGGCGCTGGGCGGTTCATCCGCCGGACCCGGACGCGGACGCAATCGCGGCCCGCAGAACAACCTGAACGTCGGCTTCCACTATCACGAGTCTGACCAGACCCTAACCGACCCCTATCCCAGCGTTGGTGGAACGACCATCACTCACGGCTACGATGTGCCCGTCGGCTACGTCCGCAGCTTCGGCCGCCTGATCAATAATTTCCGCGTTGACTACAACCGCAGTACGATTCAGACGAATAATCTGTATGCCTCCAACACCGATATTACTGGCCTGCTGGGCATCACTGGGGTTTCTCAGAATCCCCTCGATTGGGGCTTGCCCAATCTTTCTTTCTCCCACTTTGGCAGTCTTCAGGACACCAACCCGGTCTCCGATCGCAATCAAACCGTGTCGTTCACGGACCAGATGATCTACACCCATAAGAAGCACACTTTGCGATGGGGCGGAGATTTCCGGCGCCTTGAGGTTAATACCGACACCGCCAGCAATCCGCGCGGCAGTTTTGTCTTCACTGGACTGAACACATCAGAGTTTATCGGGGGCACTCCAGTGACGGAAACCGGCTTTGACTTTGCCGACTTTCTGCTGGGTCTGCCGCAACAGACGTCGGTGCAGTACGGCGGCAGCGCGTACGGCTATCACTTCCGCGGCAATTCCTGGGACCTCTATGCGCAGGACGAATGGCGCTTCCGCAGCAATCTGACCTTCAACATCGGTCTGCGCTACGAATATGTATCGCCTTTCAGCGAGATCAACAATCGGATGGCCAACTTGAATATCGCGCCTGGGCTCGCCGCCGTCGCCCCGGTGTTGCCTGGCCAGGTCGGCCCACTAACCGGAACGGCCTACCCGATCACGCTGGTAAATCCCGACCGCAACAATTTTGCGCCGCGTATGGGCATCGCGTGGAAGACCTTCAAAGAGACTGTGGTGCGGGCTGGGTATGGCATCAACTACAACACGACCGCCTACTCCAATATTGCCCAGGACCTGGCGTTCCAGCCGCCGTTTTCTATCACCCAGACCAACGTCGAGTCGCAAACCACGCACTTGACGCTGCAAAACGGATTTCCGCCTCCGCCAGTGAATACCGTCACCAACAACTACGCAATCAATGTGAATTATCCACTTGGCTACGTGCAGATCTGGAACCTCGACATCCAGCAGACAATCACGCCAACACTGGTGTTGAACCTTGATTACACGGGCACCAAAGGAACGCACCTCGATCTGCTGGATGCGCCCAATCGGACTCCCCTCGGGCTGCTCGTTCCTACCGTGCCGGCGTTCTACTACGAAGATTCGGTAGCGGACTCAAACGCCAATGCGGGAACGGTTCGCCTGCGCAAGCGGCTGGCTCACGGCATCTCTCTCGGTGGCACTTACACGTGGTCGAAGTCGCTCGACAATGCTTCGACCATCGGCGCAGGTTCGGCCTTGGTCAGTCCCACCGGCACCATTACTGGACAGACCCTGGTGGCACAGAACCCGTTCAACCTGAAGGCGGAATACGGACTTTCCAGCTTCGACCAGCGCAACAAGTTCACCGCCGATTATTTGTGGGAACTGCCGTTCGGCCACGAGAAGCGATGGCTAACGCAACCAAGTATCGCGCGCGAAGTGCTTGGCGACTGGCAATGGAGCGGCGACTGGACTATTGCGTCAGGATTTCCTTTCACGCCCCGCATCCTTGGGTCGTTCGGCGATGTGAACAGCGGCGTGAACGGGACCTTGCGGCCCGACGTCACCAGCCAGCCGGTCAGCCTTTCTGATCCCAGCATCGCCGAGTGGTTCAACACCGCGGCGTTTGTCGCTCCTCCGCTGGGTCAATACGGCGATGCTCGCCGCAACAGCATCGAGGGTCCGAGCGAGGTAATGTTCGATATGGCGATGACAAAAGTCTTTCCACTGAAAGAGTCGCGCATGTTCGAAGTGCGAATGTCGGCGACGAATGTTTTCAACCATCCGGTGTACACCAGCATCGATACGGTACTGAACTCGCCCACCTTCGGGCGAGTTATATCGGTTGGCGCGATGCGGTCGATGCTGATGACGGCCCGGTTCAGGTTTTGAACAGAGAAAGCTTATGTTGCGAAGTCTTCACACGATGAACAAGCTAACGGCGTGCGCGATGGTCGCGTCATTGCTATGGCCGAACTTTGTCATTGCGCAGCAGGCGGGATACACCTTCAAGGCGGAAACCGACCTGGTGCTGGTGGATATTTCCGTCCGCGACAAGAGTGGGAATCTGATTCGTGATCTGAAGCCTGAGGACTTTGCTGTCCTCGAGGACAACAAGCCGCAGAAAGTGTCCACCTTCGACATTGAGAACATGGAGAACACGCCTGCCCTGCCGACCCAGGAAGTGAACCTGTTGAGTTCCACGCCGAAGAAGGCGCGCGCTACGGCTGCGAATCCAGACTCCGCACCCGCGACAGAAGAGCAAGCCATCAAGGACCGGCGTCTCATCATCCTGTTCTTCGATTTGTCGGCCATGCAACCCGATGAGATTGAGCGCTCTGCCCAGGCAGCACAGAACTACCTCGATAAACAGATGGAACCCGCCGATTTGGTGTCGGTCGTGTCGCTCGGCAACACCATCACGGTGAATCAGGATTTCACTTCTGACCGCGCAAAGCTGAAGAAGGTTCTGGAGGGCTTCAACCTTGGTGCGGGCGCGGGCTTCGAGGAAGGCAGCACGGGCACAACCGAAGGAACTGCCGACAATGCTAATTCCTTCACCGTGGACGACACGGAATACAACATCTTCAATACCGATCGCCGATTGCAGGCGATGCGTACCATCGCGCAGCAGGTGGCCAGCGTACCGCAAAAGAAAGCGCTCATCTACTTCTCCAGCGGCATGGACCGCACCGGCATCGAGAATGAGTCGGAGCTACGGGCAGCTACCAACGCGGCCGTGCTGGCGAACATGGCCATCTACACGATGGACATTCGCGGTTTGCAGGCGCTTCCTCCCGGCGGCGAAGCGCAGAACGCCAGCCTACGCGGAAAGTCGCCGTACTCCGGCCAGGCCACGCTCAACGCATTGAATTCCAACTTCACCACGCAGGAGACGCTGGTCTCGTTGGCTTCCGATACCGGCGGCCGTGCTTATCTCGATTCCAACGACTTTACCAAGGTCTTCCGCGGCGTGCAGGACGATACTTCTCTCTACTACCTCCTGGGCTATCACAGCACTAATCTGGCACGCGATGGAAAGTTCCGGCGCATCACGGTGCGAGTCAACCGGCCTGGCGTAAAGCTGGAATATCGCAAAGGTTACTACGCGGCAGCCGATTTCAAGCACTCCAACAAGGAGGACCGTGAGCGCCAGCTTCAGGAAGAGCTCGCATCCGACTTGCCCAGCACCGATCTGCCGCTTTACCTGGCGACCGCGTACTTCCGGCTCGCCGACAACAAGTACTATGTGCCGATTTCGCTCATCGTTCCCGGCTCGGAGATTCCATTCAGCCGGAGTCGTGATCAGGACAAGGCGACGCTGGATGTGCTCGGACTGGTGACCGATGAGAAAAAACTTCCCGCGGGTGGTATACGTGACACCGTGAAACTCGCGGTGAACGCCGCGAATGAAGTGCAGCGCAAGAACGTTCAGTACGACAGTGGCCTGGTCCTGTCGCCGGGGAAATATCACCTGAAGATCGTCGTACGCGAAAACCAGAGTGGGCGCATGGGAGCATTTGAGACTGACTTCACGGTTCCCGATCTCAAGTCCACGCCGTTGAAGATGAGCTCGATCGTAATGGCCAGCCAGGTCCAGCCCGCTGGCAAGCACGATCCCAACGATCCGCTGATTCGTAACGGTTCGGAAATTGTGCCGAGCGTGACGCGAGTGTTCTCCAGTGGACAGCACTTGTATTTCTATTACGAAGTCTACGATCCGGCGCACAGCGGGAATGCAGCTGTTGCATCTGTGAGCGGCCGTAACGGAACGCCCGATAACCACCCCAACCCCGATGCGAAAAACGCGGTGCGGCTGCTAAGTAACGTTTCCTTCTTTAAGGGCAATGTAAAGGCTTACGAGACGTCGCTGACTGAGGTTCAGGAAATCAGTGTTCCTAACCGGCATGCAGCCGTCTTTCAGTTGGACGTACCGCTCTCAGAATTAAAGCCGGGCTTCTACACCTGCCAGGTCAACGTCATCGACGATGCTGCCGGCCATTTCGTCTTTCCGCGAATGGCCATGTTGCTGCGGCAATAGAATAAAGCGGAGTGCAGTTCGCCCAGTCTGTGCCTTCAGCCATTCTGCAAGATGTTCTCTTGAATTCGAGTGAGCTAGTCCTCAGACAGGTTGTCAGAACCGAGAAACGAGATTCTGGGTGAGTTGTTGGAATGCTAAATCAAACGAGGAATGCGGATTGTACAAAAGCCTGAACTCAACCGGAACTAAGCGGGAATTCCGGTTTGTGTCGTTGGTATCCAGTAGAATGACGCGCATGCACTGCCGCCATTTTTTGTTTGCGATCGTCGCCGTCACATTGGCGATGGCGCCACTCTCTTCCTCGACGCAAACCGAACAGCCGACTCGTTCTGCCGAAGTCGCAAAGCTGCCAAAGAACGATCCGCTGCACGCATTCAGCCAGTCGGTGCAAGCGTTATCCGCCGAGGTGAGCAAGTCGGTTGTACAGGTTCTTACCGTTGGGTTTGGCCTAAGCAGTAAGGACGAGAGAACCGACACAGCGTATTTGGCGCCTCAGCACGGCATTGGCACCGGTGTTATCTTGTCGTCGGACGGATATCTCGTGACCAATGCGCACGTCGTGCAGGGCGCGCGGAAGATTCACGTGCGCTTGCAAGGTTTGGAGAAGCAATTTCCGTCTGAGGGGCCTCGCGGACCTATCGATGCTAGGCTGATCGGCGTTGACCGCCAATCCGACTTGGCGGTGCTGAAGATCGACATGACGGGTCTGCCTGCTTTGCAACTTGTCGATTCTAGCGAGCTCAAGCAAGGCCAAGTCGTCTTCGCCTTCGGTAGTCCGCTCGGCCTGGAGAATTCGGTAACCATGGGTGTGGTTAGCGCCACTGCGCGGCAAATCGATCCCGACAATCCCTCCATCTACATCCAGACCGATGCTCCCATCAATCCAGGAAACAGCGGCGGACCTCTGGTCGATGTGGATGGACATGTGATTGGCATCAACACCTTCATCCTTTCGCAATCAGGCGGTAACGAGGGTTTGGGATTCGCCATTCCCAGTAGCGTCGTTCGCAACATCTACGACCAGATCCGTGCCGAGGGTCATGTTCACCGCGGCCAGATCGGTGTTTCCCTTCGTACCATTACGCCGGACCTGGTCGCCGGGTTGCATCTGCCGGTGAACTTCGGCGTATTGCTGGAGGATGTTATGCCGGGTTCTCCAGCTGACAAAGCCGGTCTCAAGGTTGGTGACATCATTACCAGCGTGGGCGGCAATCCGGTTGAAGATGTCCGCCAGTTCGCGCTCGATCTTTACAATTACAAGATCGGCCAGAATGCGGAGATTACCATTCTGCAAAATGGGAAGAATGCGACCTACTCAGTTCCCGTAGTGGAGCGGCCGGACGATCCTATGCGTTTTGCAGACCTGGTCAGTGGTCCCGACAATGTCGTGAACCGCCTTGGCGTGGTGGCCATTAACATCAGCAGCGACTTGAAAGAAATGCTGGGTGGGGACCTGCGCATTCCTGGTGGCGTGCTGGTGGCGGCCAGGACGTCCAGCGGCACCCTCCTGGGAGAAGGCCCACAGCCGGGAGACGTCATTCACGCCGTCAACGGCGCACCCGTTCAGGACCTGGCGGAACTGAAAAAAGCACTGCGGCAACTCAAGCCGGGGGAACCGATCGTGCTCCAGATTGAGCGTTCCGGCACACTGAACTACCTGGTACTGGAGACAGAGTAACCCATCTATGAATTGGCGGGACGGAGGTGGTGACTCAAAGAAACGCCAGCGATTTAGGTCGGCGCCACTTCTGCAAGGCGACTTCGGCGCCCAGGTAGTTTGTTAGCTTTTCTTAGCCTTTTTGGGAGTTTTGAATTGGAATGGCCGACGCTGCCGGGAGCGTCGAACACCGATCAGGAGGCAGCAACCCATTTAAGAACAATAGATTATGCGTAAGTCGACGGGTTATCTATAACTTAACAAAATTGACTCTGAACGAATCCCTCCCTCTCCGCCATTCAGTCAACTGTAGAGAACCCTGCGGCCTTGTTCCTGAAACTAGGAGCGTGTCTGAGTAATCAAAAATTACCAGCATCATATACAGCCTATTGTGGTTCCCTGTTGTATGCACCGCAATATGTGACCAGGAAACCTATTACTCGGACACGCTCCTAGCAAGAAACGCCCGCATTGTCACGGTCCTTCCTTAACAGGACCGGAGAACCCGGCGTGCCGAGACACGAGGTCGGATGAGCAAGGAACACCATCCTGGATCAGTTCAAGCTCTTCTTTGGGAACGGATGGCTGCAAGATAATTCAAACTTGCTGCAACGCAATTCAAACATTACTGCAAGCGAATTCCAACAATTGCAATAGCTGTGCGTTATTAAATTATTTTGCAGTGGCGGGATGTCGCGGGATATGGCGCGTCTTATTGCACCCAAATTCGGCGAAACTCGACCTAATTGTGCGGAATTGATTTTCAGTGCCGCGGGATTTGACCTCGTCAGGCGTCCATAACTTGTTCAGAATCAGCGTGTGCTTTTCGTCCAGGAGCCAACAAATCGGCAAAGCGGAAAACACTGGGCCCCACTTGCCCCTAACTATCTGAATACAAACAACTTTCATTCTAGGAAAGCTCAGAACAGGGGTATCCAATCAGCGGCAGAAAAACGGCAGAGATCGAGCTGCGCATTTTAGGGGTTTCGTAACTTTCCTCTTGCCCGAGCCCAGCGTGCTTGGCTAGCCTTCCGCGCCGACTCACTTCGCTCTTCTGGCGTGAGTTTATGGGCGCGAGCCTTTCCGCCCTTTAGGCCGCCGAGTCGTCCTAGAGCCACGGCATTGACATTCTTTTTCTGCTTCGACATGCGTGAGGAGAAAACCTTATTCCATTTGCCGGGGAAAAACAACGGACTCGAGAAGTTGGTAGTGGTGCAGTTTGAATTGCGCAGCAAGAAGTACAGCCCGCGAGGTGAGTCACGGGCTGTACTGGCCAACAGGGAAATTCGTCGGAGGTCGCCGGGAACGCCTTCCTCGGGGGGTCTCCTCCGAGAATCCCCTGCGGGTGACCAAGAAGAAGATTCGGGGTCAGTATTCACGGGACCGCAGACCGCTGTCTGTGACATCACGTTAGGGCGCACGAAAGTAACCAAGAAGTATGGAACTGGAAATCACAAAAGGCCCGCAGACCGTCAAGAGCTTGGCCGGATGTTTGCATCCCCCTTGCCTTCCCCTTTGATGGCAGTCTGCGGACTTGCCGTTGAGTATCCACGGCTCGCGGATTGCTGTCTGTGACAGCGGTCACGGCCAACGACATGGCAACACACGAGCACGTTTGATAGTGGTGCAGTTTCATTTATTGCCCATTACCAAGAAGTTGACATCCGAGAGCGCTCAGGCATAATATTTGTTGGTGCCTATCCGTGAGCGGTCACGGATAAGGCGGGATACGAAAACGTGAACACCGAATTGTGGGTCAATAAGGAAACTGTCAGAAGGACAACCGGGTGGTCAGACCGGACTATCCGGTGGAAGGTGCAGCTCGGAGCGTTACGTCTGCGGGACACCAGCAACCGGCAAAAACGCGGCTATGGCCCTCGTGAATACGCACTGTCGTCCTTGCCGGTGCGAACACTCCTGAAGCGTAAGTCCTAACTCAGGGTGGCCTGATAGCCACCCTGTTCGTTTAACCCCACCAAAACCCCACTCAACTAACAGGCCCTCGTCCTGACGCATACGTCTGGGCGGGGGCCTTTTCCATTCACAACCAAATCAACCGAAAGGAAGGAATTGCAATGGCAAACGTTTACGAGATCATCACCGATCGAATCATCAAACAACTCGAATCCGGTACCGCACCATGGCACAAGCCGTGGAGTACACCAGGGCAGGGTGGGCTTCCCCGCAACCTGGTAAGCAAGCACCCGTATCGAGGTATCAATGTCTGGATCCTGGCCAGCAGCGGTTACGCATCACCGTACTGGCTGACTTTCAAGCAGGCCACAGAACTTGGAGGACATGTTCGCAGTGGCCAAAAGGGCTCTCCGGTCGTGTTCTGGAAGTTCGGTACCCGCGAAGTTCAGGACGGCGAGGAAATCATCGAGCGGAAATCTGTTTTATGCCGTTATTACACCGTCTTCAACACCAGCCAATGCGAGGGGCTGCCGGTAAAGCCGGCTGAGGCTACGGAGCCAGTCCCAAATATCAACCCCATCGAAAGGTGCGATCAGGTCGTCTTGCAATGGCTGGACAAGCCCACCATTCAACACGGCAGTCATCGTGCCTGCTACAGCAAGTCGTTAGACCTGGTTCAGATGCCCGATCGGGTCAGCTTTGATAATGGCGAAGAGTATTATTCGACTCTCTTCCATGAGCTGACCCACAGCACCGGACATCCCCGCCGGCTCAACCGATCCACCCTCGCCACATTCGAGCGCTTTGGCGACGAGAAATACAGTACGGAGGAGCTGGTGGCGGAGATGGGCGCTGCATTCCTATGCGGCTTCACTGGAATCGAGAACAAGACAATTCGTAACAGCGCTGCCTACCTGCGGTCTTGGCTTGGGATGCTCAAGAAGGACTCTCGCCTAGTGCTGATCGCTGCTGGGCAGGCCCAGAAGGCGGCGGACTTGATTCTGAATCAGCGGGGGTGTAGCCAAGAAGCTCCGGTTTTGCACAGTGCGGCCTACGAGGCCATCAGGTAACATGACTGCGTTGTTTAGTTGAAAAGCAACGCCCCGGTTTGCACCCGGGGCGGAACCAACGAAAGGTATTGTGAACACGCACCCGGTGAAGGGGCTTGTGAACTCGACAACATTCCGGAGGAGGACTGATGTCTGACTCGAAGTCTAGCACAACTCTGCAACCGACTTCCCAGCAGTGGACGGGCGGCCGCCCAATCATCAACCCGCAGCTTGTCAAGATCTTTGCGCTCCGCGCCGGACTGCTGGTGGCGCAATGAAAAGTTTCGAGATCATCAAAGCCGTGCGGGACTACGGTCCGAGAAACCAAGTTCAACGCCATGTTCTTATCGCTCTTGCCACGTATGTCAACGACGCGGGCTTGTGCTCACCCAAGGTCCAGACCATCGCAGAGAACTGCTGCCTGAAGAAGCGGTCCATCCTGTATCGTCTCGCGGAGCTAGAACGCGATGGATGGATAATCGTCAACCGGAAAGCCGCTGACGATCACAAGGGCAATACCTACCAGATCGTGCGCGAAAAACTGGTGAAGTCAGACGCACCGCGTGCGTCCTAAGAAGTCGAAGTCACCCACGGCTGCCGTGCCTGAGAAGCAAAGTCAGGTGCAATAAAAGCACCTGAGAACAAGTCGGGCAGAGTCAGGTGACCAGAAGCGGCAGGAGTTCATGGCCGGACTGCTTGCGCGAATTGAGCGAGCAGGGCGGTGACATCGGTTCCAAACAAGCGTAAACCCCGCGTAACTTGAGCAGGCGGGATACCTGGGCTCTGCGCTCTCCCGTTCCAAATATTCCAGCAGAGCGATGCGACCGGGCTTCGAGCTTGCGCGTCACCGGGATGGGCAACAAGAAAGCCGGAGCTGGTTGGCTCCGGCTCACGAAGTGAAGTGCACGGAGGATTACTGATGCAGTTTGCGGCGAATCGCTCCGAATGCCCCCACCAATCCAGTGCCGAGCAGCAACATGGAGCTGGGCTCCGGAGTAGTGCTGCTGCCGCCAATGATCTGGAATGCACCTTGCGGCTGGGTGCCGTTGCTATTCCAGGTCAGGCCACCGTCTTCGGAGTACTCGTCAAGACCTGTCGCACTGTTGCTAAAGTTCCACGCGTCCCACGTGTTGCCGCTGACGCTCGTAGGCCCGATCACCATCCAGTAATTGGTCCCGGTGCTAAGACTGAGTCCGGAAATTCCTGTGATTGAGACCAGGCCGCAGCATTGTCCGAATTCAGTGCTGCTGGAGAGGCCGGTAAACGAGGCCAGCACCGAGCCCGGCGTGTCGCTGCCGCTGTTGGCATCAATGTCCAGATAGAACGAGTTTCCGTAACCGGACACAAAGCCAACGGCAAAGTCAATCTGCGAGACATTACCACCGCTGGTGACTTGGAACTGATTGGCAGCAGTAAAACTTGTGCCGATGCTGCCAGTGCCACTTATCGTCCAGCCCGTGCAGCAGTTGTAAACGGTGCTTCCTGTGCCCAGGTTGCTGTACAAGGTGCTGCCCGCCATCGCCGGCAGACTGCAAAGTGCCAGCGCCAGCAAGCACATCGACCATCCTAGTTTTCTGTTCAAGTTGCTACCTCCGTGGTTGAGAATCAGGGTTTGCGGGGTTGAAGCTTCTACCTCGAACACCTTGCGGTGTTCACGGATTTGGGTGTGCCTGCTGCAGCACAGGCGCAACCACTTGCGGCAAAGGCGGGTCTGTTCAGAGCGTTAGCCGGATGGACAAACCCAACCTCTAAAGAGTGATGCAATTTTGCTTCCGTTGCAACCTATTGAAAAGATTAGATATTGCCAGCGTCGGGTGCAAGAAGTTGCGCTTCGGTGCCAGATTACTTCCCACTTCCAAGGAACAGTGCGTTGAGTGAATGACACGGTCTAATTCGAAGGCTACAGAAGACCATTCTAAGATCGAAACTCTTACCGTGAATCAGATCCTGAGTATCACTGCAAGGCAGTTATTCGACCCTTCCCCGACACCAGCTATCTGGAAAGCCCAGGCTTCGAGGACCGTCACCAGCAGTATCAGAACGGTGACTTCGCCTTCGTTGGTATACGGGCTGAGGCCGAGATTGTTGTCAATGGCGTCTGCCAGGTCATCACCTCAGGCGGATTGTGGGGAATCGAATCCGACTCCGCTTGGCAGTACCTCTCTGAGGTCGAGCAAGAGGAAGTCGATCAACTGAAGGCCATTCTCCAGTCGCTCGGCTTCTCCGATAGCGAACTCCCTAATCCACGCTAACCACCACCAACCCGCCACCAGGCCGTCTTCCCGAACTCTTCTCGGAGGGGCGCATGGATGCTAGGGTCCGCATTCCACCAGCCTTGGGGGAGAGAAGGCGCGGCGGATCTCCAGAAGGCCAACTCCTGCAGTAAGCGGCTATTGAGGTCATCTCCGACCGCCCTACCCCCAGCCTTTACAAGCTCTTCGATCAAGACAGAGCTATGGTCGGCGAAAGCTGGGTCGTCCAACATTTCCCGAATCGTCGGCGCCGCTGAAGATCCGGACCTTCCTAACTGGTCAAGGGCAAATAGCTGGACCGAAAAGCTCTCCGAACGAACATAGGGCTTGAGCGCCTCAGCCCGCTGATGGCCGTCAAGTGTGGAGAGCGCCGCCTCCATGTCTCGCTGGATATCGACAATCTCTGACACCCGATTCCGCAGTTGCTCCAACGAATCTGGCATGGGGTTGAGCGTGCTGGGTTCACCACGGCCTCCAGTAAAGCAATACATTTGTTTCCCGTCTACCCACACGACAGAATCCTTCATCGAGTGCATCAAGTCCGAAGGCAGCCATACGCGACGCCCACTTACGCGGTCGCTCTCTAGCGGAGGGCCTGCAGACGCAGTTCTGCGCAGAAAGAGAATCATGTGTGAGCCCAGTGGCTGCTTCGGGATCGCTTCCGACCCATTTGCGTTTGGCCACGATTGGGCATAGGTTGAAATCGGAACGGCATCCGCAGCCGGCCGAAGCTCCGGGACGACCAGGCGCTCGCCAACGCCCACGTCTCCTTTCCATGATTCAACAACTTCAAAGGAATCATCCTCGGACACGGTTCGGACCAGCACAATATCGGTTGCGTGAAACGATGAATAGTCGAGCGAGAATGAGGGTCCAATTGCGGCTCCCGCCGGATAAACCAGAGCAGCTAACAGCGCCAAGACCGAGCACCAACAGAAAGTTCGCATCGAGTTCTCAATTACTTGTACCGCGTCCCTCAGGATTCTATTCCGATTCGGAATGATTGCGGTTCAGTGTGGGGTGTGGGATAGCGAATGATCGCGGTAGGGACACCAGTTGCCTGGTGCCCCCCGCACAGACCCGGACGGGCGCTCATTAGCGCATCCGGTTCTTATCTCGGATGAGTCGCGGCCAAGCGTATCGCTTGTCCGCACACCC
>Ga0187864_10001580_pt1 | contig 21558 bp, 18 predicted proteins | sample June2016WEW_11_4_FD_132985 | JGI IMG/M metagenome (GOLD analysis project Ga0187864, IMG submission 132985) | Peatland microbial communities from SPRUCE experiment site at the Marcell Experimental Forest, Minnesota, USA - June2016WEW_11_40 | ecosystem: Environmental > Terrestrial > Soil >...
ATATGAGTAATCAGTTGTTTTCCAAGCGGAGGAGCCAACGCGCCGTGATGGTATTGGCAGTGGCTCTGCCGTTGCTCATCGCCGGATGGGTGGCCGGAGCGGGCGCGTCGCCTGGCCGAGCCGCGAGGGGCGCGGGCATCGACTTGACGCCGCCGACCCAGAACATGGCTCCGCAGAAGTCGATAGGCAAAGGTGAGGGACAGCTCAACCTGATCGCCTGGGAGGGCTATGTCCAGTCGCAGTGGGTAAAGCCCTTCGAGAGGGCGACCGGGTGTACGGTGAACGCGAAGTACGCCGGTTCTTCGAGTGAGATGGTCTCGCTCATGGCCAACGGCGGCGGCGGCCAGTACGACCTCGTCTCCGCATCAGGCGACGCGGATCTCCGCCTGATCTACGGCGGTGACGTCAAGCCCGTGAACATCAAGCTGATCCCGTCCTGGAAGCAGCTCCGGCCCTTCTTGCAGAGCCCGGATTTCAACACGATCAACGGCGTTCACTACGGGGTCTCTCTGCAGTTCGGCCCGAACGACCTGCTGTACTCGACGAAGGTCTTTCCGAAGGCTCCGACGTCGTGGTCGGTGATCTACTCGAAGACGTACGCGGGGCGCATCACGATCCCGAACAACCCGATCCAGATTGCCGATGCCGCTCTCTACCTGGCGCCCCACCAGCCGAGCCTCAAGATCACCGACCCGTACGAGCTCACGCAGAGCCAGTTCAACGCGGCGGTGAACCTGCTCAAGCAGCAGAGGCCACTTGTCAAGAAGTACTGGAACCTCGCCTCGGACGAGATCTCACTGTTCGCGAACGGTGAGACTGTCGTCGGCGCGGCATGGCCGTACCAGACCGGGCAGCTGAAGGCAGCCGGGGACAAGGTCGCCGACACCATTCCGAGCGAGGGAGCAACCGGGTGGGCCGACTCCTGGCTGCTCGCCACCAAGGCACCGCACCCCAACTGTGCCTACAAGTGGATGGCCTACATCTCCACGCCGCAGGTGCAGGCCGAGCAGGCCGTCTCCTACGGCGAGACGCCCGACAACTCGCTCGCCTGTCCGCTCATGGACAAGCTGTCGAAGGGCTCCTGCGAGTCCCTGCACGCGAACGAGCCGGACGCCTACTTCAAGACCATCAAGTTCTGGAAGACCCCGCTCGCGCAGTGCGACAACGGGAAGAACGACTGCGTCCCGTTCCAAGACTGGGTCACCGCCTGGACACAGATCACGGGCTGACGGCCTGACGACTGGATGGTGACGGCAGAGGCCCGGAAGGGCCGAGAGTCGACGGGGGTGGCCCGGGTCTCCGCTGCGCTGTGGCGCAGGGCCTGGCTCAGGGCCGCCCTCACGCTCTCACCCCCGCTCGCCTGGTTCCTCGTCATCTACCTGGCGTCGCTCGTGGTCATGCTCATCACGGCTTTTTGGACCGTGAACCCGTTCACCAACAACCTGCAACACCAGCTCTCGCTCTCCAACTTCGCAGCCCTTTTCGATGCCCCTATCCCTGCCATCATCGGCAGGACAGTCCTTCTTGCCGCCCTCGTGACGGTGACCGATGCGATCATCGCTCTCCCGTTCGCGTACTTCATGGCCAGGGTCGCGACGCCCCGGCTGCGCAATGCGCTCTTCGTCGGTGTACTGCTACCTCTCTGGGCGAGCTATCTCGCGCGCGTGTACGCGTGGATCGTCATCCTCACCAAGGACGGAACGCTCGACTGGACGACACAGCACCTCGGCCTTGGCTCGCCGAACATCGCCTACACGAACGTCGCGATGTGGATCGTGTTCTCCTATATCTGGCTGCCCTTCATGATCCTGCCCGTCTACGGCGCGCTCGAGCGCATACCGGACTCGTTCATCGAAGCCTCGGCGGACCTCGGCGCCCGGAACTGGAGGACCTTGCGCAGCGTCGTGCTCCCCCTCGCCCTCCCGGGTGTCATCGCGGGATCCATCTTCACCTTCTCGCTCACCCTCGGCGATTACATAACACCGTTGCTGATCGGCTCAGGGTCCGGCACCAACCTCATCGGCAACGTGATCTACGACAACATCGGCCTCGCGAACAACCTCCCGTTCGCTGCCGCGCTCGCATTCGTCCCGATCGTCATCATGACCGCCTACCTCCTCGTGGCGCGGGCGCTCGGCGCATTCGAGGCGATGTAGATGGAGGGGCGCGTGACACGGGCCGTGCTCGTCGCATGGGTGCTCGGCGTGCTGGTGTTCCTCTTCCTGCCGCTTGCGACGATTGTCATCTTCGCCTTCGACCGCTCGAACGTCCAGAGCTGGCCGATCCGGAACTTCACGACGCACTGGTTCCTCGTTGCCTGGGATGACCCGGCCGTCAGGTCCGCGCTCTGGCTCTCGGCCAAGGCCGGTGTCGCCGCGACGGTCCTCGCGCTCGTACTCGGTTCCGCCGCCGCCTTCGGTGTTCACCGGTTCCGGTTCTTCGGGAGGGAGGCGGTCTCGCTCTTCCTCGTCCTGCCGATCGCCCTCCCCGGCATCATCACCGGTCTGGCGCTCCGCTCGTTCTTCACCTTCGGCGGGATCAACCTCTCGCTCGTGACGATAATCATCGGCCACACGACGTTCTGCATCGTGGTCGTCTACAACAACGTCATCTCCCGCCTCCGGCGCACGTCGGGCTCCCTCGGCGAGGCGTCCATGGACCTCGGCGCCCACGGCCTGCAGACCTTCCGTTACGTCACCTTGCCGACGATCGCCACCGCTCTCGTATCAGGGGCCCTGTTGGCCTTCGGCCTTTCCTTCGACGAGGTCATCGTCACCACCTTCACCGCTGGTGCCCAGACGACCTTGCCGATCTGGATCTTCGGCCAGATCCGCCTCGGGCAACAGTTGCCCGAGGTCAACGTAGTCGTGACCGCCGTGCTCGTTCTGACGGTTGTCCCCGTCGCTCTCGCCGCGAGGCTGACCGGCGGTGGCGGCATAACGAGATCGACCGTGCAGTAGGCGGGGGGCGGCATGGGACTGGCGCGCACCGGCTCGCCGGACGCCGCGTAGTCGCCAGAGGCTGAGGTGCATCCGGGGCGCCCGCGCCCGCGGCCGTCTGTCGTTGCGACTCCCGGATCCGTCGGCGCTCGTCGGTGTCAGCCTCGAAGAGGCTGGTCGGTGAGGATGGGCGGAGCGTGCGACGAAGCGACCGCGACGGCGGTGTTGCCCGCTCTTAGCCGCACATCGGCATCCTCGCCGGAGACATCCTCGAGGGTCCGGCGGGCTGGCTCGGGCAGTACGAGACTCAACGAGAACCCAAGTACCGATGCGCCTGCTGCCACGAGAAGCATGCCTCGCAAGCCAATGTGACGTTGCAACTGCGGTACGAGGAACACCCCGATGAATGCACCGAGCTTGCCGACTCCCGCGGCTATGCCGTGGCCGGTTGTGCGCATGCTCACGGGGAACACTTCGGACGGCAGGACAAACGTCGTGGTGTTCGGCCCGAACTCGACAAAGAAATAGCTGAGCCCGAAGACGAGGAGGAAAGGCACGACTGTCGCAGTAAGCCGCGCGATCGCCCCAAGGGCTAGGAAGGCAACAGCCATGACGGTGAACCCGACAAGCTGCAGCCGCCTGTGGCCGATCCTGTCCATGCGCAACACCGCAAGGGCATAGCCGGGCACCGCGAATACCGCGAAGATTGCAAGGGTCCAGGCAAGCTTCGCCTCGAGCGTTGCGTGGGCGTCGACACCTTTCAGGATCGCCGGCAGTGACAAGGTGTTCCCGTAGTAGGCGTAGTCGAAGAGGAACCAGCTTCCCGCTGTGCCCAGCAAGAGGAGCAGCATCCGGGGATTGGTCAGGAACTCTCGAAGTCCAATACGCCTCGTGCCCTCGGCGGACACGCCCGAGGCATCAAGAACGCCCTCGGAGAAGGCGGCCGCTTGTTGCGCCGCACGCTCGCCCTCACCTTGCACACGGGCTTGGAACCTGGGCGACTCTGGCATCTTCGCCCGCAGGTATATGACCGTGGCTGCCGGAATCGCGCCCAGGCCGAGCAACAATCTCCAGCTGAGAGTCTGGGAAACTCCTGAGGACAACAGGGCCAAGCCCACCAGCGGACCAACGATGAGCCCGAGCGCCTGCATCGAGAAGACCATGCCGACAAGACGCCCTCGGTCGCGGCGATTGGAGTACTCGCTCATCAGCACAGCAGAGACTGGGTAGTCGCCGCCGATCCCGAGGCCCAACACGAAACGCGCCATGACCAGGTACACGAAGCTTGGGGAGAACGCAGAGGCCAGCGCTCCGACGATCATGATGGCGGCTACGAGGGCGTAGACACTCTTGCGACCGAGTACGTCCGCGATCCTCCCGAACACGAAAGCTCCGACAACGGCACCCAGAAGAGCCGCGCCGGTCACCCAGCTCGCCTCCGTGGTGCTGAGGTGCCATTGGGTCGTCACGATGGCGGCGACCGTGCCGATGACGAACAGGTCGTACGCGTCGGTGAAAAAGCCCATGCCCGAGATGAGGACGGCCCGGCGGTGGAACTTGCTCCTGGGTGCTTCATTGAGGAGGTCGCTTATCGTGACCGGAGCAAGCCCTTCCTTCACATTGTCAGGATCGCCAAGCAACAAGGAGACTCTCAATCCGACGGGATTCTGGCTCCGCTTCCCAGAGATTCACGTTTACGCCACTTTCGCGGCTTCAAGTGACGTCCAGACGACATCCGAATGAACTCAAGATGAACAAGGTGGTAATTCCAGGCATCACGTGGTTTATGGTTCTTCCATGATGGAAGTGTTGTTCGAAGGGTCTGCGATCGATCGCCGCGTCGGGCAGCTCTTCGCTCTCGTGACGGAGGCGCTTGCTGGTGCGACACAGGCTCTGTTGCGCGGGGAGGTTGCTCTCGGCAGCGCAGTGATCGAGGGGGACCGACTGATCGACGAGCTCACCTCCGACGTCGAACAAACCGTCTGGGATCAGATCGACTCCGGGTCGCCAAGCGCTGACCAGCTCCGCAGGCTGATCGGTATTCTGCTGATCCTGCCGGAGCTGGAACGCAGTGCCGATCTCGCCGAGCACATCGCCCAGCGTGCTGTGTTCAACCTCGGCGCCGAGATGAGCCCGCTCAGCCGTGGCATCGTGCAGCGCATGACGGAGGTCGCCCTCGAGATGTGGAAGGCGGCCGCGGACGCCTTCGGCGCACAGATCTCCCCGGTGATCAACCTGGACGAGGACGACGAGGAGATCGACATCCTTCACGAGCGACTCACCGGAGAAGTAGCCCGTGGGACAATGCCGACCGCGGTTGCCGCGCAGGTCACGCTTCTCGCCCGTTTCTACGAGCGTCTGGGTGACCATGCCGTGAACCTTGCCAGCCGTATCGCCAGCCTTCCGCCGCCAGCCACCGCCTAGCGACGGAGCCTGATGGCAGATCGCGCGATTGGTGACTTGTTAATCTTGTTCGATCACAACGACCGAATTTGCACAAAACATAGAGGACACCAACTACCGCGCTCTGTTGAAGGTGCACGGCTTCACCCAACTGGTCGCTTCTACGCTCGCGGCTCGAATCGCGACCCAGATGTTCTCCGTGTTGCTGGTGCTCTTCGTCCTCGAGACCCACCATTCGGCCAGCCTGTCGGGAATCGTCGTCGTGTGCAGCCAGGTGCCCGGCATCGTCGTGAGCCCGATTGCCGGCGCGCTGTTGGATCGCGGCTCGCGGGTCGCGCTGATGAGGTTCGATTACCTCGTCGGCTCGACGTGCATCACGACGATTGGCGTGCTGTCGTTGCTCCATAGCCTGCCGACCTGCGTGCTGCTCCTAGTGGTGTCGGCGGCCTCAATCACCGCTCCGCTCAGCCGGGTTGGCGGGAGGTCCCTCTACCCGGTCTTGGTGCCGAGGCCACTGTGGGATCGCTCGAATGCGGCCGACTCAGGCGCGAACGTCGTTGCCACGGTGCTTGGCCCGGGGATAGCGGGCGTCGCCGTTGCGCTCGTCGGTCCACGCGTCGCGCTCCTCCTCCCGGCGATTGTCATGCTCTTTGCCGCGGTCCTGCTCATCGGGTTCGTGGTCCCCAACGCGCTCGCCGGAGAGACCGTCTCGGTCCTCGCCGACGCCCGGGCGGCCATCGGCTACGTGTGGCGGAATCGGGTGCTCCGGATGCTCGCGGGCACGATGACGGCTTTCAACGCCTGCGGCGGCATCTTGACGGTCGCGATTCCGTTCATCGTTCTCCGCGGGCTGCACGGCGGGTCGACGACGGTCGGTTTGCTGTTCGCGATCATGGGCGGCGGTGGGTTCCTCGCGGGGCTGCTCACTGGCCGTTTCGGAACCGAGAACCGGGAGAAGCACCTGCTGGCGATCTCATGCGTGACGACGGCGGCAGCGTTCGTGCTGCTCGCGTTCGACCGTCACGAAGTCGTCCTCGTCGCGTTGATCGCCGTCATAGGCATCGCTAATGGACCGCTTACCGTGGCGATGTTCTCGCTTCGCCAGCGCGCGACCGACCCGCTGTGGTTCGGCCGAGCGTTCGCAGTCTCGATGAACCTCAACTTCGTTGGGAGCCCGATCGGCGCTGCAATCGCTGGTGCTCTGCTCACCCACTCGATCCCGCTGACGCTCCTTGTCGCCGCGTCCTGCGCGGTCATCGGAGGCTTCTGCCCGGCGGTGCTCCCGGCGTCGAGTTACGAACCGATGGCACAGGTCGCGACGACAATCTGAAGATGTCGCACGGCCGTCGACGCCGGCCGCCAGCTCCTCGTGCCGCCGCAACAGCGTTTTCCCGACGACCTCGAGTCACTTCTGGCGCGAGTCGGTGGCGCTCGCTCAGCCGGCGAGGGCGCTCGGAAAACGTGTCTCGAAGTCGAGAACCGTCGCGTGGGTAGGGGTGATGCCGATCCTCGTCCACGCCAGACCCATTCCCTCGAGCTGGGCCACCCAGGCGGATCCCTGTTCGGGCCCGAAGTAGCGCTTGGCGGCGGCCGCGTACTCCGGCACGATCCCGTCGGCGTGCTCGACACTCGCTGTGCCGCGCAACAAGAGCGTGTGGTACGGCCAAGCCGAGCCGTCAATGGTCACCGCCACCTCGGGCCGAGTGCCCAGCACCCTTAGCTTGGGGGCCTTGGACGGAGAGGCGACCACCACCTCGGTTCCTGTCCAGTGGAACCAGACGGGAACCACACGCGGAGTCCCGTCTCGCCACGTGTATGCCAGCCTTGCCAGTTCCCTGGAAACCAGCAACTCCTGTGCGACCTTGTCATTCAGCACTTCGAGGACGGCCATCTTCTCATCTCCCCCTTTTCGGGGCACCCGCGTGACCCGGACGAACGGTAACTCATCTCGATTCCCAAGATCTTCCTCACTGCTGAGGCGAGTGCCGAATCTCGGGACCGGAAGGAGGGCTCGCCGCAACGGCGAGCCCTTCCTCGGTCCCCGGCTCAGAATGTGCCCAGGCCTGGCCGGCCTGGTCTGGGCTGGCTGCTCAGTGTCGGCCCGCCCACGAGACTTGGCCGTTCTCGGTGTGGTTGATCCAAGGGAACGTGTTCTCGGCATTGGCAAAACACGTCCCGCTACCCTGTAGGCCGGTGTAAGCGCCGGTGCCCCCGGTGATCACCCAGGTGCACTGCGGACCGGTCGTCAACGGCTGGACGTTGACGGTCGTACCACCCGAGACCTTGACGGGCACGACGCTGTTGGTCATGTTGTACGTGGCGGAGAAGCTGATGAAGATGTCCCCCTTCAAGCCTGCGATCGTGTGGGTGGCATAAACCGTGCTGAGCCCGCCCGGCGAGCCGGGCGACGACGTGTACTGGGCAAACTGGTACTGACCTGCCGCAGGAGGCGGCACGAGGATGAAACCCCCGGCCGGTACTTTGTCGCTGCATTCCTGGCTCGCGGCAGCCACGCCGCCGGTTGTCATCAAGTTCGGGGCGTAGTACGCGGTGTCGTTGCTCCACGTGGGCCCTCCGCCCTGGTCCGTGATCGCCCCGGTGATCTTGAAGCAATCCCACACGGTGGCGGAGAGCACGTTCTCGCTCGGGACTGCGTACAGCCAGGACTGGATCGTGATGGCGCCGGCTTGATTGTGCTGGTGCGTTGCACCAGAGGCGCCGGCAGCGGTCACTTGCACCACGGCTAACGGGACAAGCACGGTGACGACCGTTGCAGCCAGCGTGGCAATAGTCCTTCTCTTCATTGGATTTCCCTTCAGTTCCGGATCGGGTCGGCCTGATCGCCGACTCCGCCAGCTTGGGGGAGCCCTCTTCCCGAAACCTTCCCGTTGCGTCTGTTCCCAGGCGATTCCATCCCTGCAGCCACCTGGTTCTCGCGTAAGCCCTGCTCGAGGCGTGATTCAGTGGACCGCCGATGCGCGTTCGATCCCGAAGCTTGTGCGAGACCTGCCAGCGAATGTTGTCGGTTTTGCACAAATTTCTTGCAATTGGTTGGTCAAAAGTACCAGGCACGGCGACCTTCTGTGCTTGTTAAGTTGTCTCCCACTCGCGGGGGGGAAGCCTGCGAAACATCCGAGGGATCGAGAGTGCGAGGGGTCAATGGCTCGGTCTAGAACCGCCCGGAAGGGTCGCTGGTTACGCCGACACGGTGTCTGCTGCTCGCGGTTTGAGCAGGCGGAGGGGTCGGCTCTGGACGCCCTCAGTATCGGAGAGAACCTCTACAACGGCGCTCAGGCCGAGCGTAGTTAAGGCTCTGGACTTTTCGATGGGCGCGAGATCTGCGGCAGCCGAGGTGCAGTACCTCGTCCTGCCCGACGCCATGAACCCGTACTTGCTCGCTCGAGTGCGCTGGCCTGACATCGCGCAGGCGATCAGCGCGGGGCGTCCCGACTGGCAAGACGACCCGGGCCTGTTCGATCTGCCCTACGACCCGAGCAGTGCCACGGTGACGCTTGTCCAGGCGGCCTCGATTGCGGCCCGTTGGGGAGCGGACATCTTCTCCGACACGGCGGAACCCGTGCCCTCGCTGATCCGACGCATGCCGGCGAACTGGTCCGAATTGGTGCCGGCAGAACGGCGCGCCTGGTCTCTCGAGTTCATCGAGGGACGGGGTGCTTCGGCTTCGCGTATGGGTCGCTTGGGATCGTTTCTCCGGACACGAAATGGCTCACCCCGCCGGTCCGCACTCGAGCCGGCCGAGCAGATGGCGAAGCTCCTTGATGCGCAGAACGACGAACCAGCTCCCGGAGGGGACCGCTATCTGGTCGCGCGAGACAAGAGCCGCCCGACGACAGTGGTAGCCGAGCGCCGACGCCATGCCAGGGTGCACCTCTACGGACGAGCGCGCATGAGCAGCGGGCGCAGGACCTTCTCCGCCAATTTGGTCAACGTCAGCCAGGGCGGCGTGCACTGCGTCGTGCCCGACGCGTCATCGGTCCTCGAGTCCGGCACCAAGCTCGACGCGCCCCTCCTGCTCGAAGATGTCGCCTCCCGGTCCCAAGTCAGCCTCGAGGTCGCCTCCAGCGTCACCTGGCACAGGGACATCGGAGTTGGTACCCAGCTCGGAGTCGTCTTCGCGGAGATGAACAACGAGCAAGTCGAACGGGTACAACGATTTCTCGTGACGGTGGACGCTGAGCCGGATTCCTGAACATGCGCCTGCCCTCTCCTAGCACGGGAGAACAGCCGCCTGCATCGATTGGCGGGCCTGGGGACCCGCCGCTGGATGGCTCCGTCTCAGGTCTTGTCGCGGGCGACCAGGGCCTGAACGGGAAACGCGTCAGCACATCCCGCTCGCGGCGAGGTCCCGACTATCGCCTGAGGGGACTCGATCTGAGTCGGCCGGACATGGACCGAGCGTCAACCCGCCCGGCAAGGAAAGTCCGGCCACGTAGCCGACGCCGTCGCCGGCTCCTCGTCAAGTGGGTCCTCGTCCTGACGGTGGCGACCCTTGCTGCAGTGTTCTTGCGGGTGTCTGTCTTCCAGCCCTTCTCCGTCCCTTCGGCTGCGATGGTGCCTACGCTCCAGGTCGGCGATCGGATCCTGGTCGTGAAGTCGGGCCGTCTGGCGGGATCGATCCAGGGCGGGGAGATCGTCGTCTTCCGTCATCCAAGGCTTTTCCCGTGCAGCGCAGGACCGGGCAAAGCCGGGGACCTCGTGCAGCGGGTGATCGGTCTGCCGGGCGACACGATTTGGTCCGTCGGGAGCAAGATCTACATAGACGGGCGCCGGCTCCACGAGCGGGGCTGGTACGACTCGAAGTACGGACAAGTGGGATCGACACCGATACTCCGCACGAGGGTCCCGCCGGGCGAGTATTTCGTCATGGGCGACAACCGCTCGGACTCATGCGACTCTCGCGCATTCGGCACAATCGCCAGATCATCAATCGTCGGAAAGGTGTTTGCGGTCGTCGCGCGCGACGGCCGGCCATACATCCACTTGTTCTGAAGCTGCGCACCCCGCCAACAAGCATCTAGATCCAGTCAGGAGCTATTGAGTGGTTCCCGTTGAGAGGCTTGGGACGGGGCCTAATCAACCTGCGAACCGGCGATTTGGGCCCAGTCTCTTGATCGCATTGTGCATCCTCGCACCTCTTCTGGCTGCTTGCGGGCAAGCCGACGCGGGGCCCGCAGGAGTCTCTCTTCTGCCATACCGGGCTGCGGAGGGTGACGCTTGGGACTGGACCGCGCGATGTCAATTCGGACCGTACACGCACAAGGCCTGTGAAGCGTCGGGTCCCGACATCGGGACCGCCCAGCTGAACGGAGACGAGTGGAACCTGGGCGGTGGCGTGGCAACGGCCGGATCGCTGCACATGTCGGTGAGCTCCCCCGGCGCCTTGGCAGTGCGGGCAGACTTTCCCAGCACACCACCCTGCACGCAAGCCACTTGTCTCGCGCCGAGTGCCAACACTTGGGTGCGCGGCTACCCGAATGTGCTATATGGCATAAATCAATGCCACACAACCACGTCCCCGCTGGAATCCCGAATTCTGCCGCTCCCCATGAAAGTCAGCGCGATTGCGTCCGACCTGATCGGTACCACGGCCTATTCCTCGCAGACGTCGCGAGTGACCTATGACATCGCATACGACCTGTGGCTGAACAACTCGGGCACGAAGAGACCCTGCAGAACCGATGGCACGGTCGAGGTCATGGTCTGGACGGACTATGACGCAAGGGCTCTGCTACCTGAGAGCATGCAGATCGGAGCAGCGAGCATCCCATTCGCGGTGGACCGGGTCGTCGAACCCGGCAAGCAAGCCTGGTCGATCTACGTGAGCAACGTGTACCAGAGGGGCCAGACGGCGCCGTGGGGCGGCACAGTCTGGCTTGTCCTGAACCAAGCCTATGTCGTCGGCAAGGGTACCGTGAGTGTCGATCTCAGTTCTGTCCTATCGGCTGTGGGGGCGCTGCTCAAGAACAACTATGGCTGGAGCGACTTTCGGAAGAGCTACTGGCTCGACTCGATACCCTTCGGCATGGAGTTCGGCCCGCAAAGCGCAACTTTGACGGGCACGGGGTCGTCTTACTTCTCGCTGAAGCTCTCGTCTTACTGCCTCGACGTGGGAACAACGCTTTCGGACGCGGCTTGCACAGGCCTTTCGCACGGGTGAGTCCTGCGGTCTGAAGCAGCCGGCCAGCCGGACCGGCAGAATGAGAAAGGCACGTACTCGCTATCGGGTGGAGAGCGTCACCTGGCCCGCCGGCGAGCCGGACAGGTTCTCGTCGAACGAGGTGACGACGGCGTTGTAGAAGGTCTCTGTCACCTCAGTGGTCAACCGGGCGCCCCTGCCCGGTTTGCGGACAACTAGGGTGAACGCGGAGATTCCCCTTCCGGGCACGCCGTCGCGGAAGACCTCGTCGAGCAGGGCAAGCGAGGACGCGTCGAAGCTCAGGCTGAACCGGGCAGGCGATCTCGGCGAGGAGGACACCGGCTGGGATAGTTCGACCGAGGTCACGGGGTAGGACGCCTGCTTGGACAAGGCCGAGCCCAGCTTCACGTAGACCTCGGTGACCGTCGCCCGGGAGGAGGCCGATGCTTGGGCGAAGGGGCCTAGGGCCGCGACGGTTTTCGGCGAGGTGAGCAGGTGGCCAAGGGCGGCGACCGAGAGCGTCACCTTGCCTGCCGGGGAGCCGGTCAGGTTCTCGCCGAACGAGGTGACGACTGCCTTGTAGAAGGTGTCTGCCGCCTCGGTCGTGTCCAGCCGCCCAGCTTTGGCGGGCTTGCGGACGACAACGGTGAGCGCGGAGATCCCCCTTCCGGGAGCGCTGTCACGAAGGACCCCGTCGAGCAGACCGAGCGAGGAGGTGTCGAAGCTCAGGCTGAACCGGGCAGGCGATCCTGGCGAGGCGGACTGCGGCTGAGAAAGTTCGACCGAGGTGACGAGGTAGTAGGACGCCTGTTTCGACAAGGCCGAGCCCAACTTCACGTAGACCTCGGTGCCTGCCGGCGAATGGAGCATCGATCGTGCGAGAACGGTTCTCTGGTCGACCGCGTTGGCACGCAGCAGCGTGGCTGGGGCGATAAAGGCACCCGTTATCCCACCGACACCCACCGCGAACAGGGCAGCGGTAACTGGGCCCAGCACCCGGAACGGTCGGCCGCGACTCGCCTGACGAAGACGTTGCTGTTCGAAGCGGTGCCGGTATGCGTGTGCCGGCACACGTTGTGCACGCAGGTTCCACAACGACACGATCGGGGCACACAGGTACACCGTTCCCTGAAAAGAGATGATGAAGATCAGCAACAACGGTGGGTTCGCCGCTGCTGCGAGAAGCCCTGCCGAGGTGTACAGGCCGACCGCCAACAAGGCCTCCCAGCGGCTTAGCCTGAGAGCCGTGCGCAGCCGGTGGTGACTGCTGCCGGTCTTCGAGGTCCTCAGGAACACACCGTCGCGTCGTGCCATGCCCTCGATACATGCGAGGGCGGTTACCCAACTGGCGGAGAGGCTGAGGACCAGACACAGCAGCGCCCGGCGATGCGACATGGTCGTCCAATAACGGAGGGCCCAGGTCATGCCGATCGTGGCTACCAGGATGAGCGACATCGGCAGCAGCGACTTGTCACCAGCCAGCGGCACGAGCGCAAAGTGGGAGCCAGTGAGCCGCAGCCCAGTTATCGCGAGCAGTAACAGGGCAAAGGCAAGCATCAAGAGATCTCTGGTCCATTGCAGGCACGCCATGAGATAGTCCCTGCGCTGACCGCTCGAGAGGTGGTTGTCGGCAGAGCGGTCCCAGGGCATCAGGCTTCGCCAGTGGAGCCGGAAGATCTGCATCGCGCCGAAGCACCAGCGGTGCCGCTGTGTGTTGAGCCCGGCATAGGTAGGCGGCACGACGCCCCGACCGAAGCAGCGCGGTAGGTACTGGCCGGACCAGCCCGCCTTGGCCATGCGGAGGGAGGCCTCGGTGTCCTCGCTGATGCACCACTCGTTCCATCCCCCTATGCCAACGAGCGCGCTCCGGCGGAACAGGCCCATCGTGCCGACGAAGGGGACCGAGTCTCGTTCGTTGCGGGAGGACATGACCGCCATATAGAAGGCTTGGTAGGAGTCGACGCAGGCCGTGTAGTAAGCGCTGCCCTCGTAGTCCCGATTGCCCTCGAACGTCTGAAGGAAGCCAAGGTGAGGATCGGAGAAGTATGGGACGGTCTCACGTAGGTAGTGTGGCTGAACGATGTCATCGGCATCGATCAAGCCGATGATCTCCGCTCGGGGGTCCGTGTAGCGGCGCAATGCGAGATTGCATGCACCTGCCTTGTAACCGGGCCAGGGCGCGACGTGGACGAATCGAACGCGCTCGCTATTTCTGCAGTACTCCTCGACCGGGCCGTAGACGGCGGGATCCGAGGTGTTGTTGTCGACGACGATCACCTCGAAATTCGGGTAGTCGATCTGCTCGACCGCCTTGATCGTCTTGATGAGAAGCTCGGGTGGCTCGTTGTACGCCGGGATGTGCAGGGAAACCATCGGATGGTAGGCAGTATCGGCCCTGGGCGCTGGACGCGAGTGGCGTGTGCGGCACAAGACGTCGCTTAGGTAGTTCATGCTCGAGCTCCACACGACGAAGAACGCGAGGTCAAGGAAGAGCAGGAACGAAAACACCACCACCTCGGCGATCGAGTGCGTCGACCCGGCAGCGATGAACGCCACGAATGCGACGAAGGTGAATCCCGCCGCGGCATACGAGGCATAGAAGACCTGGCCGACGACGCCACAGTCGGGGCGGAGGATTATGACGACCACCGAGAAGATCGCTAGCAGGTAGGCGGCCGTCTCGATCCCACCTGCAGGCAATCCCCACAGCGCGGCAGTGAGAAGGCACGCAAGGGCCGAGAGCGCGACGGCGCCGAGAGCCGCAGGGAGGACCTCGGTGACCTTGGAGCCTGTCCACCGAAAGCGAGTGCCAAGTTCTCGGGCAGGGCTCAGCACCAACACCGCCGACAAGACCAGTTGCACGACGGAGACGAGAAAGAGGTCGTAAAGATTGAAGTCACGCAGCACCTGGACCCCCCTCGAGTCGCACTCCTCGCACAGAGCGTGTGCCGTTCACAATAGCGTGCTCGTCCTCGCGAGGAAACACCCTTCCACGAGAGAGGACTCACCGCCGGGGTGTGCACGGGATCTGGCAAGCGGCCAAGGCGCGCCTACTGAAGTCTCTCCTGTTTCAGGGGAGGGCCATTGGGGCGTCCGTCCCCTTAGTCGGCGACGCCTTAGCACCGAACCCGTACAGCAAGCCGAGCTGGTCTCCTACATAAACGATGTTGTCGCCAATTCCCGGCGGGTTGAACGCGACGTTGTTGCCGATGGGCCATGTTCCGAGGAGCATCAGCTTCCCGTGCACCGGGACAGGGTCGTAGGCCTGGAGGTGGGCCGCCCCGTTGATTACCCACACCACTGCAGAACCCGAATTGGTGCCGTCGGAGGTGACAAGGGGACCCGAAACCCCAAAGTAGGCCGGCTGGGAGCCGGTGCCGACGAGGCGCAGGCCAGGCAGGCCCCTCGACGTAGTCGTGAACTTGTAGACATCGACTTGACCGGCCCCGCCGCTCGCACTTTGGACCGTTGAGACGTAAACGTATCCCCCGTCGCCGGGCCAAGCCCCTGCTGTCGATATCGCGTCTCCGTTCGGCCCGTACTCCCCGAGGACGAGGTCCTTCCCGTCCGGACCTTCGCCGGCGCCACCGAGGCTGTCCCGATTGAGCAGGTAAACGACGCCCTGCTTCCCCGTAGCGACAAGGAGACGCGGGTACCCAGGCGTAGAGAACTCCGGTGGCAACGCGGCCGGCGAGCCAGCCAAGTCCCAGTCATGTCTGTCGACGGTGGCATCGTCGTACATCGAGAAGAAGTCCGTCGCTTTCAACGAACCGTCCGGCTGGACGGCGAGCCGGACGACGGAATCGGCCAGATTCGCAGGTGGTGAGGAGCCGGGGACTCGGCCAGTCGGATCGGCGCCGGCGCCGTAGCCGTTGCCAGAGGCGAACAGGATCTGGTCCGGACCGTCGGACACCAGGCCGCCACCGCCCTGCCAGATACCGCCGCCATCCCCGCTTCCCGTACCCTCGGAGCTCCACATCGTCGTTTGCCGACCTCTTGTCGACACTCCGACTATGAACCCGGAATAGGGCGCGAAGTCACAGTGCGACCCGAACGCGGCGTACACGACGCCGCCAAGGAACAGGAGGCCGGGTCGTTGCAGCTCCTTAGTGGGGGTGAACGGTTGTCGCGGGTTGTTCGTCGCCGGGCCTTGGATCTCGACCGGGAAGCGTGGCATCTCGGCACCGGTCGCTGGATCTATCGCGTTCATGAACCAGCCAACTCCCGAATTACCAGGAAGATGGGCCTGATCGACGAGGTAGGCGATGCCGGTGGTTGGGTCGACCGTGGGAGTCGAGGTCACTCCCAGGTCCGGGGTCAGGTCGCCACAGTGCAGCGGAGCGTCTTCGAAGGGCCTGCCGATCTGGCGGGACCACTCGATGGCTCCCGTCAACGGGTTGAGGCCATAGACCCAGTCGGTCTCGGTAGCCACGAGCAGGACGCGCCCGACGAGAAGGGGTTGAGCGTAGATCTGACCGTTCAGTTGCGTCGCGAAGAGCTGCCCGAAGTCCGATGACCCGACGATCTGAGGGGTGAGCCCCGGTTGGTCGGGGTACCAGCCGTCGCGAGAATTGTTGCCACGACTTGTCGCAGCCTGACTGCTCTCGAGCTGTTCTGTCGGAGGGGCCGATGTGGCGTGGCCGTCTGCTCCCCGAATGCGATCGGCGGCCAGCGTCTTCACCAGAGGTCGGTCTCTGACGGCTCCCGCTGCTGCAGTCTCGCCGACCAGTACAGAGAGCGCCAAGGCCACCGCGAGAAAGACCCGAGATCTCACTCGGTGCGCTCCTGGCGGCTCAAACAGACGAATCCTCGACGCAACTCGCGGTTGTCGCGCGACCCCGTCTGCACGAGGCAACGAGCGCGAATCATGAGATCTTCCCCCAACGACACGAACCGCCTCCCTCACGAACGTGCTGAAAAACAGCCGGACCGACGCACTTCACCGGGCGAACACCTAGGTGATCGCGCCGGGAGGTTGCGATCGTACCAGCAAGGGAATCTCTGCACGTGAACCCCCCGCCACTCTTGGCTGCTCCCAGTCAGCGCGAAGCACCGGGTCGACGACGATCATGCTGGTGCTGGACACCGTGTGCGTGAGCTAAAGGACGCCGGTCATGGACCGACAGCGTTGTCGGCGATCCGCAGGGATGTCACCTTCTCGAGAGGCCCGGAACGACGACGTCGATCGACTCGACTGATCATCCGGCAAGCGGCGCGATCGCGAGTGTCCGACCTTCCGGTCCCCCAAGGCTGAGGTTCGTAGGTGTGCTCAGATACTCGCCGGTGTAGTCGTCCATGAAGACACCCAGCGCGCCATCGGGCTCGACCACATAGATCCGGTCCGGCCGGCAGCAGGCGATGTAGACGAACGGCCACCAACGTCGGCGGCCGCGGGATAGCCGCGGGATGAAAGGACGGCTGACCAGAGCTGTGGTCCTGACCCGCCTATGAGTCGCGTATATCCCTCAATGAGGCCGCGAGATATACTCAACGCATGACTAAGCGACTGGTAGACATCGACGATGAGCTGCTGCAGGAGGCATCGGCGATCCTCGAGGCTCCCACGATGAAAGAAGCCGTGAACCGCGCCCTGGAGTCCGTGGTTCTCGTCGCTCGCCGACGCAGCCACGCCGAGCGGCTCGAAACGATGCGCGGCCTCGACCTCAATGACCCGAAGGTGATGGCCGGGGCGTGGCGCTGAGCGCCCAGTATCTCGCTGACAAGAGCGCCCTCGCCCGTTTCCCGCTCCCGGCAGTCAACAGTCGGCTGAGGCCACTGATGGAGGGCGGACTGATAGCGACCTGCGCAATCGTCGATCTCGAAGTTCTCTATAGCGCCCGGAGCTTCGGCGACTACGAGGCAGTGCTCGAGGAACGCCGCAGCTTGGACTCGGCTCCGATCACACCCGAGGTGATGGCAACGGCCATCGACCTACAACACGCACTTGCCCGACGGGGCTGGCACCGAGTCTCCATCCCGGACCTCGTCATCGCCGCGGCTGCCAAGCATGCCGGATTGGTCGTGCTCCACTACGACGCAGATTTCGAACGAATTGCAGACGTCGGCGGGGCCGACCATGAGTGGGTCGTCCCGAAAGGATCTGTCTGAGGGAACTGGCGCCGCCTCTTGACAAACAGCGTGGCAGACTTCGACGACTGCCGCCGACCCTCGCTGTTGGTCGGCGCGTCCAGGAGGCCTAGCGCTGTTGGACTTATCGTAACTCCAGCCATGATTCTGGTATGGATAAGCCGTCGGAGGTGAGCGGACTCGAACGGCCGACTTCCACGTTGCAAAGGTGTTTATGGCGGATGACGGCGGACTCCGGTGAACCATGAGGGTAGGTCAGCGAGTTAGCCAGACGCGGGCGAACCCTCGTGAACAGCAGCGCCCGCGGGAGGGCCGCGGGATGAAGGTCGCGGCCCGAAGGTCCTGAGGGGATTGGCTCACTGAGTCTGGCCGCCTACCGCGGGGCGATCAATCTGGACACCGATTTAAGTGTCAATTGACTCACATAATGTGCGTCAACAGCGAACATCGGTCGCGTGATCAATCCCTTCCAAGTCACCAAGCCGGTCGCCCCAGCCGAAGTGATCGATAGAGAGCACGAGACAGCGCGGCTCGTTTCCCTAGCTGAAGAGGGAAACAACGCCAGGCTCGTGGCTCCTAGGCGTTACGGCAAGACCTCGCTCTTGCGACGAGTGCAGCACCGCCTCGATGTAGCCGGCTGGGTGACGGTCTACGTCGATCTGCTTGGGATCGTCACCCTCGAGGACTTCGCGCAACGGGTGGAACGAGCGTACTCTGATGCGTTTACCGGCACGATAGCCAAGTGGTTTGCAGGGCTCCGCCGGTCCCTGCGTCCGGTGCTGACGGTCGGCGGAGGCGCGGTGCCAGTATCGGCTTCGGTCGACCTCGGAGCCGTACGTAGAGAGGCGCTTGTCGCCCGACTCGCTCTTCCGACGAGGGTTTTCGAGAAGACGGGACAAAGAGTTCACGTAGTCTTCGACGAGTTTCAGGAGCTCGACGCGGTTGGCGGACAAGCAGACGCAGTGGTCCGCAGCGAGATTCAGCACCACGGCGACATGGCTAGCTATGTATTCGCCGGCTCGCAGCTGCGGATGATGGAGATGCTTTTCTCGGATCGCAAACGTGCTTTCTACGGCCAGACTGAGCGCGTGTTCCTACCGCCACTTGAAGCCGAGCCGCTGGCCGAATACTTGACGAGCCGTTTTGAGCGCTCAAATAAGGACATAACAGAGGCAGCCCTCGGTGCCGTGCTCGATCTCGTGGAGGGACACCCCCAGCGTGCGATGGCGGCTGCCCATGCCCTCTGGAGTGCCGCCGCCCGCATTGCCGACCTCGATCAGTGGGAAACTGCTCGGAGTCTTCTCATGGCGGCCGTCGAGGACGAGCTGAAGACGGCATGGGTCGAGCTGAGCTCAATGCAACGGAAGACCCTTGTGGCTGTGTCCTTGGGTAGCCCCCCGTATCAGCGGTCGGACGGACACTCTCAAGGTGCTGCTGTCACTCGTGCGTTGGCGAGCCTCGAAGGACGTGGCGCGATAACGCGACTCGACGGTCGTTGGCACGTCGTAGACCCGCTGATGGCGGAATGGGTCAGGTCAGGTCGACCTAGTGGATGACGGAGCAGACAAGCAAGCTCAGCCGACTACCACTCTTCGGAGTGTCCGCGGGATTGTCGCGTGATGACGTCACTTAGCCTGCCAGAAACTCGGGACAACAGCACTCTGACCTCGGCGTTTAGTGAGTGGAGGTGAGCGGACTCGAACCGCCGACTTCCACGTTGCGAAGGTGTTCGTGGCGGATGGCGGCGGACTCTGGTGAACCATCAGGCCAGGTCAGCGAGTTAGCCAGACGCGGGCGAACCCTCGTGAACAGCAGCGCCCGCGGTATGGCCGCGGGATGGATCTCCGCGGCGGTTGAGCGGCGTGGTTGGTAGGTGTCGGCTCGGGCCGCGACTCGTCTCGGGATCTCGCGCCGAGCCCGAGCGCGTGTTGCCAGGGCCGCCGACCCTCGCCGTTGGTCGGCGCGTTCGGAGACTCTAGCGCTGTTGCACTTATCATAACTCCAGTTATAATTCAGGTATGGACAAGCCGTCGGACGTCTTTGACCGCGACCGCGAGTGGGCAAGCTTGGAACGCTTCGTCGCGGCCGATCGCAGAGGCGCCACGCTCGGGCTCGTGTACGGCCGGCGGCGGCAAGGAAAGACCTACCTGTTGCAGGCTCTGGTTGAGGCGGCCGGCGGCACGTACATGACAGGCCTCCAGCAATCGGCCGAGCAGAACCTTGCGCGCTTTGCCGCCGGCTACCAGGTAGCGACGCGCGCGCGTGGGCGGGTGGCCTTTTCCAACTGGGAGGAGGCGTTCTCAGCCCTGCTCTCTTTAGGCGAAGGTGCAAAGACGCCGGCGCTGGTGGTAGTCGACGAGTTTCCATATCTGCTGGTCGCCAACCCTGAGATCCCCTCACTGCTGCAGGCGCTGCTGAGCCCGCGCGGCGTACCTGCGGGTCACCACCTCACGAGGCTCGTGCTGTGCGGATCGGCCTTGTCAACCATGCGTGGGCTTCTCACCGGAACCGCCCCTCTGCGGGGGCGGGCCTCGCTCGAGCTCATGGTTCACCCGTTCTCCTATCGCGAGGCGGCCGACTTCTGGGGCACCGCCGGCGACCCGAAGTTGTCGGTGATGCTGCACGCTCTGGTCGGAGGAACCCCGGCGTACCTTGACATGAGTGGAACGAGTGGGCCGGGCGCGGTCGGCGAACTCAACGACTGGGTGGTGTCGGCGTTGCTCAATCCGGGATCGGCGATGTTTCGGGAGGGCAATATCCTGTTGGCCCAAGAACAAGGAGTCACGGACGCGGCGGGCTATCTCTCCGTGCTCGCAGCGATTAGCCAGGGAGCAACACGGCGCGGTCAGATCGCCGCAGCCGTCGGGCGAGCCGAAGGAGCCCTGGCTCACCCCTTGTCCGTGCTCACGGAGGCGCAGCTGATCACACCGCTTGCCGATGCGCTGAAGAAGCGGCGGACGACCTTCCAGGTCGCCGAACCGGTCCTCCGCTTGCATCAGCTTGTGGTCGCTCCGAACGAGGCACGCCTCGTTCGGCATCAGGGGTCGAAGGTGTGGTCGGAGGTCGCCGACGCCGTCGCTGCCCGGATCTACGGGCCACACTTCGAATACCTGGCTCGGACTTGGTGCGCTGAGCATGCGTCCGACGACACCCTGGGCGGCACTGCCAGCCGGGTCGCACCGACTGTCATCGCGTGTCGGGAGCATCGAGAGAACCACGAGGTTGACGTTGTGGTCATCGGGACCTTGCCGAACAAAGCCGACCGAATCGTCGCTCTAGGGGAAGCGAAGTGGCGATCGCACGCGGTTGGGGTCGAGCAACTCGAGCGACTGCGCCACATTCGCGTCCTGCTCGGTGCTGACGAAGCGAAGCTCTTGTGTTTCTCGAAGGAAGGCTTCACGCCCGAGCTCCTCGGCCGATGCAAGGTGTATGGGGATGTCGAGTTGATCGATCCGTCCCGGCTCTACGGCGGCGACTGAGTCCTACGTAGGAGACTTTCTTGCCCTGAGAGGCCCTAACGGCACCGTCGAGTACGGGCTGAGGTTGCAGCGGGACCTTGGACAGGTCTCTGCGCCGATCACGATCTCAGCTCCAATGACGACGGTGGCCCGTTCATCAGCAACTTGTCGCCCTGGTGAGCGGGCCATGCGTTCTGCGAGGACCTTCGCGACGACCTCCGATCCCGACTTCCGCGACCGCCAAGAACAGGGTGGGGACGCCTGCGTAGATGTTTCGGCTCCAATCAGCCTGCAGGTGAGGGCTGGTCTTGGACCTGCTGCGGTACATGGTCGATCTAGTTGCTGGTCGAGCCGTGATGAGTACTTTCGCGACTACCACGCTCCGTCGCATCCGCGGGATGAACCACGGGCTGATGTCATTCATGCTGCCAATACACTGATAGCCAAGGCCTGTGACCTGGACTTGTCCGAGTGGAGGTGAGCGGACTCGAACCGCCGACTTCCACGTTGCGAA
>Ga0187864_10001582_pt1 | contig 21548 bp, 26 predicted proteins | sample June2016WEW_11_4_FD_132985 | JGI IMG/M metagenome (GOLD analysis project Ga0187864, IMG submission 132985) | Peatland microbial communities from SPRUCE experiment site at the Marcell Experimental Forest, Minnesota, USA - June2016WEW_11_40 | ecosystem: Environmental > Terrestrial > Soil >...
ATCGCTCGCACGTTCTGATGCAGAGGCCCAAACTGGCCAGCGAGAGATTGATCCCGCAAGAGTGGCTGAATCTTGCTCTCAGCGACGCCACCGCGGCCGCTGTGCAGACGCTCCGAGCTGGTGCACCGATTGGCAAGGTCCGTCTTGGCTGTGACGTGGGCGAAGGCGTGGGCCGTTCCCAGAGCGTGATTGTGGTGAGAGTTCAGCGGCCGCCAAGTTTCCTGCCAGCGCGATACGAGTCCCATGGGTTCGGCCGCCAGGCGTTTCGGATTTCGACCTTGCGGGTCGTGATGGGTCTGACGGCTGCCGCCGATCGCGCTGCTTCCAGATTGGCAATGATCGGGCTCACCAGTCTCGGTCTCCACGCGGGCCAGTCACCCAGCTTATCCTAGCTTTCCTCAAGAGGGCGACCAATGTGAAGATCCTGTGGAGATTGGCTTCGTTCGCAACCCGGCAACAGCCGCCAAACGCACGCAACTCTCTATTTTGTAATATCTTACATCATTGGCATTTTGGCTTCGTTTGGACACTTTTCAACCCCCTTGGGTCCATCTGTCAGACCTCTGGGATTCCGACCTTGCCGGTCGTGCCGGGTCTGGCGGCTGTCGCCGATCGCGCTGCATCCAGATTGTCAAAGAGCCCACTCTCCTAATGTCAGTATCCGACATACTGGATCACTTCTGCGCGCCGGAGGCCGCGTTTCCGGGAATAGACCTTTGTTCCGTCGCTTTTCTATCCCCGCGATCTCCTCCGCTTCGCATTCACTGGCCACTGGCCACGCTTCTTTCCCCAACGCTGAGCACGTGGCCAGCGGGTTCAGGTCGTGCGCTGACCATCTCCCGCTGGCTCCTGCCTGCCACCGACAACCTGATTGACAAAGAACGAACGGGGCCCGAACTCGACGAGCGGCCCGTCCATATTCAGTATGTCGCCGAACCAGTAGATTGTTGCGGAAAGTCGATCCGTATCTCCCCGCTCGCCGCCCAACCGTTGAACATTCTCTCGCGGCCGGAGGCGCTGAACGCCAGTGGCTCCAGGCGTACCTGCCGGATGGCCATACGGCGCCATGCCTGTTCTCTGCTTGCTCTCCCTGATTTCCCGGAATTCGCCCAAACAGTTAGGTATGGTGTCCCCGGAACTCCTTCCACTATGTCCCCCTTCGAGCTCCGATCTCGACGAGCGGCCCCTCTGTATTGAGTATGTCACCGAACCGGACGATCCGTTCGGTCAAATCAAGCTTTTCCTCCCCGCTCGCCGCCGCCCAGCCGTTGAACGTTCTCTCGAGGCCGGAGACGCTCAACGCCAGTGGCTCCAGGCGCGCCTGCCGGAGTTCCATCAGCCGCAATGCCCGTTCTCTCCCCGACTTCCCCGGGTTCGCCCAAGCAGTTAGGTATGGTGTTCCCGGAACTCCAGAGTCGTCCAAGCGACTAAGGCATAAGCATAATCCATGCTCTACAGCGAATTGGGCCAGACCTAAGAGACGGGAATGTCGCCCGATCGGATGCCCATAGCGATGCCTTCAAGAAATTGGGAGTTGTGCCAAGATCGGTCGAACCGCTTGCATCGGACGGAACAAATCGCCATACTCATGTCACAGGCGTTCATTGTGTCCAGAAATTCAGAGAGGTCGCACGATGTCACGTGCTCTGGCGCATACCGGCGGGGCGGGGGGCGAAGGCCATGACTTGGTAGACCACCTGCGTGACGTTGCAGTGCGGGCGCGAAGATTTGCAGAGGGAGCAAAACCTGGTGATTCAGACTTCGCGGCTCTTGCCGAATGGGCGGGCTGGCTTCATGACTTCGGAAAATATCGGGACGAGTTCCAGGACTACTTGCTCGGTCGAAGACAGGGGGGGCTCGAGACCCAGCACGCCGTCTTCGGTGCGGCACAATCGCGACGGTTGAACATCCCCTGGGCCGTGGCTTTCTCCGTGCTGGGCCATCACGCGGGGCTGCCGAGCGTGTCGCACGCCACGGGTCAAATCTGGGACAGCACACTTGATCCGATCAAAGAGTCGGAGGCATTGGCAGGACGGCTCGACGCCGACCGCCAAGGCGGCCCCTGGCCGGACGCGGTGGCCGAGTTCTTGAGAGACCGTCGCGGCCTCGAAGCAACGTTCGATCAGGAACTCTTGATCCGGATGCTTTTTTCCTGTCTGGTCGACGCCGACTATCTCGACACCGAAGCCTATATGACGGGACAAGAGCGAGCCTCTTCGCCCGTTCTCGAGAAAGAGCTCTTCGAGAGCCTTCACGGCCATGTTCTGAAACTCGCTGGAGGCAGTGAACCGACGCCGGTGAATGTCTCTCGCTGGGGGATTTACCAGGCGTGCCTCGACGCCGCCAGACGGCCGCCAGGGTGTTTCCGGATCACCGCGCCAACGGGTTCGGGCAAGACACTGGCCATGCTGGCGTTCGCCCTCAGGCACGCGGAACAGCATGGGCTGCAGCGCGTGATCGTCGTTTTGCCGTATCTTGCCATCATCGAGCAAAACGCGAGGGTATACCGCGAGGCCCTTCAATCGCTCGATAACGCGGGTGTGCTGGTCGAACATCACTCCGCCGTCCGGTTGTCAGGGGGCGACGACGCCGAGCGAACCGAGAACGAATCCCAAGACCGGACCCGGGCAAAGCAGGCGACGGAGAACTGGGACGCGCCGGTGATCGTCACCACGGCCGTGCAGTTTCTGGAATCGCTCTTTGCCCGACGTCCATCGTCTTGCCGAAAACTCCACAACATCGCCCGATCGGTCGTCGTGTTCGACGAAGTTCAGACACTGCCATTCCCGCTCCTTGACCCGATTCTCAGCGCTGTGCGGACTCTTCGCGACAGGTTCGGAGTCTCGTTCTTGTTCGGCTCGGCCACGCAGCCGCATCTGCAATGCTCACCCAACCTTCCGAGCGGTTTTGCAGTTGATGGGACCGAATGTCATGAAATCGTCCCCGAACTCGGCCGGACCTTCGCCATTTTCCGCCGCGTCACACTCGAACTTCCTTGCCTCACCGAGCCGCCCTGGACGTGGGATGACCTGGTGACGCGACTGGACTCCACGCCCCAAGCACTGATCATCGTCAACCTGCGCAAGCACGCTCAGGATCTTTTCGACCGGCTCCGTGTGGCTCGGATTCCTGGCCTATTCCACCTTTCGAGCACGATGTGCGCCGCGCACCGAGCGGACAAGCTCGACCGCAAGGATCATCCGGTGCCGGGGACGATTTACCACGCTCTGAACTCGGACGAGCCCTGCGTCGTCGTGAGTACGCAGGTGGTGGAAGCGGGGGTCGATCTCGACTTCCCGGTTGTATTCCGCGCCATCGGCCCGCTCGATGCGATCATCCAAGCGGCGGGACGTTGTGACCGAGAAGGCAAGCGAACCCTCGCTGCCGGTCGGCCCGGCGGTCGTGTCGTCGTCTTCAAGCCCGCTGCCAGGCCCGCGATGCCTCCCGGCTTTTATGAAGAGGCGACGACCAAGGCCCTGGGCTTTCTTGAAGAGAACTCCGCCGACCCTCAGCGCATCCTCGACGACCCCTTGATTTTCGCCGCCTACCACCAATCTCTCATCGACTTCGGCAATGGCCGAAAGAAAAGCCAGGACGTCCAAGCGGCGCGAAAGATCCTCGATTTCATCGAGGTCGCGAAGCTCTTCCGCGTCATCGACGAGGCGGGGCAAGGGGTCGTGGTTCGCTACGGAGAAGCCGGCGCTCTCTTGACGACAATTCACGCAAAGCAACATGTTGATATCCACGATCTCAGATTGCTTCAGCGGTTTACGGTGAACCTCTACCCGACCTGGGTCGCGAAGCTCCAGTCTCAGCTCGAGCCCGTATTCAACCGCGAGGGCGCGCCGCTCGAATACGTTGGAAACTACGACCAAGATGTCGGGCTCCGGCTGGGAGAACTGCCGCCGGAGCAATTCGCAGTCTAGAAAAAGAAATGGATTCGTTGATGAAACACCTTGTCTCTCAAAGTGACACTTTGAGAGACAAGGTGTCGCGAAAGGCATCACGAGTAACCTACAGTTTCAATCCGCACCCAACCATGCATAATCCAAAAGTGGGTGAACTTCTCATTTTATTCTTGAAAGCCCCCCTGGCTAGAGTCAATAATAGTCCTGGCGTTGCGAATCGTCTGTAGGTTACTCGTGATGAAGACTCTGGAGACCAAGTCCTATGGTGATGGCATCGGAGCAAGTTGAGTCCATTTCGCTTCGCATTGGCGGTTTTACGATGAAATTCAGCCGCGCCCGGTTTCATTACAGTCAAGGAGAAGCACCGCAGAGCATGCCCTGTACGAGTCCCCGGGATCACCTCGAACAGGAATCTCGAACGAACGTTTCTCAGCCAACAGACGATCGACGCGACCATTTTCCGTCGCAAGGAGGTTCCGCATGACGACCAACGGTCTCCCCCGCCTCGTTTCGGTCCGGGTCTGGGGCGAGTTCGCCTGTGTGACGCGCCCGGAGCTCAAGGCGGAGCGAGTGAGTTACCCCGTTTTGACACCATCGGCCGCGCGCGGAGTTCTGGAAGCGATTTTTTTTGAGCTCCAGATGTTGTACATCATCCACGAAATCGGGGTCGTCCGGCGCGGGCGCTGGTTTTCGTTTCGGCGGAACGAGGTCTCGAAAGTCGTTTCGTTGCGGGACGCAGCTCGGGCGATGGACGGGTCAGGGTCAGGTGGACTCGTTCCGATTCAGGCGGGCGGCGGGGCCCCCGACGCGACCCAGCGAGGAATGCTTGCGCTGGCCGATGTCGAGTATCTCATCACGGCCGAGATCCGACTGACCCGTCGAGCGGAACCGCCGCGCGACAACCTCGATAAATATCACGACCAGTTCGTGCATCGCGCGTCGAGGGGGAAGTGCTTTCATCGGCCTTACCTCGGCTGTCGCGAGTTCGACGCCCACTTCGCTTACGTCCCTGATCCCTTGACCGTTTCGCTCTGCGCCGGCGATTGGCCGAACGAGGATCTCGGACTGATGCTCTACGACGTGTTCGACCCGCGCGATCGCGACTCGGGGCAATCGGCCAGGCCGACTCCGGTCTTCTTCCACGCCAAGATCCGAGACGCCAAGCTCGACTGCCATCCCGACCGGGTCCGGCTGGTCCGTCGGGCGATTCCGGATCGAGAGGTGATGTCATGATTCTTCAGACGCTCTTCCAATACGCCGAAGAGAAAAAGCTCGTCGACAGCATGGAGGTTAAGGAGCGATTCGTCCACCTCGTTCTTTCGCTTCGGAAAGACGGCACTGTCTCCGAGGCGGCCCCCTGGCAAGTCTTGACCCGGGAAGTCGAGAACCCGAAGACCAAGGCCATCAAGACCGAGGTTGGGCGTGCGATCAAGATGCCCGAATTTCCAGGCGTTAATAATGGAGGAAAAGCGAATTTCCTGGCCGATGCTGTTGACAAAGTCCTCGGCGTCGACGGCAAAACCGGCGAGCCAATCCCCGATGACCCATCAAGGGGGGGTAACGCGACGAAGGCGTTCCTCCACTTCTGGCAGCGGATCGCCGACGCTCATGCCGCCACCGGGCTGCCCGATTTAGCCTCTCTGCTCGCCTTTCGCGATCGTTACCTCGTCAATGAAGAGGGCCGCCGAGCGCTGCCGTTCGTGGGAGTCGTCCCGTTTGGAAAGGACGGGAAGCCAACCTTTTGCGCTCGGTCCGACCAGCCCGTGCCGCTTCAAAAGGCGATGATCACGTTCAGCGTGGGAGCGTCGAGCGGACCGATCTTTCAGGAAGGCTCGCCTCTTCACGACTATTGGAGAGGGACCTTCAACCGCGAGCGGTTCGTCGAGACCCCCGTGGACGACAAGTCGGGTTCAGCCACACGACGAGGGATCTGCCTCGTCACGGGGGCCGAGAACGAGCCGGTCGCGGAGGCGCACCGAACCTTGATCAAAGGCGTGCCCGGCTTGCCGCCGATCGGCGGCTATCTCGTCTCGTTCGACAAATCATCGCCCGCCCTGACCTCGTTCGGGTTCGAAGGGGGCTGGAACGCGCCGGTGTCCGAAACGGCGGCGGCGGGTTATGCGCTGGCAATCAATCATATCCTTGCCGACGAACACTGTCGACGCCGGTTCGGCGGGGCCGTCCTCGCCTCGTGGATCGGCGGCAATCCCGATCCGACCGATGATTTCAACAAGATGGTTCTGGAACCGCCGGCTTCGAAAGGCGACGTCACCGATTTTTTCAAAAAGTTCGAGGCCGGCGGGCGCTATTCTAGTGCCTTGAACACAAGACGGTTTCGCTCGGTCACGCTTGCCTCGAACGGAGGGCGAGTCGTCGTCCGTCGGTGGCTCGATGAGCCGTTGAAAGACGCCGTAGACTCGCTCAAGCGCTGGTTCCAACATCTCGAAACCGAAGCCATCGAGGTTCCCAAGAAGGCGGGTAAAGCCGGCGAAGAGAAGCCGACGAACGCGCCCCCGCCGCTCTCGATTTACGCACTGGCCGCAACCACGGCCCGAGTGCCCTCGGAAGTCGCCGACGGGGTGTTCGACGCCCTCTATCGCGCGGCTCTCGAAAACGGGTTCAACCCGAAGGCCTTGCTTGCTCCCGTGCTTCACCGCCTGCGGATCGCCGCGGCGCAGTCCGGCAACGGCATTCGCTTCAAGACCTCACACTTTGCCTTGATCAAACTCATCCTCACTCGATCCGATATTCAATCCAAACCGGGGGATTGCGCGATGGTGATCACGCATCAGCTTTGTGAAACAAACGACCCAGCCTACAACTGCGGCCGGCTTCTGGCCGTGCTCGATGACCTTCAACGCGCGGCCTTGGGTCAGGTCGGGGCCGGAATCGTCGCACGGTTCTACGGCAATGGTTCCACCTACCCCCGGAACGTCTTCCCTTACCTCATCAAGCTCTCCAAACACCACGTCGCCAAGCTCGTGAAAGACTCGTCGAAGCAGGCCGCCGGGTTCGCCCTGAGTTCGCGAATCAACGAAATTTGCCTCCTCTTCCCGGCGTCAAGCGAGGGCGGCGCGCCTGAATTCCCCGGTCTGCTCAATCCCCATCAGCAAGGCCGCTTCGCGCTGGGCTTCCACCAGCAAAAGGGTAAGGACGAGCGCGACCGAAAGGCCGCAATCTCCGCGAAGAAGCACGCCGCCGAACTCGACGCCAAGACGGCCGAGGCCGCGGCGATCGCGCAGGTTCTCGCGGAGGCCACGACCGCCGAGAATTCCAACTGACCCTTTTCGTTCCCCTTCGAAGGCCCTTCATTACCCCCAAACCCCAGGAACCGACCGACGATGAGCACGTCACAACCGATCGCCCACCGCCACGACATCTTGATCCTCTTCGAGGTCACCAACGGCAACCCCAATGGCGACCCCGACTCCGGCAACCAGCCCCGCGTCGACGCCCTCTCACAGCGCGGCCTCGTCTCCGACGTCTGTCTCAAGAGAAAGGTCCGCAACTATGTGGAGCTCTTTCCGCCAACCTCGAACGGCAAGAGCCACAAGATCCTGGTCCGCCAGGGGGCCGTCCTCAACCGCGAGCAGGAGAAGGCCGTGGAGGCGACGAAAGATCCGGAGGCCGCCGAAAAGGAAAAGGGCAAGCCCAAGGTCAAATCCGACATCGACCACGCCCGCCGTGTCAAGGACTGGCTCTGCGACGAGTTCTTCGACGTCCGCACGTTCGGCGCGGTGATCTCGACCGGAAGCGAGGTCATGAAGGGCTCGGCCTATGGCCAGATCCGGGGCCCGGCGCAGTTCAGCTTCGGGCAGTCCTACGACCCGATCTCGCCCCAGGAGATCACCATCACTCGGTGCGCCGTGACCAAGGAGGAAGACGCCGCCAAGGAGCGGACCATGGGGCAGAAATATATCGTTCCCTACGGCCTCTACGCCGCCCGGTGCTACGTCTCGCCCGCATTCGCCGAGAACACCGGCTTCGACCAGGCGGATTTCGACCTGCTTGTGGAAGCCCTTTCACAACTGTTCGAGCACGACCGCTCGGCGGCCCGGGGCGACATGGTCGTCCGCGGCCTCCTCGACTTCGAACACGTTGGCACGCAGGCCCAGAGCAACGCCGAGCAGAACCGGCGCGAAGCGAAGCTCGGATGCGCTCATGCTCACGAGCTGTTCGAATCGCTCAGTGTCGTTCTCAATGACAAGACCCGACCGCCCCAGAGCTTTAACGACTACACCGTGAAAGTCGCCGGCTGGGATCGTGAGGGCCGTTCGACGAGGTTCCCGGGCGTGGTCTTGCACCGTCGCGTCGACCCCGAACGGAACCCCTCGACATGAACACGGCCAAGTCTGACGACCCCGAAGGGGACGACCTCGTCCCCCTCTCCGCGCTCAACGCCCTGCTCTACTGCGACCGACGCGCGGCGCTGCGGCACCTCGATGGGCTCTACGTCCACAACGAGCACACGCTCCGCGGCAACTCCCTGCACAAGCGGGCCGACAAGCCGGGGTTTGAAAAGAGGCAAGGGGTCCGCACCGAACGCGGACTCTGGATCGCGTCCCGACGTCTTCGGCTCTTCGGCCGCGCCGATCTCGTCGAGTTCCGGCGCGAGCCGGGAAGACGTCGGCGCGGCGAGGCGGTGGTCGAGGTCGCCTCGCCCGTCGAATACAAGCGCGGCAAGAAACGGCGGTGGGACAACGACGACGTCCAGCTTTGCGCCCAAGCCCTCTGCCTCGAAGAAATGCTCGGAACGGCCGTCCTCAGCGGCGCGGTCTATCACGAGCAGAGCAAGTCGCGGCGCGCCGTTGAGTTCACACCGGAGCTCCGCGCCGAGACCGAAAACGCGGTCGCCCGGCTCCACACGCTGCTCGGCGGTGGACGAATTCCCCCCGCCGTTCTCAAGCCACAGTGCCGAGGGTGCTCCCTCCGCGGTCATTGCCTGCCCGAAGCCTTCGGCAACCCCGACACTATCACAAACTACCTCCGCGAGCTCTTCCACGCGGAATGATCCGATTGCGGCGAAACGAGTTCACTTATGGACATTCAGCTCAACACGCTCTACGTTCTCACCACCGGGTCGTACATCCACCGCGATCACCGGAACGTCGTGGTCGAGGTCGAGAAGAAGGTCAAGGCGTCGATCCCGATCCATCACCTCGACTCGGTCGCGATCTTCGGCCCGAGCATGGTCAGCCCCGGCGCGATGGAGCTCTGCCACGAACAAGGCGTCAGCCTGACATTCCTGAGTGACTCGGGCCGGGTCGTCGCGCGGGTTGATGCTCCGATGTCGGGCAACGTGCTGGTCCGTCGCGAGCAGTTCCGACGGGCCGACCGGCCGGAATCGTGCGCCGCGCTGGCCCGGGCGTTCGTGGCCGGTAAGCTCCAGAACGCCCGCCACACGCTCCTTCGCGCCGGTCGCGACACCGACGACCCCGAAGCTCCCGCCGAGTTTCAGCGCGCCGCCTCCCTGATCGGAGAGCACCTCGAAGCGCTACCGAATTCCCCCGACGTCGATGCCATCCGCGGCCACGAGGGCGATTCCGCTCGGGTCTACTTCGGGGTCTTCCCCCAACTCATCCGTCCCTCCCGGCGCGACGATTTCCCGATGAATGGAAGGTCGCGTAGACCACCGCTAGATCGCACGAACGCCCTTCTTTCATTCACATACGCCTTGATGACACACGACTGTGTATCGGCGGTGACCGCCGCCGGCCTTGACCCCGACGTCGGCTTCCTGCACGCCGACCGCTCGGGTCGGCCGAGCCTCGCGCTCGACCTGGTCGAGGAGTTCCGCACGTTGATCGCGGATCGCCTCGTGCTCGCCCTGATCAACCGTCAGCAGATGGGGCCGGCCGATTTCCGCGACCGCGACGGCGGCTCGATCGAGATGACCAGCGACGGCCGCAAGACCCTCGTGCAGGCGTACGTCGCGCGAAAGCGCGAGGAGGTGACCCACCCGGTGCTCGGCGCCAAGGTACGTGTTGGACAGCTCCCGTTCCTCCAGGCAAAGCTCCTCGCCCGTCACCTCCGAGGCGACGCCGAGGGTTATCCCCCGTGCATCCTCCGCTGATCGGATTCGTCGTCAATATTCGATCTTAAAAAATGCTTTATCTGATTACCTACGACGTGTCCACGATAACCCCCGCGGGACGCCGTCGACTCCGTCACGTGGCGCAAGCCTGTAAAGACTTCGGTCAGCGCGTTCAGTATTCGGTCTTCGAATGCTTGATCGGTCCGAGCGAGTGGGTTCTCCTCCGCGAAAAACTGCTGGCGATTATCAACCCGGAGGAGGACAGCCTTCGCATTTACCCCCTGGACGAAAACGCCCGAGACCGGATCGAGCACTTCGGGCTCAAGAAACCAATCGACCTCGAAGGCCCCCTGATCGTCTGACCGTCCTGACCACCGCTCATTGACAATTCGGCAGGATTGATCCCTCGACCGTGGCGCGGGCGGCGACGCCACGCCCGCTCCACGGACCAAAACAATGGTCACGATCCAGCGTTTCGCTGACCCCTTGAAGTGACTGACCTCTTGGATCACCATCAGTGAGGCTCCACAACCCCGGCCTGGGGTCCCACGCGCTTCGCGAACCCGTCGCTCCGGCTTAGACCCGGGGTTTTCGCGATCGATGAAAGGAGGCTTGGTGCAATACTTTATGATGAGCCTGGCCCATTCGTGCCCCGGAATGAACCCCGGGACGCCACCTGTTTCGCGAATTCCGGCCTGCAACCGACGAATTGCAAGCAGGTTAGGGCAAGGCCGTTTCCCCCGGCCTCACCGCCGGGGGCGGATTGAAACCTCCTCATATCGCAGGCGCTCCAGGAAGTCCGCGCGTTTCCCCCGGCCTCACCGCCGGGGGCGGATTGAAACGGTTGCATCGTGGTTCGTGTACATTGAAATCACTCGTTTCCCCCGGCCTCACCGCCGGGGGCGGATTGAAACGGACGGGACCTACGGCAACCGCTGGCTGATGTTGGTTTCCCCCGGCCTCACCGCCGGGGGCGGATTGAAACTTCCATACGGCCCACTTCTTCGTCGCCTCGGCGTTGTTTCCCCCGGCCTCACCGCCGGGGGCGGATTGAAACCGCAGGTGCCGCGGCTGCTGGGTATCGCTGTACCCGTTTCCCCCGGCCTCACCGCCGGGGGCGGATTGAAACTTGTGGCTGTCTGCGTTGTAAGCGGCTCCAAACTCGTTTCCCCCGGCCTCACCGCCGGGGGCGGATTGAAACATCGGCGCAGGCCTCCAGTAGGCCGCGCTAATCCGGTTTCCCCCGGCCTCACCGCCGGGGGCGGATTGAAACACGACGATCTTGAACCATGTGCCGAAGAAGAGAGTTTCCCCCGGCCTCACCGCCGGGGGCGGATTGAAACGTGAAGACCCTCAAGACCGAGGTCGACTACGCATGTTTCCCCCGGCCTCACCGCCGGGGGCGGATTGAAACCATGGTTACGCTCTCATCTTCTTGATGGCGCCGGCATGTTTCCCCCGGCCTCACCGCCGGGGGCGGATTGAAACCGGTATACATTCCGCGCGAAACGCGATGCGGACCTGTTTCCCCCGGCCTCACCGCCGGGGGCGGATTGAAACCAACTTCACGGCCAGCTCGGTGACCTGCCTCATGGTTTCCCCCGGCCTCACCGCCGGGGGCGGATTGAAACTTCAGCCTGCAGCCTATGGCGATGCAATGCTCGTCGTTTCCCCCGGCCTCACCGCCGGGGGCGGATTGAAACACGGTCGCGTACACGGGACTCAGGCGCGACGAGGCGTTTCCCCCGGCCTCACCGCCGGGGGCGGATTGAAACCGGCCCTGACGCCGGCGGCAAGCTGGATCTCGGCGAGTTTCCCCCGGCCTCACCGCCGGGGGCGGATTGAAACCTTTCCCGTGGCCCTGCTCCATGTATGGGTCTGGGTTTCCCCCGGCCTCACCGCCGGGGGCGGATTGAAACTCGGCTTGGTATGGCGTGGGTAGCAACGGACATTCGTTTCCCCCGGCCTCACCGCCGGGGGCGGATTGAAACTGTCTTCACCCAGAACGATTCCCTGGTTTGGTATCGTTTCCCCCGGCCTCACCGCCGGGGGCGGATTGAAACTTCGCCGCAGCCTCCTCGGCTGAAACGCAATCGCCGGTTTCCCCCGGCCTCACCGCCGGGGGCGGATTGAAACCCTGTTTGATGGCCGCGATGAGATCCGTGACCTGCGTTTCCCCCGGCCTCACCGCCGGGGGCGGATTGAAACCGTCGTGACGACGACCGTGGCGGCCGTGGGCGTAGGTTTCCCCCGGCCTCACCGCCGGGGGCGGATTGAAACGTATCAGCCGCCACCGGCTCATGGCCATCCCTCACGTTTCCCCCGGCCTCACCGCCGGGGGCGGATTGAAACATCGATCCGGGCCCGCTTCTCCTCCTCGTTCCGGAGTTTCCCCCGGCCTCACCGCCGGGGGCGGATTGAAACACTGGGACAAGGTTGGCCCCGCGATCCGTCCCCCGGTTTCCCCCGGCCTCACCGCCGGGGGCGGATTGAAACGACCTGAACGCTCCGGCAGGCACGCCGTGACCTACACGTTTCCCCCGGCCTCACCGCCGGGGGCGGATTGAAACGGCTCTGCGGTGGACTCCGACGAACATAGCTGACGTTTCCCCCGGCCTCACCGCCGGGGGCGGATTGAAACAGGTGAGGCCGTGGCCGTGGGCGCGGCTCTCGAGCGTTTCCCCCGGCCTCACCGCCGGGGGCGGATTGAAACATCGGGGTGGACCTGTCCGGGCGGTGGTTTCACCCGTTTCCCCCGGCCTCACCGCCGGGGGCGGATTGAAACCTGAAAGCTGAGAAAGTGCTATCCGGCCTGATCAGCGGTTTCCCCCGGCCTCACCGCCGGGGGCGGATTGAAACATCTCAGTCGGGGGATATCCGGCCGCCGCAAAGATTGTTTCCCCCGGCCTCACCGCCGGGGGCGGATTGAAACAGCGGAACCGTCACGCTCTCATGGTCAGGCGGCGGGTTTCCCCCGGCCTCACCGCCGGGGGCGGATTGAAACTCGCAGACGGTGCGCTGGTTCTACAAAGACACGGCGTTTCCCCCGGCCTCACCGCCGGGGGCGGATTGAAACATCACGATTTGGGCGCGCGCCCAGTCCAAACCCAGGTTTCCCCCGGCCTCACCGCCGGGGGCGGATTGAAACAGATAAAGTGTACAAGAACGCCCGGGGGAGGAGGTTTCCCCCGGCCTCACCGCCGGGGGCGGATTGAAACGGCACAGGCTCGGGCTCTACTATCCGCCCCGGTGGTTTCCCCCGGCCTCACCGCCGGGGGCGGATTGAAACAACAGCGCGCTGGCGATCTCCGTCGTCAACGCAGGTTTCCCCCGGCCTCACCGCCGGGGGCGGATTGAAACCCACCTCCACCGGCCTATCCTTCCTGGAAATCCGAGTTTCCCCCGGCCTCACCGCCGGGGGCGGATTGAAACTTGCGAGCAAGTCGTTCGTCAACTGCTTGTAGAAGTTTCCCCCGGCCTCACCGCCGGGGGCGGATTGAAACGGTCGGGTTTTGTGGTGCGGAGCGCTGTGAGCACGTTTCCCCCGGCCTCACCGCCGGGGGCGGATTGAAACATTGCACCGGCGGGCTGATCGCGAGGAGGTCAAGGTTTCCCCCGGCCTCACCGCCGGGGGCGGATTGAAACCACGCGAATCCCACCCGTGTGCATAATGACCTTACGTTTCCCCCGGCCTCACCGCCGGGGGCGGATTGAAACGAGTGAACCGGAGGAGGAGTCGGCCAAGGCTATCAGTTTCCCCCGGCCTCACCGCCGGGGGCGGATTGAAACTGGCCTATCTCGCAGACTCTCCACGGCACGCTCACGTTTCCCCCGGCCTCACCGCCGGGGGCGGATTGAAACTCATTGCTGCGCCGGGTCTGAGCATTAGCTTGGGTTTCCCCCGGCCTCACCGCCGGGGGCGGATTGAAACTTGAGATTGCAGCCCACAGGGATGCAATGCTCGTGGTTTCCCCCGGCCTCACCGCCGGGGGCGGATTGAAACGGCCATCACGGCGGGGCTTGCCCCGACACCCCTGCTTGTTTCCCCCGGCCTCACCGCCGGGGGCGGATTGAAACGTGAAGGACACGCCGCAGCGCCGTCTCTGGCTCGTTTCCCCCGGCCTCACCGCCGGGGGCGGATTGAAACAGCCTCATGCGGTACTCGTCGACGGCCGCGGCTCGTTTCCCCCGGCCTCACCGCCGGGGGCGGATTGAAACTCTCAGACGCGGCTGACGGCGGCCCTGACCACTCGTTTCCCCCGGCCTCACCGCCGGGGGCGGATTGAAACTTGGCATGCTCGTACGTCTTGCCGCTCAGGCCCAGTTTCCCCCGGCCTCACCGCCGGGGGCGGATTGAAACACGATCCGGCAGATGATCGACGAGATCGAGCGTCGGTTTCCCCCGGCCTCACCGCCGGGGGCGGATTGAAACGGTCTACGCCCCGCAGCCGACCCGGGAGCCCGAATGTTTCCCCCGGCCTCACCGCCGGGGGCGGATTGAAACGATCCTGACGTGATCAACCTGGCCGAAGCGCGCGGTTTCCCCCGGCCTCACCGCCGGGGGCGGATTGAAACGAAGTTGGTCGGGTTCACGAGCAAGCCGCGCTCTCGTTTCCCCCGGCCTCACCGCCGGGGGCGGATTGAAACTGGTTGATGCTGCGGAAGCGACAGCAAGGCTTGCGTTTCCCCCGGCCTCACCGCCGGGGGCGGATTGAAACTCGGACCGTGTTTGCCGTCACCGTCGCCGCCCGTGTTTCCCCCGGCCTCACCGCCGGGGGCGGATTGAAACGGCCATGGCAGATAGAGCCGGCCGCACGATCCGCGGTTTCCCCCGGCCTCACCGCCGGGGGCGGATTGAAACGGTCCGGCACACGCGAAGAGGACCCTGGCGAAAATGTTTCCCCCGGCCTCACCGCCGGGGGCGGATTGAAACTCTTTGGTGTTGCCCCGTCAGTCGTTTGCCCGCGACGTTTCCCCCGGCCTCACCGCCGGGGGCGGATTGAAACTGTCAACTCATCGCAGATGATCCTCTCGCGCGAGGTTTCCCCCGGCCTCACCGCCGGGGGCGGATTGAAACCTCGTCCTCGTAAAAAGGTTGCGAGTAGGCGAGGCGTTTCCCCCGGCCTCACCGCCGGGGGCGGATTGAAACAACGATGAAATCGCCGTTCGAGCCTCCCCATCGGGTTTCCCCCGGCCTCACCGCCGGGGGCGGATTGAAACCGCGCGGAGAGGGGCTCACCGCGAAAGAGCGGCAGGTTTCCCCCGGCCTCACCGCCGGGGGCGGATTGAAACCTGTCCACCGCCGGGAACGTCGTCTGGCGGCGGTAGTTTCCCCCGGCCTCACCGCCGGGGGCGGATTGAAACCGCGACCTTGCTACACTGAGCCGGTCCGGCCGTGGTTTCCCCCGGCCTCACCGCCGGGGGCGGATTGAAACAGCGGTACACGGGCGCCGTGTTCACTCGTCCCGCGTTTCCCCCGGCCTCACCGCCGGGGGCGGATTGAAACCAACTCGTTGCTCCACGCTCCACGCTTCGTTACAGGTTTCCCCCGGCCTCACCGCCGGGGGCGGATTGAAACGCCAACCAGCTCGATCAAACGGACACTGGGCAGCGTTTCCCCCGGCCTCACCGCCGGGGGCGGATTGAAACGTTCAGCCGGCGGGTGCTCCGGCCGCCGGTGAGCAGTTTCCCCCGGCCTCACCGCCGGGGGCGGATTGAAACATTCCTACTCCGCCAATCCCGCCGCCGTTCCCCGGGGTTTCCCCCGGCCTCACCGCCGGGGGCGGATTGAAACGGACCTGAGTAGACACGCAGGATCGTGTCCAGGAGTTTCCCCCGGCCTCACCGCCGGGGGCGGATTGAAACTTCCATCGGTTCGCGACCTCACAAATCGACGGGAGTTTCCCCCGGCCTCACCGCCGGGGGCGGATTGAAACAGGTTGCGAGCGACGCCGATCACGGACCAAAAGCCGTTTCCCCCGGCCTCACCGCCGGGGGCGGATTGAAACAACCGCTGCGAGGCCATCGCGGCCCTGCCGGTGGAGTTTCCCCCGGCCTCACCGCCGGGGGCGGATTGAAACAGCGGTACACGGGCGCCGTGTTCATCGTCCCGCAGGTTTCCCCCGGCCTCACCGCCGGGGGCGGATTGAAACCGCATGCTCCTCCGGTCCAGGGGCCCCGGCGGCGTTTCCCCCGGCCTCACCGCCGGGGGCGGATTGAAACTCGGGGTCACGGTGGGGAAGATGCTCCGGCCGTTCGTTTCCCCCGGCCTCACCGCCGGGGGCGGATTGAAACCATGTCCACGCCATCATCCCGACCGAATCCGCGCGTTTCCCCCGGCCTCACCGCCGGGGGCGGATTGAAACCAACGATGGAGCATTGCACAACCTGACTCTGGTGGTTTCCCCCGGCCTCACCGCCGGGGGCGGATTGAAACGGCCCGTGAGAAGTGACTACACGGCGGCGCTGCGAGGTTTCCCCCGGCCTCACCGCCGGGGGCGGATTGAAACTCCTGGGGGCGGTTCTCCTTTTGGTCGTCGAGTGGTTTCCCCCGGCCTCACCGCCGGGGGCGGATTGAAACGGCTTGAGCGCGACGGGTACATCCGCAAGTGCGACGTTTCCCCCGGCCTCACCGCCGGGGGCGGATTGAAACTTCCGGAACAGCTTCGGGACCGCGGCGGCGCTCACGTTTCCCCCGGCCTCACCGCCGGGGGCGGATTGAAACAGCGAATTGACCAGCTCGAAACCGCAACGGGGACAGTTTCCCCCGGCCTCACCGCCGGGGGCGGATTGAAACCTGCTCCACCAGGGGGTCAGTGGATCAACCAAGGCGTTTCCCCCGGCCTCACCGCCGGGGGCGGATTGAAACCGTCGTCGGGGCCTTGGGGCCCGCGCTGGGATGTGTTTCCCCCGGCCTCACCGCCGGGGGCGGATTGAAACTCTCCCGTATATCCTGGGGCATATACCGTCACAAGGTTTCCCCCGGCCTCACCGCCGGGGGCGGATTGAAACATTGATCGCGCCGTGTCGCGGGACACGAATCCACGTTTCCCCCGGCCTCACCGCCGGGGGCGGATTGAAACAGCATTAAGGTGGTGGAGCTGCCCTTCCTCCCGGAGGTTTCCCCCGGCCTCACCGCCGGGGGCGGATTGAAACGCGCCCGCTCTTGTTCAACAGCACGGGCCGCGAGGTTTCCCCCGGCCTCACCGCCGGGGGCGGATTGAAACTGGGGACTTCGAGCTCGTGCGCGCAACCAAGGAGCGTTTCCCCCGGCCTCACCGCCGGGGGCGGATTGAAACAAGGCAGGCATGGATGAGGCACTCGCGGGAACCTGTTTCCCCCGGCCTCACCGCCGGGGGCGGATTGAAACCGAGCGGCATCGCTACATTATCCGGGCCGTGGACGGTTTCCCCCGGCCTCACCGCCGGGGGCGGATTGAAACGATTGGTCAGCGACCTTTGGACCACTCACCAAGGGTTTCCCCCGGCCTCACCGCCGGGGGCGGATTGAAACAGTTGATTCGGGCCGAACCGTAACCCCCTATCCCGAGTTTCCCCCGGCCTCACCGCCGGGGGCGGATTGAAACGGGATTGTACTAGTACAATCGGATCAGCCGCCAAGTTTCCCCCGGCCTCACCGCCGGGGGCGGATTGAAACGGACGGTCTCAATGGTGGCACCGAACGGACCGGCGTTTCCCCCGGCCTCACCGCCGGGGGCGGATTGAAACAGATGATCGCGTGGGTCAAGGTCGAGACGATTAGGTTTCCCCCGGCCTCACCGCCGGGGGCGGATTGAAACTCCGTTGCACTCATCGCGCAAGCGGTGGTATTCGGTTTCCCCCGGCCTCACCGCCGGGGGCGGATTGAAACTGGTTAGTCGAGCGCAAAGAAAAGTTGCAAGCCTGGTTTCCCCCGGCCTCACCGCCGGGGGCGGATTGAAACTTCACGGCCTCGAGGCCATGGGCCACGTCGGGTGGTTTCCCCCGGCCTCACCGCCGGGGGCGGATTGAAACTTTCTTGGCGCCGGCTTCGGCCGCGAGCTCGGCGAGTTTCCCCCGGCCTCACCGCCGGGGGCGGATTGAAACTTCGTGGTTGTACCGCTTGGCGACCAACAGCAGAGTTTCCCCCGGCCTCACCGCCGGGGGCGGATTGAAACGGCTTGGCGGAGTCGGTCGCCGGCTCGATGCCCGGTTTCCCCCGGCCTCACCGCCGGGGGCGGATTGAAACCGGCGATCTCGAACAGTTGCTCGAGAACCTCACGTTTCCCCCGGCCTCACCGCCGGGGGCGGATTGAAACAGAAGCAGGATTGCCAAGGCCGTCACGAGGTCGGACGTTTCCCCCGGCCTCACCGCCGGGGGCGGATTGAAACGGTCTCACTCGAGGCCGCCGCCTTCAGACGGCAACGTTTCCCCCGGCCTCACCGCCGGGGGCGGATTGAAACCTTGTGCTGGGCGGAAGAATTCCCGGAGTGGGAGGTTTCCCCCGGCCTCACCGCCGGGGGCGGATTGAAACCCGGCCAAACCCCGGCTCTCACCCATCGAAGAGATGTTTCCCCCGGCCTCACCGCCGGGGGCGGATTGAAACCCGGATGACCTGCACACGCAGGTCATCAGAGGATCGTTTCCCCCGGCCTCACCGCCGGGGGCGGATTGAAACTTACCAGGGGTACCGCGAGCCTGGAGACTTTCTGTCGTTTCCCCCGGCCTCACCGCCGGGGGCGGATTGAAACCGTGAGAACCCGCTACGTCGTCCGGGCTGTGGAGGTTTCCCCCGGCCTCACCGCCGGGGGCGGATTGAAACAGCGTTGGTACTAAACGCGCGATTGGCCAGCGCCGTTTCCCCCGGCCTCACCGCCGGGGGCGGATTGAAACACACTAAACCTGGATCGACCGCAGTTACGAGGCAGGTTTCCCCCGGCCTCACCGCCGGGGGCGGATTGAAACAATCCACACCCGACACCGCGCCCCGGCAATCTCAGTTTCCCCCGGCCTCACCGCCGGGGGCGGATTGAAACCGCCTGTCGGTCGGCATATACGCTGCCGGCGGCAGTTTCCCCCGGCCTCACCGCCGGGGGCGGATTGAAACAGATATGCGCGACGGTTACGCAATGTGCCGGAACGTTTCCCCCGGCCTCACCGCCGGGGGCGGATTGAAACTTAAGGGCGCTCGTGATTTTCAAGCGGGTGCTCAGGTTTCCCCCGGCCTCACCGCCGGGGGCGGATTGAAACCCACTTTCATGCGGATGCAACGGGCACGGCTCAAGCTGGTTTCCCCCGGCCTCACCGCCGGGGGCGGATTGAAACCAGGCCTGGGAGCAGGCCCAGAACTCGGCGCATCTGTTTCCCCCGGCCTCACCGCCGGGGGCGGATTGAAACGTTGACGGTGCAGTCCATACCACGCTCGACGTGCGTTTCCCCCGGCCTCACCGCCGGGGGCGGATTGAAACCTGAATGTCGGCTGAAGGCTCCAGCGCGATCGACGTTTCCCCCGGCCTCACCGCCGGGGGCGGATTGAAACAACTCCGGTCGCGCGAGTCACGGCGGCGCTGCTGAAGTTTCCCCCGGCCTCACCGCCGGGGGCGGATTGAAACAAGAAAACCAGCAAGCCTGCCAAGCCTGCCAAGCCGGTTTCCCCCGGCCTCACCGCCGGGGGCGGATTGAAACTGTCATTCTCTTTCCCAGGAGTTTCCGACCATGAGTTTCCCCCGGCCTCACCGCCGGGGGCGGATTGAAACTGGCTGATGCTGCGGAAGCGACAAAACGGCTTGCGTTTCCCCCGGCCTCACCGCCGGGGGCGGATTGAAACGACAGCCCCCTCTCAGGAATACGTGGATGTCGCGGTTTCCCCCGGCCTCACCGCCGGGGGCGGATTGAAACTTCTGTGCCATACGTCGTCGAGGTCCAGGTAGGCTCGTTTCCCCCGGCCTCACCGCCGGGGGCGGATTGAAACACCACGTCAGTGACGGCGTTGCTGGCCTTTCTGGTTTCCCCCGGCCTCACCGCCGGGGGCGGATTGAAACCAATCATTCTTGGACGACAGTAAACCCGCCGATGGTTTCCCCCGGCCTCACCGCCGGGGGCGGATTGAAACTTGTCGATCGCGGCGCCCTTGAACTGGCTCGTAAACGTTTCCCCCGGCCTCACCGCCGGGGGCGGATTGAAACGTCAGCAGAGGGGAACTTGCAGCGGACCCGCTCGGTTTCCCCCGGCCTCACCGCCGGGGGCGGATTGAAACTGATTACGAGACGAGCGAATGACGCTGAAAGCACGTTTCCCCCGGCCTCACCGCCGGGGGCGGATTGAAACAGTGTATTGTCAGGAAACATATATGGAGGCGGAGAGGTTTCCCCCGGCCTCACCGCCGGGGGCGGATTGAAACGGATCTCCGCCTCGTTGCCGGCCAGATCGATGTTCGTTTCCCCCGGCCTCACCGCCGGGGGCGGATTGAAACGGCTCACACAGGCCATCATCGACCGCCGGTTCTGTTTCCCCCGGCCTCACCGCCGGGGGCGGATTGAAACAACGGCTGCCGAGGCAGCCGGAAAGCCAAATCCTGTTTCCCCCGGCCTCACCGCCGGGGGCGGATTGAAACGCGCTCAGGGCAGTTGAGGCGCCGAGCTTCCAGGTCGTTTCCCCCGGCCTCACCGCCGGGGGCGGATTGAAACCGCGGGACTTTCGGAACCGCCAAAGCGCCCCCTCGTTTCCCCCGGCCTCACCGCCGGGGGCGGATTGAAACTGATGCTCAACAGCGGGCGGAGCACCCGCCGGCGTTTCCCCCGGCCTCACCGCCGGGGGCGGATTGAAACGTCACAGCCGACGCCACCACCACCACCACCACCACGTTTCCCCCGGCCTCACCGCCGGGGGCGGATTGAAACTTGGGTGTCTTCGGGGCAGTTGGCGACGGTTGCGGTTTCCCCCGGCCTCACCGCCGGGGGCGGATTGAAACAGCGCTCAAGCTCGCGGACACGGTCGACCCGGGCTTGTTTCCCCCGGCCTCACCGCCGGGGGCGGATTGAAACTTAGCTAAGGGACACTTGAACCCCTCGAACGTCGTGTTTCCCCCGGCCTCACCGCCGGGGGCGGATTGAAACCGATCTGCAGCCGAGTCTGTTGAGACGTCGTCTCGTTTCCCCCGGCCTCACCGCCGGGGGCGGATTGAAACCCGGGATAGAAACACCTGAGAAGCATCAGCCAAAAGTTTCCCCCGGCCTCACCGCCGGGGGCGGATTGAAACTAGACGCGAGTGTTCTACCTGAATCGGCTAGGCTTGTTTCCCCCGGCCTCACCGCCGGGGGCGGATTGAAACGTATGACTGGGTGTTTCTCGTGTCGACGCTGGCGTTTCCCCCGGCCTCACCGCCGGGGGCGGATTGAAACCGAAAATAACCATGGTTATTTGTTGAGAGGAGTCCGTTTCCCCCGGCCTCACCGCCGGGGGCGGATTGAAACTGAGCTAAAAGGCGGCCTTGCGAAGCAGTCAAACGTTTCCCCCGGCCTCACCGCCGGGGGCGGATTGAAACATCGCCTGCTTTGAGGTTGCGAACCTTCCTGGCTCGTTTCCCCCGGCCTCACCGCCGGGGGCGGATTGAAACATCGCCTGCTTTG
>Ga0187864_10001583_pt1 | contig 21509 bp, 17 predicted proteins | sample June2016WEW_11_4_FD_132985 | JGI IMG/M metagenome (GOLD analysis project Ga0187864, IMG submission 132985) | Peatland microbial communities from SPRUCE experiment site at the Marcell Experimental Forest, Minnesota, USA - June2016WEW_11_40 | ecosystem: Environmental > Terrestrial > Soil >...
GACTCCTGACTCCTGCCCTTTCAACTTACTGCCGCGGCTTCGATCTCCACCAGCATCTCGGGGTCGATAAAGCGGGAGACTTCGACCAAGGTGGTGGCCGGATGGATCTCGCCGAAAAACTCCGAGTGCGCTTTCGCCACCTCCTCCCAGCGGTCGATCTTGGTGACGTAAATCCGGGTGCGCACTACATATTCGAGGCCGAGTCCAAGGCGTTTGAGGGCGCTTTCGATATTTCGAATTGCCTGCACCGACTGCGCGTACATGTCTCCCGGGGCGAGAACCTTGCCGGAAGGGTCTGTGCCGGTCGTTCCGGAGACATAGACCATGTCCCCGACCTTAATGGCGCGTGAATAACCGACCTTCGGTTCCCAAGGAGTTCCTGAGAAGATTTTTTCCCGTTTGATCTTCATTTGCGTCTCCGTCTGCAGGGAATCGGTCTAGATCATGATTTGGCGGCGGCCCTTCGGTTCGTTCGCTTGAGGGCGGCCACAAGGGCCGCCCCTACGAATACGGCGGCCACCCGCACTTCACCTACTTTTCCGGCTCGAAGTAGCGACGGTGAGCGCTGGCGGCAAATGCCAGCCGGCGGCGGCGGCGCGCCAGCGCCTCCCGGTAACGGCGTTTTTCATCCGCCGTAACGGGGAGTATGGGCGGAACCTTGGCCGGGCGGCCGTCTCGATCGACGGCAACGTAAGTGACGAAGGCTGAACTCGTCTGACGGCGCTCGCCGGTCAGGCCATCTTCTAAAAAGACATTGACCTCGACTTCCAAAGAGGTGTTAAAGGCGCGGGTGACGAAAGCTCGCAGGACGATCAATTGGCCGACCTTGATGGGATGAACGAAGTCCAGATTATCCACCGACGCCGTCACCAAAAGGCTGCGGCAATGGCGCCGGGCGGAGATCGCTCCCACGATATCAATGAGGTGCATAACTTTGCCGCCCAGGATGTTACCCAAAGGATTAGCGTCGTTGGGCAGAACTATCTCCACCGTTTCCGTAAGGGAATCCGCTACAGTTTTCGCCTTCTGGTTTTTCATGCCTGGCTCTGTTTAATTCGCCTATGGATTCTATACTATGCGAGCCACTCGGGGGATGCAACACGAATCCGCAAGCGTAGCGGGGGGCTGTCATAGACACCCCGCCCCTTACTACGCAAGGGCGCAGGCCTCTGGCAAAGGGGTTCCCCTAGCGATGCGTTCCTAGGGCTTCGGCTTGGGCGCTGCTGGCTTGGCGGTGGAAGGCGTACCGGATCGCGTCGCAGGAGTCGCCGGTCCTCCCGAGGTCGCAGCGTCCGAGGGGTACGCGGCGTCGTAGAGCTTTACGACCTGGTCCGTCAGATCGATTTCCGTAGCCGCGAATAAGACCTGGAGCTGGTCACTTCCCATCACCACAGAGTAACCATTCTTGGGCGCATAATCCTGAATCACTTTCACCATCTTCTGACCGATGCGGCGAAACATCTCATCCCGATCGGCTGCCGTGTCGGCCTGATAATCCTCACTGGCGCGCTTCAAGACCTTCTGCTTCTCTTCCAGGTCCCGGTTCAGGCGTCGCTGTTCTTCGTCGCTCAGCGTGGCGGCTTGTTTCTGCAACTGGTCGCTGATGGCCTGAATATCCCGCTGGTCGTTCTGAATCTCTAGCTGGCGAGGCTGATACTTCTTCTGGAGGTCAGCCATCGATTTCTTCCCTTCCGCCGTGCTGAGGATTGCCTCCTGAATACTGACGAAACCAATCTTGGTTGGCGCGCCCGCACTCTGAGCCAGCAAACACGCCGGGGCCGTTCCCAGGAAGAACAGAAGTGTCAAAGTAGAAACTCGAGTCTTCATTCAATCTCCTTCAAGGATTTAAAGTACTCATTGCGATAACACATTTTAACTCATTTTTTCTCTAAAAGGTGCGAACTACCGTGAATCCGACCCTCCCCTTGCGCTCCCTCAACTTAAAGGGGTTGAATAAGGCCCGGGCAGCTTCGTAGGTAGATGTATTGGGAAATATCGCCTCCGGAGGCAGGACCTGGGGAGGTGTGATGAGAACATTATCCTCACGCAGCCAGTTGTAGCCATAATAAAGGTGAAACGGCGCATTGACCACGGGGAGGATGACGGTCAGGTCGAGCCCGGTTGAACTGCGGGGACGGAGGTTGGTGCTCGAGATGATATGAAGCCGGGTGGGCAACTGGAAGTAGGGGTACTCCGTACTCAACTCCGCGAGGGTTGAAATGGACGTATCAATCTGGAGTTGGTTGGTCCGCAGGACAAAGGCGCTTCCCGCGTCGACAAAAGCCGCCAAGGTGACAGGACCCATAATGGGCACGCGGTATTCGAAGTTGCTGACGAGTTCCGTATCCCCGCCGGGGTAGATGGGCGTGTAGTAGGGGAATTGCGTGTAAGAGCCGCAGGTGGATCCCTTCTGTCCATTGGAGCCGGTCGCCAGAATGGGATTGCCGAAGTTGTCGCGGTTACAGACCTGCCCAAGTCCGGGGAAGAACGCCAGAGGGCTAATGGACCGGATGTCAAAACCCCGAATGTCATACTCGCCGCCCATATAGAAGCGCGAGAAGGGCGGGGGCACGCGGCCTCCGTACCCTTCAATCGAGGCGGCCAAGATGCGCAGGCCGAAGGCATCGGGTTTCTCGGAACGAGCGTTGCGGACCGGGTGCCAGTACTTGAACTCGATGGACGGCGTAGCGGTGTAGACGTTTCCGCCCAACCCGGATATTCCCAGGGTCATCGACAGGTATTTTCCCCGAGTGGGATTCCAAGCGTCATTGATGGTGTTAAAGACGTAAGTCGGCATGATCGAACTGGAGACGATGCCGCTCAGCGCCGAGGGACCGGCCAGGCCGCGGAAGTTGATCGCCTCGAAGAACGACGCGGAAGCCGCGTTGAAGGCCTGCATGCTGCTGTAAGAGTAGCTGTAGGTCACACCGACGCGGGCGAAATGGCGCCGCAAGGGATAGCTGGTAAAGAGGGTAAATCCTGAGGAATTCTGCTGGAAATTCTGCGCATAGTATTGACCATACGCGGAACTGGCGAGTTGGGTGGGATTGACGCCGTATTCATAAGCCAATTGGCGGAGCTGGTCGTACCGGTAATCACTGCGATAGACGGTAAAGCCCAGCGTCATGTTGCGGTCAAAGACGTACGGCTCCGTGAACCCAAAGGAGTAGAGCTTTTGATAGGTTCCCCACTCGGTTTGAATGCTTAAGGTTTCGCCCAACCCCAGGAAGTTGTTGGTGGCGTAATTGGCCCCAACGAAATTCCCGGCCAAGCCGCTGACCCCACCCGAGAACCCGATCTGGTTCTTGCCTTTTTCCGTGACCTTCATGGTGACATCAACGGTGTTATTCGCCTGGTTCTGAGTGATGTCGTAGTCTTCTTTTTTGACCGTATTGAAGAAGCCCAGTTGGTTCACGCGCAGGACGCTCAAGTCCCACCACTGGGAGTTGAACATATCTCCTTCGCTGAGCAGCAATTCGCGTCGAATCACCTTGTCGCGCGTCTTGGTATTGCCGGAAAACTCGATGCGATGAACGATAAACTGCTTGTCTTCCTCGAAGTCCAACGCCAGATTGATGACTCGCCGCTTGTTATCAGGCTCCGGGTCAGGGGAGGCGGTGAAGTTAATGTAACCGTATTGGCCATAGAGCTTGGTGTAGTTCTCCATTGCCTTGCGAACTTTGGAGAGTGAAAAAAGATCACCCTCTTTCATTCGCAGGATCGGCGCCAGTTGCTTTGTGGTGAAGAGCTTGTTGCCGCGGATGACGAACCGGCCCAGGCGATATTGTATCCCCTCTTCAATCGGGATATTCAGATCCACGCGCTTGCCCCGGCCCCAGCTATAAAAGAAAAAGGGGTAGCGCCGCCGGGTGTCCACCATCTTCGTCTCCGGTTCTTTGGCCAGAGCGAAATAGTAGCCGTGGTCGCGATAAAGATCGCGGATGTTTTCGAGGTCGGCTTCGATCCTCTCCTTGTCGTAGGTTTTGTGAAACCAGTAGAACCAGGGTGGAGCGCCGGACGCCCGGGAATATTTCATGGCGCGTTCAAGTTCGTGCGCCGAGAAGACATGATTGCCGGCGAAACGCACGTTCCCGACCTTCACCTTGGGGCCTTCCACAACGATAAACGTAAGAGCGACGGAGTTGGGCGGGATGTTCCGCGTGCGATGCCGGACGGTAGCAAACATCTTCCCATGCGCCGAGAGCATGTCCTGCAGCACCACCTCGGCCCGCCGGACGACCACGGGATCATACTGGGACTGGATGGAGAGAGGAACCTTTTGTTTCTTGAATTCATCCAGCACATCGGATTGTTGAACGCTGCTTAATCCCTTGTAGTCGATGCTGCGAACCAGCTTCTTTTCTCGCACGAAGAAGGTGACGATCAAGCCGCCTTTGGGGGAGTCGGTTGCTTCCAAACGGATGTCTTCGAAGTAGCCGGTGTTCCAAAGCGACATGTAATCCCGGCGGAGGGCAGCCTCGTTGTAAACGTCGCCTTTCTTCGAGAATATGCGGGCACGCATGACCGCGCTGGTGATGCGCCGGTTGCCTCGGAAGATGATTTCCTGGATGGTCTGCTGGACGGCAGGCTGAGCCGGTTGCCCGGGTGTGGTGGGAGTGGTGAGCACAGGAGGCTGCTGCTGTGCAGCAGGCGCCTGGGGGGTCTCGAGTTGAAGTTTCTGTTGGGGAGCCTCCGGCGGCGTCTGCGAGGGCTGTACCGGCGCCTGCTGTCCGGAAGAGGGCGCGCTGGAGGGCGCGGGCGGATTCTGATTGGCAGGCGGCGTTGGCGAGGGTTGTGCCGGCTTCTTCTGCGTGGAAGATGATGAGTCGGGTGAAGAGGGCGGGTTCTGGTTTGCGGGCGGATTCTGGGCCCCAAGCGCCAAGCCAGAACTCATGAGCAGGGCGGCAAGCGCCAGCCCGACTCGCCTCTTCCACGGTCTACTCGGATATGTTCTACAGGTGGCGAAACTTCTCTTCAAGAAACGGTCTTCCCCCTCGTTGTTTGGGCTCAGAGAGTCCGATGCCGGGAATGCGCCGGAAGTTGGCCCGAAGACTCAAGAACATTGAGCCCTTGAGCCATCGAGTGATTGAGCCATTGAACCACTTGGCCATTTAGCCATTGAGCCGTAGGCTTTGTCAATAACCGCGCGCGGGCGTGGTGCAAAGACAAACGGACTGCCCCGTGCCCTCAACACCGTTGAAGCCCCAACACAGACAGCAATGGCCCAATGACTCAATGGCCCGATGGCTCAATGACTCAATGGCCCAATGGCTCAATGACTCAATGGGGCAGGCTGCATTAACGTGCGAGTGGCGTGGCCGCAACGAGCTTGTCATTCATCGAACGATAACAGAGACCGTGGTTCTCTACCACCACTTCCAGAACCGAGGGAGGGTGAATCTCGCCCTGGATCAAGGCTTCCGAAAGAGGGTCTTCAACGTACTTCTGGAGAGCCCGGCGTAGCGGACGAGCGCCATAGGAGCGGTCCTCACAAGTTTTTTCCAGAATCCACTGGCTCGCCTCACGCGACAGGCTAAGCGAAATATTCTTATGCTCCAGATTCTGGTTCATCTGCCCCACCAGCAATTCCAGGATCTGGATGAGATCGTTATCACTCAGCGCATTGAAGACGATGACTTCGTCCAAGCGGTTCAGGAACTCAGGATTGAACAGCCGCTTGACTTCCGACATCACCATGTCTTCAGCCTTACGTTCGCTGGCGCCTTCCGCCGCGGATTGGAACCCCAGGTGAGTGCGGCGTTGCAGGTAGCGAGCCCCGATGTTCGAGGTCATAATGAGGATGGTGTTCTTGAAGTCCACCGTATTCCCCAGCCCATCGGTCAGGTGCCCGTCCTCAAAGACTTGCAGCAGTATGTTGAACAAATCAGGGTGGGCCTTCTCGATCTCGTCCAGAAGGATCACCGAGTAGGGCGTGCGCCGGACTCGCTCCGTAAGTTGGCCACCCTCCTCATAACCCACGTAGCCGGGCGGCGACCCAATCAGCTTGGAGACCGAATGCTTCTCCATGAACTCCGACATGTCGAAACGAATCAGCGCCCGCTCGCTTCCGAAAAGGAAAGCTGCCAGCGAACGTGCCATTTCCGTTTTACCGACGCCCGTAGGACCCAGGAACAGGAAAGAGCCCACGGGCCGGCCGGGAGGTTTGAGGCCGGCGCGGGAGCGGCGAATCGCCCTGGCCAGCGCTGAGATGGCGCGGTCCTGGCTGATAATCCGCTTGTGCAGCTCCTCCTCCGTCCTCAGCAGCTTCGAGCTCTCTTCCTCCTTAATCGAGGTCACCGGTACGCCCGTCCACCGCGACACCACATCTTCGATGTCTTCGCGGGTAACGCTGCCCATGGCCGTTTCGTCGATATTGTATTTTTCGCGCAGCAGCCGCAGGCTTTCGCGTTCCTTCCGCTCCTCATCCGAATAGAAGCGCGCCTTTTCGAATTCGTGGTTGGCGATGGCATTCTCCATGCGATGCACCACGAATTTGATCTTCTTCTGCACGTCGATCATCTCTTCGGGCAGGGAACTCTGCCGGAGTTTCACCCGCGCCCCCGCCTCGTCAATCAGATCCACCGCTTTATCCGGCAGGAATCGATCGGGAATATAGCGGCTGGAGTGGTAGACGGCGGAGCTGAGAGCTTCGTCGGTGTAACTGACCGCGTGGAACTTCTCGTACCGTTCCTTGATGCCGAAAAGAATCTTGACGGCTTCGCCTTCCGACGGCGGGGCGACCTTGATGGCCTGGAAGCGCCGCTCGAGCGATCTGTCCTTTTCGATCGATTTGCGAAATTCAGCCGGGGTGGTGGCGCCAATGCACTGGATTTCGCCTCGCGATAATGCCGGCTTGAGAATGTTCGCGGCGTCAAGGGAGCCTTCCGCCGACCCCGCCCCCACCAGGGTGTGCAGTTCGTCGATGAAGACGATGGCGTTTTGCGACTCCATCAGCTCCTTCATGATGGTCTTCAGACGTTCTTCGAATTGGCCGCGGTATTTGGTGCCCGCCACAATCAAAGAAAGATCCAGTGCCAGAATTCGCTTGTCGGCGAGAAACGAAGGTACATCGCCATCGGTAATTCGCTGCGCCAGTCCTTCCACGATGGCCGTCTTGCCCACACCCGGCTCCCCGATCAGGACGGGGTTGTTCTTGGTTCGGCGGCAGAGGATTTGGACCGCCCGCTCCAACTCGGCCTCGCGGCCGATCAAGGGATCGAGCTGGTTCTCCAACGCGCACTGCGTGAGGTCGCGGCTGAATTCGGAGAGGAGGGAGGCTTCCTTCGGACGCGAACTGGAGGCCTTTTCGCTCTGCGCACGGTTCAAGTCCTCGCGCAAGGCGTTCAAGCGTAACCCGCGTTCGTGCAGCATCTCCGCAGCGAACGATTTGTCCTCGCGCAGCAAACCCAATAAGAGGTGCTCCGTTCCTATATGTTTGTGCGAAAGGCGCTCAGCCTCTTCCGCCGCGAAAGCCAGCACCCGCTTGCACTCCTGGCTCAAGGGCAGGTCCACGGAAGTCGAGACCTTCTCGCGCACCGGAGTCCGGCCTTCAACCTGTTTGCGAATGGACTCAATCGAGGCGTGGGAGCGGAGGAAGCGGTTGGTCAGCGCTTTATCCTCGCGCAGCAACCCCAGCAGCAAGTGCTCCGTTTCGATATAGGGGCAGCCGAATTGGCTAGCTTCGTAGCGGGCGAAAAAAATCACGCGCCGCGCCTTTTCAGTATAGCGTTCGAACATAGGTTCTCAGCCCTCTCGGTCACCCCTACCCCCGGCCCCCCAGGGTTAGCAGGTCACTAAACCATTGGAATCAGAGGTGCAGGCCCCACGGCCCGCCCTACCCGTCCTCAAGCTTTCCATTCGTCAGGCGCAAAATCCGTTGCGCGCGCCCGGCCAGTTCCGGATTATGCGTGGCTAGCACCGAAGTCAGTTGGTGATCCCGGTGCAATCTCTCCAACAACTCAATCACCCGCTGGGCGGTGCGCTGGTCCAGGCTGCCGGTTGGCTCATCCGCCAGCAGCAAGGCCGGCTGATTGGCTAAGGCCCGGGCCAAAGCGACTCGCTGTTGCTCACCCCCCGAAAGTTCACCCACGCGTCGCCCGGCAGTGTTGGCCAGCCCTACTTCCCCCAGCAGTTCCCGCGCGCGCTCCCTGGCTCGTGAGAACTCAAGGCCGCCAATCAACTGCGGGATTACTACGTTCTCAAGCGCGCTGAATTCCGGCAGGAGGTAGTGCATCTGCCATACAAAACCGACGCGCGCATTCCGGTAAGCGGCACGTTCCTCCTGGCCAAACTCACTGAGCCTCTCTCCCATGAAGTATACCGCACCCGTCGTCGGAGTGTCCAGAGCAGCGAGCAGGTGGAGCAGCGTCGTTTTGCCCGTTCCAGACTCACCCACCAGGGCGACCAGTTCGCCCCTACGGACGTCCAGGTCCAGTGCGTCCAGGACGACAATCTCCTCGTCACCTGAGCGATAGATCTTAGTCAGTTTTTCGGCGCGCAATAAAGATTGAGTCATTGGGTCATCGGGCCATTGGGTCATTGAGCCATTGAGTCATCGGGCCATTGGGTCATTTTGCCGTTCATTCATTGAGTCATGGTGTCATTTTGTCTGTGCTTCTTAATGGTTCAATGACTCAATGACTCAATGACTCAATTCCCTTGCCTCCCACCCGCTCTTGCGGTTCGCTGAGACGCCGCGAGGATCGCCAATAACTCGTTGGCTTCTGCCAGCAACTTATCCATTTGCGCTCTCGGCAGTACCCCCGTCTCAACGAGCATCTCTAGCCAGAAAACCGTCTCGTCAGCCTCTTCTACGACAACTCCTATCTTCGATATGAATTCGGCTCGGGAGCGAGCCCGGCACACAGCACGATAATTCGCAGCCACCGATGTCCCCGCTCGGAGCAACTGCTTTCCCATGATCCTGGCTTCGTCAGTTTTCGGCAGGCCTCGAAAAAGCCTCACGATCCGAATCGCCAATTGCTTTGTTCTGTCCCTCAGTTGCTCAGGCTGTGTTGCCATAATCTTGCTTGACTTGCTTAAACAGGCGCCTCCGCCGTGCCACCTCAATGGCTCAATGACTCAATGGCCCAATGGCTCAATTCTCAAGAACCCGGTCGCCTCATTCGTAGCGGAGGATTTCCACCGGGTCCAGCCCCGATGCCGACAACGACGGGTAGAGTGTCGCCAGAAAACTGATGCCGAGCGCTGCCAGGCTGATCCAAACCCCGTCCCAAGGACGGGCATGGAAAGGTACCGAAGCCAGCGCGTAAACATCCGGCTGGAGCGGAAAAAGCTTGTAGCGGCCCCCCAGCCAGGAGCCTCCGTAACCCAGAATCAGCCCCAGCAAAGTGCCGAAGGCTCCGATCAGCAGTCCGTGGAGAGTGAAAACCGCCCAGACTTGCCTCTTCCGGGCGCCCATCGACATGAGCACGGCGATATCCCGGTTCTTTTCCATCACCATCATGGCCAGGGTAATGAAGATGTTGAGGGCGGCAACCACCACGATCAAGCCGATGGTCAGGATGGTCACCAACCGTTCCAGCCGCAGCGCGCTTAAGAGGGAATGGTTCTGTTCCATCCAGGTAGTGGTCTCAAACCCCTGGCCGGCGGCAGCTTTGATCTCCTGGGCCACGGAAGGCGCAAGATAGATATTATCAATCTTGAACTCAATTATTGAGGTAACATCCGCCAAGTCGAGCAGGCGTTGCGCCGCGGGAAGGTTGGTGAACGCCCAAGTGGCGTCGAAGTCGTAGAAGCCGGAATCGAAAACCCCGACCACCCGGAAGTGACGGTACTTGGGAAACAAGCCCTGCGGAGTCAGGTAACCCTGGGGACTGGTAATGAGGATCGTGTCACCCACGTAGGCTCCCAACGACTTGGCCAACTCTTTGCCGAGAATCATGGGATCAGCATCCGCAAAGGTCTGCGAGAGGCCTTCAAGACTTCCTTCCCGCAGTTTCAGCAGCAGGTCTCCGACGTGGACTTCACGCTGCGGATCGATGCCTTTCAAAACGATGCCGGAGGCGCGAGAACGAAAAGAGGCCAGAACCTCTCCGTAAAGCGCGGGAGCGCAGGCGACCACGTGCGGCAGCCTGCTGAGGCGCACGGTCAAGGCGTCGTAGTCTCTGATCCCGTCGTTCTTGGAGCGCAGAAGGTTGACGTTGGCGGTGGCGCCGAGCAGGCTCTTCTCCAATTCCTCGCGGAATCCGTTGTTGATCGCCAGCGCCACAACTAACGCGCAGACGCCGGCCGTGACCCCGATGATGGAGATGATCGTCACTACGGAGATGACCGATTGCCGTCGCTTGGCTTTCAGGTACCGCAGCGCCACGAAGAGTTCGAAACGCATATGCCACTAAGTTACCAACATTCCGGTCAGTCGGGGAAGGAGATTAAAGACGTCCGTTGTCCGTGGTCAGTAGTCCGTTGTTCTTAATCAACAGCCACTGACAACTGACCACGGACCACTGACAACGGACGACTGCTCAGTACGTCGCTCTCCCCCCTGAAATATCGTAGCACTGACCGGTGGTGAACGACGCTTCCGAGGAGACCAGGAAATGCACCAGCGCCGCGACCTCTTCAATCTTCCCGGTGCGCCCCATGGGGATTTTGCTGATCATGTACTGAACGGTCTGAGGCGCGATCGTATCCAGGATCTTGGTCCGTACCACACCGGGAGCAATGCTATTCACCGTGACGTCGCCTTGGCCGGCGACCTCTTTGGCCAGAGCCTTGGTGAGCGCAATCACTCCCGCCTTAGTGCTCGAGTAAGGAACGAGGGTGGGGTTTCCCTCCTTGCCGGCAATCGAAGCTACATTCACAATCCGGCCGTAGCGCCTCGCGAGCATTTCGGGAATCACTACCCGGCACGTCAGGAAAGTGCCCTTGAGATTCACAGCGTAGACGCGGTCCAAGTCTGCTTCGTCCAATTCCCAGAGGCGCGCCGTCTTGCCCGTAATTCCCGCGTTGTTCACCACGATGTCAATAGGCCCGAACCTTTCCCGCACGCGATCGATCGCTGCCTGCACCGACAGCGCGGAGGACACGTCGCACCCGACGCCCATCCCCCCGAAGGAACCGGCAACCGCATTGGCAGCTTCATGGTTCACGTCCAAAATCGCAACTTTCGCGCCGGCGGCGTGTAAACGCCCGGCAATCCCTTCCCCGATCCCTTGCCCGCCGCCCGTCACTACGGCAACACGATTCGTCAAGCTGAAGAATTGCTCCTGGTCCATTTTCTTCCCCCTGCTCCTGATCCTCTGAGCGGCGCAGACCTCGGTTGTGGAGGTTTGCGGCTGACGATGCGAAGCGCGTCAAGCACTGGACTTTACATTATTTCAGCGTAATTATGAAGTCGAACACCGTCGTTGATCTCGAATTGTGGAGAGACCCAGATGGCGATGACGAGCAGTTCAAAGTAAGGTAGGGGCGGTTCGCGAACCGCCCCTACAGCTTGCGCACGCGCAGCGTGTAGAGGCCGGAGCGCTTAACCTCTTCTAACTGTTCCAGCAGTTTCGGGAGGTCGTCGGCTACACCGAGGAAGCGTCCGGAGAGTGCATCTGCCCTGCCCGAGGCCAAGTGCACGACCAGTTGCGCCGCCTTCTCCGGGGGCACGTCCCGCCCCTGATCAAATAGCTTCCGGAACCACGGCAGCCACTTTTTCCCGGCTTCGGATTCAAGCACGTACTGACTCAGCGCAGTGCGCACGGTGCCGGGATCAATAGCGAAAACGCTGACGCCGGAGTTAAGAAGTTCCGCCGCGAGATTCTCGGTAAAGCGGATGAGGGCGGTCTTGGCAACAACGTACGCGCCCATGTGCGCGACCGCCACCGTGGCAGCGCTGGTGGCCAGATTCACGATCCGGCCCCGGCGGCGCGCGATCATCCCCGGCAAAAGGGCCCGCGAGCAAAGGTACGGGCCGCGCAAATTCACTTCGAAGGAATGCCACCAGTCGTCCGCGTCAGCCTCCCACATGGGGCCCAGAGGCCCCGGGGTGGCGGCATTGTTCACGAGCAGGTCGACGGGGCCCAGGGCGGCTTCGACCTGGCGCGCCGCACGTTCAACCGCGGCGGGGTCACTGACGTCGGCGATGACGGCCAAAGCCTCTCCCCCCGCTTGTCTTATAGCGCCCACCGTTTCGGCGACCGGCGCTTCAGACCTTGCGACTACCCCCACAGCGGCACCTGCCTGGGCTAGCGCCGCCGCAATGGCGCGCCCCAGGCCGCGGCCAGCCCCGGTCACGATCGTAACCTGATTTCGAAGTTCAGCGCTCATCGCTAACTCCCGGAAAGAGCCCACGTACGAAAACGGGGGCGGTCAATGACGAAAACTGGCAACTCGGGGTGACGGAATTGGCCATAGGTTGGTATCGCTGATCTTAATTCGGTAATTTTCAGGTACTTTATAGAAATATATATTCTTTACTTAGTAATGAGCGAGGTTTGCGGGTCCCACATGGCTTGCAGCCCTCGACAGGGCACACTTTTGCCTAAGTCTCACGTGCACAACTCTTCCCCCTCGTGTTCAAATGGGAATGAAGAGGTGCGGGTCAGTCTGTTGTGCGCCGACCGGAGACTCCGTCCCTCGGGACAGGAGTGCCTAGGATTATAACTGGCAGCGAAATTGCCCCGAGGCTTGTTTCGTCCGCTTTCGAGCCTTAGCGTTGTGAAGCAGATCCTACCTGCTGAGCCCGCCTGGGCAAGGCCGACGCTAAGCGGAGAATGTGACGGCACTCGTCAAACGAGTCATTAACTGTCGGGCCGCGACCACAGGACCAAACCATTCGCCAATCGTAAGCTCGACTCGGGTGTCTTATGCGGCGGGCATCATCTGCAAGCCCTCACCTGGGAACCGCTCTCACAAGAACGCTGCCCTGCCTCCACTTCGCGACTCACCAACCCGCAGCCCAGCCGCCGACTCGAATGGAGCGTAACCAAGTATGAAGCATGGGACATCCCAAGAGAGAGCTTTGCTCAGGCAAGCATTCGACCTCCTCTTGGAACTTCGCTCGCGGCCCGAGGCACGCGGACTCCTGGGACAGGCTGTAGCGTACCTGCGCCCCTTGGAACGCCGGGGAGAGTCTGACAGACTCCCCCTCGTCGTTGCCGTCTGAACGGTGCGTCTTAAGAGTCTCTAGGCTGGCTTCCGAACTGCCGGCCGCACGAGCCGACCGGCCCGTCGCACACTACTTCCTGCAGCGCTCGGGCACACTCGCCGCGAGTTCGGTTTGTCCAGCCCTGCGGCTACTCCGTCGCCTGAGGAACCGGGGTACTCGGGGGTTCAGGCGCGGCAGGCGCTTGGCCGGCTCGCAGCTTGGCCATCTCACGCTGTAACTCCGTTGCCAGGTCTTCTAAAATGCGCAACTGTTCGCCACGGCGTTTCAAAGTTGATTCGAGTTTCGCTACCTGCTTTCGCAGCTTATTGTTGTCCCTGCGCAGCAGGATCAGGCTTTCACCTGGGTGGGGTGGAATGATCCGTCCACCCGGCCCCGGCTGGCCGGTCGGTAAAGGCGCAACGTGGGCCTGGGTTTCCTTGATCAGCGTTTCCAGTTCCTTCCGTTCCAGCCCCGGCGGGCACAGTTGCCGTAGCGCCAGCAGGCGGGCCAGGTCAGGCCGGTTGCGGCCTCGCTCCCAGTGTTGCACCGCTCCTTTGGTGGCGTTCAGCAGGCGCGCCAGGCCCTCCTGGCTGACTTCCAATCTCTGCCGGACCTTCTTCACTACTTTCGCGGCATTCATCTCTTCCATGGTACATCCTCCTCTCGTGGCAAAAAGAACACTTGACGCTTTTAATAACTATAGGCTATAATTACTTGACCGTCCAAGTCTAGCCGCGGTCCTCAGTTCGGCTACCCTCGAAGGCACAACCTCCGCCCTCCCGGATGTGGGGCCGGGTTCCAAGCGGCGGACGGCTTTTCCCCAGGCAGGCCTGTTCCTTGAACCTCTTCGGCCTGCCCTCGCGTTTTCCTCTGGTGTCTTTGTCGCAATCACCAGGTGGCGGGCAGATTCGCGGTCAAGGGGCTCACTCATCGCCATGCGACTCTCGGGTTCCAAGCGCCTCCACGATTATTCCCTCGCCCCGCTTGCGCCGAATTACCCGCGGACGTTCTGGTTCAGGTTCCCACTTCATTCCAGCCTCCCGCCCTCGGGTTTCATCTCTTCCCGCTTCTCGGAACCTTGGAGCGCAGACTTGAAGAAAAGTGGCCTACTCTGCTTTGGACGTTCCTCGGCTAGAAAAAACTTAGCCTACCTCCCGTGCCGTCTAGGAACAGATGGTAGCACATTTCATATTATTTCGGGAGGGGGTAAATTGAAAAAAGTTCTGAGGCTTCGAAAACCCCCCAAGACCCTTTGTCCCACACCGCTTCATCAGCAGTTTCACCGCCAGCTTCCATCCAATCTCGCAAGGAGTACTAACATGCCGTATGATAATTGTCGTAAGGCTGCAAGGTTATTCTCCTCCCACCTTGGTGTCGTTCGCCCGGCGCCGGTTGCCTCAACTCGCCGCGGGTTCGCTCGTCAGGCGGCGGGAGTCCGCCCGCCCGAGTCGTGTGCGTCGCTGCGTGGCCAGGCCGGAACGCTGCGTCGGGAGTCCTACGTCGCCCGTTGCCGCCACAAAGCGTGCGTTTTTCCAGCTCAGCCCGGCGCTCACGGCGAGTGCGCGTATCACCGTCGCCAGTCCGCAGAACCTGGTTGCTTCCAGTCCTTGCAACCATCGTCCTTGCTTCTCGACCAGGCCAAATTCGGCTTGCCGGATACCGAGCCGGACGATGGGCGCGTACAAGATCGCCATCGGCTGGCAGCCGAGCGCGTGCGGTTTCTGCTGGGCGAGGCTGTCTAGCGGGATCCGCCGTGAGCTTTGACCCGAACCAACCTGCTCCCCCCGGCCAAGGAGATGAACCAAGGCGCGTTCCTCGGCGGGGAGTAAAGTACGCCCAATTCCCCGTCGAGATTCGGAGGTGCAGGCGCGATGAGTGTCGGTAGACTAAGAGCACCCGGGTGCGATGCTCAGAACTTCGCAGCATGAACTTCATCCCGGGTGCCGCTTTTCGACTATGAACTTTGCCGGAGGAATTGGAAAGCCATGAAACTGAAAGCCGCACGATCTTTGAGCCCGGCCCCGGTGAGGCGGAATTCCAAATCATCCGCTTCCGCCTTGCCGATGCTCACTCCCATGCATGCCTGGCACATGCTCTGCCGGCGCACCGGCGGCAATATCTCTCTCACGACCTTCTACCGCTGGATCAATTCCGGCCGCATCGGGGTGGTGCGCGTGGGAGCACGCTATCTTATCCCGTTACCTTTACTCGAAGAGGTTATCGAGAAATGTCTGGACGGGGAGCGAGTTTGAGGGTTCAGACTCCCTACGGAGAGGGCCTTTGTTAAGGCCCGGTATATCGCCGACGACGCCGGGCACGCTTTGCCCATCGTCCACTCAGCACAGGATGGCCTCCCATCTGCCCATCTGCCTACCTGCCTGTTGCCCACTGCCCAGTGCATTAAAACGCTTTCACTCTCCCGCACTTTCTGGCAGACTATGCGGCTGAAGATTTTTTCAGGAATCGCATTCGTCAAAGGAGGTCTTGCCTATCATGAGGAAGTACTCGTGCAGTCGGCGTGAGTTCATGCAATTAGGTGCGGGCGCGGCGGCGGGCGTAGCCGCCAAAGTTACTCTACTGGAGCCCCAAAGGGTGTGGGCGTCGGCGGGTCCCGTGCCGCCTTCGGACACTGTCAGGTTCGGCATTATCGGGACAGGCACGGAAGGTTGCGATCTGTTGCGTGCGAGCTTGGCGGTACCGGGCATCGAATGTGTTATGGCAGCGGACCTGTACGACAGCCGCCATATCGCCGCGAAGGAAGCCCTGGGAGGAAAGGAAATCGAGACCACCCGTGATTACCGACGTGTCCTCGACCGTAAGGATATTGACGCCGTGATTGTGGCGACGCCCGATCACTGGCATCGCAAGGCGGTGACGGAGGCTGTGGCGGCGGGTAAGGACGTCTACTGTGAAAAGCCGATGTCGCACAGTCCCGAAGACGGCCTGGCCATGGTCGAGGCTGTTCACAAGTACAATCGTGTGCTCCAGGTTGGCAGCCAGCGCGTGAGTTCGATTCTCTATGCTAAGGCGAAAGAGATTTGGGATTCCGGCAAGTTGGGCGAGGTGGATACCATCGAAGCGGTATGGGATCGGAACACCGACAGCGGCGCCTGGGTCTACCCGATTCCGCCCGACGCCAGCGAGCAGACGATCGATTGGAAGATCTGGCTCGGCGGCGCGCCTGAGCGGCCGTTCGACCCCACACGCTTCTTCCGTTGGCGCTGCTACAAGGATTACGGGGCCGGCCTGGCGGGAGACTTGTTCGTTCACCTGCTCTCCGGCATCCATTTTGTGACGGGCACCAATGTGCCGCCCCAGCGCGCCCTTTCCACCGGCGGGCTCTACTACTACAAAGACGGCCGCGAGTTTCCGGACCTGCTCTGGACCGTGTACGATTACCCCCACTTCCAGGTGGCGTTGCGCTGCAACCACAACAATAACTACCAGAACGAGCTGTTTTCCTTCTACGGCAAGAACGGCACCATGCTCATCAGCGAGACGACGGTTACCTTCCGCCCGCAAGCCTCCAGCCACCAGCCCGAGGACTACTCAATCGGGAGCTGGCCGGCGAAAATGCGTGCCGAGTACTTTGCAAAATGGCGCGCCGAACATCCCGAGCCGACGCCGGGAGAATTCAAGATCGATGAGGAAGATGAGCTCTTCACAACGCCTCCGCATTACAGCGACATGTCCGACCACGAGGCCAACTTCTTCCGTGCGGTGAGGACACGCCAGCCGGTGGTCGAGAATGAGGTGTTTGGGAACAACACGGCTCTCGGATGCCACTTGTCGAATTATTCCTATTTCCACAAGACGCCGGCAGTGTGGGACGCGAGTGCGAAAAGAATTACCTCGTAGGTTTTAATGAGGACTGCAGAATCAATTGACACCACCCCCTCACCCCCGGCCCCTCTCCCCCAAGGGGGCGAGGGGAGAAATAAGCGGAGTTTACGGCCTCGCCCCCGTGGGGGCGAGGGTGGCGCGCAGCGCCGGGCGAGGGGGTCGGCCCGTCACGATATTACGCACTGAATTCAGGAGCGGCGGCGATTCAAATGTTCAGGAGGTTTAACCCATGAGCGAGCAGCGGATTTCCAGGCGTAAATTTATGCAAGCGACGGCGTGCGTGGCGGGCGCAACGCTGGCGACCAAGTCTTTTCTTTTAGAGCCGGGCCCGGCTTATGCCTTGCCCCGGCCCGTGCCCGCCGGTGACACACTGCGGATGGGCATGATCGGCGTGGGGATGCAAGGCTCCGGGTTGCTGCGGACGAGCATCGGGCTCCCGGGAGTGGAGTGTATCGCCGCGTGCGATCTGTACGACGGGCGGCGCGAGTTGGCAAAAGAGATCGTCGGCAAAGACATTCCCACGACCCGGCAATACAAGGAGCTTCTCGACAACAAGGATATCGACTGCATCGTGGCCGCGGTTCCGGACCACTGGCACAAGCGGATCGTGGTGGACTGTTGCAATGCCGGCAAGGATGTCTACTGCGAGAAGCCGATGTCCCACACGGTGGAAGACGGATTTGAGATGATTGCCGCGGAGCAGAAGAACAAGCGAATCGTGCAAATCGGCAGCCAGCGGCGCAGCGACATCGTCTATACCAAAGCCAAGGAGCTTTGCGAAAGGGGCGCGATCGGCGATCTTTGCCTGGTCGAAGCCCAGATGGGGCGCAACGACCCATGCGGCGCTTGGGAGTACACGGTGCCGCCGGACTTGTCGCCGGAAACTCTCGATTGGGAAACTTGGTTGGGCACGGCTCCGAAGAAGCCCTTCAATGCTCTTCATTTCACTCGCTGGCGTTGCTGGCAGGATTACGGCGAAGGCATTCCGGGCGACCTTTACGTGCATCTCTTGACCGGCGTCCATTACGTTGCAGGAATCACCGCCCCGCCGAAACGCGCCATGGCGATGGGCGGCCTTTTCCGCTGGCATGACGGGAGGGATGTTCCCGACTCGTTGACCACCATCTACGAATACCCGCAATTTCGCGCCACCCTTCGAGTGACGCTGAACACCGAGACGGAAGAGGTGACCCGCTTCATGGGGACGCGGGGATTGCTCGAGATTCGTAACGGCGAGCTGACCTTGACACCCCAGTCTGGCGCCGACTACGCGCCCTGCACTCCCGGCTGGCCCAGAAAAATGCGAGCTGATTATGCCGAGGAGTGGCACAAAGAACATGAATTCAAACCCGGGTCTTTCTCGACCGAAGAATCAACCCGTTATTACGCGCCGCCGGGCTACAACGATGATCGGGAGCACCTGTGGAACTTCTTCGAGTCGGTGAGGACCCGGAGGCCTTCAGTCGAGGATGCGACCTTCGGAAACAACACGGCCCTTTGCTGCCACTTGGCCAATTATTCTTACTTTAATAGCACCATCGCCAATTGGGATGCGGGCAAAAAGAGAATCTTGGGCTCAGCGGCTTCCTAAGGCGAGCTTTACTTTAGGCGAAAAAAATTCGGGCCCCTCGAATGGGGCCCGAATTGAAGAAGAGGAACTCGGTCCCGCCGCGGTCATGCCGCGAAGCCCTGGGGGCAAGGTCCTCTCGACGAAGATCCGATGCTCCGGCGGGACTGGAGCAATCATCAACCCGGAGCGTGTGAGCAGTCCAATCGTTCCTTTTTATAGTGATCATAAAAAAACCATCACGGCGGCAGGCCAAATAATCGAAACTCGAAATCCGAAATTCGAAACTCGTCGCTGAGGAATCAGTACCGAAAATGGAGCGCCGGATTGGGAATTCGAAGGGCAATTCGATGATGCGGTAAATCTGGAGTCTTCGGGCGGTTATCGCGCGGGAGTTCTTGTCTTCGAGTTTCGAATTTCGATCTTCGAGTTTCGAGTTCGAGAGGGCGCATGCCAAGCGGCGCAAAAAGCGGTTTCTCCAAGCCCGCGCGGGGCAACCCGGAATCGGGCACAGAGGAACTTCTGGTCAAGGTGGCGGGCCGTGACGTGGAAGCTTTGGCGAGCTTGTATGACCAATTCGCCCCCAGTTTAATGGGAATTCTGGTAAGGATATTATCCTCGAAACTGGACGCCGAGAGCGCTCTGCAGGCGGTCTTCCTGCGACTGTGGAAAGAAGCGCCCGAACTCGCCCAAGCCAAGGGGAGCGTTGCCGCTTGGTTGGTGCTCATGGCGAGGCAGGTGGGCTTAGAGGGTCTTCGCGCCAAGCGGGCCGGGGCGGCGATATCGGTCACGAGCCGGGGCCGGCAGGGTCAAAAAAAGGGGGAGAAGGCGGCGGACAAGTGCATTGATTCGACAACGGATTGGCGAAAGCCAGGGGAACAGTCACCCGCCGAGCGTGAACGGCACAGCGGCCTTTTCCTCGCTCCGCCCCAGGTCTGGCTGCCGCGGCCGGAGGATATCGCCTGGGCGGAGGCGCGCCTGAATCTACTGCAACGAGCGTTCGATCAAATGCCCAAGCCGCAGCGCCACGCGCTGGAGCTTGCGGTGTTCGAAGCTTATAATGAAGTCGAAATTGCTGCGCAGCTCGGCGAGCCCCTGGGCAAAGTAAGCGCGGGCTTGCGCGCCGCATTTACTTTTTTGAGGCACCGCCAGCACGCGGTGTTGGGGACTTGGACTGCCGACATCTAGAAAGCGTTTACGAACTGTTCCTGCTCGGGGCGCTCTCGGAAGAGGACTCGGTGCCGCTTCGGGAACACCTGGCCTCGGGCTGTGAGCATTGTTTGGAGAGGCTCAAGGAAGCCGCGCGAACGGTCTACCTGCTGAGCCTTGCCGCCCAGCCTGTGGCGCCTGGGCCGAAGGCCAAGGCGAACTTGTTGAGGCAGGTCAAAGGTAAGTAATCAGTTGTCAGCCATCAGTTTTCGGTAAACTGATAACTGACGACTGACAACTGACGACTTTCCTATGGCTTTACGCCGAGAATTGGGCTTGATCCAAGCTACCTCCTTGGCCATCACGGACATGGTGGGGATCGGTCCATACATCACCATACCCCTCTTTCTGGCTACTATGGGCGGCCCCCAAGCCATGTTGGGCTGGCTGGTGGGGGCGTTGCTTGCTTTCTGCGACGGCCTGGTCTGGGCGGAACTGGGCGCCGCGATGCCCAAGGCGGGCGGGAGCTACAACTATCTTCGTGAAGCCTATGGCGCGCACCGCGCGGGGCGCTGGTTCTCGTTCCTGATGGTCTGGCAGATTATGTTTTCCGCCCCACTCTCGGTAGCCAGCGGCAGTATCGGCTTTGCCAATTATCTTCACTATCTGCTGCCCCAAGTGTCGCCAGTCGGCGTGCGGATCATCGCCGCGGTTTTCCCTTTGCTGCTGGTCGTGCTCCTTTACCGGCGCATCGGCGCCCTCGGGAACCTCTCCGTAGTGTTGGTAGGAGGCGTGATTCTGGGTTGCTTTTGGATCATCTTTTCCGGGCTGCCTCACTTGAGCGCGGCGCGCCTGATGGATTTCCCTCCCGCAGCCTTTAACCTGCACTGGATTTTCTGGGCAGGGCTCGGTCATGCCACACTCTATGCTCTCTACGACTACTTCGGCTATTACAATGTCTGTTACCTGGCGGAGGAGATTCGCGACCCCGGGCGGGTGATCCCGCGCGCCATCATGTTTTCGATTCTGGCGGTCGGAGCCCTTTACGTGCTGATGACCGCCTCCTTCCTCAGCGTGATTCCGTGGCGCGATGCCATTCACAGCCGCTTCATCGCCTCCCTCTACATCGAAACGCTCCAGGGGGCTGCGGCAGGCAAAGTAATGACGGGACTGCTGCTCTGGATTGCTTTCTCCTCGGTTTTCTCCCTGTTGTTGGGATACTCGCGCATCCCCTACGCCGCGGCGATCGACGGGAACTTCTTCCGTGTCTTCGCGCGCCTTCATCCCAAGGGTCAATTCCCGTATGTCTCGCTCATCACCCTGGGGTTTGTGGCTTCGATTTTCAGCCTCGGCCGTCTCAATGAGGTCATTGGAGGCCTGGTCGCCACACGTGTGCTCATTCAGTATCTGCCCCAAACGGTGGGCTTTTTCCTGCTCCGCTCTCGAGCCCCTCAACTCCAGCGGCCATTTCGGATGTGGCTTTACCCTGTGCCTGGAATCATCTCGCTCTTCGGCTGGCTGTACGTGTTGGCAACCGCCGAGAGGAAGTCAATCTTTTTCGCGTTGGCGGTTTTTGCGGTGGGTAGCGCGGCTTACTTCATTCGAGCACAATTGCAAGGCGAGTGGCCGTTTAATCGGCAGGAAGTGGGAGGATAGACGGACAGTGCACAAGCGGGTGTTAAATCCCAAGGAGGTGTAATACACTCTAAGCGGAGGCAGTCCGATGAAATCTCTTGACGAGTTAGTTAAAGAACTACCGCCGGAATTGCAGCAGGAGGTACAAGATTTCGCGAGGTTCTTATTGGAAACCAAGGTGCGCCCCAAACAGTCGAAACTGCGGATGAGTTGGGC
>Ga0187864_10001586_pt1 | contig 21491 bp, 22 predicted proteins | sample June2016WEW_11_4_FD_132985 | JGI IMG/M metagenome (GOLD analysis project Ga0187864, IMG submission 132985) | Peatland microbial communities from SPRUCE experiment site at the Marcell Experimental Forest, Minnesota, USA - June2016WEW_11_40 | ecosystem: Environmental > Terrestrial > Soil >...
GAAGCGCTTCTCCCCCCGGATGGGGAGGAGGAGGGGCTGCACGGGGGAGTTCGACGGCCTGGCGATATGGATATCGCTTACATCGTTGATATCGTTGGCCCTAGAGCTGTCCACCCCGAGGCTGGAGGGCACCGTGGCATAGGGCACAGGCTCCGGCGTGGCGGTGACGGTCACCGGGGGGGTGATAATCCTCGGCATGGGGCTGCTAGACATTGGACGACCCGCTGGCGGACGCCGGGGTGAATATGTACCCTAGCGTCTTCTCCACCTGAAAGACGAAGCTGAAAGTCCACTGGAAGGGGTTTGCTGCGTCCATCTGCCAGTTGAGGCTCTTGAAGTAGCCGAGGTAGGTGGTGCCCTTGAGCTTCATTATGATGGACCCCCTCGTCATCACGTCGTTGTTGCGGGCGTTCATGGACGTGGCCGACAGGGCGGTCTGGGGGGACCACTCGTCCACCCCTACCTGCTCGCTGACCTGGCTGCCCTGGCTCTTTGCCCCTATGGGCTGGCTGAGGGTGTTGAACCAGACGATGCCGTTGTTCTTGAACAGGGACAGGAACTCCTGGAAGGCGTCCTGGGCCGCCACCCTGAACGCCTTGGCGGGGTCGTGCCCCGAGGCGGTGTTGAGGAGCCTCTGGAGCTGGTCGGCGTTCTGCTCGGTGACGACGGCGCTCTGCACGGACGACGCCTGCTGGCCGCCCAGCCGGTAGTTCGTATAGAGCTGGGTAGAGTCGGTATACTCCTGCCCGGTGGCCGGGTCGGTAATAACGTCCGTGAGGGTCTGGGGGATGGGGATGCCCACGAGGGGGTAGCTGCCCTCCCCCTGGGAGATGGACCTGAAGCCGCTGGTCACTATCTGCGTCACCTCGTTGCTGAGGGAGGAGGTGCTGAAGAAGTCCGTCAGACCGAGCTGGTTCATGAACACGCCGGTCGTGCATGCGCCCTCTATGAGGTCCGCCTGCATCCCCCACATGGTGATGTGCCACCCCGTACGGGTGCGCTTGGGAGTATAGACGTGCTTCATGGTGGTGTTGATGCTCTTGAGGGAGGCGTTGAGCTGCACCTGTATGGGGGCACCGGGCACGGTAGTGTCCCCCCTCTGGCCGGACGAGGAGAGGATGTACTCGTCCCTGCCCTTGAGCATGACCTCGAATACCACAGGCTCCACGGAACCCCTTACCTTCGGGTTCCCGGTGACCAGGTCCTTGTCGGCGTACCACGGGGTCTCGTCCAGCCCGGCCCGGACTACGACGTCGGGGAAGAGGGAGCCGTAGCTGAAAGTAGGGTTGTCCAGGTTTACCGACTGCGCCTCCATGGCCTGCCTGTTGAGGAAGGCAGGGGCGTTGAGGCCGCTGCCGCTGCCTATGCCTGCCACGGACCCAGGGGGGTTGGAGTCCTGGTAGTAGGGGGCGGAGGGGGTGGAGGTGGACACCGAGCCGTTCACTGCGTCGGAGAACTTGGTGGTAGGGTCCACGCCTAGGGAGTTGGAGACGTTGTTGACCCAGTTCTGGTAGCCGGAGGGGTCGTCCTTGCCGTCAGCGTACAGGTAGCCCACCTGCTGTATGGATAGCTGCGAGCTGTCGGACAGGCCCAGGGAGCGGGCATAGGCGTTGTAGGTGGGGCTGGTGCCGCTGGCTATGATGTCAATCTGTCTCTGCAAGGCGGACAGGCCCGTCTGCACGTCCGGGTAGGTGTTGAGCTGCCCGGACGTGCCCTTGATGTCGCCGGGGTTGTTGTTGCGGGTCGGGCTGTTGTTCGGGCTGGCCCCGTACCCCTCCGCCCCTGCGATAGCGCTTGTGACGTTGGCTAGGCCTGTGCTCCCCATGCTACTGCACCATCGTCCTCGTGCTGGCGGCCTTGTGCTGGTCTACCACTGCCTTGGCCACCCCTGCCGTGTCCGGGTTGACCGCCTCCGTGGACTTCTCCGGTGCCACGGGCTTGGCGGGGGCCGCCTGGGCAAGCCCCATCGTGACGCTGTTGCTGACATTGGTGGTCTTTATGCTGGTGCCCTTCTCGGCGGCAGGCCTTACGCCCTCCACGGCAGGGCTTGTGGCCGCTGCGCCCGGCTGCGCCCCCCTGGGCAGCGCCCTCTCCGGGTGGTAGAACAGGTCGTACCGGGTGCCCCCGAAGCTGCCGCCCATACGGTGCTGGAGGCCCTCGAACACCCCCTGTATGCCCTCGGCCTGGGTCTCCGTCAGCTTGGTCTTCCCCGCCTCGTAGTCCTGGAACTGCTGGAGCGCCTTCTGGGAGCTGTCCACGGTCGCCCCCACCTGCATGAGCATCTGCTGCTTGTCGGCGAGGTCGGAGGCCGCCTTGTCGGCAGCGGCCTTCTTAGTGGGGTCCTTCTCCGCTGCGGCCTGGGCGTCCGCAACGTCCCCCCGCATCCTGTCCACCTCCGCTTGCAGGTTGGCCTGGATATTCTTCGCCTTCTCAAGGTCGGTCTGGACGGTGGCCCTGGGGCCTACGCCCCAGCCGCCTAGCTCGCCGGTCATCGACCTGAGGGCAAGGCTGGTGTCGCTTGACAGCCCCCGGCTCCTCTCCAGCTCTGCCACCTTCCTGGCCTGCTCGGCGGGGTTGACCTTATGGCCGGGTATGGCCTCCAGGATGTCCGTCATCAGCTCATAAATCTGATGCGTAAGGAAGTCCGTTATCTCCTTGAGGTAGTCGTTGGTAGTCGTCAGGGCCATGCCGAGGTCACGTGCCGCCTGGGTCTTAAGCTCAAGCCCCTGCGCCTTGGCGGAGTCTTCCAGGGTCTTGGACAGCGGCCCGCCACGCTCCCATAGCTGGGTGAACGTGTCCCAGTCGGACGACAGGCCCTCCATCGCCGTGGTCTGGTCGTCGGTGCTGGAGCTGAGACGGCTCATAACGTCCTGCTTGCCAGCGTGGTCCCCCATCCCCAGGTAGCTCCCGATCTTCTCGTACTCCTCCGTGGGGAGGGCACCCTTGAGGGCGTCCTGTATCTCTGCGCCTGCGCCGGCCATGACGGCGGTACGGAGCTTGGGTATGTCCTCCGGGTTGAGCTGGAGGGCGTTGGCGAGCTGGTTTATCTCCATGGCACGCCCCGCCATCTGCTCCGGGTGGAGGATGAAGGTGCGCATGGCCGCCTCGGGGGTCTGGCCCAGGCCGCCCGCCCGCATGAGCACCTGCTGTAGCTTGGTGATGTTCATCGCCACTGCGGCGGCAGGCCCCATGTTGGGCTGGAACGCCAGCTCAAGCGCCCCCCTGGTGGGATTGGCCAGGTAGTTGGTGGTGGCCTGGAGGGCCTGCCTCCCCGCCTGTAGGTTCTCCAGGGCGGAGCCCACCGCCTGCTTCTTGGTAGCATCCCCCACCCCGGTAAGGACCTGCCCCGCCACCATGGTGGCCTTAGCGGCGACATTGGTCCTCATGTCGGTCCTCATGTCACTCAGGGTATCGACGGTTATGCCCTGTGCCTTCAGGCGCTTGGCGGCGTCCTCCTTGGTCATGCCCGTGCTCTGGAAGGCATCGACCAGGGCGTTGTAGGCGTTCTCCGCCTGCGTGCCCACGTCGGCCGTCTGGGCTGCCCGGAGGGCCCTGGCGGTCTTCTGGGCAAAGGCGGGCTGCATGGCCAGGAAGGCCCCGACCTCCGGGGTGGTCTTGGTAGTCATGGCCTTCAGGGCGTCCGTGACCTGCTCCGAGGTGAGGATTCCGGTGTGCCCCAGCATGCGGAGGGCGGAGGTGACGTCGTCTATGCCCCTTGCCATATGGTCGAACTGCCCGGATATCTCGTCGAGAATCTGGATGTACTTGACGGAGGTGATGCCGGCCGCCTTGGTGTCCATGTTGAGCTTGTTGAAGAAGGCGTCCGTGCCCTCTAGCGACTGGTGGTACTGCTGGAGGAGCTTCATCACCTGCTCCGTGGCGGCGACCTGGTCCAGGCCCGCCAGCCTTGCCCCGCCGAACACCGTAGTGGCAATCCCTCCCCCTACCGGCCCCCCCGCCTTCCCTATGATGTTGTTGTTGAGGTCGTTCCCCAGGTCGGAGAGGTCCCCGACGCTGACGCCGAACTTGGTGATGGCCTCCGCCATCTTGAGGTTGCTGTCGTAGGTCTGCCCGTACAGGTTGAGGAGCGGGGTAAGGTTCATGCGCACGTTCTGTAGCGCCGATGCGGGTGCCTGCGGCCCCGTGAAGAGGCCGCCCCCCGTGCCCAGGCGGGAATAGAGGTCCCTGTTGCTCTCAATCATCCCGTCGAACCCCTTCTTCAGCGCATAGAGGGCACCCACCAGTATGTCGGCCTCGCCTATCCCCGACATTACCCCCTCTAGGCCCGCTGTCCACGAGCCTCCGCCCGCAACCACCCGACCGATGGTCGTCTCTGCTCCCCCTGTAATCTCGCCTCCCGCCAAGACCTGTGATGCGGCGCTTTGCAGTGCCTTCTTTGTCCGCCAACGGTCGAGTGCTCCTGCCATCCCCTCCCGCCCGCTGATCTCTCCCACCATCCTGTCCAGGTTCTTGTCCTGGGTACGGCTTATACGGTTGGCATACCTCCTAAGCTCCTTCCTCTGGTCGTCGCTCATGAGGCGGGTGTCGGGCCTTCCCTCCTTGTCCAGGGGGATGCTGCGCAGGAACCCCTTTACGGCATCCCCCCCCTTGGCCACCTTCCGCTCAAACATCCCCCGCCTCTCCACCGGGGCAGGCCTATGTTCAAACAGCTTCATAAGCGGCTCAAGCTGCCTCACCGTCTTAAGGGTATTGAAGATGACCCCGTGCATCCGCTGCGCTTTGACGTTGACCGCCTCGATGCTCCCGCCCGCCTTCCTCATGGCGTCCGAGAACTCCTCCGCCGACTGCGGGTCAAGCGCCTCGTTGAGCCTCCCCCCTGCCGCCTCTGCCTTCTTCTTTATCTCCCCAAGGATTTTCTCGATAGTGCCCAGGGCCCTTAACGCCGCCGCCTGATGCCCCTTGCCGTAGTCGGGGTCTTTGCTGACCCTCATGGCCACCTTGTGGATTTCCTCTAGCCGCTTCTTTATGTCCCCCAGCGCCTTCCCCCGGAAGAAGTCGCTCCGGTTCATGTCGTATACGGCCCTGAGGACCCCTCTGAACTCCCCCTCCAGGGCGTCTGTCTGGCTTACCGTCCTCTTGGCATCCAGGGCCATCTCCTCAAACCTGTCGGCGACCTTGCTCATCACCTCCGAGAGCTGGTGTTCCTTCTCGATGAGCATGTCCATGGTTGCGGCCATGACGGTCGAAACCTGGTTCAGGTTATTGAGGGTTTCCTGGACGACCCTTGGGTCTAGTGGTATGCCCGCCATCTACTGTGCCCTCTTAGCCCTTGGCCCCTTCGGTGCCGGGCTCCTTGGTGTCATTCTCTTCCGACTTGAGTTCCCTCTCCATCACCCTGGCAGCAGTGTCCTCGATGACCTCCCTGTTGGCATCGTTTATCTCCTTGAGGGCGGCCTCGAAGAACCGGCGCTCCACCTCGGTCATCAGGGTGGACTCGGGGAAGCAGGCCTTCATGCGCCTCTCAATCCTGTCGGAGTGGACCATGAGGACCTTCCAGAGGGTACGGAGGACCTCCTGCCCCCACCCGAGGAAGATGTTGCGGAGGGCAACCTGGATATCCACCTTGGAGCTGTCCTTGGAGGTGGGGTCAACCACCATCCGCTGGTCCTCGGCAAGGTCCCGGATGCTGATTCCGTTGACCCAGGTGATGGCACGGGAGAGCAGCTCGCAGCGGATGCGCTGCACCCAGGCGTATCCCTTGAACTCCTCCGTCGCCAGCAGGGCCTTCATCTCGATGTCGGTGGGGATGTTGGATATCCTGAGGCTGACTGTCTTTCCGGATGCCTCGAAGGTAAGAATTTCCTCCACCTCCTCCAGGCCGAACCCGGTAAGCCCCTTGATTACGTCGTCCAAGGATTTTGGTGCCTGCTGGCCTGCTACTGCTACTGTATCCTGTTCCGCCATACCCCTCCGCCTCTTGAAACGATAGATTCGATTCCTTTGCCCCTAATAAGCCAGACGGCAGTCGGCTAAACGAGGATTGCCGTTTCGGGTAGTTTACCCCTGCAATCTGGTGTTCCGTGGTGTATACTATGACTGAGGGAAAAGGCAATGCCCGACAACAGCGAAAGGCTCCTCAGCAAGAGCGAGGGGAGAAGGAGAGCACGCCGCTGGGCCAAGAACTATAGGGCCGAAAACATCCTGTTGTGGATGCTTAAGGGTATAGGCAAGCTAATGATAGCAGTAGCCTTAGTCATCCTTGTGGTGTTTGTCCCCTACGGGGCGCTGGTCGCACTGGGCATCCTGGGGATGCTTGACCTGGGTTAGCCCCGGTACTTCCCCAGCTTCTCCCTGATGTCGAGGACCGTCTCGGTCCTCTCCCTGCTCACGGAGGCGGGCTTGGGCCTGCCCCTCCGCATGTCCCTCTCCTTCCTGGAGGCCTCCTCCTCCGTCTGCACGGTAATGACCTCCCCGCTGATTCCCGGCCCCCCACGGCGTGCGACAATCCCCTCTATCTCCCGCTTGCGCCTCTCGGCCGCATCGAGCTGCTGGCGCTCGAACTCCTGCATGAGGCGCTCGTGCCGGTCGTTGCCGAGCATGCCGTACAGCTCCTTGAGCATGCCCTCCCTCGTCTCCATGTTCTCCAGGTGCGCCCACCCGTCGTCGAGCACCCTGTCGGGCGGGGTGGCGACGATGTTCTCCCAGGGCTCGGGGGCGTCCACACGTAGCTGCTTGGTGGCGGTCCTAAGCTCGGCCACCAGGCCGTCCACGGACCTGCCTGCCCATGACCGCATTATCAGGGCGGCGTTCCAGGTATCGTCCAGCCTCTTCTTGGCCTGCTCACGGTAGGTGCAGAGGGAGGCCCATAGGCGGGCGTGGTCGGACGGGCAGAGGACCACCATGCTCTTCCCGTCCGGCAGGGGGATGGAAAGGCCCCTGAAGGAGGCATAGTCCCCGCCGCTGTGCCAGAGGAACTCGGACTCCCTGGTGGTAGAGAAGGCGGAGAGGTACGGGTAGAGGGAGGCGTCCCTGTCCCCCATGGCCATGACCAGCTTGACCAGGCGGGTGACCTCAAGGGAGGACAGGGACGATATGGCTTCCTCCCCCAGGGTGGTGGACAGGAGGAGGCAGCGGAAGACGAACTCCCGGTGGTCCGGCAGCCAGCGGGCAAGGGTACGGCGCTCCGTGTCGTGGAACCCCCTGACCCACCCGGCCGGGGCACCGTCTATGGACAGCGGCCGTACCCTGGCCCCGACCTGGATAATCTCCCCGCAGGCCTCGGTGACCGCCTTCCTTACCGCCTGCACGTGCTGGGCAGGCGCTCTTCGGAGCACCCCCTCGCCGAGCTTCCTGGCAAGCTCCGCCCCCAGGGTGAGCCTGGAGTCGGAGGAGGGGGACACGCCGAGCCAGCGGGAGGAGGGGGTGCCCAGGTGCGGCGGGGGGGGAGTCCCCAGTACCTCACGTGAGACACTACCTGCCATGCGCCCCCCCGTCCGGGGATGCCGGGGGAATCCTCGCCCTGCCCCTGCGGGCCGACTCCAGCACCCTCCTGCTAAGCTCCGCCTCCTCCGCCACCTCCTGCTTCCCGAAGCGGCTCTCCATCTCCCTCACCGCACGGTCGTGGGCCTCGTCCTCCAGGGGCTCCTCCTCCATGAGGCGCTCCGCATAGGCGGAGGGCTCGGGTGCCTGGTAGAGGCCGGAGGTGGAGAACCTGCGGGCGGGGGGGAGGGAGCCACGGTACACCTTCCAGACACGGACGGCTATGGCCTCGGGGATGGCGTCTATGACCCTGCGTGCCTCCTCGGGGGAGGAGGGGAAGATGCCCGACACCTCGCAGAGGGCGTGGGACAGGACGGCCCGGAGGGGGCTTCTGTCCTTGTCCAGGCTGAGTCCCGCCTCCTCCCTCCAGTCCAGCCTCCTGAAGCGGAACCTGTAGTGGAGGAGGCTGACCTCTACGGTATTGGACGCCATACACAGATGGCCCCGGAAGCCCCGGCACGGGGGATTGCCGTGCGGAGGGTATTTAGTATATGCCAATGAACCCCGCCAGAGCCAGGAAGGGACCGGATGTACATCTCTGAGCTTACCCGGCGTCTCTGCACGCAGGACCTATACCCCTTTGTGCTCCAGAACAAGAAGAAGCTGGCCTGGACCGTGCAGTTCTCCAAGATATACGACTGGGTACCGGAAAGCGACGAGGTGGTGACCAGCGCCACCCTCAGGGCGGTATGGAAGTACATCGAGAAGTTCAACTCCCTGCCTGCCGGCCCAGGGGCCGTGGAAGACTACGTGGTCAACAACCCCGACTACCTGAAGGAGTTCTCCCAGGGGGAGGAGGGGAAGGACGACTCGACCAAGGCGATAGAGCAGCTAGAGCTGCTCAAGGGGTGGAAGCCTCCAGTAGAGTCCCTGCGGGGCATGGATGTCCTGGTCCTGCTGGAGACGGTCTTCGCCAAGGTAAGGGGCAAGTGGCACTCCGCCCTGTACGAGAAGGCCGGGAGGATTGCCAACGGGCTGGCGGCGTTCGAGTGGCGTGAGGGCAGGGAGAAGAAGGAGGAGCGTGGGCCTGCCGCCGCCATGAAGTGGCTGAGGATGCAGTGGACCAAGGACTTCGCCGACGAGTCCCCCCCCGTGGACGGCTTCCTGCACGAGAACATGCAGGCGGTGCGTGAGGGCTTCTCCGATAGGATGGACGAGAAGGCGGTGACCGGGAGGTTCGCCCTGGGGGTGCCCCACCTGGACAGCAACCTTATAGTCGGCCGGCAGGCCCTCAGGTTCATAGGGATAGTGGGGCAGGCGGGAGACGGCAAGACCTCCCTGGCCAACTTCATAGCCTACAACTGGCTGAAGCAGGGGGCCAACGGCCTCTATGTCTCTACCGAGCACACGCCCAAGCAGGTGTGGGACGCCATGACCTACCTGCACTCCTCCCACTCGGACTACGAGAGCAGGGTGCTGCCGTCCCCCAAGGCATGGGACGACAGGCGGGTCACCCCCGAGGATGTCGAGTTCATGCGCCAGGTCACCTACGACCTGGAGGGCCGCAGGAACCTGCCGGGGAAGCTGGAGGTAAAGGAGTTCCCCTCCCGTGACTGGGACACCATTGCCGACTGGATGGCCGTCTACAACAGCAAGAACGAGTACGACTTCCTGGTACTGGACTACATCACCCGCATGGAGGTACCGGGCGACCCCCGCTGGAAGGACCAGGGGATGAGGGACCTTATCCACCGTATCCAGAAGATGAGCAGGAACTTCGACGAGGCCAGGGGGCTGATGATAGTAAGCCCGGTGCAGATTACCAAGGAGTCGTACAAGGAGGCGATGAAGGGGGAGTTTAAGGAGGGGCAGGGGCACTATACCCTTGAGGCCATCAGAACCTACAGCGAGCTTAAGGACGATATGGACCTCATCCTGACCGTCTGGTCGGACAACGACATGAAAGCCAGCGGGCAGATTGAGGTGGCATGCATCAAGAAGCGTGAGGGGAGGCAGCCCCCTGCCGCCACGATGAGGCTGTCCCCCACCGGGGCGTTCACCCTGAAGGACGAGGACGCATCGGGAGAGAGGACAGCCATAGCGCAGGCGGCGGCAGAGGTGCGGGCCTTCGGGGACATGGCGGACGAGATGCCGAGCTACTAGGATGCCAAGCACAGCGGACTACAAAAACCGAAGGATAGAGTACGTGGAGGTGCCGGAGGGGGGATACTACTATGCCAATGTCCCTATGGGGTTCTTCGAGAGCCTCAGGGAGGGGGACATAACCCCCACCATGTTCATGGTGGTGTGCTGGGTATGGGCCAATGCCGGATGGAAGACGGGGACCGTGAAGATGGCGTCTGCATCCAGGATACGCCAGGAACTATGGCCCTACAAGAAGGACAGGCCGAGCCTTGCAAAAGTGCAGAGAGCGGTCCGTCTTTTGGCACAATGCGGGTACATCCGTATCCCAAAACGCTACCTGCACGACCAGAATTACCCGATTCATGCATGTGGTTATGTCGTAGGATGTGACGAAGGTAAGATTGCCCTAAGACCATGCAACATAATAAGCTATAAGGAGGCCCTCAGGGGATGTGAAGAACCTTCCGAAGGAGGTCTTGAAGAACCTCTGCGGGACACATGCGGGACCTCTGCGGAAGACATGCGGGACACATGCGGGATATATGCGGACTCTCTATCAGATAGAACAGAGAAACAAGAGAAAACAGGGCATCAAGAGAACAGCTCACCAGCTCGGGGGCGGAGGGCCAATGCCTAGCGACATGACGAAGGCAAGGCCGTGGGAGAAAGACTGGACAAGCGCCCCGAAGGGCTGTACCCCCACTGCTATCGCATGGCTGCTCGCCGAGGGCAGGCCCATCCCGGAGAATGCCCCCGCCGATGCCGCTGCCGCTGGCAGGGCGCTGTTCGACTTTGCATACGGCCTGGGCAAGGACTCCCCGCCCCCCAAGCCCCGTAGGCCCGTTCTATGGGAGACATGGGACCGGGATGTAGAGGACGCCCAGGGGACCATTAAGGCGGCCCGCCTCCGCTACGGGATGCACTTCTCCTTCCACCCGGACCCCGACGTCCAGCCCTTCCGTATGTTCGCTGTCCGTGGGCTATCCGTAGGCGTGGTCAAGCAGTTTGCCAGGAAGATTGTAGAGGACGTTCCCCAGGGCTATGACCCGAGGAAGCACCCGTGGTGGCCCGACCGTACCCTCAGGTACGGCATGGGGGGGTGCCCCATGTGCAAGGGCAACGGCTCCCGCATGGAGCAGCTCCCGAAGTGGAGGGAGATTGACTGTCCGTGCAAGGCGGCCAGGCTGGATAGACTCGTAGAGGGCCTGAGCTTGGACCCGGGGACCCCCGCCCCCGGACCCGAGGTCCCCGAGGCACCGCCACTCAAGGCCCACAGGTCGGCCTCTTCCAGGCGCTCCCCCAAACAGCCTCCTCCTCGGTGGAACAACATGAGGCCTGTGAAGCCCTTCCGGCCGCTGGATAGTCTCGACGTGCTCGGCCCCAACACTTATGAGAAAAAGTGAGTACTATCAGAGGCAAGACACGCCGATGAGACACGACCCCGTACCCCCAGGAATTATTTTCCCCCCCATGCCCGAACTCTTCGTACCACGCATCCTTGAAATCTGCGAGAGGCTAGCCAAAATCCGCCCGTCCGGTATACCCGCCGGTTACACCGTCCCGCCAATACCGCCCCCTTAATCAGCCGCACGAAGATGCCCTACGGAGACTCAATCCCCGGAAGCAGTCCAGCAGGGTAGACGAGAGGAGAGGCCGATGCCTACGACGACGCCGCAGAGCGCCGAGATGTCGCTGTTCCAGTCCTATATCTTCAAGTCCAGGTACGCCAGGTGGCTGCCCGAGGAGAGCAGGAGGGAGGACTGGCCCGAAACCGTCCGCAGGTACATGTCCTTCATCCTGGAGCGCATCCCGGAGGAGCACCGTGGCATAGGACCGGAGCTGGAGGACGCCATCCTGCGCATGGAGGTCATGCCCTCCATGCGTGCCATGATGACGGCCGGCAGGGCACTGGTGAAGGACGAGATAGCAGGCTATAACTGCGCCTACATGGCCATCGACGACCCCCGCTGCTTCGACGAGGCCATGTACATCAGCATGTGCGGCGTCGGCCTCGGCTTCTCCGTGGAGCGCCAGTACATCAAGTGCCTCCCGACCATAGCAGAGAGCTTCTACGACGAGGACACCGTCATCAAGGTGCGTGACTCCAAGATAGGCTGGGCGACGGGCTTCCGTCAGCTCATAGCGCTGCTCTACGGCGGGCTGATACCGAAGTGGGACCTCTCCCTGGTGCGCCCGGCAGGCTCCATCCTCAAGACCTTCGGCGGCCGGGCGTCCGGCCCGGAGCCGCTCGGCCGCCTGTTCAAGTTCACCGTCGATCTGTTCAGGAACGCAGCGGGCCGCAAGCTGACCAGCATCGAGTGCCACGACCTGATGTGCATGGTCGCCGACATCGTGGTGAGCGGCGGCGTCCGGCGCTCCGCCATGATAAGCCTCAGCAACCTCTCCGACGACCGCATGCGCAACGCCAAGAACGGCCAGTGGTGGATTGAGAACCAGCAGCGTGCCCTCGCCAACAACTCCGCCGTCTACACCGAGAAGCCCGAGATGGTCGTCTTCATGCGGGAGTGGCTGTCCCTCTGCGAGTCACGCTCCGGGGAGCGGGGGATATACAACCGTGAGGCGGCCACCAAGAAGGTGGCGTCGCTGGGGGGCCGCAGGAAGCACAAGGACATAGACTTCGGCCTCAACCCCTGCGGGGAGATCATCCTGCGCTCCAAGGGGCTGTGCAACCTTACGGAGGTCATCGTCCGCCCCGAGGACAGCGAGGAAAGCCTGAGGCGCAAGGTGCGCCTTGCCAGCATCCTCGGCACCTTCCAGGCCACGCTGACCAAGTTCCGCTACCTGCGCAAGGACTGGCAGAACAACGCCGAGGAGGAGCGCCTGCTGGGCGTCGGGCTGGGCGGCATCATGGACAACCCGCTGACCTCCACGAACGGCCCGGAGCTTGCGGACCTGCTTGACAGGCTCAGGGAGCATGCCGTGGCAGTGAACGCCGAATGGGCAGAGAAGGCAGGCATATCCCCGTCCGCCGCCGTCACCTGCAACAAGCCGAGCGGCACAGTCAGCCACCTTGTCCACTGCTCCCCCGGCATACACGGCAGCCATTCCCCCTTCTGCATGATGGCCATCCGGGAGGACAAGAAGAACCCCGTGGCTTCCTTCCTCAAGGCCATGAGCGTCCCGAACGAGCCGGACGTGACCAAGCCGGGGGACGTGGACGTGTTCTTCTTCCCGGTACCCTCCCCCCGTGGCTCCAGGATGAGGGACTCCATGACCGCCGTGGAGCAGCTAGAGGTGTACCTCACCTACCGCCTGCACTGGACAGAGCACAACCCTAGCTGCACCATCTACGTGCGTGACAACGAGTGGCTGGAGGTCGGGGCATGGGTCCACAAGCACTTCGACCAGGTCGGGGGCGTGGCGTTCCTGCCGCACACCAACCACATCTACCAGCAGGCCCCCTACACGTCAATAACCGAGGAGCAGTACAGAGCGGCGATGGACAAGATGCCGCACCTCGACTGGTCCAAGCTCTCCGAGTTCGAGAAGGACGACCAGACCACGGCCATGAAGGAGATTGCCTGCTCCAACGGGATGTGCGAGCTGTGAGCTGGTATTATAGCCCATGAAGATTCTTTGCTGCTGCTACGGCGGCAACAGCAGGTCGGTGTCGCTGGCGATGCTGCTCAAGCTCAACCACGGGCAGCGTGACGTCCTGGCGGTAGGGCTGGGGCATACCTCGGAGCCGACCAAGAGGATGCTGTTCGACTGGGCCGACGTCGTGGCCGTCGTAGGGGAGCGGTCGCTGTTCGACCTTCTCCCGGAGGACATAAGGCCCAAGGTTGTATGGGTCAATATCGGGCCGGACCGGTGGTTCAACCCGATGCACCCGGACCTGACGTCCAGGCTGCTTCCGGTCCTTGACCAGTGGGGAAGGACGGGGACAGTCGGCCCCTATACAGACCCCAGCCTCCCCCCGGAGGCGAAGGAGTAGCGTGGAAACCCGGCTCAGCTTTAACCTTACCTACAGCGACGGCACCACCGAGGTGCAGGAGTTCCGTGTGCCAGCGGCCTCCCGTGAGGCTGTCGATGTGGAGATTCTGAAGGCCATGGCCTCGTACGGCCAGTTCGGCATGCTCAAGAAGCTGGAGAAGGAGGGCAGGTGGGTGTTCGTCCCGGCCGGCCGCATCGCCAGGGTAGAGATTGACATCCCCACCATAGCCATTGCCTCGGGCGCAGACGCAAGCGCACTCAGGGCCAGCGAGGGCAAGATAAGCCTTTCCTTATGACGAGTCCCGCAGCAAAACTCCCCCTGAGACAAGCAAGTAATAGCCCCGTTTCAGCCCGCACCGAGGTATAGTATAGGGAGGCGCTGTGGAGGCCGACAGGACATGGCACGTGTCCCTGGAGACTGACAGGGACCCCATACTCCCCTGCCGGGTTCTCGGCATCCTCCGGCGCAAGGGGGCGCTGGTCGGGAGGCTGGTCCTGGAGGACCGTGGGGGCCTCTTTTCCATATCCCTCCTGGCAAGGCTTCCCGTCACCGACCCTGTCCACCTCTCGGCACTCCTGCACACCGTGCCCGGGGTAAGGGTCAAGGAGTTCATGGAGCAATGGTGGTAGAGCTAGGGGGCATAGCATTCTGCGACGCCGCCAGGCTGTGCAGGCTTCCCTACCCCGGCCATCCCAGGGGGTGCCCCAACCTCGGAAGGAAGCCGGGATGCCCCCCGTGCCCGTCCCTTGGGGAAAGGCTCGACCTCTCCAGGCCCGTCTATGCCGTCGTCAACGAGTTCGACCTTGCAGGGCATATCCTCAAGATGCGTCTACGGCACCCTAAGTGGACGGAGCGCCAGCTAAGGAACTGCCTGTACTGGCAACCCCAGGCCAGAAAGCATCTCAGGAACAAGGTAGCGGCCTTCCTCGTGCAGCCAGGCCATGAGGACTTCGTCGCAGACTACGGCCCGGAGGCGGGCGGGGTGGACGTGACGGCCACCCTCCGCAGGGCCGGTATTAAGCTAGAGTGGCCCCCCAGGACAATAGCCAGGCAGGTCGCCTTCCTGGGCATACCAAGGAGGACGAATGTCCTGTGTAGCAGCGGTAGTGAAGGATGACATCGTGTGGATGGGGGCCGACAGCGCAGCGTCGGACGGGGAGGACATCGTCATCCTCCAGAACCCCAAGATATTCAGGAACGGCCCCCTGCTCATGGGGGCCGTCGGCTCGCTGAGGATGACCCAGCTCCTCCAGCACCGCCTGGAGGTTCCCCACGCCAAGGCGGCCGACGACATCATGCGGTACCTGACCGTGGACCTCATGGACGCTGCCAGGAAGGCGTTCATGGCGGGGGGGTACTCCGTCAACCACGAGGACCCCGGCAGCGGGGGCATATTCCTGGTCGGGTTCCAGGGCAGGATATTCCGGGTCGAGAACGACCTCCAGGTATTCGAGAGGAAGGGGGGGTACGAGGCCATAGGGTGCGGAAGCCCCTATGCCCTGGCGGCGCTGGCGGCCCTCCCGGCGATGCACGCCACGGACAGGCTGCGCACGGCGCTTGCCATCTCCGCCAGCTTCGCCGCCCATGTCAGGCCCCCCTACATGATTATGAACAGCGGGGGGGAGTCCCAGCACTATGAGGTGTGAGGCCACATTCCGGGGGAGGCTGGAGTTCTGCTCCAACTTCTACTGGCCCTACCCCGTCAGCCTGGACGGGCAGGCGTACGACTCCGTGGAGCATGCCTACCAGGCGGCCAAGTTCCTGGAGCCGAGCATCCGCCTCTTGTTCGGGGACGGCTCGGGGATTACCCCAGGCGAGGCCAAGAGGCTGGCCAGGAGGCTCACGGCACAGGGCCACCTCCGCAAGGACTGGGAGCAGGTCAGCCTCGGCGTCATGGAGGACCTCGTCAGGCAGAAGTTCAGCCTCTACCCCCCCCTCCGGGAGATGCTCCTGGCCACCGGGGACGAGGAGCTTGTGGAGGGGAACTACTGGCACGACAACTTCTGGGGCGCATGCTCATGCCCCAGGTGCGGGGGCAGGGAGAAGCATAACCACCTAGGCAGGATTCTCATGAAGGTACGTGGGGAGGCCAGGCATGGACAGGGAACGCAGGCTGCTTGAGTTCTACCGCAAGGCCCTGGGGGAGAGGGCATGCGGCTCCTTCAGGGGGGGCCCGCCGCTGATACACGCCGCCTGGATGGCGGAGGAGATGCTCAGGCACCTCGGCGGCAAGCACCCCGACAGGGCCAAGGCCAGCAGGTGGATAGGGTTCATCCAGGGCGTCCTGTGGATGACCAAGGACTTCACCATCGACGAGCTTAGGCGGCACGTGGTGGATGCGGAGCATGTGGTGGATGCAGCGGCCAGCGGGCCTCCCCCCGAGGCGGGCCCCTGCGAAAAAAACCTGAAAACTCCGACTACCGGGGGTATTATATAGACGGAGAGAGCGAAGATGCTGGCCCTACACATATCGGAAGCGGACGTCATAGCGGCAGTGGCCGCCGGGTGTGAGGGCGATACTTCGCCTTCGGGAGGCGCTGGGTAAAAGGCCCCAGCTTTTGGCTCCCGGAGGCACCCGAAAGGGTGCCTTTCGTGTTTTATGGGGTTTCTGCCCTCTTAGCTCATTGGCAGAGCGCCTGTCTTACAAACAGGATGCGGGGAGTCCGATTCTCCCAGGGGGTACCAAGTTTCGTGCGCTGGTAGCTCAGCCCGGTCCAGAGCGCTCCCCCCACACGGGAGAGGCCGAGGGTTCAAATCCTTCCCGGCGCACCAGGTTTTGGGTTTGGGTTGCTTCTGGGTGTAACCAGCGGCGTAAAGTGCAGGGCTGAAATCCTGCGCTTCCCATTTTGCGGGCGTAGCTCAGTGGTAGAGTGCGACCTTGCCAAGGTCGAAGTCGTGGGTCCGAATCCCATCGCCCGCTCCAGTTCATCCCAGCCTCTTGGGCAGCGATGCCTCAAAGCTGGCCCCGGCCCCTTATCGGTGGGGCCGGGAATACGTTCGGGGGCGTCCTGGTGCCCACGGCAGATAGGCCTTCGGGTCTGACAATCCAATGGCACCGGGGATGCTCCTGTGGGACCGTAGCTCATTCGGGAGAGCGCCTGCCTTGCAAGCAGGAGGTGGGGGGTCCGAATCCCCTCGGTTCCACCAAATTTAAGCGGGCATGGTATATGGGCTGTGCCCTGGCTTCCCAAGCCAGCGAAACGGGTCCGAGTCCCGTTGCCCGCTCCAGGACACTGCGGGTATGGTATAAGGGTTGTGCCCGAGCCTTCCAAGCTCGTGAAGACGGGTTCGAGTCCCGCTACCCGCTCCAAGAACGGTTCAGCCCTCCAGGCCCCCGGACGGGGGGCTGTGGTGGCCCTCCCGAAAGGGGCCTAAGAGACTGGACCTGCGGGACGATGGACTAACCATCCGGAGTCCCCGAATTTCCCTGGGACCGTAGCTCAGTTGGGAGAGCGCAGCACCCGCAATGCTGAGGTCGGGGGTCCGAATCCCCTCGGTTCCACCAAGTATAGCGGCATATGAACGGGACAGTGCAACCAAAGCTGTGTGCCGCCCCGGCTACGGCCCCCGCCCGAGAGCGGGATAATAGGGTCCGGTTTTAGGGTACGTGGAGCAGCCCGGAGTGCTCGCCACACTGTCAATGTGGAGGTCGCCGGTTCAAATCCGGTCGTACCCGCCAAGTTCCGGTGGGTTGGTCTAGCCCGGCCCAAGACGCTGCCCTGTCACGGCAGTAACACGGGTTCAAATCCCGTACTCACCGCCAAGTTCGGCGTCCTTATGCCAGCGGCAGACAGCTACCTTGACACGGTAGAAGCGGCAGGTTCGACTCCTGTAGGACGCACCAAGTTCCCAGCGGGCCAAATCCCCCTGGGGCAACATCTGGGACCGTAGCTCAACTGGGAGAGCACTAGGCTGGCAGTCTAGGGGTTGTGGGTTCGATTCCCATCGGTTCCACCAAGCTGCGGCCGGAGGGGCGACCCCGAGGCCACCAGGACTCTGCGGAGGCTGCAAGCTGGCAGCGGATGCGAAGGACTTGCAGGCGAAGGCCACTGAGAGAGGTTGGCCGATGCGAGGCCGCTGCCCATCGCCGCAGGGCATGGCGTCGTCGTCTAGCGGCCTAGGACGGGGCCCCCTCAAGGCTCAAATCGTGGGTTCAAATCCCACCGACGCTACCAAGTTTCCGGGGTAGTAGACGAACGGCCAAGTCACCTGACCCTCAATCAGGAGAGTGCGGGTTCGAGTCCCGCCTACCCTACCAAGCATGAGGCCCGTAGGATGGCTCGGTAGCCAAGTGGTAAGGCGGCGGTCTGCAAAACCGCTATGCGGGGGTCCGATTCCCCCCCGGGCCTCCAGGATTCGGTGCTGTAGCCAAGTGGTAAGGTAGAGGTCTGCAAAGCCTTTATGCGCAGGTTCGATTCCTGCCAGCACCTCCAAGCGAGGCCACGATACACCTTGACCGCAGGCTTCAATCGTGGCCGTATCGGGACGGCGGTCTTAACCGAGCCACGTAGTGGGTGCCGACAAACCGAGGCTGCTGCCGGCCCTTGCATCCCCAAACGTGGATAATTCGCAGCCTCGAAGTGGCCTTGTCGTCTATGGCTTAGGATGGCTGGCTTTCAACCAGCGGAACCGGGTCGGAGTCCCGGCAGGGCTACCAGACTTTCGGGGGACAGCACCGACGTGCGGGCGAGCCTTATAAGCTTGTAGTAGCGGCTGATTACCGTGTCCGGCAGGGATTGACACCCTGGTCCCCTACCATCCGTTCCATAATCGGAGGAGCCATGAAGAGTCTTGCATTGGTTTTGGTACTTGCCCTTGCAATAGTGGTTGTCGGAACCACGTTCCAGGAGGCGGCCGGCCGGCCGGCGCATCACAGCCAAGTGATTGCCATCGGAACGGACCCGGTTCCGCCCTTTCCACCGCCGCCTAAGCCTAAGCCGCCGAAACAGGTTATGGTTGCCATTGGGCCGGAACCTGTTCCATGGACAGACCCCTCAAACTGGTGGGGGGGGTGGTGGCAGTATCTTTGTGATCGTGCAGCCAAAGAGATCAGCACATAGTAAGTCGGACCGGGACCAGCTTTCCGGTGTATTATAGTAGGGGGGAAGCATCCGGGGTCCGAGCCCCCATCCCCTCTTATGGCTAAGCGAGGCATTCTTGCTTGGCCCGTGAATGGGGTTGCCGCAAGGCAGCCCTTTGGGGGCGTACCGGAATCGACGGGAGCGCCCATAGCTAGGAGGCACGCCGGTGGCCCCATGCCGACCGTGACAGGGATGGGAATAGCAACTGCCAACATGCAGTATGCGTTTGCTTAACCTTTAGGCTAGGCCGCCTGCCCCGCTTCCGCCCCTCGGGCGGGGGCCAGGCGTCGATGGAGGGGCTGGCCATGGGACAGTTGCCGTGCCCGTGGCGAGACAAGGCATGCGGGCGGGCCCTGTGATTGCCGGAGTCCATAGGGGTCCGCAGCAAGGAAAGAAGGAACCGGACAAGCGTGTAGTCTCCTGGTCGTGGAACTCTTCGGACGGGGGTCCGACTCCCCCCGCCTCCACCAAGCTTGCGGGCGGTGTGGTCCGTGTTGCAACACAGATGCATGGAACGGGCACCTTCAGTGTACAGGGGCGTGCCCAGGAGAACATGCCGCCCACCCATCTCGGGGTAGTGACCGTAGCGGGAAAGGGTGCGTGGCAAACTGCACCAGCCGGAAGGCCGTGGAGTGGGGCGTTAGAAGGATGCCAGGACGGCTCCGATACCGGACGCTCAATCGCTACCAAGTACCGGCAGGAACTACCCCTAGTCTTTTCATCACAGTGTACTGGCCTGCGGGCCGGGCAGCCGCCGCCCTGGCAACAGGGGGGAGGAAAGTCCGAACTCCATAGAGCGCCGTACGGGGTAACGCCCCGGCACGCCCCTGGGCGTGACGATTAGAGCAACAGAGACGAGCCGGTCAAGTCCGGTGTGAAACGGGCAATCTCTACGGGGAGCAATCGCAAGTAGGAGGGGAGGCCCTGCTCGGGCCGCCAACACCCTCGGGTAGCGAGCTTGAGGCGTCCGGCGACGGGCGTCCTAGACGAATGGCTGCCGCCTGGCCTCGGCCAGGGCACAAAATTCGGCTTATAGGCTCGCAGGCCAGGAACCTACCGTGAGCGACCAGAATGATTCTATGGGCCCTTGCCAGCGTGGCCGTCCCCGCCATGGCGAGTGCGTGTTCTGCTGGGACGAGAACTGGACACGTGAGTGGGGCTTCTACTTCGGCTCACGGCCGACCATGGTGGGGCCCGTGTGCAGGCACCGCCTCAGGCGGGCACGCCGTACTACCCCGCAGGTCAAGGCAAACAGGATAGCCGCAGGCATGCGTGACGGCTACACCGCCAGCGGGGAGCTATGGATGCTCCCGTACCTGCTGCCTGGGTATGCCCAGCCGACAGAGCACCCGACCTGGGGCGGGAAAAGGTAGCCCGAGGTAGTATTATCCCGAGTATGGCCACTGAAACACAGTACCCGGAGTCCCTGCTGGTGTTCCCCCGAGGGGACGACCCCTTGACGTTCCACGGGGTCCCGCTCTCCCAGGCAGGCAGCCTGCTCCATAACGGCACCGAGGTGGCCCTCTATCAGTTCGTAGGGACCAGGAGGGTCTGCTTCAAGGTGGAGCTGACGAAGCTGACAGACAAGAACCCAACCTCCGAAGGTCACCTCCGTCCTGGGCTCAGCCCATGACAGAGTAATCGGCACTAATATGGCCGTCCTTGAACTGGCACCCGACGAGAAGGAGAGGCTTGAGGCCTGGAGGAGGGAGCACTATGCACAGGACGACTCGCTCCCCAGCCGGAGGGCCTGCCACGGCAAGTGCAACTTCAAGCCCGGCTCGGCAGGCGACCTGTACTACTTCCATGTCTGCCCGAGTGGGATAGGCACGTTCATAGCGGTCGTATGCCCGTGCGGTGCGCCCAAGTGCGACCTTACAGGGGACCTGTAGCATGAGCAACCTAGGGATTCCGACCGGGGCTACGGTCGAGCTTCACCATATGACCGCCGTCAAGGTCTATGACGGGGACAGGTTTGCCCTGGACGGGTACTTCGAGGACCAGTACCTAATCACCGTCAAGGTGGCCGAGTTCCTGGGCGGCAGCATAGTCGGGACGGACGGGGCAACCTATCCCATGACGCCCGAGCACGACGACAACTTCTATGCGGTGTGGAGCGTTACCATACCCTAACTGGGGGACCTATGAGGACCTGCAAGTGTGGCCGGGAGATGAGGAAGCGCTTCGTGCTTCTCGGTCTGGGCGGTTATACCGAGGGCTTCTGCCCTGTATCCTACATGGGGCCCTTCCGCAAGCTGTTCTGGTGGCTGTGGCATACGAGGCCCTACACAATCTCGATTCCTTAGGGAGGACAAATGACGAAGAAGATTACCATCAACGAGGCCCTGACCTGGACTAAGACCCTCCAGGAGAGGCATACCGAGCTGGTCGGGCTGCGCAATGAGAACTCTGCTGTCCGTACCTCGTACCGTGGCCTTAAGGGCGACACGCCTGACAAGGTCGAGCCGGTGTACGACGTCGTGTCTCTCGACAGGCTCATATCCCAGGTCGCCGCCGAGAGGCGGAGGCTCGACGCCGCCATCAAGGCGACGAACGCCAGGGTGAGGGTCCACGGGTACGAGATGGACGAGGCGGTCCTCGGCGAGCTTGTGCCGGCCGTGGGCGTGTCCAGCGTCCCCGCCCGCAAGGCAAAGGCATAGCGGCGGCTTATCGGAGGCCAAGGGGAAGAGAGCGGCTAGCCGGGCCTGTCAACCACCGGCGAGAAAGATACCACGGAAGACACAAGGATGCCTTCGGGCTCGAACCTTACCTGCGTTGGTTGCTGGTTGCTGTTGAGGGTTTACACCCGCTTGTCGCCCTTGTAGGCTGTTCGTTGTCCTACCTGCCGCTGTCCCGGCGGCCTCCGGCCA
>Ga0187864_10001588_pt1 | contig 21455 bp, 18 predicted proteins | sample June2016WEW_11_4_FD_132985 | JGI IMG/M metagenome (GOLD analysis project Ga0187864, IMG submission 132985) | Peatland microbial communities from SPRUCE experiment site at the Marcell Experimental Forest, Minnesota, USA - June2016WEW_11_40 | ecosystem: Environmental > Terrestrial > Soil >...
AGACCAGCGCAGGGCGGCAAGATGCAAAAGGGGAAATTTGAAATTTGAGATTTGAGACCAGCGCAGGGCGGCAAGATGCAAAGGGGGAAATTTGAAATTTGAGATTTGAGACCAGCGCAGGGCAGCAAGATGCGAAAGCGGAAATTTGAAATTTGAGATTTGGAATTTGGAATTCTGCAAGACTATTGTCCGCCACGACCGCCTGAGGTGCTCTGTGCCCCCTCGTGTCCGCCTTGACGCGGAGCCGGCCAGTACTCAAACCTGCCGTCCTTCACTCGCGCCATGGTCACCGGAGAAATATTGTTCAACGTGTGGTCGAAAAGGGCTTTTCCGGCCACGCCGTCGTAACTCTTCATCTGGTAGTCCCGTAGTACGTCCATGATCCTGCCGCGGTTGAGTCCCGCTCTTTCAATCGCCGCGACAAGAATACTCATTCCATCATAGGCGTAAGCGGAGTAGTCGATGGGCTCCTCATTGAACCGCTTCCGGTAAGCATCCCGGAAGGCCAGCCATTTCGGGTCCCGGCGCGTGGGATCGAGGGTGGTGGTGACGACGGTGCCTTCAGCCGCAGGGCCGGCGACTTCAAGCAACTGGGGGTAGGCCAGGCGGCTTCCGCCGAAGACCGGCTGGTTCATGCCCATAGCGCGCATCTGCTTCAGGATCAGGCCTGCTTCGGCGGCTTCGCCCCAAATGATAACGCCCTCAAGCTTCGCGTTCTTCAGCATGGCGAGTTGTCGCGAAAAGTCTTTATCGCCGCGCTCGAATTTCACCTCTAGGATCGGCTGGCGGCCCATGCGCCGGGCTTCGTCATTGAATTTCGCCACGCCCAGGCGAGCATAGCGGGTTTGAGTCCGAATCACGCCAAGACGCTTGAGCTTGAGGGTTTTGAAAACGTAATCAGCCAGCGTATAGCCCTGCTGGCGGTCGTCGATAAAATCGTGCATGAGCCATTGGATGCGAGTCTCTGTAACCGTGGGGTCCGTCGTGCCGACGTTCAGGATGGGGACCTCGAGCTTGAGAGACACGCGAAGCGCGATGTGGCAGTTCTGGCCATCGACGCAACCCAGCATAGCCCAGCAGTTCTCATTGAAGAGCATCTTCACCAGTTCAGTCGAGGAAGCGCCCCAGAGAGCGGATTCGTTATGCACTTTGAGTGCATAAGGCTTACCGTGGTAGCCGCCGCGCGTATTCGCCTCTTCGAGGGCGAGCTGCGCTCCGTGCAGCATGGGAACGCCGAAAATTGATTCGGGATTGTTTTCGACCGGGGCCATGAAACCGATCGCGATATCGTCCAGTTTGGAGGCGTCGCCGTCAGGCCGCTTCTGGGCTGCGCCGTTATAGGCGATCGTATCGGTCTGAACGAACCAGTCGTAGTAAGGCTTTGTAAAGCGCCGGTACGGCACCGCCTCGTCAGGCATGTTGGCGTAGCGCTGCACGGGCTTGTCGTCGTCCGGCTCTTTGTATTGGGGCCAGGCCGGCATCGCCATTAAAAAGAGGGCAAAGATGAGAATGAATCGTCGCATAATGTCTTCTCCGGCGAGGGCGTGCAGGGACCACCCCATGGTTGACTTAAGGCGGGCACAACGGCCGTCACTACGCTGCAATCCTCCACGCCTCGCTCACGACGGAAAGGCCGCAGTTGCTTTCAAAGCTGAAGAGGGCCGCCTTTCCTTCCCACCTTCGGCTGCAAGCTCCGGGCTCCGGACTGATTTCTTCTCCTGTGCAAAGCGCACAATTCTCGCCAAAGTCGCCGCATCGATGGCCTGCAAGCCGTCACACCTGGGCTCGCCGAGGGTGAGGTCCGCGACTTCGATTAGCAGCCCGTGGCTTCCCATTTCGAGCGCGGCCCGGCTGGCCGGCTCGACCATGGCGGAGACCCCTGTGGCGTGGCTTGGGTCGACGACGACGGGGAGGAAAGCCAGCATCTTGGCTGCCGGAATCACGTTAAGGTCGAGCACATAGCGCGAGTACTCGCCGGAAGGGAAGCCCCGGATGCCGCGCTCGCACAGCACGATGTCCATGTTGCCTTGCTTGGCAATATATTCCGCTGCGCCCAGCCATTCGCAGAGGCTCGCGGACATCCCGCGCTTCAGCAGGATGGGTTTGCGGGCGCGGCCCACTTCTGCCAGCAGCGTGTAATTGTGCATGTTGCGCGAACCGACCTGAAGCATGTCGGCCACTTCAGCCACTTCCGCCACCATGCGCGGATCCATGACTTCAGTGACGATGGGGAGGCCGGTCTCCTGGCGAGCGATACTGAGGATGCACAGGCCCTCGAGTCCGGAACCCTGAAAATCGTGCGGGGAAGTGCGAGGCTTGTAGGCGCCTCCGCGCAACATGTCTGCGCCCGCGCGTTTCACTGCGTGCGCCAACCCCACGGTCTGGGCGTGACTCTCGACCGCACAAGGCCCCCCGATCACCACGGGACGCTCACCCCCAAACCGCACGCCCGCCACATTCACGACGCGCGTGCCATGCTCTCCGTATTGAGGGTTGGCCGTCCGGCTCACGAGAGGGCAAATCTTCGGAATGTCATCAATACTGACCTGTCCGGCAATTCTCATTGCCATCACTCCTTCGGGCGTCCGGGCGTCTCAGCCGTCGAGGCGCCGACGTGAAGGTCGGCGCTAAGCTCGAAGCGCCAGGCCCCCGCCACATCATGCTTACTGCCCGTTGCTGCCGCCGCCGCGGTCCGTTTCGAAGATCGCAATCGCTTCAATCTCGATGAGCAGATCCGGACGGCACAGAATGGCCTGGATGCCTGTGGAAGCCGGCAGCGGATCCAGTTCCTGCTCTTTGAAGAACTGGGTGCGAATTTCGTTGAAAGCCTCGTAGTCGCGCTCGATATCGCGCAAGTAGCACGTTGTGCGCACGATGTCCTGCCACGTTGCCCCTTCGGCCTCGAGCAATCCGGTTATGTTCTGATAGGTTCTCCAGCACTGGGCGCTGAAGTCTCCGGCATGGACCGTCTTGCCGCTCTCATCGACACTGGCCGTGCCGGAAATCAGCAATATGGTGACGCCTTTAATGTCCAGCCGCAGCGCGCGGGAAAAGGAAGAGGGCTTGGGGTAGTCGTAAGCTTCGTTCAGTGTTTGAGGCGCACTAACGGCCTTTCGAGGCACGGGTTTGTGCGACTTCACCGCTGCTACGGTGGGATGTGATCGACGCATAGAGTTGACTCTCCTTCTGAGGTTCGCGAATTCCATGGCTCAGCCCTTGGGCTGTCGCCACCCATATGTCCTCGCCCTGAAAATCCATATTTAAGACGTAATTGTGGGCGAGAGAAGTTGGTGTCTCGAGATTGTTTTTCTTCGAATCCGGCCAGGTGATCTCGATTTCTCCCCGGCCGGTTTTCTTCGCAGGACGATAACTGACCCAGGTATTGGTCTTGTAATTGAGATAACTCAGACCCTTATCGGTGCAGGCCCAGACGTCGTCGCCGCGGGACTTCGGGGCATTGATAAAGTCCGACGCCAAGCCGCTGTCTTTGGTCAGGTAATTGTGCCAGTTCCGGCCGTCATAGCCACTGAGGCCGAAATAGGTGGAGGCCCAGACCATTTGGGTGTCAGGGTTGTAGGCAACGTTGGAAACGATGATATGGATGAGGCCCTGATTGCGGAACAGGACCATTTCCATTTCCTCGTCGGGTTTGGTATAGGGCTTCCAGTAGTTGCCCGCTACGTCGTATTCGAGCAGGCCGCCACCCCAGATGGCAAAGTACATCTTATTGCCCGCCGGAGCGATGCCGTAAGACCACGGTTCATGGAACGGCGCATTCTTTTCGCTCCAACTCGTCCATTCGCCGGTATAAGTGTTGAACCGGCTGACGCCAGCCGTGGTAGCGACCCAGACGTACTGGTCGACGACTGCAACGGCGTAACAAATGTCGTTCAGGAGGCCGCTGGTGAGGTTGGTGAAGTTTTGAAACTGGCCGCCGGACAGGTGACTGACTCCGCCAAAGGTGGCAATCCACAGGTCGCCCGTTTTTTTGTCCACCGCTATGCCCATCACGGCACGCTGCACAAGACCGTCTTTGGTGGTGTAAACTCGTTGCACCTTTCCGTTCTCGATCAGCACTAAGCCGTCTTCGGTTCCCGCCCAAACCCGGCTCCCATCGACGGTGACGCAGAAGACCTTTGGGTCCGGCATGCCGTTGGCGGTTGTGAAGTTCTCCCATCGAGTGATGAGCTGGGGTTTTGGGGCCGATGCAGGAGAAGACACACTCTGCGCCATGCCGAGAAAAGACGGCGTTAAAAGGATTGCGGTGCTCAGCAGCAATCGCTTCATCATGTATCTCCTCACACCCCCGGAAATCTCAGAATCCACATTTCAAATTTCAAATCTCAAATTTCAAATCCCAGGCCTCAGAGTGTTTTCAAAAACTCAATCAAATCGTTCAACTGCTCTTTGGACATATCTGAGCTCACGCCGTGAGTGTCCTTGTTGTTGAATACAGTCCAGATTTCCTCGAGTGTCAGCGCCTGGCCGTTATGCAAATATGGTCCGTCCTCGTAGACGCGATCCAACTGCGGAGTATCAAACGACGAGATCGTGTCGTATTTATTCGCCGAGCCGACATCGAAGCTCGTCCGGCTGGTGTAGTGCGAATTCGCGGGGTGGCAGGTGGCGCACTGGTTGTAGACTGGAATGGGAGAGCCATCGTTCTTCTGGGTGCGGTAGAAGACGGCCTGGCCACGCTCCTGCGCCTCGCTAAGTTGACCGTCGGGCGAGAGGTGTCGATTCGGGGGAAGAGGAATCTGGTTCAGGTATGTGACCAGGTCCTCGAGTTCGTGGGTGTTGAAGCCTTCGGAGCGAAATAGGAACTTGGCGATGCGCGGGCCGCACTGAGTTGCCAGGTCCGGATTGTGCCCGTTCCATTTAAAGGGCGCCGTGTCTTTGATCCCGCGCAGGGTGCGGTTGGCCACGCGATCGCGTCCGAGTTGGGCAGTTTCCAGATTCCACGACAGCCCGTCCAAGTGACGGTTGGGGTGGCAAGTGGCGCAGGCAAACTGGCCCTGGAAGCAGTACTTTGCGGCGTTGAAAAGCCGCTCGCCTCTACGAATGGCCGTGAGTTCTGTTGGCCCTCCAAGACCGACCGTTGAGGCAACTTGGAGCTTGGCGAGATCAACGACCGTCAGAGTATCGTCCAGACGGTTGGCGACGTAGGCCATCCGGCCGTCTGGTGAAACAACCACTTCCTGCGGATCGAAGCCGGTTGCCAGCCGCCTCGCTACAAACGCGCGCGCAGAGTCGAGACGGTTGGGAAGTTCCTCGCTCGAAACCGCGTGGAGCCGCCGCGCCAGCTTGGCGGTGTCGATGATGGTGAGAGTGTCCGCCTCTGAGGCGGTCAGCAGCGCGTAGCGCCCGTCGGGTGTAAATGCAGCGCCGTTCTCGCCGGCAAAATAGTAATCAATGTCGTCGAGGACCACCTGTGTAACCTGTCGGGGCGATTCGCGAGCCGCACCGGCCGCAGGTCGGACTATGGCCATGCCATGTGTCATTACCCAGCCTTGCGCCACGCTGATCAGGGGACCGAGGTTCCTGGGCCTTATTTCCGGAACCAGCAAGTAGCCGCCCAGAGATTTCGGGGCTTCCGCGATATGTCGCAGTTCGATTGCCCCAGGAACCCAAACGCGCGCTTCGACCAGTTGCTTCACGGCGTCGATGACCAGCAATTCAGAGACAGGCGGCTGATCGTAGGGACTAAAGCGCGGCAGGATGTTCGACACGTAGACTCGGCGTCCATCCCGGGAGAGAAGGATTTGTTCAGGATAGCGTTCGGTCATGAAACGCTTGATCTCCCTGCCCGAAGTGAGATCGAAAAGTGAAACGTCGTCGCCCACGCTGTTGGCCACGTACAAGAACTTGCCGCTGCGGTCGGTAGTTAGCCCCACGGGTCCCCAACCTGCTTTGAGAGTGCGGCGGACCTCGAACGATCGAGCGTCGATTTCACTGACCGTATCGCTCCAGGAGTTCGAGACATAAAGTGTGCTGCCGTCCGGGGAAAGCGCCAGGCCTCGAGGTTTGGCGCCAACCTTCGCGCGCGCCACGACTTGGCGGGTGCGCGCATCGACGGCCAGCACTGATCCGTTCCCTTCGCACACCACGTAAAGCCGCTGACCATCCGGCGAGAATCTCATCTCGACGGGAGACAGGTATTCGGGCTCAGCAGTTGTTGATTGCTGAGGCGCGGAGACTGCAGCGTAGGAGTCTAGAGGACGACCGAAACCGGAGAGGGCCAATAGGGCAAGCAATGCCATGCTAAACGTGCCGGCTGTCATCCTGAGCGCAGCGAAGGATCTCTGCAGTCTGCACGGAATCCGGGAACTGCGGAGCTCCTTCGTCGCCTTCGGCTCCTCAGGATGACAGGAATGGGGCACTGATCGGGATGTGCCTGCGTCCTTCATCGCCCCTTGCCTCCCGTGCCGGTGGGCGTTTCGGCGGGTTCCTTCACAGTCAGGAACTGGTCTGCCTTGACATGGTCAAGCTCCTGATCGATTCCGCTTGGCCAGTGGATAATGAGCTTCTCAACTTCCGTGTGCTTGCCCAGGCCGAAGTGCGGCCGAGGGTCGCCCTGGGAAAGATAACCGTTCTCTGCTGGGGCCTCGGTGTATTGATGGAGGTCGCCGGCGATCGCCTCGAGGCGAGCTCCAAAGCCGTCGCGATTGCTTTTGGTCCCCGTCAACTTGATGGTCAACCAGTGATTGCGCACGCCCAGGGGAGGGGGATTGTTATGGAGCAGGATTCCCTTGCCACCCAACACCATGATGAAGGCGTCGATATACCCGTCGTTGTCGTAATCCCCAAAGCAAGCACCCCGCCCGACTTTCTTGACCTTGAAGTAGTCACCCAATTGTGAGGAGACATCGGTGAACGTAGAGTTCCCGTTGTTTCGGAGCACCGAGTCTTCCATGGGAATCAGCCAGTGCAGGCCTCCGTTCACAATAAAAAGGTCCTTCCAGCCGTCGTTGTCAAAATCGAAGAAACCGTCGCCCCAGGCCACGTACTGTCCGGAAACGCTGGCCACGCCCGTTTCAACGGTGGTGTCGAGCCAGAATCCCTTGCCGCCGGGGTTGTGGAAGAGGCGGTGGTAACGCATGTCGGAGACAAAGATGTCCTGCCAGCCGTCATTGTCGTAATCGCCGAAGATGGGATTCATGGCGGACGTGGCCTCTCCGTTAGCCCCAAACGCCACGTTCACATCCTGCGCAACGTTGGTGAACGTGCCGTCGTGATTGTTGCGGTACATATAGCTGTCCATCGTGTCATTGGCGATGTAGATGTCCGGCCAGCCGTCATTATCGAAGTCGCCTGAGGTCAAACCCATTGCGCGGCCCAACGGGTTATCGATCCCTGCCTTGTGAGACACATCAGTGAAAGTCCCGTCGCCGTTGTTGTGAAAAAGGCGGTCGGCGTCGCCCTCGTAATCGAGCGGGCCGGGAAATGCATCCGCGCTGAAGAACTCGCGCTTGGCATTGGGATCAAACTTCAGGTAATTCCCGACAAAGAGATCAAGCTTGCCGTCGCGGTCGTAGTCGAGCCAGGTTGCGCCGGTTCCGAAGTGAGGGTTCTCGACGCCCGCTTTCGCCGTGACGTCCGTAAACGTGCCGTTGCCGTTGTTATGATAGAGAATCGACGAATTCCAGTTGGTGACGTAAATGTCTTCGTAGCCGTCGTTGTCGTAGTCGCCAACGGTTACGCCCATGCCGAATCCTTTGCCGCCCACACCTGCTTGCTCGGTCACGTCTGTAAAAGTGCCATCGCCGTTATTGCGGTAGAGGTGGTTCGTAGCATCCACACCATCGCGTTTCGAGAACTTGGTGGCGCCGTCAATATACCGCCCGCTCACCACGTAAAGGTCCAAGAGACCGTCGTTGTTGTAATCGATCCAAGCGCAGCCGGAACCGGTAGCCTCCATGATGGAGCTGAGCTTCTGCTCCCCAAAAGAATGCCGAAAATTGATGCCGGATTTTTCGGTAACATCTTCGAAAGTAGGTAAGGCGGGAGCGGCGCCCGTCTGCGGCGCGGAACCACGCGTTGAACTTCGGGCTGAGGCAGTGTGTTTTGAAGCCGGCGTGCGTGCTGCCGGCGTACTAACCGGGTTCTGCGCCGTGACAGTCAGCCCCACAACAAGCAGGATCGCCACCGCAAGTGTCATCTCGATTTGCCGTGCTCGAACTCTCATTGTCTTTTCCCTGTAAGGGCGGCCCTTGTGTCCGCCTTAGGCAGCCACCAGAGTTGCCTCCACAGTTCGTCAGTGCGCTGCTTGGAGCGGCGGCTGCACACCAAGGCAGAAAGGTGTGTCAAAGCGCCGCAACGCCAGAGGCCAGCGATTCTCGGGAGCTACAGCGCGGTCTTCGTGGCAACCCACGCAGCCGTGTTCTTCCCCCTGGCGCGCCCATATCCAGCTCTTTTGTCCACGCACTACCTTGCCCTCGCTGCTCAGCAGTTCGAAGCGCACCGGACGGTCCGGAGGCACCGCAATATAAAAGGAGCCGTCACGCTCGACCAGTGCTTCTCCCAGGCTGGCTTCCTTATCCGTCGACGGATCCAGCCCCAGCACTCTCACCTTGCTCGGGAATTGCGCCACTCGCCCCTTGGGACCTTCGTCGGAAAGCGAGGCATCTAAGCAGATGAAGTAGCCCATCTTGATGTCCGGGCGCAGAGTGCTCCAGTACCAGCGCGGAGCAGCGTGGGCCGCGATGGGAACGGCCTCGATACTGGAAAGCTCGGAATCGTGGTAGATGGGCGCCTGGAACTTCCCGTGGATGAAATCAAATGAATACAAGTCGAATTTCGCGGCTGCCGCGGACGACGTTACTCGCCGCGCCATAATCAATCGCGAGGCCTCGAGTTGCCGCGGCGACCAGATTAACGCGCTCGCCGGGCCAATGATCGAATTGTGTGTGGCGCCACGCTGAATCGCCGCCAGATTGCCTCCGACTTCGGAGTCAAGTTTGGTGTTTTTGACAAAAACCACGGATCCGTCATCCAACTCTTCCGCTTGGCTGCGAATTGCCGGATCCTCGCGGTCGCTTCGGAACGCCGCGAGTGCGCTGCCGTCGGGTCGCATCGTGTACAGGTTGCGTGAGTGCTTGGACTTTCCGGGCATCTCCAGAGGTGAACGCGCGGACACGAGGATCAAGCCGTTCTGTAGTACCGTCTCCAACTGGTAATCGCCCGGACCAAAGGTGATCTGCTCCACATCACTGCCATCCAGCTTGGCAAAGAAGAGTTGGTAAGCCCCCGTTCCATCACCGTCCGGGACCTCGCCGGAAAAAGCAATTGCATCGCGTGGCAGATAGGCTGGGGAAAGGCAATCCTCCGGGCAGTGGGTCACTTGGCGCTGCTCCGTTCCGTCCGTGTTCATTTCCCAGATCTGCCATCCCCCAGTGGCATCTTTCTTTGCGGCGAACAGCACCTTCGAGCCATCGAAGGAGATGCGCGGGTCCGCCGCGCAAAAGAAATCCTGTGTCAAGTTTGCAAGTCGCCTGGTTTCTTTCTCAAATCGAACGATTCTGCTTCCGGCGGGGAATCTTTGCGACAATTTGCCACTTTGTACCGACTTCGCTTGAACGAATATGATGTCAGGGTGGTCTGCACCCCCTGTCGAAGAAGAATGGCTGGCGGCTTGACCGAATGTCGGCGGCGTTAACACGAGGAATGCGACGCATAAAGACGCGCTGGCCGTTAAGTGGCGGATCGTCGCGAGAGGTAGGAGGAATCGGTCCACAGAGAGGGGCCGAGTTGTGCTCACTCCATTCGAGTCGGCCGGGGAACGAGCGAAAAAGAGAGCTGTCAACTGCATAGTGCCGATCCAAGATCCAAGGGCTTCAAGTGCAACAAGAGCACGCTAGCAGCCGAGTCGAGCGGCTGTCGATACTAAACATCACAATTCTACATGACCTATGTCAATAGAGAGGTACTAGTTTCTTTATTTGTGCCCCCTAGTTCCTTCCCTTCGGAAGTTGCCATAAAGGCTTTACCTGCCGACACTTAGCCTGCTGACTGCACAAGTGGGAAGGAGATTTTGCGGGAGTTTTCTAGGACGGATTAGGGGAGTTCCGTCTTTGCGGACATAAGGTCGCTTCTCGAGGGGCCTTCAGCGGCGCGCTGCCGACTGCAAACCGGTCAGATTCTGAACCGTCACGTGCCGGCCACGGGCGATTATCAATTGTTGCCTTCGGAACGCCGCTAGCGTGCGACTTATTGTTTCTGGGGACAACTCAAGCACCTCGCTGATCTCTTGCCGGGAGAGCGGCAGGTTAAGCGTCGTATGCGTGTCATGAGGGGCAGAATCGGAAGCAACCAGGGACAGAATGAACGTCGCCACCTTCATTCTGGCGTCCTTGAAGCTCATATCAGTGACTTGGCTGCGCACACGCCCGATTTCACCAACCAGGAACCGTACCATGCCCAGGGCGATTTCGGGATTGGACTGGAGGAAAACCACGACCTCATCGCGCGATGCGGCACAGATTTCGCTGTCACGGAGCGTGATCGCCGTCAATGGATACATTGGCTCGGAAAGGGATTCCAGGCCAAACATCTGTCCCGGGAACAGGACACTGGTTATGCGGTCTTTGCCGTTCTCCAGCGACTTCACTAATTTGACCAGCCCGGTATGCAGAGCGAAGAGATGTTGGGCTACGCCGCCTTCGAAGAAGAGGATCTGGTTCTTCCGGTAACGCGCCGGGCGGAACACGCATCCCAACTGCGCGACTTGCTCGTTGGAGAGGCTGCTGAAGAGTGAAGTCTTAAGTACTGGGCAATTGCTGCATGTGGGGCCCATGGAATTCTCCCCTTTCTCGAGGGACATGCACAAGCTACGAACTTGTCCGGCATAACAGTCCATGCCGACATTAAGCCGCAGCCAACCGCTTCTTCAGCGGTAACATCTTCGGAATCAAGAAATTCGCGTCCGAAAGACGGCATCGACACAACCACCCTTGTCCGCGAGTTTCGACCGCTCCTGCGCATCTTTAGGCAATCAATCTGCCAGAAACCGTAATAGGTATTGGGCATTGTTGGAAGCTGATGGGAAGGTGAAAATGACAATGTGTCGCGCTAACTCATCTATTTCCATTACCCTTTCATCGACCTGATGATGCGGTTTTGAAAGGTACTGCAACCGGCGAGTTCCATTGAGGAATTCGACACATGACGGACGCGTCTTTTTTCTCTGTTGCCCATCAAAAGAGAGGCAAGACCCAATTCCAAACGCAAGCCGGGGAGACGCCTGTGGCCAACTCGTTTTCGGGGTTTACACCTGACGCATTCGCCTTTTTTGAGGAACTTTCGCAGCACAACAACAAAGCTTGGTTTGACCAGAACCGGGCGCGCTATGAGGAGCACGTCACGGGCGCGTTTCGTGGCCTCCTGGAGACCCTCACGCCCTTTATTCTCGCGCTCAACCCGCACTTCGAGGTTGCGGGAAAGACCAACGGCAGTTTTTCGCGGATCAACCGGGACATTCGATTCAGTAAGGACAAGAGTCCCTACAAGTCAAACTACTATCTATACGTTTACGACAGTCGCCACGAGCGTGATCATGGCGGGCGCCTCTATGTAGGGCTTTCTGCGGACTGCGTCACGGCGGGCTTTTCGATCTATGACACCTGGCGTGGGCCGAAGGGGGCGCTCGAGACAGTCTTTCGAAAGCGGGTCGCTAAAGAACGTGACTATTTCGACAGGCTGGTGGAGCGGACGGTCCGGAGTAAGCGTTACCAGACATACTGGCATCGGCAGGAAGACGGCGACTGGGCGCAGCACCCGGGCCTGCCGCGCCGCGAGGAGGACTGGCAGTCCCTGCAGGCCTGGATTGTCCGAAAGCTGTTCCTGCCCAATTCGCGTAAAGTTGGGCGACCGTCCTTTACCGGCCAGGTGGAGCAGATCTTCCAAGACCTCTACCCGCTCTACCTCTTCACTTCGGGGCCGGGAGCGAAATGGCGGGAGAAGCGCTAGGACAATAGTCGCTCCCACCCTACCAGGAATCACGCAAATTTTCCTGTTGACAAGTGATCTTCTATATGTTACAAATTGTAACGCTACGATGACTAACACACCCAAACGACAATCTCACGCCCTCGGCGAACTCGAGCAGCTTCTCATGGATTTTATCTGGTCGCGCGGCCGCTCCACCGCTGATGCATGCCGCGAGGCCCTGCTGCCGGAGCGCTCACTCAAGGATTCCACGGTCCGCACGGTGCTGCGGCGCCTGGAAGAGAAAGGTCTGCTGAAGCACCAGGTGGAAGGGCGGACCTTTTTCTACGAAGCTACCCAGCCGCAGCGGCATTTCGCGGCGCGCGCCGTCAAGCAGATCATCGACCGTTTTTGCGGCGGCTCGGTGGAACAGCTTCTGACCGGCATGGTCGAGAATAAAGTGTTGAAGCAGTCAGATCTCGAGCAACTGGCCCGCCGCATCGCAGCTCAGCGAGGAGAAATGAAATGATCCCATCCTCCTCAGACTTGTCCACGAAGCTGATTTACTACCTGGCAGAACCTGCCTTTCGATCACTGGCGCTAGCCGCACTGGCCGGCGCGGCGTTGGCGATCGCGCGCGCCAAAGACGCAACGATGCGCCTGGCCGTCTGGACGGCCGTCCTTTACGCATCGCTGGCCATGCCATTTTTGGCTCGACTGGCTCCCACGGTCGGAGTGCCGATGCCGGCATTCCTGGCAGCCCGTTCCGCCTTTCCGTCAGCGCAAGGAAGAATCAGAGGCGCTGTCACCCGCACACCAGTGCAAGTTGCAGGCACGGCGAAGCCATTCACACTCAGCCTTGTGAGGCCCGCATCGGGGCAGCCACAAGGACTGCCCCTACGAACGGCCACGCGGAACATCTCCTGGCAGTTCGCCGCAGTCGCGCTATATCTGTTGGTCGTCGCGGTCTTGCTGGGGCGGCTCGCGGTGGGCCTGTATTTCAGCCGGCGCCTGATACTCCTCAGCACCCCCATTAGAGATGGAGGAGGGCTCCGATTTTTGATTGAACAGTCGCGGCGCTGGGCGCTTAGAGCGGCGCCCGTGCTTGCTGAATCACCAGCCGTGGCAGTACCCGTGACGTTGGGCTGGTGGCGTCCTCTGATTCTCCTTCCGATCGCGTGGCGCGGCTGGCGGGAAGAAAAGACCCAGGCAGTGCTCGCCCATGAGTTGTCACACGTGGTGAGGAAAGATGCGTGGACGCGGGCCCTGGCGGCCATGCATCGCAGTATTTTCTGGTTCAACCCGCTGGCTTGGTGGCTAGAACGGCATCTCGCGGTGCTTGCGGAGCAGGCGAGCGACGATGCTGCTCTGCACGCGGGCGCAGATCGGGTTTTTTACGCGGAGGTCCTGCTCGATTTCTTTGAGGATATGAGAAGCGCGGTAGGACGCGTTCGATGGGAGGGTGTAGGCATGACCCACGGAAAACAAGCACACGCAAGAGTGGATAGAATTCTGGATTCAAGCCGGCGGCTTTCGGCAGGCCTGAGAAAGCCCGCATGGGCGCTGATTGCGCTGCTGGCCGCACCTGGAATCTATGTGCTGGCGGGGGCGCGGCCAGTCGTCGCACAAAAACACCAGGCGGCAACAGGTGATCTCGTGGTAGCCATGACCAACGTCGTGGCGCGAGCAGATTCGCAAGCTCCACCAGCAGATCCTCAGTCGCCTTCCGCGCCAATGGCTCCAGCCTCACCCAAGCCCGCTCCGCCCACAGCACCGGCTCCGAAGCCGCCCAAGCCTCCAGCACTGACAGTTGGCCAATGGAGATATGGGGTTTCGGGCGAGGAGGCATTGGTCACGTACGGCCTTGAGTTCTTTGGAAGCGGGACGTATCGGTCCTCCGATATGGATCATATACGGGCGGTGCGCCGCGCGAGCAGCGGGGATATCATTTGGTTCCGCCTCAACGGAAAAGCCTACGTCATTCGTGACGCGGCAACAGTCAAACGCGCCCAGGAGCTTTATGCGCCGGAGTGGCTGGTCGAGCAGACTCGAGAAAACTTGGAAGCCAAACAGGAAAAGTTCATCGTCCGGCAGGAGGAGTTGCATAAACTGCTCGATCAAGTTCGCGTGGACGTCCCAGACCTGACGGCGCAACTCGCCAAGCTCCAAGCTGAACTCGACCTGCTCCATAAGCATGGAGCCACGCTCGATGAGTTGAATGAACTACAAAGTAATCTGAAGGGCTTGCAAGGGACACTGAGCGAACTCCAGGGCGAGGCGGGAGGGAAGATGGGAGCCATCGGTGGCGACCAAGGCGCGCTGGGCGCACGGATGGCGGAGATCGGTGATCAGCAGCGGGAACTGGCTGAGAAGCTGACGAACTTGGAGAAAAACAACGCGCGCAAAATGAAGGAGTTGCTCGACGATGCCCTCGCCAAGGGCCTCGCGCGGCCGGAATAAAACCATTGAGTACTGTCATTCTGAGCGAAGCGAAGAATCCCCGCAGTTGCACTTTGAACGAACTGCGGGGATCCTTCGTCGCCTTCGGCTCCTCAGGATGACAGTCAAAGGGGTATTTGCGCGACCTGTGATGGCCAACTCCTCTTCCGTGACTCTCGACCTGGCCGCCCCATTCAGCAGTTCGATCCAGACCCAAATATCAAATGGTATCATGGGCGGCTATGCCGCCTTCTGCTGAAGGGACGACGACCGGCGATGCTATCCTCTCGCATCTCTGACAGATCACCCTGCCAAAGCCCTCGACCAAAGAACTGAGGTAACGTCTGAATTCTGCGCAACCGAAGAACCTCCGCCAGCGCAAGGTTGACAGCGGCAGAGGAAGTCTTTGCCCCGAGCACTCGGGTGGCTTGATTTAGCAATATGGGGTCTAACATAAGACTCATACGTTTCATGCGCAAAGTATACCTCAGCATCTTCTGCTAAAATACCCCTGCCTCATGACGGAGCAGAAATCCATCCTCGTCACCGCCGGCATCGTAATAGATGGCGACCGGGTGCTGATCTGCCAGCGCCATCATTCCGACGCTTATGGAATGCAATGGGAGTTTCCGGGTGGTAAGGTTAACGAGGGCGAGGAGTTGAAAGCTTCTCTTCGCCGCGAGTTGGCCGAGGAGCTTGCCATCCAGGCGGAGGTCGACGAAGAGGTTTTTCGCCTGCGTCACCGGTATCCGGATCGAAATGTGGAAGTGGTTTTCTTCGCGGTGCGCAGATTTCGCGGCACGCTCCGGAACCAAGTGTTTGAGGCGATCGCCTGGGTGGACCGATCCCGGCTGAGTCAGTTCAACTTTCTCGAGGCGGACCGTGAACTGGTACGCCAGATCTCAAATGACGAAATCAACTTGTAGTTTGCGACTAAGTGCGGTCCCTTCTGCCTTCTGCCTTCTGCTTTCTGCCTTCTATTTTTTGCTTCCCGGCGCTTTATGGGCCCAGGTTGAAACGGTCGAAGGCAGCCAACCGCCACAGTTCATGTGGGTGAGCGGCGGGCGTGTTGAGGGGCACCTGGCGCTGCACTATTCTCCCGCCGGAGCTTTTTCTCCAGATAGTTCAACGCTGGCAGTCGTCAGTGAAGAAAAGATAGTTCTGCTCGGAGTCAATGACGGCAACATTCGAAAGGTCCTGAAGATCCATTTACCCAGTCTAGCCGAACTAAACATTCAGTCCGCAAATTTCCTGGCCATGAACCAACTGTTCTTGTTGTTCACCGGGATCGTCTCAATCAAAGGGAAAGGGGCGGGTGGGTCAACGCCACTTCTTGGCCTCGAATGGGACACGATTGAAGACCGGTCGGCCAGCACTATCGAGTCGATTGGTCGCGGCGGGGGATTCGGGCCCATCCTATACTTCCCGCACCTGGAAAACCTGGTGCTCTACAAAGCTGGAACTTTTCAGTTTTGGGATCCGCGTACGCACCGTGGAGGCCAGCTCACCATCCCAGACCTGACGCAAACGCCTAACGTGTATGCGTTTTCTCCCGACGGACATTGGGCGCTCTTGGCGCAGATCGCCATGAGCACGACCCCGGATCCCGCAGTGGTGGAGGCCAAAGAGCACCGGTTTGTGGACAGCCTGCGGGGACACGGGGGGACCGTACTGAGCATTGCTTTTTCGCGCGACGGCACCAAGGTGGTTACAGCCTGCGAAGATGGCAAGGCACGAATCTTTTCCGTACCAGCCTGGACCCTCCTTCGCACTCTCAACGGACACAACGGGCCGGTCCACTGGGCAGAGTTCTCTCCGGACGGGAAATGGGTGGCTTCAGTCGGCGAGGATAAGACCGCCCGCGTGTGGTCAGTCGAAGACGGCAAGTTGCAGCAGACACTCCAAGAGGGCCGCGATCCTCTCCTCACCGTAAGTTTTGCTCCTGACAGTGCGGCTTTCGCAGCATCCTCGGAGAAGGCTGCGTGGCTGTGGAAACGGCAGTAAATCAGCGGGCATTAGACGGCGGCCGGCAGCTTGATAGGCTGCGGGGAAACCCTTCAGACTGTCATCCTGAGGCGCGACAGGCGACGAGGGCAGATCCTTGAAACAACTACTGCGGGGATTCTTCGCTTCGCCCTGGACCGTCCGGTCCAGGGCTTCGCTCCGAATGACAGGGTCTAAGAGTCTGTCCATAGCCTGTTTAGAGACTGCTCCCCCGGACGCTGGCGATGGATGACGGACGCAATCGGCAAATTATGCTAAGATGCTAGTTCTCAGCGAGGGCGGGGTAGTAGGTCTCGCGCAGGCGTTAGCACACATATGGCAAAAGTTGGAATGGTCAGCCTCGGTTGTCCGAAGAACCTTGTGGACAGCGAGGTGATGCTTGGAATGTTGGCCCGTCAAGGATACGAGTTGACTCCGCGCGCGGCGGAAGCCGAAATCATCATCGTCAACACTTGCGCATTCATCGCGCCTGCCCAGCGTGAATCCATTGACACCATCCTGGAAATGGCGGAATACAAAAAATCCGGGGCTGCTAAAAAACTGGTGGTGGCCGGTTGCTTGGTGGAACGATACCGCCAGGAGATTCTGAAAGCGATCCCGGAAGTCGACTTTGTCATAGGGACCAACGAACTGGAGCGGGTTTTGGAAGCTTGCGGAGAGGGGATCGCGGAACGGGGCTTCGAGGGGATCGCGGAGCCTTACCTTTATCATGACCTCACTCCTCGAGTGCTCGCCACGCCTTCCTATTCTGCTTATCTGAAGATCGCTGAGGGTTGTGACCATCCGTGTTCATTTTGTGTAATTCCTAAAATGCGCGGCAAGTTCCGTTCCCGGCGCTTTGCTTCGGTAGTGCGCGAGGCGGAAAACCTGGTACGCGAAGGCGTTGCGGAGTTGACCATCGTTGGTCAAGACACCACGAGTTACGGAGAGGACCTGGGACTGCGCGACGGCCTGGCGTCTCTTTTGCGGGAGCTTGGAAAGATTCCCGGCCTCGTCTGGGTACGATTCCTCTATTGTTACCCCAACCGCTTGACTGACGCGTTGATTGAGGCTGTGGCGGAAACCCCCAAGCTGGTGAAATACTTTGACATTCCGCTTCAGCACGCCAGCGCGCCGGTGCTGAAGTTGATGCGGCGCGGCTTGAGCGGCGAACGTTTCTTAAGGTTGTTGGAGAAGATTCGCGCTGCTCTGCCGGCCGTCACGCTGCGGACTTCCTTTATCGTCGGCTTCCCTGGCGAAACGGAAGAGGACTTCGGCCGCCTGCTGGACTTCGTCGGGGCAGCGCAGTTTGACCATCTGGGTGTGTTCCTTTATTCCGACGAAGAGACAAGTTTGAGCTATGCACTGCCGGGCAAGGTTCCCGCGGCGGTGGCCCGCCGCCGAAGGCAAAAGTTGATGGCCTTGCAGCGCAGGATATCGAGACGCAAGCTGCGCGATAAAGTCGGAAGCTCCTTTCCAGTTCTTGTGGAAGGCCGCTCGCAGGAGACAGAGCTGCTTTTTCAGGGCAGGCTGGAATCGCAAGCTCCTGGGATTGACGGCCTGGTCTTGATCAATGATTTCGAGGGGGCAGCGCCGACGCCAGGGGAATTCCGCTGGGCCACGATTACAGGCGCGGGTGACTACGATCTGGTAGCGCGCTTGCAAGCGCGGAGCTTTGCGGAGCGTGCGGTTGCTAACTCGACACTTTCAGCCGGGAGCCGCTTAGTTCAGATTCAAGCGGCGGCAGTGCGCGCAGTCTAGGGGCGGCCTTCCTGGCCGTCGCGGAAAGCGATAGAGAGGGCCGGCCTTTGAGTAGCGTCCTAATTTCGGCGTAGCGCTGGCCTTTAGGACAGCATCTGTCGACCTCAAGGTCGGCGCTACCAGTTAAAGTAGGATGAGAGCGGCCTTTGAGTAACGTTCCTGGCCATGCGATGTCCTATTTGCCATCAAGAGGTTTCCTGGGCGGGCAATCCGTTTCGGCCCTTTTGCAGTGAGCGTTGCAAACTGATTGACCTCGACCAATGGCTATCGGAGCGCTATCGGGTTTCGACGCCCGTAGAGCGTGGGACGCAGGGTAGCGCTGCCGAAGAGAACAAGCAGAACGAAAAGGGGGGGAGTGGCTAAGGAACAGCGCAGTCTCAGCGTCTGGATCGCAACCGGCTTGGGCGCGGGCTATTTTCCGATTGCGCCGGGAACCGCAGGGTCGGTAGTAGGTTTGGCGCTGGTGATCGCCCTGCGGCAGACTTCGCTCGGCTCTGCCGGACTGGGATTATCGCTGGCGGCCATGGCGGCCGTGGTCTTCGCCGTAGGGGTTTGGTCGGCAGGGAAAGCGGAGAAGGCTTTTGGACGTGTTGATCCCGGCCAGGTCGTGATTGACGAGGTTCTGGGTCAGATTATTACTTTTATCGCCACGCCCAGGATTTCGAGGGTTGGACTGATTGCCGGTTTCATCCTGTTCCGAATCTTCGACATTATAAAACCTTTCCCGGCGGGGCGGGCCGAGCGATTTCCAGGCGGCTGGGGTATCATGTTAGATGATGTTGTGGCGGGCCTTTACAGCCTGATCGCGTTGGTGATTTTGGGACGCATGATCAAATGAGCTTGTGGAAAAAATCTGACAAACCTGAATCTCCTGCTCCTAAGAAAGGATCTGCTGCGGATGAGCCGTTGATCGAAAGCGTCACTCCGCGAGCAGCCATTCCCGGCGGCGATATCTGCATTTCAGGTCGGGGCCTAAGTCACAATGGACACGGCAGGCCTCAGGTGCGCTTTGGCAATCAGGCCGGGAACCTGCTGCTCAGCTCTTCGAGGCGACTGGTGGTGCGCGTTCCCGAAGGCGCATCCAGCGGATCCGTAACTGTGGACACCGGCGTTGGCGTGAGCGCCCCGGCCTCCGTGGCGCTGGGAGTTACCATTGCCGAAAACCTTCACCCCGTGGCGAATCCTGCTATCGACGCCGCCGGGAACATTTTCTCCACTTTCAGCGGCAGCCGTGGGCAGAAGGTTCCGGTTTCGGTATTCAAGATTGACCGCCAACTCGCTGTACGGCCCTTCCTCCACGACTTATTGAATCCCACCGGATTGGCTTTCGATCGCGCAGGTTTTTTGTATGTGTCGAGCCGCATGGAGGGGACAGTCTATAAAGTGAGTCCGGACTCCCATCGTGAGATCTACGCCGAAGGCATGGGAGTGGCGACCGGGATTGCCTTCGATAACGATGAAAACTTATACGTGGGCGATCGAACCGGGACGGTTTTCAAGATTAATCGTGACCGCCAGATTTTCGTCTTTGCGACCATCGAGCCCAGCATCGCCGCATATCATCTGGCTTTTGGGCCCGATCAAAACCTTTACCTTACGGGGCCCACCATTTCCAGCTTCGATCACGTGTTCCGCATTTCTCCCAGCGGCGAAGTGACTTCGTTCTATCGGGGATTGGGGCGGCCGCAAGGAATGGCGTTTGACAGCGAGGGTAGCCTTTACGTGGCGGCTTCCTTGGCTGGCGAGCGGGGGATTGTGCGCATCGGGCCGGACGGTCGGGTGGAACGAGCGGTTTCGGGTTATGGCATCGTGGGCATCGCCTTTACTCAGCATCAGTCAATGGTTGTCGCTACCAACAGTTCTCTAATTGAATTGCCGGTCGGCATCAAGGGCAAGCCACTGCTACCGTGACGAGTGACAAGTGACGAGTGAAGAGCTTCCGCTTTGATTTTGACTTCTCACTTCGATCTTCTGACTACTGCTTTCTAATTTCTGCTTTCTGACTTTCCAAATGGACGCTGAAATCATTGCCGTTGGCTCGGAACTTCTAACTCCCTTTTACCTTGATACTAATTCTCTGTTTCTTACCGACCGGCTGAACGCGCTGGGAATCGAGGTACGCTTCAAGACCATTGTCGGTGATCGGGCAGGAGATCTGGGCGCTGTCCTGAAGGAGGGGCTCGGGCGCTCTGGACTGATCATTCTGACGGGAGGCCTGGGTCCAACCGAAGACGATCTGACGCGGCAGGCGGTAGCAGAGGTTCTGGGCCGAAGCTTGCATGAAGATCCTGAGGTCCGAGGGAAGATTCAGGAACGCCTTGCCCGCTTTGGACGGCCCATGGCGGAAAACAACCTGCGTCAGGCGCTGCTTCCCGAGGGAGCAGAATGGCTCGAAAACAAGCATGGGACTGCGCCCGGCATCTGGATTGAGCACGAGCACGTCCTTGTCGTGCTTCTGCCGGGGCCGCCTGGGGAGTTGGAGGCGATGTTCGACGCCTTTTGTATGGCTCGGCTCGCCCAGGTTTCGCAGGGGCAACGGATCAGAACTCGCGTTTACAAGGTGGTGGGCCTGCCCGAATCCGAGGTCGATAAACGCGCGGCGGCGGTTTACAAGGCGTATACGAATCCCGCCACCACAATTTTGGCCAAACCGGGAGCTATCGAAATCCATCTTCGCGCCCATGCCCCGAACGAGCAACAGGCTGACGCGTTGTTAGCAGAGTTGGGTGATCAGATCGAACTGGCTTTGGGGGAATACATCTTTTCCGCGCGAGGCGAGTCGCTGGAAGAAGTTGTAGGAATGTACCTGGTTATGCGCCAGAAGACCTTAGCCGTGGCGGAAAGTTGTAGCGGCGGCCTGCTGGCCGAGCGACTGACGGAGAAATCTGGAGCTTCCGACTTCTTCCTGGGCGGCGCGATTTGCTATAGCAACCTGCTGAAGACCAGGCTGGCGGGGGTGCCGGCGCCGCTGATCGAGGAGCATGGCGCCGTTTCGCGGCCTGTGGCGCAAGCCATGGCAGAAGGTATTCGCGCCCGGACCGGCGCCTCCATCGGAGTGAGTATCACTGGAATTGCGGGCCCCACCGGCGGCTCGGAGAAGAAACCGGCGGGTTTGGTCTTTATTGCTCTCGCGGACGAACGCGGGACACAGGTTCGGGAGTTTCGCTTCCCCGGCAGCCGTGAGAGGGTGCGCCTGTGGTCTACGCAAATGGCGCTTGAGATGATTCGCAGGAGAATCCGCGGGTAGGGGCGACCTTTGTGGCCGCCCACGGGCAACCACGAGGGTTGCCCTTACAATCCGGAAACCATGCGCGCCTTCATCGCAATCGACCTGCCGGAAAGTCTGCGGG
>Ga0187864_10001591_pt1 | contig 21426 bp, 16 predicted proteins | sample June2016WEW_11_4_FD_132985 | JGI IMG/M metagenome (GOLD analysis project Ga0187864, IMG submission 132985) | Peatland microbial communities from SPRUCE experiment site at the Marcell Experimental Forest, Minnesota, USA - June2016WEW_11_40 | ecosystem: Environmental > Terrestrial > Soil >...
AGGGCTCCACGCCAATCCCCTGGTGGGACGGACGCCCCCTGGCCTTGCGGTTCCGGTAGACAGTGCCCCAAAACGTTAGCTCACTAATTACGGCGAAAATTCAGGCTAGCGACTAAACTCGACGAACCCCTCTCGATTGGAGACGAACACGGACGCGAAGGCGCTGGCGGGAAGCAGGTCAGGGCCGAGGCCATGCACGTCGATGCGGACCGCGTCCATGAGGCGATCGCGAGCGCCGGCGAGGGAGAAGCGAACCGTGCAATTTTGCGCGGGGGCAGCGCCACCGTTGGCATCCAACCGAGCCGTAAGGGCACCATCGAGAGTAGGCTTTTCGTACAGGACGACGGCCGAGGAGCCGGAATCCAAGACCAGCTCCCGCGCGCGGCCATCGACTGAGGCGGCGACTACCGGACGGCCGTCCGGGGATCGAAGAGGAACCCGGACACCGGAGCCGGCAGCCGGAGCATCGAGCACGATCCGGCGGTTGCGGTAGTCGAGCAAATAGTCGTGGCGGACGAGCCAGCTTTCCCCCAGGACACCGTCGACACCCGCCTGAAACACGTCACCGATCATTGCTTCCACGGACCGGTCGGAGGCTGAACCAGCGCGGACCTCGTCCAGAATGGCCACGGGAACGCGGCGGACGCCGGCGACGGATGCCTGTTCGACGGCATAGGCGGCCTTGAGATTCAGGCGACGCGCGATTTCCGGGCGGACGATACTCGAGGAGTTGCCGGTATCGATGAGCATCCGGTACAGTCCGGTGCCATTGAGGAAGACATCGTTGAGGATCAGTGCGTGTCCGGCGAGGGAAGCCTTAAGTAGAACGCCTGGTCGGACAGCCCGGTCTTGAGCGGCGGCCGAAACGGTCGCGAGAGTGAAAAGGAAGCATGCAAGTCGCATGCGAGGAGCTTGCGGCTCGCGGCCGGTGATGGTCTTGACGGGACGGTGATTTGTTTACCCGACGGTGGAACGGATTGCTGATAGACATGATGAATTGCTGCATGCCCTTATGTTACTTGGAGATGCGGTAATGCCACAGGGAGCAGGACCAGTGGTTGATGGCGGCGTAGATGTTGCCATCCGGGCTCATCTTTGAAAGCCGTCAAGACCCGAGCGCCTTCCCCGGTCTTGTGAGGTATTGCTGCTACGCAATATAATACTCAACTCGTGAAATCTCGTCAGGAGTCCGCGGCGAGCGCGGCAGGACCGATCATTCGGTTCACCTTCCATATCGGCACTATAGGTCGATGTCTTTCTGGAACGGTATCCTTAGTCAGCCACTGCCCATTCGTACTCCTCGCTGTCGGCCGGTGGCGACAATTTCACTGGGAGTCTCGGAATGGCGGCTATCAGAGCCCGAGTGTAGGGATGTGACGGATGGCGGAATATGTTCTCCGTCGAGTTGAATTCTATTACTCGGCCTTCCGATAGGATCGCGACACGCTCACATATAGAGCCCACCGACAATAGGTCATGGGAAATGAATAGCACGCTCATGTTCAGCTCGCTGTTCAGGCGGGAAAAGAGTTTGAGGATTTCCGACTGAGTCACCGCGTCCAAGGCGCTGGTAGGCTCATCGGCCAGCAGCAGGCGCGGCCTGTGAACAATGGCCATTGCGAGGAGTACCCGCTGCGCTTGGCCTACACTCAACTGGCGCGGGTAACGGTGTAGAAACTCTTCATCGGCGGGCAGGCTCACCCTATCGAGCAGTTCCATCGCTTCGGTGCGGCCGAAAGGTCCGGCATGACGATCTCGATGGGTGCGCCATGCCTCGCGGAGCTGACCCCCGATTCGCATGGCCGGATTCAAGCTGGCGATTGGGCTCTGCAGTACCAGGCCGATTTCCCGCCCTCGTACGCGCCGCATCTCCCGTTCCGAAATCTCCAGCAGGTTGCGACCCCCAAACTGGATCTCGCCCTGCACCGACCCGCCCCGGTGCTGCAACAGCCGCAGCAGCGCCAGCGCCATAGTGCTCTTCCCCGATCCGCTTTCCCCGACCAAGCCGACAATCTCACCCGGTGCGATATCTAACGTGGCGTCGCAGAGTACCGCCGGCCGGCCCGGATAGCTCGCAGTAACCCGCGTGGAAATCAGCGGAGAGCGGTCCATCTATCGAGTCCCTCCCGTAAACACCGGCTTTCGCAGCATTTCAATATTCCAGAATGCCTGCGGCGTCAGAGCCACGGGCGCTGCGTTTTGAACGTCGGGAGAAATCGCAGTCAGCGAGTTCTTGGTCACTAGAAACAGGAACGGCGCCTCGTCCCAAACGATCTGCTGTACTCGGTCGAAAGCGCGCTTTCGCGCCTCGGGGCGCGGGTCGGCGGCCTGTGCCTGCATGAGCTTGTCGATCTCCGCCTCCCAGGGGGTCGCCGGCTGCTTTTGGTTGGGATTCCACTGGTGGTTCGCGGCGGAGCTGAGCCAAACATTCATCTGCGCGCTCGGGTCGAGATCGAAGTTCGTGAGTCCTAGCAGGCAGGACTCGTAATTGAAGGTCCGTGTGATTCGCTCGATGAGGGAAGGAAAATCCAGGGTGACCACATTCAGCCGCATCCCGATGGTTTGCAGATCCTGCTGCAGCATCGATGCGATTCGTTCCCGGTTACGATTGCCGGCATTGGTGATCACCGAGAATTCCACGGCGTGACCCTCGCGGTCGTATAGTTGGCCGCCCCGGAGCCGGAACCCTTCCGACTCCAGCCTCCGCCGCGCCGACGCAACATCGTGCGGATGAGGTTTCAGCGACGCGTTGAACCAGAACCGATTGGCTGGCGATACCGGCCCTTCGGCTGGACGCGCGTGGCCCCGATACACGATTCGGCAGATGTCCAGGCGGTTGATTGCTTCCGAGACCGCACGCCGGAATGCCGTGGATTGGAACCAGTTTTGCTTATACCCCGGAATAGGGGAGGCGGGCACCTGGTTGAACCATATCATTTCGGATTCCAGTGACGCCCCGGCATCCACCACCGAGCGCGGCGCCTGCCGCGACAACTCGTCGAAGGTATCGGGGTCCAGAGAGTCGATCAGGTCTATCTCGCCGCGGCGGAACTTCACCAGCTCGATGTCCCGGTTCTGCTGAATCTCCAGTCGGATCCGATCGATATACGGCAGCCGGATGCCAGTGCCATCCACCTTCCAGTAGTTGGGATTTCGCACGAGTAGGATCTCTGCGCCAGGCTTATGTTCCGCCACAAGATACGGGCCCAGCACGGCCGGGATTTTCTGCTGGGATTTCGCCGGGGTGATTGCCACCTGGTCGAATAGCCGCTCCAGGCCCGCAACTGGCGCGCCAAAGAGGATCGAGACCGTCAGCGGATTGGATATTGTGATCTGGGGTGGAACATCGCTGGACCGGAAGGCGTCCGCTGCGGGGGAGTGAGTTGCCGGATCCATCAGTCGCTTCATGGTGGAAGCTACATCATCGGCTGAGAAGGGCGTACTATCCGAGAACTTCACGTTAGGCCTTAGCGAGAAGCGAATGCGCCGGCCTTGAAGGTCGACTTTCCAGGAGGCGGCCAGTTCCGGTGTCAGTTGCTGGGTCTTGCGGTTGATGCGAATCAGAACTCCGCCGGTGAGATAACGGATCGTTTCGGAGCTTGCGTCTTCGACCAGCAGCGGGTCAAAGGTCTTCGGCTCGGCATGCAGGCAGAACCGGAGTTCGCTAGGGGCCTGAGCGGCGCGGGAAACCACCGCCAATCCGAGCATCGCTATTGCAATCAGGCAGCGTTTCATGTGTGGTACTCCTGAGCCGGTGTTGCCAGTTTGAAGCAGGCCACCGATAACATAACGACGGCCAGTGGCGCGAATCCCTCCGGTTGAAGAGAGAATGGACTTTCGAGGTCGCGCAACAGATTTCCCCAGGTAGGGAAGGGTTCGCTCGCGCTCAACCCCAGTAAGCCTAGGTTCGCTTCCGACAGGATGAACACGGGAATCGTGGTCCATAGCTGCGCCAGCAGGATCGGTTTTAGGTTCGGAATCAGGTGACGCCAAAGAATCCGCAGCTTGCCGCAGCCGCCCGCACTTGCTTGCAGAATGAAATCCGATTCGCGCAGTTTCCGCGTACCCGCCCGGATCACGCGCGCCGGGCCAGCCCAACCTAGCACCGCCAGCAATCCATAAGTCATGATGAGAGAGGCGATCGGCGGCGCGTTCAAGGGCAACAGGGCGCGCGCGGCGAGCAACAGGAACAGCCATGGCAGGGAGAGCATCAGGTCGATAGCCCGCACCGCGCATTTGTCCCAGAATCCGCCGAAATAACCGGCCATGCCGCCCACCATCACCGCCAGCAAGGTTGCGGCGAGTGCCGCCGCGGGAGCCAACACCAGCGAGATGCGAGTGGCAAAGAGGAGTCGCGCCAGCCGATCTCGCCCCAACTCATCTGTGCCCAGCGGAAATGCAGCCGAGGGGCGCGCCCCCGGCAGATCGCGGTACTGCCTGGCGTGAGAATTCGCGGGAGCTACCGCCGAAAGAATCGCGGCAACGAATAACGCCGCCAGAACAATGATGGCCAGCCGTTGCGGCCTTTTCATGTCTGCCGCTCCCGGAAGCTAACCCAGTCGGACACCATATTGCAAGCCTGAGTCATCACCACCACCATCAGAGTGATCGTGACCAGCAACGGCAGGTCGCGAGCCATGGCCGCTTTCCAGGCCAGTTGGCCGATGCCCGGCAGATCGCACAGGGACTCGACCGGAATCGCGGCTCCAAAGGCCATACTGACGCTCACGCCGGCTAGGGCCAGCATTTGCGGCGCGACTGAGGGCAGCACGTGCCTTAGCAGAATCCGCGCATCGCCCAGGCCTTTTGCCCGTGCAGTCACAATGTGCGGCTGTGCATACGCTTCTTCGAGTAGATTCCGTATGTACTCGAAAACCCGCGGGCAGATCACCAGGGCAACCAGCGCGCGCACCGGACCACCCCAATCGAAGACCAGCACCGCCATGGCGGCAGCGGGCAGGGACATCAGGACCTGGTGGAACGATCCCGCTAGCCCGCGGAACAGCCGCGAGCGATACATCACCGAGGGCAAGGCGAGCAGAAATGCCAGAGTCCATCCGCCGGCCATACCGGCAGCCATCAGTTGAAGGGTTACCGGAAATCTTTCCCGGAGTAGTTGCGCGATGGGCCGATTGAGGGAAGGGCTATCTCCCAAGTCCGCGTGCATCGCCATTCGCCCTAACCGGTGGATATAGAACGCTAGGACATCCCGATTGGCCGAGTGCTCCTGTTCGATGGAAGCGCGGCTGGCTTCGCTCAACCGCGGGTCCAGCTCTCGTTCGTCCACCAGGAAACCTGGGCTAACCCGAACCAGAACGGCGGTCAGCAATCCACCCAGCAACACCGTGCCGGCCAGCGCGCCGATTCGCGAAATCAGAAATCTGCAATAAGTCTGCATCGCCTTCGAAGCGCGTGGCGCCGCACTAGAGACAATGTAGCCGTCCATTCGCTCACGCTCCCGGTGTCGAGGGCAGCTGGAGCTGCTGAATTCGGCCCCGGCCCAGATATCGTTCGCGGAAACTGATTTTGCGTGCCGGAACCGTCGCATTCTTGGGCCCGGTTGGCTCAGCATGTGTTTCGTCGGCGCCGTCCCGCTGCTGTCGCGTGCTGGCGCTGAAACTGGCGGCGGCCACCGGAAGTTCCAGCGTGAAGGTCGCGCCCAGTCCTGGTCCATCGCTCTCAGCCCGCAGCGTGCCGCCAAGTTGTTGGGCGGCCAGTGCCCCCGAATGCAGTCCGAAGCCGTGGCCGCCCGTTTTTGTAGTGAAGCCGTGCTGAAAGATCCGCGTCAGGTTTTCCGGCGCCAAACCAACACCATTGTCGCGGACCTCTATGCGCACCCGGTCTTCCCCTTGCCGGCAGATGCTTACGCGGATCAGCTTCTCGGTCTTCCCATGGGCGTCGATGGCCTCTTCAGCGTTGCGTAGCAGATTCAGCAGGATCTGCAAGATGGTATGTTTGTCCACGGCCACGGACGGCACCTCCTCGTGCCCCAGTTCGAGCCGAATACCGCGCCGGTCTAGTCCTGGCCCGACGATACGAATGGCGTCCTCCACCAGTGACTTTAGGGAAACGTTCTCGATCAAGCCGCAGACCTTTCCGTAACTCTGCTGGGTCGCCACAATTTGCTTGATGTGCTCAATGTGCCCGGTGAGCAGTTGCAGTTCTCGCAGCGCCACCTCCCGCTCCTCCGCGAGACAGGCGGCCAGGTTTACGAGGTAAGGCACCACGCGCTTCCCCTTCGGGTCGGTGTTGAAGAAATCGGGCAAATGGCCGGAGTGGTCCTCCAGCATCCGCGCGAGCAGGGCCAGTTTTTCGATTGGTGACTCTCGAATCCGCTCGGCGACGAGGGTGGCGGAGACGTTGACGCTGTTCAGCACGTTCCCAACGTTGTGCAATACGCCGGTAGCAACTTCGGCCATTCCCGCCTGCCGGGACAAGGTCATGAGGCGCTGCTGCGCCGCGGTCAATTGCGCATAGGCCTCTTCGTGGTCTTTAACGTGCTGCTTCTCCTCCTGCAGCCGGCGCAGGTACACGCGATACGAACGGTCGAGCAAATAGATGCCGGGGAACGCCAGGACCGAGTATTCCCAGCCGAAATGCGAATTGCAAACGTGAATTACCCCGACCAGGGCCGCACCGAAAAGGTACTGCGGCCCCGTCCAGAAAAAGTTATCCTGCCAGACAATACGTGTTTTCTTCCTTTCCGTCAGTGCGATAATTTGCGAGACCACCATCGTATTGACCAGGAAGTAAGTGATGGATGCGCAAAATAGCAGCACTGGCAGGCTGCTATCCATTCGATGGAGAAGTGAGGAGTGGTACACAATGTCGCAGAGAATGGCGCATACGGCTGCGTTGCCGAGGTTGAAAACCACTTGGACCAGCCTGGGCCGCACTTGGGCGGCGAGAAAACACTGGGCCAGCGTAGCCACACAGCTGATGATCAGCACGTCAACCTTCTGCAGCTCCACTACTCCCAGCAGAACGAAGATGAAGTTCACCGACAAGGTTCCCTTCACTCCCGGCAGCCTCACCTTTAATCGCGAAGAGAGGACCCCCATCAGAACGTAGGCGCTAAGCTCAAACACGTGCTCCGATCGCCACTCTGCCTGAGCCAAGGTAACTACTGCTGTCAGGAATCCGGCAGCCCAGACCAGGGCTACGTAACACTTAGCAGTTCTGGGCATGCCGTTATCCTGAGCCATATCGATCTTCCTAATTCCTCCACATGAAGCCGTACGTGGAGCGCGACGATACTGTTTGTGGCGGTGCAGGGTATGGTCGACGCCATGCCCTGCGATACTCCCACGGATCCCGAGAATCAAACGGTACATCAGGGTCCAACAAGCCTTTGGTTCCCCATACCGCTGTGGCCCGCAGGCCATTCCTCACTGACTCCTCGGTCCAATTAACGGCCGGATACTCACCTCCATCGCCCTTGCGCATGGATGAGAGCAGCAGCCACAGATTCAGGTCGCTCATAACGGGTGCCGTGACGATTGTTGATTGGTTCATATCGTTAGCCTCCATATGCGCAACCTGCTTACTTTTTGTCGCCCTTGATTGTGTCACCCCAAACGGTGTTATCGCCCCAAACCACGTTGGCTGGGTCGATACTACCGGTGCCGTCTGCCCAGACGACGTTGAAGCCGGCGGAGGTCGAGTCCGCCCAAACCACATTGTCCCCCCAAACCACGTTGGTGCCCCAAACCACGTTGGTGCCCCAAACCACGTTGGTGCCCCAAACCACGTTGGTGCCCCAAACCACGTTGGACCCCGTCACCAGACTGACCTGATTCGTCGCGGAATCGAACGTAACGGCGGGAGATGTCGCCGGCAGGCTTGACACAGTCGTGTTTGCGAGGGCGGCTTGGATGTCGAGATATCCCGCACCCACAGTGAAGATGTCATAGTAGAGTGTATAGACGATTCCCGTTGAGGCATCGGTCGCCGTGCTTGACGTGGGGAACGTTTTGTAGGCGGTCAACATCAATCGTGCCTTCACTTGATCCGGCGTAATCGAAGGATTCTGCTGAATCAACAGTGCGGCTGCGCCGCTCACCACCGGCGTCGCCATGCTGGTGCCGCTCAACACGTAGTAATTCGTGGAGGTTCCGGTGCCGCCATTCACATAGTAAGAGTTCGCCAGCGGAGTATTCGGGTCTGTTGTGTAAAGCGTCGCAGAAGTGGAGCTCAGCAATGAAGTGATTTGATTCCCGGGGGCAACCAGGTCCGGTTTTACGATCTGGTCGTAAAGCGTCGGCCCCTTCGAACTATAACTGGTCATGACGTCATCGGTCCTGCTCGGAGTGCCCACGGTATTCATCGCGCCAACGGTGATGACGTAAGGATCCGCTCCCGGAACTGCAATGGTGCCGTACCCCTCGATGCCGTCGGTATCGGTGCGCCCTTCATTGCCAGCGGCTACCACTACGACAATCCCAGCCTGCCATGCGGCCTCCACGGCCTGGCACATCGGGTCTAAGGTGTAGCTCTCGAACGGCGCCCGCCCGAGCGACAGGTTGATCACGCGAATGTTGTACTGTGACTGCAGCGCAATCGCCTGATCGATGGCCTGGATCACGGTGCTGTCCACTGCCTGGCCGTTATTGTCCAGCACCCGGAGGTTGATGATATTAGCCCCAGGCGCAATGCCCTGGAAAGTGCGTGTGTCCGAACTGCCCTTGCTGGACGCACCGTTTCCGGCGGCGATCCCGGCCACGTGCGTGCCATGCCCGTAGGCGTCGTTCGTGGACCCGAGGCCGGTGAAATCCTGGCTGTAAACGATCCGCGAAGCCAAGCCGGTCGAGTTCATAAGATCCGGGTTCTGGGTTATGCCGCTATCGATGATGGCAATACCTACGCCTGTGCCATCCAGGCTGTAACCGACCGCCGCGGCGGCGTTGACTGCGGCCGCGGTGAGATCGAGCTTACCTTTCAGTGGCCGGTCCAGCGACATGTACTTGATGTTCGGCAACAGGGCAAGTAACTTGACCATCGCCAGTTTCAAAGGTATCACAACTACGGGTAACTTCTTAAATGTTTTGTTGGGTTGGCCATACTTCGCCAGTTGGGTGAAGTCGGAGGTGCCCGGAAAGGTATTGAACTGAATGACCACCTGTACGGTGGAGGATGGATTAACTGCGGCTAAGTCCTTGGATATCTTGGGACTTGTGGCCAACGCTAGCGTCGACGCAAGAAGTAGCAAAGCAATCGCTCTTAACGGTTTCATAGAATTGAATTAGCCTCGTTTCGCAAAGTTGTCGTCTCTGTGTCGCACCTCAGTGATCGAAGCTGTGATGCGCTCCGAATCCGTGATCCGCTGCCTTTCATGAGTGGTGCAACCATGTACAAAGGCTAGGTCGAATTCTCCGTAAAAGCAATATCCTAAAGCAGTTTGTCGAAATATTTCGTACCTCCCCATGTGTTGATATTTGCGGTACTCGTTAACTGTTGTTATCGCCAACTGACTACCGGCTCCGCCGGGGGATATTAGACAGGTATTAACTAAAGTAACTAGCGCAGCACTGCGATTACCACTTTTTAGACGATGTCGATAGGCTCCGGAAAGAGAAGAACTGAAGTGAGTCAGTTTGGACGTGCTCACCTGGGAAACTCTTGCATGCGGGTGGAGCGGCGTGATAGTCGGGGTTTGTCGGTGTGATTGGGTCGCAATTCCGGGAGTTGTCATTTTGCTGAGCCTTTTCAACTTGTCGCGGCCGGCTGAGTCGCAACGGCAGCGATAGCAGTGAACAATTCCTTTACGTCGACGGGTTTGGTTACATGCCCGTCTATCCCCGCTCGAAGAATACGGTCGCGGTCTTCCTTGCTTGCATGGGCGGTGAGCGCGATAATTGGGATGTGGTCTCCGGTCCGCGTCTCTCGCTGCCGAATGTGGGCGGTTGCTTCCATTCCATCCATTTTGGGCATTTGAATATCCAGCAGGAGCAGATCGAAAGTCTGGCGTTCGAGTGCCGCGAGCACCTCGAGCCCGTTCTCGGCGATTGTGACTCGGTGGCCTCTTCGCGTGAGTAGCGCCGACATCAACCTTTGACTGACTTTATTGTCTTCGGCGATCAGGACCGAAAGGGGCGGCACTTCGTGTTCCCTGACAGTCCGTGGCGGCTCGATGAAAGCCGAGGATTCAGCCCTGTGCAAGGTAACCGTGAAATGGAATGTGCTGCCGTGTCCTTCCTCGCTTTCTACCCAAAGCCGGCCCCCCATCATGTTGATAATCTGCTGGCAAATGGCCAAACCGAGTCCAGTGCCTCCGTATCTGCGCGAAGTGGACCCATCGGCTTGCCGGAACGCCTCAAAGATGTACGGCTGTTTGTCGCTTGGGATCCCAATACCGGTGTCTTGGACTGAGCAGTGCACCAAGGAAGTCTGGCCGGGGCCCGAAGTGGCCTGAACATTCACACGGACTGAGCCTTCCTGCGTGAATTTGATAGCGTTGCCGATGAGGTTCAAGATCACCTGGCGGAGCCGATACGCATCGCCGACGACTGCGTCGGCCTCTTCGGTAATCACCTGGCATTCCATCTCTAAGCCCTTCTGCTGCGCCGTGCCCAAAAACGTCTTCGCCGCATGTTTCGTGCATTTGCGCAGAGAGAAAGGCTGCTGCTCTAATTGGACGCGGCCAGCCTCGAACTTGGAAAAGTCCAAGATCTCGTTGACCGTCTTCATGAGCGAGATCGTGCAACTCTCGACCGTCTCGAGGTTCTCTTTTTGCTCGGGTGTCAGCTCGGAAGCCAGGGTCAGTTGAGTAAAGCCAAGGATGCCGTTGATTGGTGTTCGAATTTCGTGACTGACGTTCGCGAGGAACTGACTTTTAGCCTCCGATGCCGATTCCGCGGCCACTCGAGCGGCTTGGAGTTCAGCGGTGCGGGAGGTCACCATCCGATCCAGGTCCCCCATTTTTACCTTGGCCTGACGCTTGAGCAGCCATTTCTCGGTCATCGTGTAGGCTAACTGGATGACCTCGATATTGTCGAACGGCTTTTTTAAAATTAGAAGGCTGTCTGACCGCCCGAGTCGCCGCTGGATGTCGCTCCACGAATAGTCCGAATAGGCCGTGCAGATGACCGTTTGCAGGTCCGGGTCGGTCCGCAAAAACTGGGCGATGGCTTCGACTCCGTCCCAGCCAGGAGGCATTCGAACGTCGACAAACGCCAAGGCGTAGGGACGGCCTTCGGCGAGCGCCAACTTGATTTTTTCCAGGCCCTCTTTTCCTTGATAGGCAGAGTCTATCTCGAAGTGCTCCATTGGGACTTCGGTTGTGCCGAAGAGCAGCTCCTCGTCATCTTTGAGGTCCGCCTGCCGGTCCGAAACACCAGCCAGAACCTTGCGAAGGTCAGCGTGTATCGCCGGATTATCATCGACGATAAGAATCCGGTGATTCGGTTTTACGGTCTCTGCTAACTCCACGCTTTGCCTCGCTGCGATTTGGCACAAAGGCCAACGCGCACTTTCATTTTCTATATCGGCCTTGATTGGGCACCGTTCTACCGTATTAGTTTTGTTGTGATTACTGTAGAATCTTTCAACAGTGACTACGACGCGACGGCCCAGGCCGACCCTCTGTAGTCCTCCCTCTCCAAGAGTTCCCCGCTGGTCACCCGTTCGCCCGCCCACACTCTTTTCCATGGTGCGAGGGCCGTTCAAGGGAGGGTCTCCAGTCGTAAGATCGCAACTCCGCGATAAATGTATCGAGACCTGAGTCGCTCGGGTTTGAACCGGGGTTAGGTCAGTACGTTAACAGTACCAGCGGTACTAGCGAATATTCTTGATACAGAGGATGGTGGTACTGGGTTCGCCCGTTTCCGGCGAATGAGGTGCGAAGTGCAGGACAATTTATCCGTCATTCCAGATGTGCACATCGGAAACCTTCCGCTTCTCGCGGAAAACGACCCCCGCTGTGACACGGTAGTTATACCGGTGCGGTTATGCAATCTGCCGCCTTTTTACCCGGTTGCGAGCCGTCTACTCGCGCTCAGCTCAGATCCGTCGGTCGACACCGCGCGCGTCACTTCGATTGCGGGCGCAGACCCGGCAATGGCGGCGGAAGTTTTATTCCTCGCAAATTCGTCGCTGTTCGGATTCCCATCGAGAATACGCACGCTGGCTCACGCGGTCGCATTGCTCGGTATGGATCGCATAAAGGCTTTGGCCGTCACCGTTGCCGTTCGGGCAATGAGTCAAGGAGGCAGCGCCCCAGTGCAGCGCTGCTGGCAGCATAGCGTGGCCACTGCTGCCATTTCTTCCAAGTTGTCGGCTACTTTCGGCTGTTCGGAAAACGCCGCGTACACGGCCGGTTTGCTCCACGACATCGGACGTCTCGGTCTTCTGAAACAGCTTCCCCGGGAGTGTGCTGCGTTAGATAGTTATTATACCGATGGCGATGCGTCGCTCCAAGCCGAACGGGTGGCTCTGAACATCGACCATCGAACAGCGGGCTCCTACCTCGCCGAGCACTGGACGCTTCCAGAGTCATTCGGCGAAATCTGCGAGCATCATCATGACCCGATCCGTAAGCGCGATCCCGAACTCCTGCAGACAGTCAAACTCGCCTGCCGCATGGCGACCGTTCTGGGCTTCTCAGCGGTCCGCTTCCTCACCACGGACACGTTCGCCGATCTGCTGGGATCGCTGCCGGGTCATTTATCGACCGTGCCTTTCCCGTCCGCCGAAGAATTGCGTGACCATGTGGAAGAAGCCTTGAAGATACTTGGCCAATAGAAACGGCCAAACCCAGGTCGCGATTCAAAAGTATGACTTAAGTAACTTGTTTCGCTTGACTTCGGTTAATGTTGACCCTGCCGGCAAACCGTGGGAGAATCGGCCGTGGTATAAGATTTTCAGGGCTGAAACTATGATAGTCTGCATGAAAATGTCTGATATCTGGGCTAAGTTCGGGCAGGTTATTACCCGATGCTTAGGGGTGTTTGCCTGGTTCGCCCTTGAAGCGATGTTTCTTGCTGGTGCGGCGGGAATAGCGTTCGCCGCGCCACCCGACCGGATCATCCGTCCGATAAATCCCGGACAGACGCGCGTTCTTCACGGTAACTTGCACCGCCTGGCTCAGCCCGAATTCGACCTAGGACCGGTCGAACCGGAAACTCCGGTGAATTTCGTGACTCTTGTGTTCAAGCCTACACCGGCGCAGCAGGCCGAGCTCAATCGGCTGCTTTCCGGCCAGCAAAATCCGTCATCGCCGTTGTTCCATCAATGGCTAGCACCGGAAGAATTCGGTAATCGTTTTGGCTTGAGTTCCGCCGATATCTCGAAAGTAATTGCCTGGCTAGCTTCCGAAGGCTTCACTATGAATGAAGCGGCGCGGGGCCGGAATTGGATCGCCTTCAGCGGAACGGCGGCACAGATGACGACTTCCCTTCATACCCCTATCCATCGGTTCCTAGTCAATGGAAAAGTCCATTTCGCCAATGCCGCGGAGCCGTCCGTGCCTGATGCGCTCGGTGATGTAGTCGGCGGATTTCTGGGCTTGGACGATTTCACGCTGGAACCGTTCGTCACTCCCACATCGCCTCAATATACCGCCGGATCCTCTCATTACATGGTGCCGGGAGACTTCGCCACGATCTATGATCTGACATCCCTGTATCAGGCTGGCATGGATGGAACGGGCCAAAGGATTGCGGTAGTGGGTCAATCTGAAGTGCTGCTGACAGACATTATTTCGTTCCGCAACCGCTATGGGCTGCCTCCGAACAATCCGTATTTCATTTTGTACGGTGGTACTTCACCGGGCTATAATTCGGCCCAGCTCGAAGGCAACCTCGATCTGGAATGGGCCGGAGCCATCGCACCCAAAGCCACGATCGACTATGTTTACGGAGCCAATGCGATGACCGCAATTGTGCAGGCCGTAAATATGAACGTGGCTCCCGTCATCAGCATCAGCTACGGTGATTGCGAAATCGATTACCCTTTGTCCTACTTCCGCTCCATAACCCAGCAGGCGAACGCGCAGGGGATTACGCTGCTCAGTGCATCGGGCGATTCCGGCGCGGCGGGGTGCGATCCCCAGGCCGCGGCGCCGTTCGCCGCTCTCGGTCGCATGGTAGATTTCCCCGCGGTCTTGCCGGAGGTCACGGGGGTCGGCGGCACCGAGTTTGTCGAGGGAAACGGTACCTACTGGGCGAGCACGAACTCGTCCACTCTTGCCTCGGCCCTTTCCTACATCCCGGAGGCGGCTTGGAACGAATCCTCCAATTCGCTGAATTCGGGCGGCGGTGGCGCAAGCATTTTCTACTCACAGCCATCCTGGCAAACCGGTCCCGGCGTTCCGAACGACAACGTTCGGCACGTCCCTGACTTGGCGCTGAGCGCCGCGGTTCACGATGGCTATTACATCTTGTATACAGGCATGAGTGGCGCCGTCGGTGGGACTTCGGCCTCGACGCCGTCCATGGCCGGCATCATCGCGTTGCTCAACCAGTACCAGGTCAGCAAAAGCTTTCAGAAGCAAGCCGGCCTGGGGAACATCAACCCGCAACTCTACCGGCTGGCGCAAGCGGCGCCTACCGCGTTTCACGACATCACGGCCGGCAGTAATATCGTGCCGTGCGCCCAAGGTAGTCCTGACTGCCCGACCGGGTCCTTCGGCTATTCGGCCGGCCCGGGATACGATATGGCTACTGGCCTTGGTTCGGTGGACGCTTACAACCTGGTTACCCAATGGAACACCGCAACACAAGCCGTTACGGTGGTACTTTCACTCAGTGCGACCAACGTCACCATGAGTGACACCATCACACTCACGGCTGAAGTAAGTCCCGCTTCGGGGTCCGGCACTCCCACCGGTACGGTGGCCTTTGCCGCGGGTACTGTCCCGCTCGGCTCGGTTGTCCTCCCTGGAGGCAGCTCGCCGCAGTCGGTCTCGCTGTCATTCCCTGCTTATGTGTTTGCAGGTGTCGGCATCTTCACCGTCTCGGCCCAGTATTCGGGAGATGCGGCTTTCAGCGGCGGAGGCGCCACCAAGGCCGTTCAGGTCGTAGTTCCAACCAATGCCGCCGGCATCGTCATTTCCTGGCCCAACACGGTGTGGGCGGCTTCTCCGGACGCTCAGGGATTAAGTTGGCCGACCACCATCACGATCAGTGAGATCGCGGGAGTTCCCGCACTTATCACCGGTCTTACTATCGACGGAAGTGCTCAGAACCTCTCGGATTACTTTCCCTCACCCAACATTGCGCCCAAAAGTTCCTTCAGCACCAGTTTCGTTTTTCGGAACTTGACCGTTCCCCTGGCTCGTGTGTTCGTAGTGACAGGAACCGATGCCAATCGGAATCCCTGGTCGCGCACATTTACCGTGAATTACAATCCACCGCTGACCCCGGGGGCGGACTTCCGCCTTTCCGCCTCGCCCCTCGTCGTCACCCAGAACACCGCTGCAGATTCTTCCTGCCAGTGGCAGGTGCTACTTCATGTCGACGACGTGATGGGCGGCATCGAAGACACCATCACCGGTCTCCACGCCGGCAACGTCGACATGACGTCGCAGATTCCCTCCATTTTTGGGACACCCCGGTTAAATTCCTGGGCTTCACTGCAGGGCAAGCTCTGCTTCGGCGGAATTGTGCCCCCGGCCAGCGAGGTTGTCGAAGTGGATGTCGACGGCAGTTTGACTCAACAAATTGTGGTTTCCTTTGCCGGGCCCCCGGCCAATCCCACCAAGATCACCTCCGCTCCGACAGCCGTCAATCTGACCGCACATGACGCCACAACCCCCGCCAGCGCTACGCTTTCCATCGGCATCGCCGATAAGACGCAGCCGTGGACGCTTTCCATCTACCCTGCCAATCGGACAAGCGCCTGGTTGACGGCCTCGCAGTATACTGGTACGGGCCCCGCTCAAATCGCCCTGACGGCTTCGGGGACCGGTTTTGAACCAGGCGCCTACTGGGCCACAGTGGTCATCCAGTCGCCGAACGCTGTGCCACAAATCGTCAACGTACCGGTGATGTTTGTACTGGGAGGGAACACTTCCGGAACAGCAATCACCGCCGCGGTCAATTCGGGTTCGTTCCAGCCTACCGCGAGCCCTGGCATGTTGCTCTCCGTATTCGGATCGAACCTGTCCAACTCCACCGCGACCGCGCCGGCCAGTACGGTGGCGCCATACTCTCTGGGCGGAGTCACGGCAACTGTCAATGATATCGCTGCGCCGCTGTTCTACGTTTCCCCCAACCAGCTCAATATCCAAGTGCCGCAAGAAGTTGGCGCCGGTCCAGCGGTGCTGGGCATCAACAACAATGGCGCAGTCGCGGGGTTCCCAATCCAAGTCGGTGCGTCCGCGCCAGCCATCTTCACCGATGGCAACGGCAACGTGGTTCCGAACGCCACAGTTACACAGGGAGGATACGGCACCATTTTCTTCACCGGCGCCGGAGAGATATCGAATCTGCCATTGACCGGCCAAGCCCCGTCGGTCACTACCCCGGTGAGCAGTCTCGGGAAGCCATGTCTGCCACTTTCCATCACGGTCGGCGGAGCACCGGCGCTCATCCAGTTCGATGGTCAGGCTCCGGGTAAATTCGGTACCACCCAGGTGAATTTCATCGTGCCGCCGGAAACTTCCGTAGGAGACACGCTGGTTATTGTCACGGTGGGAGGCGTCGCGAGCCCGCCCGCTCACATCAATGTAGCCGCCCCGCAGCCTGTGCAGTGACAGGATGCACAGCGGCTAAGAGTCTGGCGATGCCGCAGTCACCAGCGTGGCTGCTACTGATGCCCACGTTCCCGTGCCGCCGAAGACTCGATACTGGATTCCTGCGCTGGCGCTTGGCCTGGTAACGCTGTTGGGCGGCTTCGTCCTGGCGCGAGTTCTGGCGCCGCCTCCGCCCGCGGACGTCTTCTAGTACCGCTACATCCCGTTCACCACGGAAGAGGAGAACCCGTTCAATCCCACGATTTCACCGGATGGCAAGAGCGTCGCGTACAACGCTCCGGTGCAAGGCATCACCCAGGTTTTCGCGCGGAAACTGGATTCCACGGCGCCGGTTCAACTCACGCGCGGAGCCGCCGATTCGCGATTTCCGTTCTGGTCGCCCGATCAATCGCGGATCTACTACGTCTCCGAAGATCCTTCCGGCCGTGGGGTGTGGTCGGTGGGCGTGGCGCCGCTTGAAGTCCAGCACCGGCTCACCGCGCCTGACGCGACGATCTTCTACCACCTCAACCAGGACCTCACCCTCAACGAAGTCACGGTCGGCACGAGCTTTGAGCGCGTACACCTCGCCCTCCACGCAAGTGGCATCATCGACCACGACCTGAGTCAAGCCGAGATCGCCCAGTTCCGAAAGCTCACGTACCTCAAACGGTGAACACGCCGCCCACTAGACCCCTTCCCTTCTCGCACCTGGATTGCCTCACGTTAGATCGACCCGATTGGCTCGCAAGTAGTCGCGTAGCGTTTACCGACGGCTACGCGCCGCCGCCGACTGCTCCGGGCGGTTGACGCGCCACTCGGACAGAGCAGCGTTATTACGTGTTATCGGTAGCTATTCCCAGAGCGGGATTATCGCACCGAGAGCACCGGCCAACCGAGAGAAATTCCAAAAACCGGAACCGGTACGTGAGATTCCTGATGATTATCGCTGTCCCCGGCTCGCATCAGCCTGCCCGCGGCAGATGTCCGCGCCATTCTCCCGCAGATACCGCTCGGTCTCCACGGCGTTGAGGCCTTTAGGCATCCTGCCGAGATTCACGACGGCCAAGGTAGGGCCCGTGGGCAGAAACCCGCATTCACGGAGGATCTCTATGCACCTGTCCTCATCAAGGGCGATTCGGCACTTTCAAACACGCATTTCCATATGCAAAATATGCAAAAGTCCACATCTGCTTTGTTTTCTTAGGAGTCGCGGCGGCTTCGCGGCACGCACCCGAATATGCAAAATATGCAAAAGTCCTTGAAGCCTACCCCCAGGCTCGAACCAGCGTGGATTGACAAGCAGAAGTCGCCGCGGCAACCTGATTCAGTCGCGGTCGAGACTGTTTGAAATGTGAGGCGTAAAGATGTGGAGTCTCGTTGGACATTCCCGCTCGGAACAATTATCATCAGCGTAGAGGCTCGTTTCCAGGCCGGCGCCACGGGCGCAGTTTCCGAAAGATCCCTCAACCAAACGAGGTGAGGTATGCTTTCGCAGGAAACGGCGACCCAAAGCCTTCAAATTCTTTTTTGGCACATCGACCGCTTCATTTTCTACGCTCGGAACCCGCGGAAGAATGACGCCGCAGTGGATCGCATGTGCGCCTCGATCCGCGAGTTCGGCTTCAAAATTCCATGTCTGGCCCGCAGCGACGGGAGCCTAGTGGACGGGCATTTACGCTTGAAGGCCGCGCGCAAGCTGGGTTCGTGGCCTGGCGGCGACATTACCTGCATTCCCGTCATCCTTTGCGACGAGTGGAGCGACGCACAGGTAAAAGCGTTCAGGTTGCTCGTTAATCGGTCCGCGACGTGGGCAGACTTTGACGAGGAACTCCTCGCCCTGGAATTACAGGAGTTGAACGAGGCGGACTATGACTTATCGTTCACCGGCTTCGATCCCGGCGAGATTGACGGTCTGTTGGCCATTCCGGACGAGGAGAGAGCGAACGCGGCACCGCCGGTTCCCGAGAATCCGGTATCCCGCATCGGCGACCTGTGGCTGTGCGGTAAACACCGAGTGCTCTGCGGAGACGCCACCAGCGCGGATGACGTCATGCGCCTGCTCGGCGAGCGCAAGCCGATCCTCATGGTCACGGATCCTCCGTACGGCATCGAGCTCGACTCCGAGTGGCGCGACCGCGCCGGACTGAATAGCTGTGGCCCGGCCGAGGCATCATACATGAAGCACCGCACGGAGGGCCACACTGAGACCACCATCTCGGGCGACACTCGGGCGGACTGGTCTGAAGCTTTCGAACTGGTGCCGAGTCTCCAGGTCGCCTATGTCTGGCACGCCTCGAAGTTCACGCGGGAGGTTCTCGATGGGTTGCTGCGCATCGGCTTCATTCACCACCAGCAGATCATCTGGGACAAGGGCCGAACGGTCCTAACGAGGACGTTGTACTGGTTTCAGCATGAACCGGCCTGGTTCGTCCGGAAGGTACACGCGCCCTGGTACGGGAAGCCCGGCGAAAACTCCACGATTTGGGCCTCACCCTCTCCCAAGTTCATCATGGGCGGCTCCGACGAACAGAAGTACGACCACCCAACGCAGAAGCCGGTGGAACTCATGCGCCGCCCGATCCTGAACCATTTGAAGCGCGGTGAACTGGTATACGATCCATTCCTCGGCAGCGGCACGACACTGGCCGCCGCGGAACTTACAGAACGCGTCTGCTGCAGCCTCGAACTGGATCCGAAGTACGTCGACGTGATTGTCCAGCGCTGGCAAACGCTGGCCGGCAAGAAAGCCAAGCTAGACGGCGACGGGCGCAGTTTCGATGAGATCGGCGAGGAGCGTCGGAAGGCGGCCGCATGAATCGCCCGCTGCCGGCAGGAGATCGCAGACATCCAGACGGAGATCCGCGCGGGGAATCCCGATCTGGAAGGGCTTTGTCGGGCCCTGCTGGATTGGTCGGCGGAACTGCGGCTGCTGCGCGCCAGCCAAGGTCTGGCCACTGTTGCGCCACGTTTGGCCAACGTGCGTCCGGGCGGCGACGGCTTGGCATGAAGACGCTGTCTAGCGCCTTGTCCTGGAGCACCGAAAGGAACCCTATGACCAATTCAGGTGTGGTACTCGTTTGAATCTTCTCAGCAGACCGACGCCAGAACAATACGGGCAATCGTTAACGATGTCTGAATAACAACGGATACTGAAAACCAGTTTGGCAGCACCAGAACACTTGAGTGTGGCGGCACGAACGGACGCGCCCGCGCCGGAGTTCGCGGTGAGCGTGGCGGCAGTTGACCCTGCGCCGTCGAACCGCGGCGGATGGGGCTGAGGAACCCGGCGTGCGGTAGCTCGATGGTCCTCGCCACGTCCACCGGTATAGGCGTTTCCCGTACGAGGCGCCCGAGCGCGCCCGCGTCGGCCTTCCCGCGGCGCCACGAGAAGCCGCGCGTTCCGCGAGGGCAGGCGACGGCGCGGACCAGGCGCTGGCTTTCAGCGCGTGCGCGCCGGATAAACTTCGGGGATGGTCGAATACGGCGGGGCTCGCACTTCGACCCCGCGAATGAACAGTCGCAGGTCTCACGATAATGCTAGGATCGCCAACATGAGACCCCTCGGTATCTTATTAGCCACATGCACGTTCTTGTGCGCCCAAATTCAAACCGGCCCGCCCTTGCCTTATCGCGTCGTGGAAGGTTGGCCCCAACTTCCGACAGGATGGAACTTTGGCGAAGTCGCGGCTGTGGACGTCGACACCCACGACAATGTATGGGTCTTCAGCGACGGGCCACATCCGGTGATGCAATTCGACAAGTCCGGCAAGTTTCTGCGCGCATGGCCAGAATTTCTCGGCAAGAAGCCACATGGCTTGCGCGTAGGCCCGGATGGAAATATTTGGACGGTTGACCTGGACGCTCACCGCGTCATGAAGTGGACGCCGGAGGGCCGGCTGCTCATGAACCTGGGCACGGGCGCGCCCGCTGCCGATAACAATGCGAAGTACTCGTTCAATCGCCCTGCGACTCTCAACTTCGTGCCAAACGGTGATTTTTTTGTCGCCGATGGTTACGGAAACTCGCGCGTGGTTCATTACAGCAAAGATGGCGAATACTTGGGCCAATGGGGCACAAAAGGTCCCGGCGACGGCCAATTTAATCTGGTGCACGATGTTGCCATTGACAGCAAGGGGCGCTTGTATGTGGCCGATCGCGTCAACAAACGCGTGCAGATTTTCGATCAGCAAGGCAAATTTCTGGGCAAGTGGACGGATCTCGGTGTGCCGCAGGGGCTTTACTACGTGAAGAGCGAAGATGTTCTTTACATGTGCGACGGCGATAATTCACGCATTATCAAGGTAGATTTGGACGGCAAGATTTTGGGTGTGTTGGGTTCGTTCGGCAAGATTCCCGGCAAGATTGATACCCCACATTACATCGCCGTGGACAACACGGGAGCTATTTATGCGGCAGACTTCCGCAACTGGCGTGTCGACAAGTTTGTGAAAAAATAACTGCCATCGCCGGGTAGCCAGCGCTGGCGGAAGCGGCCGAAGGAGCCCGGCGAGTTCGATCGTCCGGCGCGTCGATGGTGCGCCGCGTTCAAGCGCGCGCCCGGCACGCGCTGTCGCGGACGAAGCGCCCGAGCGCGCCCGCGTCGGCCTTCCGGCGCGGTGCTATATAGACGATGCCGGGCGGGTTCGCAGCGCGGATGGACGCGCCAGCGCCAGATGGCTCGGCGAGCGCGGAGGCCCAGCGGAAGCGACTGTGTGGCTTGAAACACCCCAATACTGCGGTCATCTCCGCCGTGC
>Ga0187864_10001594_pt1 | contig 21398 bp, 12 predicted proteins | sample June2016WEW_11_4_FD_132985 | JGI IMG/M metagenome (GOLD analysis project Ga0187864, IMG submission 132985) | Peatland microbial communities from SPRUCE experiment site at the Marcell Experimental Forest, Minnesota, USA - June2016WEW_11_40 | ecosystem: Environmental > Terrestrial > Soil >...
AGGCTCCCCTTTGGGCCACTCAATAAGCAACCACTGCCTGGGGGGCCGGCTTTTAACTTTGGCCGGCCGATGTGCCGGCAGCACTCGGACTGCGGCAAAACGAGAAACAAGTCTGTGTTTGGTTCCTTGTCGCCACTTAATGGTCTTCCACATCGAAGCGGGAAGTTTGAGAGCAAACTCTTTAACCGTAAATACCGCCATTTTGTTCGTCTCGTTATCGGGAGGCGGATCGCCCATACGCCCCCTTGTCTTCCGGGGTTCATTGAAGACAATGGTCTTTGCTTCGACTTCGGCAACATAGAAAAGCTCCCGATCAATGAGGCCTTGCCGAAAGGGATTTCCGTTCCCGTAAGCGCAGTCACAAACGATGACCCCCTTTGGGATGTCCCACAAGGCCGCTTGGTCGATCAGACCCAAAGCGATCTGCCATTTGGGCTTAAAGGAATATCCGCTCGGAACACCCGCATCCTTCATTCTCAGAGGATCATCTGTCCAAGCTTTCGGAAGGTAGAGCTCAAAATTGACCGGCATACAGTCATCGGCCGTCGCCAATTGGAGCGACACCGCAATCTGGCAGTTTCCCACTTTGCCCAAGGCGCCCGAGTACTGACGGGCAACCCCGACAGAGTGTTTCCCCTGTTTGGGAAACCCAGTATCATCAACAATCCAGGCAACAGTAGGGACCATCTCCCCGACCATCCGTTCGGCCAGTTTCTTTCGAACAGGATGGTGGTCCCAGGGACTTTGACCGACAAACTGCTGCAGCGCCTGGACATTGCCGTCCGGCAACCGAGCGGCCATGGGCTCGATGGACTTTCGTTCGCCGTCCAAAAGCAATCCGCGAACATAAGCATTTCCCCATCGGCGCCTCTCCAAACGCCCTACAGGCTCAAGAAGCCCCACAAGGAATGCTTCGAGCCTTCTGCGACACGACTGTAATTCCTTGCTGTCCATAGATATCCCCTCCCAATATCTATATAGAACAGCAAGGAGAAGATGTCAATCACTTAACGTAGTAGTGCTAGCTAATTAAAATTGGTGTTGAAAATACAAAGTCAAGTCCAGTATGGGCGGGTGGCCGGCAGCATCGACTATTGACGCGGGAATTTAATAATTATTTCAATAACCTGAGAGATGGCGATCTCCCATGCCCTCCTTTAGCCCCCAAGGGCCTAATTGCGCCCATCCGGCCCATACAGGTACGCCTTTTCAATAATCCCGGCCGCCGTCATCCCCGATCTTTCGAGTTCTGCCATCCCCTGGACCGACAACCCGAAGCCGTGTCCTTCTCCGATACCCTTGAAAACCCATTCGTTCGAACTTTCATCGTATCGGATCGATTCCGGGCAGGCAGGGAGTTTTACGTAACGGCGAAAGACATCGCACGGCAGATATTCTTCTCCGGTCGCATGGAAAAGATGAATGGAGACGATGCCGTTTCTGGTTCTTTCCCGCCGCATGTCGAGCAGGACCTGCTCCCCCGTAAGCCGGGTCAGTTCGGAGGAAGGAACGCGCACCTCCCATCTCTCGCTTCCGCCTTTTGAAAACGGCAACCAGTCGAGTTCCTTCTTTCCGGCGATTTCGTCCAGCATACGGAGCAGTTCCACATCCGTCTTCCCGCTCCGTTTCGAATCCTCGCACCGGTTTCCCATGAAAACCATGCAATGGGTTGAATCGCAGACGGATTGGGTTTCCGGGTGTCTTGCGCCGCCGTGCACCCCGTTCCAGACAATGACTGCACGAAGGGCCCTTCGGGGTTCGCCGCGGAGGTCCTGCGCCTCGGAATTGAGAACCGCGTCGGCATAGCTTTCGGAATCTGTTTGGAGGACAATCTTTTGATTATTCGGCGAAATCCTGAAAATTCCCGAAACGCATCTCTCCGTTCTGCTTCCACGGGCTAAAGAATGAATGCGGAAGCGCCCGCACGTGCTGACCCGCGTTTTCCAGCCGTCCGCATCCGAGCGTTCGAAGCTCGGGCATTCATCGACGATTTCCCAGGTATCCGGGAGCGTGAGGGTCATCACCGATACTTTTACTGTTGCATACTCGGCCGGAAACCGGGCGGACCAACGATCGAGGAATTTGGATGCGCGCCGCAGGTTGGATGCCCCGTTGCCCCCGATTGTGCGGAAAAGGGCCAGCAGGACCGGGGATTCAGCCGGCCAGGCGACCATGAGATGCCCCGCAAGTGGATTGCCCCTTGTATCCGAGACCGTCCCGGTTTTCGAAACGGCATGGAGCTTTTCGAGAATTTGCTTGTACTCCGCGGGTTCCGAGTAGAGCGTCGTGCCGGCGGCAAACCCGTTGCGGGAAAGTCCGGGGAAACGGTCAGGCTCACGCAGGAAGGATGCGCGGAGAACCAGCGCGAGGTCTTTGAGGTTTGCCTGGAAGGGAAAGGAACTGTTCTCATCCCGCTCCCCCAGGCAAATCCGCACGGTTCGGTCGCTCTCGATCGGCCATCTTTGTGTGAGAACTCCGTCACTCAGCACCGAATTCCCGGCCGGGGAAAGCAGCATCCTGAGCTTGCCAGGGTCAAGGCTTCCTTTTCTTGATGCGAGCCTTGCGGTGTCGCTTGCCGCAAGCTCCTCGCCGAGCTTTTCGCCCTGTCCTCCGTTTAGCGAAGCGGCATAAGGAATCTTGAGAAGCGAGCCGGGCGGATACTTGGAATGCAGATCGCCCTTTGCTTCAAGGACACGCCCGGACGGAAGGTTTATCAGAATGTAGCTGAAACCGGTTTCAGACCGGGGAACGGCGGCAGTGACAAGTTCTTCGATCTTTCCGGAAATTGCGCACGGTTGCCCCGGCCAGCCGTACAAAGCGATCAGGTCTTTTAATGTCTGATAAGAAATGGGATCAAGCGGGGCGCCTATTCGTATCCGGTCTCTCAAATGATTGATTTCGGCTATTGAAGGCTGCTTGACCGGCTGGGACGCCTGGATTTCTCCGCTGAAATTTATCGCCGCGGCTTCTTCCGCCCAGAGCGGGAGTTTGCCTCCACACGTCCGAAAGCTCGCCTCATGCATCAGTTCGTGCCGGAAATAAACCTCCGGACCGGAACTGCCCAAAGGGTTTTGCCGAAGAGTGATGGTGCCGGGCCGCCAGCCCCCGGCGTGAACGGGGCCAAAGCCGTCCTGAACTCCGCCGTCATAAACTCGAACCGGATCGGACTCCGAAGGCGTAACGTAGTCGCTTGCGCGGAGTTGATCCAGGGCAACGTTTCCGATTCGCTCAAGCTGAGCATCATGCACTAAAAGACCAAAGAAGAGTATGGAAGCACCGGCCTCCAGGAGAACGACTCCTTTGAAGAACCGCCATAGGGAGTCGAACATGGCCGGATCACTCCGTTTCAATCTCCAGGGCCGACGTATTTCCCCAGAGGTCGTCATCATACATATCGAAGGCGCGCGCGGGCGGTATTGACGCCTTTCCGGAGAACCCCACGCGCCAAACCTGGTACACCTTTATCTCGCCTCCCGGCAACACCTTTGCGATTCTTACCGTTTTGTCGGGGTGGCGCTGCGTTTCCATGATCGCGCCCCAGTACGTGTCGTCTTTTGGTTGAATCTTTGCGTCCGCCAGGTAGGTTTCATCTTCCGGAATCGAAAGCGCTAAGGAAGGAATCCCATCCTCGACCACCATGAAATGGCTGGGCATCGAACGCACATCGCCCTCCGGGACGCGCCGCACCAGAACCTCGCTCACCACGAGGTCCCCTTTTTGCAGCGGCCGGGAAAGATTGAGAATCTCACTGCCTTGCGTCGTAATGCGATAGAAAATTCTCTCGACCACCAGCCCGCGAGAGGATGCCCTGACCGCCGGGAAGGGAACGTCTGCCGAGATTGTGGCGGAGGCAATCTCATCAGGCTTTATGCCTTCGACAGTCAGCGCAGAGATATTTGCCAGTGGACCGGGCTGCTTGAAGATACCGACATATCCGAACGGGATAGGCGAAAGGGTCCCGAGCGTCTCTCCGTTCCTTTTGCGCACGAGGATATTTCGGGATTTTGCTTCGCGATCCTTCGTGAAATCGGCCGCTTCCCTGGCCAGGGGGCCCATTGCGTTGAGAATCACCTGGGCTGTGTCGAAAGTCGATCCCCACTTGCCTTTCTTGAGATAAGAAATGAGCAGCCGCTTTAGCTTGATTTCCAGTTCGGGGGGAAGCGAGCCTAGTTCATCCAGGACGCCCATTCCCGACGAAACCAGGTAGGGCGCTCCGAACCCGAAGCCGAGTTCATTAAAAGTCCCGAGGTTTTCCCCGGCAATTTGAGCGAAATCTTCCGGGCCGAGCCGATCCAGAACCTTGATCAGTTTTTCCGTCAGATCTTCCTTGACCTTGGTATCCTTATACCGGACGACGAACCGGTCCCATTTGTTATTTCCATAGCCGGCAAAAATCCGCAGTGCGTAAATCAGTTCATGCACCCCCGGGTTGTCCTTTTTCAGGACGTTTTCCACAAATTCAACCTGCTGTTCCCAAGGCTGATGATACGAGCCGAGTTCGGCAAATCTCGACAGGTTGTAACCCACAAGCGCGGACTGGCCGGCGTCGTCTGTCTTAACCTGCTTCGACAGCCAGGACAGCCCCTGGGAATACGCTTCGGCCGCTCCCTCGACCTTTAATTTCTCGGCAAATTTGAGACCGTAGAGGGCGGTGAGGGTCACAGGAACCGAAGGTTCCGAATCCCCCGGCCACAGTGCGAATCCGCCATCTGACTTCTGATTCTGCCTGAGTTTCTTTATACCGAGTGCCCCGTTTCTTTCCGCCGTGACCAGGACTTCGCTGAGCGGCCCCAGTTGGTCATTGGTGATTCCGGCCTTATGGACGAGTTCCATCAGGACGAGGTTGGGGACCGTGCTGTCAACGAGCTGTTCGGTACAGCCATACGGGTAGGAAACCAGGGACGCGGAGGCGTTGAGCGCTGCTCCCAGCAATCCCGGACTGACCTGGACCTTCAGCTCCCTGGCGCGTCCGGCTTCAGGCAATTGCGTATCCAGGTGATCCTGCTTCCGGACCGCGGCAAAGGACTGGTTCATTGCAGCCGGCTTTACCGGAATATCGAATTCCTCGGCGCCTCCTATTCGAACGCTGCTGTCCCCTTCCAGCGCCACCCTGATAGTGCTGCCGCCCTCGCCCTTCGTCTCGATCAAGAGGGGCTGGATGCTCTCTCCTTTTGCTTCAACCGAAAAACTGCGCGAAAGCTCCTTTTCGGCAGAAGACGCCGCACCTGAGACTTCAATCTTTGACCTGAGCGGAATACTTTGTGCCAGGTAGTTAATCGCCTTCACCAGGATGGATGCCTTCTCGCCCTCACGCATGAACTGAGGCGAAAAAACTTCGACCGAAACATCGGAAACGCTGCGAAATTTATTGATCGATTCGCCGACCCGGCCTTCCTTGTCCGCTGCAATGGCGGTGACCAGCCACTCGGTGATGTTAGCCGGCATATCCACGGTGATGGAAGCCCGCCCGTCGTCGCCGGTCACCACGTGCGGGAACCAGCCGGCAGTATCCCTCAACCCTTTCTTGGTAGGCTTGCTCTGGCTTTTCAGGGCACCCAGCCGGAAGTTCGGCTTCTTAAGGATATCGGCATACCCATAGCCCTTAAGCTCATCGGAGTAGAAGGTAGCAAGGTTGAGTTTTTGCAGCGGATAAAAGAAGTCGAATATGGGCGGTCGAATCTCCGATTGAACCGCGTAAACCGCGCGGTCGACAACGGTCACCGCAAGCTCGGTCTGGGCCGCTGGGCGGCCGTCCGAGTCTTTGACCTGAAAATCGATCCTGAATGGCTTGAGGGCTTCCGTTTCCTCCCGTTCGGGGAAGATGTCCACTTTGAGCACCTTATTTCGCGGAATGATTCTGAAACCGAGTGTCTGTTCGCGAAACTTGCCGCCGCCCATGGGCACGGTGATCGTTTCATAGAAGCCGGTCCCGTACTCGGGGCGCGCTTCCACTTCGAACCAACGGCTCCTGCCCTTGAAAAACGAGGGCTTAGTCTCGAAAATCCGTTCCCCCGCAATGGTTTCCCAGACGGTCCCACTCTCCGACTTTCCCCAGCCGGAGGGAAGAAGGGCCAGGACCCTGGTTTTTTCTCCTGGACTGAGGATGGTCGTCGCCGTGTGGAGTTCAAGCTCCTGGTTGTCGAAAACCGTTTCTCCCTCGGCACCGCCCACTATCATCACAGCCGGTTCGGACCTTGCGGGGTGCCGCATTGTCTTTCCGTCAATCGTCTCCAGGACGGCCACGGCGGAAAGCCGTCCCTTTGCGGTGAGCTCGGGCAAGGGGATTTGGCATATCCCCTGGTCGTCGGTCGAAAAGGGCAGCGTCGCGAAAACATGGAAATCGTCTGCGCTTTGTCTTATTCCCAGGTTGACAACGCCTCCGCCCCTTGGAGCGGCCTTTCCATCCGGGTAAGTGGATCGTACGGCAACGGATTGTCCTTTATCGCCGATGCCGGCGGTCGTTTCGCTAAACCGGACCGCCGGCTGCGCCTCTGACAGGGTTACATAAATATTCTCGGAAAGTACGGCCTGAGCACCGGCCCGGTCTGCCGCGCGCACCAGGAGTGTATAAATCCATTCGCCTTTGTCTTTGGCCCGGGTTCCGGGTATTGCCTGCTGCCAGAGCGCTTTTTTCTTCTTCTTGATGGCTTTTGGGGTGTTAACATCCACGACCGGAATTGTGAATTCGAAGGATGCCTCTCCCGATTCATCCACCTTTGGAGCCGATTCCCAGGTGTTCATCTGGCCGTAGTCGACATTGTCTGCAAGCCTGGCTTCCACGGAACTGAAAACGCGCCTGGGTTCGGTGAGGGAAGACGCGGACCGGACCTTTCCGAAATAATCGTTGCCGGCCGTGAGACCGCCTCCCGCTTCGGCTACCCATTGAGGTGTTTCAAATTTCTTGCGGTACAGGAACACCTCATATTTCAGGTCCCTGGGCACGCCGCCGCTGTACCGCCTGGCCCGGAACTTTAAAAAGAACCGATGCCCCTGAGTCACGGTAGGACTCCGGTCTATCAGCTCGAGATAAAAAATCGGTTTGATGTAGTCTCGGACGCGAAACTCTCCGCCATAAGGTTTTCCATCGATTTCGGCCACCAGGCGATAAAGACCCGGCGGCTGGAGTTCGTCCAACCCCAGGGTACCGCTGAAAGAACCGTAACCGGTCATCGGGACTGTTGCGTGAAGGTCGGTGGGTGTGCCGTCGGCACGGATCAGGCTGATAAGCGCTTGCTTTTCCGTGGATGCGGGCGTCTGGAGCTGTCCTTTTACCAGTTCCCGGACGATCCCCTTGAAGAAAAAGGTCTCCCCGGGCTTAAAAATAGGCCGGTCCGTCACGATAAAAACAGAATCGGAGTTCGTCTTTACCGGAAGAAAATCCGTATCCACCAAGGCTTTTCGACCCTCGTTGGTCTGGACTCTGACGACCAGCTTGCCGTCGAGCATGCCGTCCGGATTCGAAAAGGCCACCTCCCCGAACTGGTCGGTCCCTTTGTCCGGCTTGACCCATTTTCCTCTCGAATCACGATAGCTTACATCTGCTTCGGCAATCGGGTTGGACTCACGGTCGATCACGTGAACCACGAATTGCTCGGATGATTGCTTCACCTGGACGGACAGGCTGCTCACCTGCAAAATGCACTGGGCTTCGGTAATTCCCTGCACCGCCTGGACAAGGTAGACTCCGTCCGGGAGCGGATCCAGGCTTATTTGCCTGATTTTGTAGGATTGCTCGCGCCAGTAACTGTCACCGAACCACCATCCCGGGTCGGTGACTGATTTCCCTCCGAACTGCAGTTCCAGGTAATACTCCCGAACGGTCTCGAATCCGACCGGGGCACTTTGGATGATCTGCTCAGGGGGTGTAGCGATCGGTCCCTCGTTGGTACGCACAATCGAATCGTGAAGGGGGGTGTCCTTGAATACTTTTCGAAATTCAGGATCGAGCATCCCGCGCAAAACCCGGAGGGGAGGCTCGGTCTTGTTCAGTCCCTTTACGAAATAATACCCGAGGTTCAGATCCGAAACGGGTTCCTCGTAGCTCCGGCTGACCTGGAACTGCCCTTCCAAGAACCGGTCAAGGTTTTCCGGACGAAGAACCCGGACAACCATCGGTTTGATTGTCTCGGTATAATCAAGTCTTATCTGCGGTCTTTCGACGCTCGAAAAACTCCTCTCGGCCGTCAGGTAAAACGGGCTTCCCGCCTCGGCATCGAGGCAGTAAGAGAAAAGGGCGAGCCCAAGCAAGGAAAAAGCAAGCAAGCGGCGGATCGATTTCATTGCGCTGCCCCCTGGTTTACCGTAAACCCTTTCAACTGGATCATGTCCCCCTGACCGGCGGTCCCCGAGTAAGCAAAAATAGGAAGGCGTGAGAAATCCTTTTGGGCCTCCTTTTGCATTACTATCCTGGCATCCTCGTAGAGTTGGTTCTTTCCGGCATCCCCGGCAAGCGTCAGTTCGCGCATGGCCACCCCTGGATTTAAGAACATCATGATTTGCGCGCCTTCATACTCGCCGCGTCTCGATCCGCCCTCCCAGTCGAGGACGCTGAGCGACTGCCTGGCGCATCCTTCCCTCATCCGGTTAAGCAGATTCTGGGATGTGGCGGCCAGGAACACTGTCCCTCCCCCGCACTCTGAGGTAAGGTCCTGATCGGCGAAATAGCTGCTGAAGGATGCAGTTTCATCTGTTTTGGTCTGAGCGGCGATGACCACTCCCATGCCGGAAATCCCGTCTTCCGAGTGTTCGAGATCCCAGATGAGCGCAAATCCCCCCTCCTGAGGACCGCGCGATACCTCGTCTCCCGGTCCGTTCGCGGCAAGCTTGCTCCACCAATCTTTTTCCATATTGGGCGGCACGTAAAAGCTGGTCACCACGGCGGCAAATGCATCGTGGGGAATTCCGGCGAAAACTCCCGAAAATATCTTTGGACGAAGATGCCGGGCAAACTTGCCGCCGGGAAACCGAATCACGCCGGGGTCCTTGTCGGCCGGCCATCCGAAACCGGCGGTCACTTCCCAGGATTTCTCACTGGTGACCACGGGAAGGAATCTGTCGACAAAAGCCTCGGCCCGCACGGTCAAGACAACAGGGGACTGCGGAGGATTGACCGGGGGGGCAGGCTCGTTTTCGAGAACATTGAGCAGTGCTTCGAGACCATTTGACAGGTAAACCCGATCATCGCACTGTGTGAGGAAGATGCGCTGCAGACCAATGCTCATCTCCAGTAAAGGTTCTTTGAGCATGGGGATCTTGTAGGCGCTGCGGGCAAGCACACCGCAAAAAACCGGCAGCGCTTTTGCGGAAAAAGCACATTTACGGCGCACGAAAGAAAACACAAAACCTTTTTCACCGTGGGAAATATCATAGTGGAGCACTGCGTCAGCCCGAAGGGCTTCAATGAACAGCCGGGAAAGAAAAGCCCCTTCGATACCGCTTACCTGGAGATCTTCAGCCCGGATTTTGGAAGTGTGCTGTAGATCGTGGAAAAGCCCCCGGAAGAGTTTAGTGCTGAGCAGGCCGTCTTCCCCGCCCTCTTTTTGAAGCCATTCGGCGGTCTTGTCGCCATCCTGGACGTACAGGGAGAAGCCGATCGGGTGCCGTTTCACCACCCACTTGGCTCTTTGGCTGCATCCCTCATTCATTTTCTTTAGATCGGCAAGTGTGGAGCGCTTCGGGGTATCACCGCCGATCAACTCCGGGCATTTATCCTCCCGGCCCGCATCTTCGTTCTTGACGACTCCCCCCGCCAGCTTCGTATTTTCAGGAGGCACCGGCTTTCCTTTGACGTCCTTAAACTGGAGTTCGAGTTCCAAGGCTGGCATGTCCTTGCGCACGTAAGTGCTCAAGGGGGCCGAGTGAAGGCTTGCGGCCATCCACATAACAAGCGGGACCCCGACAACAGCCGCGCCGCAAATCGTTATCAGAATGTTTCTTGCACGCTTGGTTTGATGCGGTTCCACTCGAATACTCCCAGGAAGTGAGGGTTTGTGATATCCGGTATCCAGACCGGATCGGGTGAATCCATCAAGTCGCCCACCGTGACAACGCGGACCCCGCCTTCATTTCCCTTTTCGCCATTGTGATAAACGGCAAGGTTTGCGGGCCGGTCACGGACAAAGATCATCAGGTGATACGGCTCCTCCATATCGAGGCCTTTACGGAACACCAGCAGGTCGCCGTTTTTGGCCAGATCGAGATTGGAACCCTTATTTCTGAAGTTGTACCCGATGAGGGTTTCCGCATCCGCGAAAGCTCCGAATCGGGGAGTGGCGTCCTTTTCAATCCCAGTTTGCCACATGAGCGGAAAAGTTAAAAAGATTCTCCGGGAAAGCTCAGACAGGGGCGGCAGGTGAAGGGGGGCCGGGATGCCGAGCTTTTCGATCTGGTCAGGGGTACGGGTTTCAATCGTCTCACGGTAAACGAACCTGACCAGCCCCGCACAGTCCCTCTGATCCCTGTGCCACTCGGGACTGATTTTTCTGGCCTGCTGGAGGGCAAGCAGCGTGACTGCTTCGCGCAAAGCCTTTTCATCCTGAGGGCGCAGATAGCTGTAGTCCTCATTTACATCGGAGGCCTTGGGCTCTCCTGTTTGCTTGTACTCCTTCACTTCCGGGGGCATTTCGGATTCGGCATCCTGCCCCGGCACGAAAATTCTCGGGGGCTGATTATTGCCGGGGATGACAATGTAGGCAAGAGTCTGCGTTTCTCCGGGTCGCGCCAGGGGCCGTTGTATGCGCTTTCTGCCCTCATTGGGCAAACCCTCGTTTGTGAGGATATCCAGGTTTGCCAGAGTATGCCGTACGGCGCCGCCGGCCCAGTAATTGACGTCCACCCGAAAAACCCCCACGGGAGGCGCGGGGTGCACGTACAGGTAAGGCCCGTATCCGGGCTGATCGAAAGCGTCCCCTTGCTTGTTCAGGAAAAAGATCCCACCGGAGGGGGATTCGGTTTTGGCCCAGTAAACGTGCGTTTTGTCCGGTTCGTAGACGTGGAGATCGGTATAGACGCCATCAGTATCGGAAGTAAGAACGATCTTGAGCGGGATCGCATTGATGAGGGCTTCCACGGAAGAGCTCGCGCGAGCCACACCCGCCGCGTTCGAGCACTCGACTACGATGTTGTTGATCCCTTTTGCCGCCGGGAACTTTCTTGAAAAAGCCCCCCCTTGGGACCGGACGTAGTAGCGCACCCCGTTTATGTTGACCACCAACGGATCGGCGGTTTGATCGGAGCAGGTTCCGCTCACTTCGACCTGCATGCCGGTCGTCCACCCTCCTTCCGGTTTGGTGAGAGTGAGTACGGGTGGTTCGGCGCCCTGACCGCCGATTTGTTTGCCGCGCCGCTCCAATACCTCGGGGTTTTCCGATGAAGTCGCACCGGCAAAGGGAACAAAAAACTCAAAAAGGCATGCAAGAACCACCAGGAACGACAAAGCGCCATTCATGGCCCGTCCTTTCAAAAGGGGTTAGGGTGTGGTCTGTTGGAGAGATATTGACATTAGTCCGGAACCGTGTTTGCCATGTTCTCTAAACTGGATGCCTCTGTCAAATACATAATCACACACGATTATTTATTGGCAGCAAACATACTGGAAAATCTCAAGAACTTCAGAACGTTATGCAATCCGGCTGCGGCGACCTCGAGCCCTCGCTTCGCGTGCTCCCGGCCCTTCACATCTTCGAAATCAAGCTCGTCGGGCCCCGGCGTTCCATATCGAATCCAGATCGGTCTTGACAATCGGTAGGTCGGACCGGCCGTTCAGATATTCGGCAATCTGCAAGTGCTTTTCTTGTAGCTCTGTGAACTAACCATTTGAAACAACTCATTATTAGGCTATCGTACATCGGAGTGAAATCCTAAATATGAAGCTGCTATTTCATTTCACCATTGACCAAAAAAATATTACAGGGTATCAGCGGAAATTATGTTGAGATATTCGGAGTTTCCGTTTCAGGCTTTGACCCCCCTGGATATGAGAGAACGATGGTTGATAAAGATCGACTATCCCCTGAGTTGGAAGAACCGGGTAGAGCAGATCGCGGCGATCAACGGTTTTCACAATCCGAGTTGGCTGAGATCGAATCTTATTACCGTTCACTTTTGGAACATAGCCTTGATGCTGTTTTCCTGACCTCTCCCGATGGAGTTATAAGAGCTGCGAATTCGGCTGCCTGCAGCTTATTCGGGATGACAGCAGAAGAGATCTGTCGGGTCGGGCGCAAGGGTCTGATCGACCCTTCCGATCAACGCCTGGCCTGTGCCTTGGAAGAACGAGCGCGTACCGGCAAAATTCGTTGCGAACTTCGGTTTGTGCGTAAGGATGGCGCCAGTTTCACCGGAGAGGTCAGCTCCGTGATCATCGGCGGAGGAAGCAAGTCGTTCGTTATTCTCAGGGACATCACGGAGCGAGAGCTGGCCGAGACTGCTTTACGTGAGAGCGAGGAACGTTATCGCATTCTAGCAAATAACGCAACGGACGTTATATGGACGGTCGATATGAACATGAGACTGACCTATATCAGCCCCTCCGTGACCCGGCTACTAGGGTTTAGACCCGAAGAGGCCATGGCGCGGACGATGCGGCAAGCATTCGCTCCAGTGTCGTTCGAAACGGCAATGGCGTCATTTGCTGAAGAAATGGCGATCGAAATATCGGGGCGTGGCGATCCCGGTCGAACACGCATTCTGGAGTTGGAACTGATCCGCAAAGATGGGACTACGGTCCTGGTGGAAGGGAATTTTTCTTTTTTACGGGATACAGCCGGCAAGGCAGTCGGCCTTCTCGCGATGGTGCGTGATATTACCGAAAGAAGGAAAGCTGAAATAGCTCTCATATCGGCCAAGCAGGAGCTGGAGGTGCGTGTCAGCGAGCGCACTGCTGAATTGGTCGAACAGGCGAGAGCCCTTGAAGAATCGAACGTAGCATTGAAAGTCCTTCTGAGCCACAGGGACAGGGACCGCAAGGAAATCGAGGACTCAATAACTCATAACATCCGGAATCTCGTTTTTCCTCACCTCGAGCGAATCGGTCAAGGAGTCCTTTCAGGCGAGCAGCTTAAGAACTGCAGCAATGAAATTAAAAAAATTCTGGAGAACGTCATTTCCCCTGCCCCCGGACGCTTGTCCAGCGCGGGACTTAGCCCGACCGAAGTTAGGATCGCCGAAATGATCAGATCCGGCAAGAGCAATAAGGAAATTGCGGATTTGCTTTCCATCAGCGACGGTACTGTAAGAAAGCACAGGGAACATATAAGAAAGAAGCTCGGACTGACAAACAAGAAATCCAATCTTCAGACCTTCCTGCACTCTCTCCAGTAAACCAAAAATGCGTATATGTCATACGCAGTATATTAGCAATTTGGTGTATTAACACATGGATGTCCATTACCGATTAGTATGCTATCGCCGGCAGGTTTTCAGAACCTAATAGAACTGTTGACCAGGTTTCAAGAGGCTGGGGAATCAGTCGGCGCTTGGAGGGCAGCACAGCCAATATGCACTATAAGGCCAAGCAAACATTGAACGCAAAACAAAGTCAGATGAGGAAGCCGTCGACCCTCTTCTGAGTCCAGGTCTTACTCTAAAATCAGGAGAATAACGTGTTCAAGAACTTAGCACTTGCAACCAAAATCTACAGTGGATTCGCCGTGATCGGTCTATTGCTGGTAATTGTCAGTTTTTATTCTTTGACCCAGATTAGCGCCATTGGCAAAGGGATCGAGCTTGTAATCCAAGACCGATTTCCTAAAACTGTTGCAGCCAATAATGTACTCGGTGGGATCAATGAAGTTGCCCGATGCATGAGAAACATGCTCCTGCTGGAGAAAAAGGAGGATATAGACAAAGAGGCAGAGCGGATCGAGGCAATAAGGAAGAAAATCACTGACGAGTTGAACGAGCTCCTGGAGACAGTGACAACCGATCGGGGCGGAACAATAGTGCAAGAGATTTTGGCGGCCAGGCAAGCCTATACGGTTCCGCAAAAAGAGACAATTCGCCTTGCCTTAGAGGGTAAGAAAAGCGAAGCTACAGAGATACTCATCAAAGACGTTAGGCCACGCCAGTTACATTATTTCGACAGAGTTGACGAGCTCATCCGCTATCAAACCGAGCTGATGAAACAAGACGGGCGTGAGACCGAGGTACTCCAACGCAATAGTGCACGGGTGATTGCCGTTCTGAGTTTTACTGCCCTGGTTCTTGCCGTCGTGAGCGCCATATTCATGGTGAGGGGTATTACCAGGCCAATCAATCGGGTAATAGTGCGCTTGAGCGATGGCGCCGACCAGGTGGCCGCGGCTGCAGGCCAGGTATCGGGGGGAAGCCAGCAGCTTGCCGAAGGAGCCTCAGAGCAGGCGGCCGCTCTTGAGGAGACCTCTTCATCCCTCGAGCAAATGGCTTCCATGACGCGGCAAAATGCTGGAAATGCCAATCATGCCGACTCCCTGATGGAGGAGATGGGCAAAGTGGTGGACAAAGCGGGCCAGTTGATGACCGACTTGACTGTTGCCACGAAGGAGATTTCCACTGCGAGCGAGGAGACAGCTAATATCGTCAAAACGATTGATGAAATCGCCTTCCAAACCAGTTTGTTGGCGCTGAACGCAGCGGTTGAGGCGGCCCGTGCCGGCGAGGCCGGGTCCGGGTTTGCCATAGTGGCTGATGAGGTGCGCAATCTCGCCATGCGCGCGGCCGAGGCGGCCAAAAACACATCGCACCTGATCGAAAACACGGTGAATAAGACTAAAGAAGGTGCGGAAATGGTGCAAAAGACCGGTGAAGCTTTCTCGCAAGTGGCCGGCAGCTCCGCCAAGGTTAAGGAACTGGTGGGCGAAATCGCCGCGGCATCCAACGAGCAGGCCCAAGGGGTGGGTCAGGTCAGCAAGGTGGTCGTCGAAATGGATAAGGTTGTTCAGCAGAACGCCGCCAATGCCGAAGAAAGCACCAGCGCATCAGAAGAGCTTTCCGCCCAGGCGGAGCAGATGAAGGGCAATGTCTTAGATTTGGTGGCCCTGATAGGAGGCGCAAGAGGAAAATCGGGCATTAAAAAGGACATGTCGAAGAAGGTTGCGCACTCTTCACCGCAAAAAATCGCTGGCCCGAGGAAAACACCGCCAAATAAGGTAAAGGCCGGTAAGGGTGAAGTGAACAAGAAGGCAAATGGACACTTGAGAGTCCAGTCACAGGCGGAGCAGATCATCCCGTTTGATCAGGAAATAGCCGATTAGCTTCGAATGAGAAAGAAAACTTATGAGTATGGGTTCAGTCGGCTCACATGCCTGTGTGGCGGTTCTCCAAACAGCCGCTTGTACTCCCTGTTGAACTGCGTCGGGCTTTCATATCCAACCGCTAGTGCTGCCATTTCAGCATCTTCATTCTCCGCCAGCATCAGACGCTGGGCCTCATATAAGCGCAACCTCTTCTGAAACTGCAAAGGGCTGAGGGTCGTCACCGCGCCGCGCATGATGCTCGCGGCGCAGATCACGGCATTCCTTCGCCCGCTCCAGGTGGTCGAACTTCCGGTCGCTGCGCCGCGGGCCGATGGCGCGGTAGTGCGCGTGGAGGCGAGCGGGGTCTGTCGCAGCGACTGGCACTTCTGGAATCAGGACTTGGGGTAGATGGGGTTCAACCTCGCGCTCCCCGCAAATACGGGACACGAGGTCGGCGGCGTGGTGGAGGAGGTCGGGCGCGACGTGCGCACGATCAAGGTCGGCGACCGGGTGACGATCCCTTTCCATGAATCCGACGGCACATGCCCGCATTGTCGCGCCGGGTATCAGAATCTCTGCGACCACGTGATAATTCCGGGGGTCCAGCGCCTGGGCGGATGGGCGCAGTATGTCACCGTCACCGCGGCGGACTTGAACTGCATCAAGCTGCCTGACGGGGTCGACACCTTGTCGGCGGCGGCGCTCGGCTGCCGCTTCATGACGGCCTACCGCGCGGTCACCTACCGCGGACGCGTGCAGCCCGGCCAATGGCTCGCCGTGCAGGGGTGCGGCGGCGTAGGGCTCTCGGCCGTGCAGATCGCTGCAGCGGCAGACACCTTGGTTGTGGCAGTCGACGTTGACGACCGCAAGCTCGCCAAGGCTCGCGAGGAAGGCTCTGTGGCCACGGTCAACGCCTGCGGCCTCACACCGGAGCAGGTCGGGCAAGCCGTCAAGGACGCGACCGGCGGCGGTGCGCACGTATCGATAGACGCGCTCGGCCGAGGCTTCACCTTCCACCAGTCGTTCAACTCGCTGCGCAAGCGCGGACGGCATGTGCAAGCGGGAATCACCTCGCAGGAGGAAAGCGGCCAGGTTGCACTTTCGCTCGACTTGCTGACCAACCTGGAGTTGGAGGTGGTGGGCTCGCTCGGCAACCCGCACCCCAAATATGCCGAACTGCTTCAGCTCGTTGCACATCAGAAGCTTCGGCCGGCACGGCTTGTGACACGTGAAATCGCCCTCAATGAGGTGACCGACACGCTGGAGCGCATGACGCGCTTCGACACGGTCGGCTTCGAGGTCATCACGCGGTTCAACTGAGGTTTGCCCGCGGCGCGGGTCGCATCCATCGCGCCGTCCGGCGTTGAGCCTACATGGGTCGGTATCACATACGTTCACTTGGTCCTATTGGGAGATCCGATATGCAGAAGCGCAAGCTTGGGAAGATCGGCCTGGAAGTCTCGGCTCTCGGGCTGGGCTGCATGGGAATGAGCATGGCCTATGGTCCGCCCGCGGACAAGCAGGAGATGATTGCCCTTATACGTAAAGCCGTGGAAAGCGGCGTTACACTCTTTGACACCGCTGAGATTTACGGCCCCTACACAAATGAAGAACTCGTAGGCGAAGCTTTGGCTCCGTTCCCTGGGCAAGTAGTGATAGCCACCAAGTTCGGGATCAAGCTCGATCCCGGCGGGCAGCAGGTCCAGGACAGTCGGCCCGAGCGCATCAGGCAGAGCCTTGAGGGCTCGCTCAAGCGGCTCAGAGTCGAGACTATTGACCTCTACTATCAACACCGCGTTGACCCGGAGGTGCCGATCGAAGACGTGGCTGGAGCGGTGAAGGATTTGATTAAGGAGGGCAAGGCAAAGCACTTTGGTCTCTCTGAAGCAGGAGTGCAGACCATCCGTCGCGCGCACGCAGTCCATCCGGTCACTGCGATCGAGAGCGAATACTCGCTGTGGTGGAGACGCCCTGAAGAGGAATTGCTGCCGACGCTCGAGGAACTCGGAATCGGGCTCGTTCCCTTCAGTCCTCTTGGTAAAGGCTTCCTCACGGGAAAGATCGACGAGAAGACGACGTTCGATAAAAACGACCTCCGCAACATCGTCCCTCGTTTTACGCCTGAGGCCCGCAAAGCCAATCAGGCATTGGTCGATCTACTCGGTACCATCGCGGGAAAGAAGAAGGCGACCCCCGCCCAGATCGCGCTCGCCTGGCTGCTGGCCCAGAAACCTTGGATTGTGCCGATTCCCGGCACTACGAAGCTGCATCGTCTGGAGGAGAATATTGGCGCGGTCGCCGTCGAACTGACACCAGAGGATCTTGACGAGATAAATAGCGCTGCCTCAAAGATCACTATCCATGGGGAACGGTATCCAGAAGCCCTGGAAAAAAGGACAGGCCTCTAAGGGGGAAAGAACTTTGTGATCGGAATAGCCTCGCTCACGGGAGAGAAGCGAAAAGGACGAAGAACATGGCAAAGAAGCTGTTGATGATATCTGGAAGCCCAAGAAAAGGCGGGAATTCTGACACCTTATGTGACCAGTTCATGCTTGGAGCCAGGGAAATCTTGCAAGCTTTTCCAACCCCCGATTTACCTTCTGCTGCCAGGCGTTGGGATCTGTCAACCCCTGGACGAGTTCGGCTTCACTCTCCCGCTCAGGAACACATTCTACCTTGGAGTAGATTTCCCCTTCCCCTCTCTTCTCTCCAAGTCCTCTGGAGGTCCTCAATAAGATAAACTTAAAATAATATCAGCTAGATAGCAAGTTCAAGGACTATTTGCAAATAGTTGTACAAGCCTTAACTTCCCGAGCCTTCTTTCCCCGAGTTCAACAATATCCGCCGGCATTCGACCCCCCTAACGGAGAGGGGATATCAGAAGTCTGACAAGATTCGAATCCCTGACTTCCGACTTCCAACCTCCGCGCTGTGTACTCTAAACTTATATTGGCAACCCTGCAAGTGTACTTGATTTCCGATTTCATCAGTCATAATATGAGAGCTGGTTAGCGCGCCTGTTCTGTTAATCTGACCGAGAGTGAGGCGCCGAGGTGTTGATTTGACATATGGCACGAAGTGTGCTTTTGCATAACGTGATTTGGTCAGACCTGTCGCAGATTTGTATGCGGCTTTTGCAGAGCCCGGATATGCAGTGCGAAAAATGGTAATTTATTCATAATTTTACCCGAAGGAGACCGGCATGAAAAGAATTATCCTGATCCTGACCATAACCCTGCTTTCCATGACGGCATTACCCGTGCTGGCCCAGCAAGTTCTGCCGCCCGACCCAACCATGACAGGACGCTTTATCGCTGAACCCATGGGAGAATTTATTATTTTCGACGCGTTGATTCTGAGACCGCTGGGACTCGCCTCAATGGCGGTCGGCGCTGGAGGCGCTGCCCTTGCCGCTCCGTGGGCCAGATCTTCACACTCCGAAAATCGAGTGAGAAGGGAGCTTTTGCAGAAGCCCTACTGGTACACATTCTGCCGGCCGGTCGGGGACATCGAATTCTAAGCTCCCGCTTGACCCATTATGGCCAATAAGAGAATCGCACTAACGGGCGGCATTGCCACGGGGAAAACAACCGTGGCAAATAGATTCAGGGAACTCGGCGCAATAATCCTGGATGCAGACGAATACTCGAGGCTAGCCGTAGAGCCCGGGACTGCCTCTTATACGGCCCTGCGGGATCGCATTGGACCGCTGTTTTTTAATCGGGACGGGACCCTCAGAAGGCAAGAACTGCGCCGGGAAATCATTCGAGAACCGGCCCTGCGTAAAAGAATTAACGCTATACTTCATCCATACATAATAGGGGCGATGGGGACTGAGTGGGAAAGACAAAAAAAACTTCATCCCCGAGCAGTGCTCGTATTCGATATTCCTCTGCTGTTCGAGGGAGGATTTGAAAAAGATTTCGATATCGTAATCCTGGTTTACTCCACTCCTGAGGTCCAGGTCCAAAGACTTATGCAAAGGGACAAATTGTCCTCCTCCGAGGCCGAGCGCACCCTGTCCATGCAGTTTCCAATCGATTCCAAAAGGGCTCACTCCGATTACATAATTGAAAACAGCGGAGAGATCGAACGTACTCTGCGCCAGGTAGATGAAGTCTGGAACAAAATCTTGAAGCAGGCAGACGAGAAAGTCTGATCTCATTGATATTACAAGCCTATCTCAAGGCCCACCTCGGATAGACCACGCCCCGCCATCATCGTCAAACTATCGACACTTTAGTCCGGCTTCACCGGAAAATTGCTGTAAAAGCCCAGTGAGCATGAGTGCTCGGGGTCCGGCCTTTTCAAGATTTCCGGTCGCCGGCTTGAGGGCGTGGAAGAATGAATTTAAAAGTATTATTATGACTTCCGATGCAATAAACCGACACTTTAAGTGGGGAGTCAAATCTTTATGGAAGAAACGATCAGAACGCTTGGCATTCTGAAGGCAAGGCATTTCAGCGCCAGACTCGATGCCGTGAGACTCCGGACCGGCAAGGTGACGGAGCGAATCAAGATAGACCATCCGGAAGCCGCAGCAATTCTGGCGTTTCCGGACAGGGACCACATCCTTATGGTCCGTCAATGGCGGTATGCGATAGGCGATGAAACTCTCGAGATACCCGCAGGCAAGGTGGACCCTGGTGAAGCAGCGGATGTGTGCGCCGGCCGGGAACTCATGGAGGAGACCGGGCAAAGGCCATCGCGGTTGCTCGAAATCTTCAGCTATTATCCTGCCATCGGGTACGCCAACGAAGTTATTCGAATTTTTATGGCTTGGGGCCTCGAGAGGATTTCGTACCAGGAGGACAAGGACGAAATATCCGGGGTGGAAATGGTAAAACTGGACCAGGTTCATGATATGATTATGTCTGGCAGGATTCGTGACGGCAAGACGGTCATCGGCGTATCTCTTTTCCGGGCCAAAATGGAGCGAGGAGAAATCCCGGATAATTTTTTTGTGTGATCTGCGATGAAGCCCAAGGTCCCTATAACACGAAACGGCCATCGAAGGCTGATAAGAGAGCTTTCCCACCTCAGGAGAAACGTGCGTCCGGAGGTGCTGGATGAATTGCGCGAGGCCAGGGGTTATGGCGTAAAGATTGAAAACCAGCAGTATCTGCTGGCGCGCGAACGCCATGCCATGCTCCAAAAAAAGATAAACGATCTGGAAGAAAAGCTTGCCGGTTGTGAAATAGTCGTTGGCCGCAAGTTCTTTTTCAAACAGGTGGGTTTCGGGACCGTAATAACCATCAAAAACCTTCACTCCGGTGAGGTCAACCGGTTCCAGATAGTTGGGCCGTGGGAGTCCGACGTATCGGGTGGCAAGCTTTCCATAGATTCACCGGTCGGCCAGAGCGTAATGGGGCATCGCGAGGGCGACGAGGTTCTGGTTTACACGCCTTCCGGAACCCGTTCTTACCGGATTCTTTCAATCGAAATCTGAAACCCCAAACCGGCCTCGCCCCATGTCGATCTCAGTTCAAATATTTGGATTGCTTTGAGTGTAGAATCTTGTGCGGTGTGAAAAAACCGATGCGGCTTCTGGTTGTGGAAGATGAAAAGAAGGTGTCCAGCTTTATCAAGAAGGGCCTGGAGGAAGAAGGCTACGCGGTCGATGTGGCCCTGGACGGGAAAACCGGCCTTCAAATGGCCATGGACCGGGTTCACGATCTGATCGTGCTCGATATTCATCTGCCGGGACTTGATGGCCTGAGCGTTCTGCGCGAGCTGCGCGCGGGAAGAGTGTCAACCCCGGTGCTGCTGCTGACTGTAAGAGCAAATATTGAAGACAAGGTCCTGGGTCTGGATGCAGGCGCTGACGACTATCTCACCAAACCGTTCGCATTCCAGGAGCTTGTCGCCAGGATTCGGGCGCTGCTCAGACGGCAAGCAGAGGCAAAACTTCCGGTGCTCCGGTTTGCCGATCTCACTCTCGACCCTGCTCGCCGCATGGTCTTCCGAGGCACCAGGAAGATTGACCTGAGCGCAAAGGAGTACGCTATCCTTGATTATTTCATCCGAAATCCCGGCCGAGTACTCACCAGGACCATGATCGCCGAGCATGTGTGGGACTACAACTTCGACTCGATGACCAACATCATCGACGTATACGTGAACTACCTTCGCAGGAAGATCGACTCAGATCGCGAGCATAAACTCATTCACACGGTTCGTGGAGTC
>Ga0187864_10001599_pt1 | contig 21354 bp, 15 predicted proteins | sample June2016WEW_11_4_FD_132985 | JGI IMG/M metagenome (GOLD analysis project Ga0187864, IMG submission 132985) | Peatland microbial communities from SPRUCE experiment site at the Marcell Experimental Forest, Minnesota, USA - June2016WEW_11_40 | ecosystem: Environmental > Terrestrial > Soil >...
ATTATGTAATGGCCGACCCCTTTTATGACTCCTTTTATGCGCCTCCGGATCGGCGTCAGGGCGGCGACTCTGGCCGACTCCGGAATCGCATCGCCGGGCGGCCTCCACTGCCCCGACGGTGATGATCTGGCCTGCCCTGGCAACCTGCTGGCAACCACCGTCTCGACGCTGAGGCCGTGGCCACCAGCCCGGCCGCCCTGCTGGGCCCGGCTCGACACCGAGGCCCTAGCGCCCAGACCGCCTGTTGGGCGCCGCCCCGTGATTGGCGAGGCCTTGTGGGCCGGGCGCCCTGGAGGCGACCACGGGCTCGACAGCGAGGCGACCGCCCGCACTGGCTCTGGGGACGGGAGGACTGTAGAACCAAGAAACTACAAATCTACGGCTTGACCCCGTTCCCGGCAAGCGGCGACTTGGGCGGCGTTTGGTTAAAGGAGGGTCGTGCTACACATCATTACGTTGTGTAATCGGGTTGACCAGTTGTTGTGGACATACGTATTGTGTTAAACATGCGTTCAGTATCAAACGGGGAAAGCAACCAGGTCATCTCGGATGGTGGCGCGGCCTGGTATCAGGAGAGCCGACGCCGCGTGATTCGCCTTTGCTCCCTCGGCGAGGGCCTCCTGTTCCGGTTCGAGCGCTTCTGCGAGCACCGCGGGATTGCTCTGACTGAGGTGGGGCGGTGGTCGGCGTAAGGACTCCAGTAAAGGGAGGCTTGACGCCGACGCAATGGGCATCGTAAATGTGCTGACATTATGAACTCTCATTTGGCATTGCTGATTGCAGTATCGGTCGTTGGGTGTGTGGCGTTGGGCGGATTCTTCTGCACTAAGACGCAAGGATGGGGAAAATATACGTTAAGCGCGCTGCTCCTCTTAATGGCTATGCTGTTTGCGTCACTCTGTTTTGCCGCGGGGTTTCTAAAGGCTGATCTGTTCGGAAGCATTATGTCTGGGGTCATCGGGTTCACGGCAGGGTTGTTCCGCTCACGTAAGATGGAGGGCAAGCTGGAGGGCACGGAGGGCAAGGGGGGAATGCGGTAAGCAGCCTTCCACCGTTCTGCGCGGAGCGTTCCGGCGCGCGCGGCCTGAGCACTATCGGCTGGCTCGTGTTGGGATGTCGGGCGTCCGTTCGGGGGGCGAGGCCTGGCCAACGTGTCGGAGTTCCCTGCCCCCCGCCCTCGAAGCAAAGTAAACTTAGGTACTGCTTCCCGGCTCGCTATAGTGTACAAACGTCCAGTGAGTTATTGACCGTGAACGGTGTCAGACCGTAGGTTGGTAGTTCCTTGGTTCCAAGAGCCGCGCGCCCCAGAGCCAGCGAGGGCGGTCACCTGGCCGTTGAGCCGGTGGCCACCAGCAGGGCGCGCTGCTGTGGCCGGGAGTGTCGGCACGTTGCTGCAGCCGTCAGGGGGTCACTGAGATTGTCATAAGCGCAGCATCGCCTGGCCCGCTGGACCGGCGCCTGGACCCTCCTGTCGGCGGCCAAACAGCCAGGCCGGATGCCCTGGCAAAGGAGAATTAGCGGTTTGGCCACCAAAGCCGAGAGGCCCTGTGCGTTCGCCGGCCGCCACAGACAGAGTTCGTCCCTTTTGCGTTTGGCGGAGTCTTCCAACTCGGGACCTTGCACGTGAGCTGACCGAGCGCGGACTGCAGAATGCCCGAGAAATACGAGCCCGCAGGGGCCGTCAGGCTGTCTTGCGTTCCTGGCCAATCCGCCGGCGGCCTAGCCGTCTCCCCAGATCGATCGACAGTGGGCCCGACCCGGGAGTGACCGCCCGGGCCTCACCCAGGAGGACCTCTCTCATCCTCACGTGGTCCGCGTCCAGGCCCCCGCCCAGAACGGGGCCGGCCGCCTCTGGGATGTTGTCCAAACCCTCCAATTCGCCGCCCGCAAGGCCCAGCACGGCCAGGCCCGCCTGCCGTTCGCCCTCTACGTCCGCAACGACGCGCACCGCCCCCGGCTGGTCAGGCTGGTCGCGGTGTGCGGCCCGCCGGACCTCGACGATCCCCAGCCCGCCATCGCCGTGATGCCCCCGACGAGGATTGACCGCATCGCGCTGGCCGGTCCGGGCTGGCCGGGGCAACTCACACCATGAGAATCACTCCGCCGCTGGGCCTCCTCGCCTCCGCCCGCGCCACGGTCGCCGCCGTGGGAATGTCTCCAATTGGAGACATTCGGCCCGGCCACTCGCCGGCCCAGGCCCGCGCCAGAGGGCAAGTCCTCTGGACTCCATGTCCGCTGCGCTGGCCTGGACGCTCCGCGCCCTTTCCCGCTCCCCCTTTCTCGACCCGCCACGCAAACATGAAAAAGTGGGTTGACGAGGTATTCCCAACATATAGCATCGGCCATCAACAGCAGCGGACTAATTCACAGAACGCCGACATGAAGACATTCAGCTTTGACCCCGCGACCATCGGAACTGACCACATCTTCCCACCCGAAATACACTGTCTCGACTCGATAGGCTATCACGGTACCTCCACGTACCTCTCCCAAGCCATAGAGACGACAGGCTTAAGCTGTGTCAAGCCAATCACGAAGGATGAATTCAGCCTCTTGAAGGAGCTCGCGGCCGAGCTCAATTACGACTTTAGACCTGTGTCCGACCATTTCCTCCACATGGCAACCATTAGCCTTTCACCCCTCAGCGAAATGGCTCTGCATTACACCTGCCCGGGCAAGTTGGGCGGCCAGAACCGCACTTACGTCAAGGAACTCGTCGACCAGATACTAAGCCACCCGGATTTCGATCGAGCGTCGGATGGCGCCGTGAGGCTAAGGTCTATAAACGCCGCCATTGCTGCCGTCCGCCAGGGATCGCCCGTCGTTTACGCGGTCGACCTTCGCGGCCAACCGAACCTGCGCTACGACGTCCTGGCGCAGGCGATCCAGGTGTCTTCGCCGATCGGAAAGGACCGAATTCTCGCCAAGGTGGAAGCCCGCGATTTCACCCGTTACGACTTGATCGACTGCGGGAGGCTTCGGCAACATGTGGAAATCCTCGAGCGCGGCCCGAAAGACCATTTCATCAAGCACATTTAGCGTCGCCGAGACGCGCCAGCTTCCACGCTCCCCGACCCCCATCGGTGCCAACACGGCAAGACTCGGCTGCCCCCGAAGGTGCTCTCGCGCGAGCCTTCTCTCGCCGGCGCGGAGTCGCGCTTGCAACCCGACCCCTCGGGGCTGCGCCTCCAGTTCTGGCCGTCCAGGCGGCTTACGTGCCCGCCTGAGCGTCCGTGGCCCGCCGTCCTGTGACCAGGTCCTCGACACCGAGACCCTGGCCCCCAGACGGCCTGTTGGTTACCGCAACCTCAGTGGCGAGGCCCTGGCGGCCGGGCGCTGTGCTGGTGACCACCGGCTCGACAGCGGGGCAGCCGCCCTCGCTAGCTCTCGGGTTGCGCGGCTTTCAAAAGCGAGAAACTACCAATCTACGGTTTGACACCGCTCCCGCTCGTGGAAGAATCAATAATTCATTCTGTGACTTCGTCCGTTGGGCTCAATGATTCAGAAACCTGAACACGATACCTTCCCCGCCATTTCCGCCGTTCCAGGTAGTGCCATAAAGCGCGCCGTCACTCCCCTGCAGCAGCGCGCCACTCGCACCGTAGTTGAAATTGTCACAAAGTATCGTCACAACGCCGTTCGCTGTCATTCGGAAGATGCTGCTAGAGCTCACTCCGTACATGTACCCGTCTCTTCCCTGGAGCAAGGTCGTTTGAGATCCCCAAGTGGCCAGTAAGGTCATAATTGTCCCGGAGGTTGTCATCCTGAATATGGTGCTACTGTAGGAAGTCGAACCATAAAGACGTCCATCATTGCCCATTAACAGGCCCGCATAAGGGTATTCGCCAACAGGTCCGGCGTCGAATGCGTGAATGGTAGCGAGAACCCCGCTTGGTGTCATGCTGAACACCGTGCCACCACCATAGGGCGGGTCGCCCGTGCCACCATATATGGTCGTACCATAGAAGTTCCCGTCCGTCCCTTCCACCAGCTTCCCGCTGGGCTCGGAACCATTCAGCCCGTTGAACGAGGCGTACACTGTAAGGGTGCCATTCGTGTCCATATCGAACACAGTGCCGTTGCCGTTAGCCCCACCAAACCCGGTTGTGCCGTAAAACGTGCCGTTGCTGGCTTGGACCAGGCCTCCTGGGCCTTCTCCGTCACCTCCGCTTCCGAAATCGTGGAGGACTCTGTAACCGCTCCCATCAACATTCAGTCTAAACACCGTCCCTTTGCCGATGCTCCCACCATTCAATGTGGTCCCGTAAAAAACACCATCGCTGCCTTGAACCAAGCCGGCGTACGGATTCGCCCCATCGTTTCCACCACCGAAGCTGTGGAGGACGCTGTAACCGCTGCCATCGAAAGTCAGTTTGAACACTGTTCCTTTGCCGGTGCTCCCACCATTCAATGTGGTGCCGTAAAACGCACCATCGCCGCCTTGAACCACGCCGGCGTAGGGATTCGCCCCATCATTCCCACCGCCGAAGCTGTGGAGCACCGTAAAGCTCCAAGGGAGAACTGTCAGGACAGCGGCGGTGCTGGAAGTGGTGCCGGCCGCATCTGTCGCCAACAGAGTATAGGTGCCGGCGTCGTTGGTTTGGACCCCAGAAATAGCATAATACACATTGGTTGCCCCAGGGATGTCCAAACCGTCCCTCTGCCATTGGAATGTGATCGGACCAATGCCGAACACCCCAGCGGAAAAGACAACAGAATCACCAATCGTGTTCGTTGTGGAAGCGGGCTGTGAGTTGAACACAGGTAGGAGAGGTGTAGTGTAATAGAGATTCAGGAGGATCCGTCCACCGGAGCTGTTTGAGTCCACGGCGAGTTGATATGTGACTCCCGCGCGGACGATTAAATAGGCTTGCGTCACAAACGTCTCGACGGGCCGAAGGTTGGTTACTGCATTTCCTGTATAGATAGCGAGCACCTCACCGGAGGAGCTGCCAGTGATATCGATTACGACTGCGCCGTCGCTTGGCGCTGCCCAGCGCCACCAAACGGTCTGGCCGTCCCCGAGGAAGGGCTCACCCTGTTCAGTGCTCGCGGACCAATTATAGCCGCCTACGGTGATGTTCGTCCCCGCCAGGGCAATGGCATTCGAAAACATATCGTTGGGCGGTGGAGGAATGACTGTGAGGACGGCGCCAGCGCTGCTGGAGTTTCCGGCGGTGTTGATTGCCACCAGGGTGTAGATGCCGGCATTGGTGGCCTGCACATTCCAAATCGCATAAGAGGTATCGGTCGCACCGGGGAGGTTGACACCGTTCTGCTGCCATTGGTACGAGATAGGAACTGTTCCGGACGCCAGCGCATCGAACTCGACGTAATTGTAGGAACCGATTTGGGTGGTCTGGGAGGTCGGATTGAGCGTGAAGGCTGGCGGCAGTGGCGCCGTGTAATGGAGGTCCAGCACGATGAGGCCGCCCGATGATAGCTCCGAGGAATCAACGCAGATCTGGTAGGTGACGCCAGCTTGAGCGAAGAAATCTGCATGGCTTCCGAAAGTCGTATTAGCAACGGGTACGAGGTTGGTTAGGGCGTTGCCCGTATAGATCCCCAGCACCGTGCGGAACGAACTGCCGGAAGTGTCAATCATTACAGCCTCGTTAAATGGCGCAGTCCACGTCCACCAAACGGTCTGTCCCTGCCCAATGTGGGGGCCTGCAGATTCTTGGGTTGCGCCCAGATTGAGGCTTGTGACAGTGAAGCTGTTGCCGGTTAGGGCTTGCCGTTGGGCGAAGTTGTCGTTTGGGGGCGTATAGCCCGGTCGGCCCAGATAGGCAGACAGGGTCCGATGCTGGTCGTCTGGAAGATACCCAATGAAGCTCCAATCGAGATAGCCCGGGGCCGCAACATCGACCGAATAGCTCAAATCCTCCCCTGGGTCAAGGACTGCTAAGCAGTGTCCGGTGCTGTCGGTCTGGTTGGTCACGGCGTAGTCGCTCCTCCAGTTCAGGCCGCCGCTGCTCAAATACCCTGACCCAGCGGAAAGCGTTACAGTGGCACCAGGGACAGGTTCTTCGGTATGCGCATCAAATACAGTGATGTCCGCGCTGATCGCCCCTGGCATGTACAGCGCGCGGTAAAACCGGCGCGGGAGTTGGTCCGCGCCGATATCTGTGAAGGACAGGGTGCCCCCTTGAACGAGCGCGAAGGTCAGATCACTCCAGTCCTGCAGGTTGGTGGAGGCCTGGACAGCGTAGAATGAGTTCTCAAGAGCGTCGAGGGAGACTCGGAACTGGCCCCCGGGCAGCTGTTGAGGGACCCTGAAATGGGACACGAATGGAACATGTTCCTTGTTTCCAATGAAGTCTTCGATTTCGTAGGATGCAAGCCCCTGAATGGTGCCGCCGAAAGTGGGGTCAGGCAAGGTGCCCGCTATGATCGCATTTCCCGAGAACTCCGGGGGGAACGCCCGCGGGAAGAAAGCCCCAGTGAATTGGTTGGCCAGGTCGATTGACAGATTCGTGTTCCAGGTGAGGACCACCGGACCGCTCAGGGAGTCGTTCAACTCGATCAAGGTCGTTCGGAAGTCGGCCTCTGATTGATCGCTGATTGGGTCATAGTTGAACAGGCGAACGGTGCTGAGGGGGCGGCTGCGGATAAAGGCCGACGCATTGGTGTACAGGGCGACGGCACTGCTGAAGGCTTGGCGGGCCGACTGGAGATCGTTGGTGCTCGTGAAGGTCAACAGGCTTGGATACTGCTCCAGAAACTCCTGGGCTGTGCTTGCCCCGTATGTGTAGACAGAGCGAAGTTCCGCTAGTTGAACGTCGAAGTCCCACGGACAGGCCGTGTAACAGGCATATTCGGCGGCATTGAGACCGGCACGCAGCAGCAGCAGGTCTCCATAATCGATGGTGACCGACACGGTTGAGGTTTCATTGCTGCTCAACGCGAGGGTGTAGTTGGTGTCGCTGACAACAGCGAGGTTCGCGTCCGCGGCAATGATCTCCGGCAGGCAGTTTGTGAGCAAAAAAGCCGGAATTTCGCCCATGGATACTCCCACGGACACGAAAGGCACGCCGTTGACGTCCCTTGGGACACTCGCCGTCCAGCCATAAATGCTGCGGTTCGTTGGCGCGAAGCCGAGCCGATCGAGAAACGCTTCACCCGCCGGTTGGTTAGCGAGTGTTAATAACCGGGTGCCTGCCAGCAAAACGTTCGCGTCCGGATTGTTCGGAGCCAAACCCACTGCAGAGGCAAAAGACTTGTTGGCGCTGAGCAAGTCGTGGGCGGCAAGGAAGGCACGCCCCTGGGCGACATAATCACCGGCGGTTTGTGCCCGGCCGGGGGCCGGCACAAGCGCCAGGAGTAAAACGAGGGTTTTCGCGATTTTCATAGGTGCTCCTAAGGGTTGCGGGTGGACAGTAATGACTTGAGACTGATGCGGACCGGGCCGCTCGTCGTTTCGCAGAGCAGGTCCCCGGCCTGAGGACCGCTAATCGTGAGTGTCGCCTGTCGAAAACTCACCGGCTCGGCGGGCGGCATATCCACTGTCCCCTGGGCCAAGCTCCATGCATCGCGCCCCTCCAACCGTACTGAATGAGCAGTCACCCGCCCGTGCGACCTGGTCGAAAACGACAGAGTAAAGTCCCGGCCCTCGAGCGCCTTTCTCGCCCCGCCCTTGCGCGCGAGAAAAGCGGTGGCATTCGTCAGAGCTCCGGACAGGTGCTCCGGGTCACGCACTTCCAGGGTCAAGCTTTCCAAAGCCAACATGGGCAGCACACCGATGCGGAAGAAGCCCCTGCGTTGGTAATCCTCATGGATTGCTGCCGCGTGAACGATGATCACCGGCAACAGTTCTGATTTCATATACACTCCGACGCAGACGTTGCTGGCATCGACCAAGCTGAAAGGCAGCGTGTGCTGGGCTGGACAAGAGACACGAAACGCCAACACCAACGCAGCGAGACGAATGCACCAATGCACGAGGCCGACATGTCCGTGGTGGATGGACGAGGCCATTTGGGCCGGTAATCCAGCCGGTCGGATCACTTTGAACGGCGAATTGGGGCTCATCGACTCAGGCAACCTCGCTTTTTAGGACTGGGCGGGCACGGGTAAGTAGGAGCAGTTGGTTCCTGGTAGCGCTCATGTTGAACAATGCTTCGGCTACGGGTGCCCTGATTCCTTAGCCGGTTGCGGGGGGCACAGGTTCTTAATTGAAGCAGCACCATTTCACGTTGATGGACATGGCGTCAATCGCCCAAAGTTGACAAAAAACGACGGCGGTCACTTGCTACATGCGCACTCAAACCCGATCCCGAAAATCCCGCTGCCAATGTCATAACGCACTGGCCACCAAACAAGACGGCCACAAAGCCGGCAAGCCCTGACCGCCCATCGCTGATTTTTGCTCGGCGATCCCACTATTCCATCACAAATCCAAGGAACTGTCGACCAGAATCTTTAAATCTTTTTGCGGGTGAAAGCACTTCTCATGCCGGTCATGCCGGGAGATGCGCCGCCCCAATCCAGAGGCTGTTCCCGCGTTGTCAATTTCAACTGTTCCACTCATCTGTATAAACCGGCCCGGGGCTGAATCCTTACAAAATATCTTCAGAATCACCGCATGCGAAAGGCAAAGGAGGAATAACGGTTTGGGCGCCGGCCCCGAGAGGCCAGGTGCGCTCGCTGGCCGGCACAGACAGAATTCATCCTTTTTGCGTTTGGCGGAGTCTTCCAACTCGGGGACACTGCGCGGGACCGGGCCGAGTGCGGCCTGCAGAAGGCCCGAGAAATGTGGGCGCCGTACGTAAGGGCGGCCCGGTTTTGTTGCGTTCCCGGCCAGCCCGCTGGCGGCGTAATGGCCTGCGCAAGGATAAAAGCGGAGGTTGAGGCGTAATTCCAACATTTTGAAACCGCGGCTGCCCTGGAGAGCGGTCCTGATACACATTGGGACACTCCAGACGCTTCGCGGAGCAGGGATGGGCGGTCGAAATCGCGAAGCGCTTGGAGTGCGGTGGCAAGCGGAGCGCGACACCGCTTTGGCTCGGTGAGCGCCGGGCGTGGCTGGGTCTCCCGGGCGGCCGAAAGCGCCGTCTCCGCTTCGCTCCGCCGGCGCACTCCAAAAGCTGCGCCAGTTCGGACGCGGGCTGGCCATTCGCGAAGGGTCTGGACTGCGTCCCGATGGATCGGAACGCTTTGGCTGGATGCTGCCTCGAAGGGGTGCAGGTAAAAGCGCCGGGCACGCGCCGCAGGCGTTTTGTCCCGGAGGGACGCGCGACAATGGCCCAGCGATTCATCGCTGGGGCTGTCCGCCCGCAAACGCCCGAAAGTTCCGGGACGAAAGAGCGGTTCGGCAGGGTTTCTGTCGCCCCTGGCGGGGCTTGGATTGGCTGGTTGTAGGCGTCGTTGCCAGCGTTGAAACGCTGCGCTATTCTCGAATGTCCCTCCGGGACAAAGCTTCCGAGATGGATGCCCGACACTTTTTCTTTCAGACGAGGCCAGGCCCAACGGCCATCCGCGAAGAGCCAAACGAATTGGACAATCGTTGAATCCGGCATTGGGGTTTTATGCGCGTGGGAAATCCAGCCGGAGGTGGCGCTGGATTTGTTTGCGCCATTCGTCCATCACGTTCGCTTGCTCCGCGTAGTCCGGCCATTTTGCCACGGCCGCGCGAACTTCTTCGACGATGGCCTCAGCCCGGCCGCGTTTCATCAGGGCGCTTTTGGCACAGCAGCATAGCTGCTCCCCTCCTCCAACGAGACGGCTCCGATGGTTCGTCCCCAAAGTCGAACTTCCGCCAGCGTCATTGTTTATCTCCCCATTGCCATTTGTTGGCTGAAGGTTTGGCCGGCTTGACGGTGGAAGCACGCTGACGTTTCCGTCCAGCCCTCCTCAATAGTTCGACCGGGCTGGGCACTGGCTCCGGGACAAGCAAATCGAACCGTTCGATCACATCCAGCGTACGGCAGACGCGGATGAAGCCGGACAACTGCGTCCCCACCGTCCCCGCTTCCAAGCGTTCCACGGTGCGTTTCGAGACCCCGGCCTGCGTCGCCAGTTGAGCTTGCGTGAGATTGCGATCCAGGCGGATTTTCGCCAGCCGCCCTCCCAGTTCGCCGAGAATCGCGTCGTCCGTAGCCTGTTTAGTTATCTTCATAAGACGACTTTTATGGCGAATTGAGCGCAACAAGTCAAGCAAGTCGTCAAAAGTGACGCATTTAATATAGACGTCAAATCGTCCTTTATGGCGATTAGCGTGGATTAGCGGTTCATCTTCTGGCCAGCCATCCTTCCGTCCTCTGGTTCTGGCAACGCCAAGTGAGGCTTTCGGATTTCCTTCGGATTTCGGCCTTCGGATTTCGGATTTCCCTCCCGGCCTTACTGTTCCCGGGACTGGCCGCAAGCCGGGCCTCACTGGGGCGCAGGTTGAGTTTGAGTGGAGGGGAGGGCTGGGCGGAGGGCCAGGCGCTGAGAATCGAGGGCATTCAACTGCATGAGGGCCACAACGACGGCGTGACGACGGGCGGCCTTCTTGCGGAGGCCCAGGACGAGGCCGGGCTTGTCGCGGTTGTTGAGGTAGGCAGCAAGGACTTTGCGGTAATCCTCGACGAGGAAGAACAGGTCGCGGGAGACGCGCGACTGGACGGTTTCGAGTTCCTGGAGCTTGCTTTTGATGGCGAGGGTTTGGGGAACGCGGTCCCAGTCGCGGACGATGTTCTGGAGAGAGGCCTGGGCATGGAAGGGCAGTTCATCGGCGCCGGTGCGGACCTGGATGCCGGAGCGGACGGCGTCATCGAGTTTCTGCCAGCTCTTGTCCGCCGGCCAGATTTGGGTCAGGTCATAGCCGGTGAAATTGGCGACCTGCAAGGCCCACCATTTCTCGATGTCAAGCGGACGAGCGAAATGGGTCCGGAATGCGCTCAAGAAGGCGAACTGCCAATTGTAGTGCCGGGGCAATTCGGCCAGGAAAGCGCGGAGGCAAGCGCGGCCGTCATTGAGATGCAAGAGGCTGTTGACGAACAACTGGGCGCTGCTGCGGTAGATTTCGCCCGCCTCGTCCGCCAACTGGGCTGGGGTTGGCCAGCTTAGGTCCTGGAAGGTCAGCGGCGGGTAAGTGGTCAGTTGTTTGTGGGCGCGGTTGAGCGGGCTTTCCCAACGGCTATCCTTGACAGCCGCGGTGACGGCGATGCCATTGACGCGGGTTGCGGGGGGCGGGAGGATGATTTCCACCTCTTTGGAAGCCAGGAGCTGGCGGGACAGGCCTTCGACCAGCCAGGTGGGGATCTCGGCGGAGTGGAGCTCGGCCGAGCGATTGGCCAGTTCGAGCAGCAAGACCTGTGTGATGGCCCTCACGTAGCGCCCGCGCTCGATCACATCGGGCAAGAGAAGACGATATTGCCAGCCATCGCTGAACTGCTCCGAGCCGAGCACGGCGCCATCTTCGGCGCCGGCGGCAGGATAGAGCGTGACGAAGATCTTGCCGCGCCAGGGCTGGTTGGCCTCCAACTCGCGCGAGAGCTCCTGTTTGATGCGCTCGGCAGAGATCGCCAGCAAGGTCGGCTCGAGGTGGATGAGGCTCTGGTTGGTCGCCAGGATGCTGGCCGGTTCGACAGAGCTGACGGCTTGAACTAAGAACTGGCCCGAGCGGCTGCTGGCGGTGAGGGTGTCTGGCCGCAAAAACTGGGCCAGTGCGGAGCCGGCGGCAAGGCCCCAGCAAAGAACCATCCCTCCAACCCGGATCACGATTCCAAACCTTTGTCGCCACCCTTGTCGAAAAATGGGCAATTCGACAAAGGTTGCGACCAAGGATGCGACAAGGTTTTCGGTTGGCCGGGCTTTTGGGAGCGGCTCCAGGCTACGATGTTTTTGCATCAGATGCCGGCTTGGCCTCCGGCTTGGTCTCCGGCTTGGCTGGGGTCTTGGGTTCGGAGCCGGGTTTGGTCTCGCCCCCGGAGGCGGTGACCGGGGGGGTGTCTTTCTTGGCGGCGTCTTTGTATTGCTGGCTGCGATAATCAGTGGCGTAAAAGCCGGTGCCCTTAAAGATGAGCCCGGCCCCGCCGCTGATGGAGCGCTTGACGCGGCCCTTGCCCCAGGGCTGCTGAGGGCACAATTCTCGCGGGCAGACAGACAAAGGCCGGGCCGACATCGATTGGGATTTCTCAAAAGCGTGACCGCACTTCTCGCAGATATACTCGTATGTCGGCATAACCGTCGTATCTAATAGACCCAAGGCCGGTCCGGGTCAAGTCGCTCAACCCCCGATGCAACTCATCGTCCGTGATGGGGGGACGAACTCCGGTTCGCCGATATGGTGGCGGGGTTCTTTGTGCCAAACGAGGCCTTTGAGCCATTGGGCTATCTCGTCGTCCGAGTCGCCGCGCCGCAGCCGGGAGCGGAGGTCGTGCTCGGTCACGCTAAAGAGGCAAGTGCGGATTTTGCCATCGGCGGTCAGGCGGATGCGATTGCAATGGCCGCAGAAGGGCTCCGTGACGGGAGCGATGAGGCCGAGCGTGCCGGGTGCGTCAGCGAAGGCCCAGCGTTTGGCGGTTGCGGAGGGGTTGTCAGGAGGCAGGGCTTGGAGGTGGAAGCGGGCTTGGAGGCGGGCCAGGATTTCGCGGGCGGGCACGACCATTTCCTTGAGCCAGGCGCGCGCGGAATCCAGGGGCATAAACTCGATGAAGCGGCAGCAGAGGCCGCGGTCGCGGGCAAACTGGGCCAGGGCTTCGATTTCGTGGTCGTTGATGCCGCGGATAATGACGGCATTGACCTTCACCGGGTGGAAGCCCAGGTCCTGGGCCAGGCCGATGCTCTGGAGCACTTCGCGGAGGAGGTCGCGGCCGGTGATTTTTTTGAAGTTGTCGCGGTCCAGGGAATCGAGGCTGAAGCTGATGCGGCGGAGTCCGGCGGCGCGCAGGGCGAGGGCTTTTTGGGGAAAGAGAAACCCGTTCGAGGTCATTGCCAGGTCGCTCATCTGCGGGATGGCGGCGAGGCGGGCGACAAGGTTTTCGACTTCGTGGCGCAGGAGCGGTTCGCCGCCGGTGAGCCGGATTTTGCGGATGCCCCACTGGACCGCCAGCCGCGCGACGCGTTCGATTTCCTCGAAGCTCAGGAGTTGGGCCTTGGGCGCCCATTGTTGGAGGATCGGGGCTGGATTGGGCATCTTCGCCCAGTGGCCGCGGTAGAAATTCCGGGCCGCCTCCGATTCGGGCAGGCAATAGAGGCAGCGAAAGTTGCAGCGATCGGTGAGGCTCACGCGGAGGTCGCGCAGCACGCGCCCCTGAGCATCGATGAGTTCGCGGGCCTGGCTCACTGGGGCGTTATACCGAGCGCCTACTGTTCATCGACGGCTCATTTGGGAGGGGACTCGATGACCGGGGGCCGGTTGGTGTTGAGAGGCGGAACGACCTTGACCGTGCCGTCGGAACCGACCTCGACGTTGAGGTCGTAGTTTGGTTTGGGGGTCCTGGCCAATATCGAGAGCGGGTTGATGCCCTGCATGAGTTTGGTGGCGCCTTTTTGTTCGCTGCCGGCGAAGAGGCCAGTCCGAATCCAGTCGAGCCGGCGGGCAACGGTGAGTTCTTGTTTCAACTTGGATACCTGGGAGCGCAGAACAGTGATATCGTTGAATTGCCGTTCCAGCTCGGCCTTCTCGGCTATGAGGTGTTTGAGAGTGGTCTCGAGGAGGGCTTTGTCGCCTTCCGAGGCGGCCAGCTTTCTCTTGGTGTCGTCGATTTGAACCGTGAGGTTGGTGATGGAGGAGCCCAGTTCCAGGGCGCGCTTGTCGAGGCTCTGGTTCTGGTTCTCCAAGTCGGCAATTTTGGCGTCGCGTTTCTTGACTTCTTCCTCCTTGGCCTTGAGCGCGGCCTCGGTTTTTGCCAGATCGCTGCTGGCCTGCGAGAGATTGGCGGAGACCTGCGTGAAGGTGTTGGTCAGGTCGGAAAAGGCCTTTTTTGTCTCCGCGAGGTCCTTCTCGAAGGCGGTGCTCCGCTGGACCTCATCGCCGAGCTTGCTATTGGCCAGCAGAAGGTGGTTGGAAAGGCTGTTGATATCATCGGCGCGCAAGCGCTGCTCCTCGACCGCCTGCTTCTTGACAGCGATCAACACAATGCCAAGGCATAGGCAAATGAGAATTAAGATGATGGCCGCAATTCGGTTTTTCATACGGCCGCCATAATGGGGGAAACTTGCAACTTTGGCAAGCAGGCATCTTGGCCGTGGTTTCTCGTTTGATGGCCTTTCCGCGCGACTTGGGCCCCGGTGTTTTGTAGGATGGAGGCATGAAGATCATCCAGCTTGTCTTTGTGCTTCTCTCGGGCGCAGCGCTCCAGGGCGCCTCCTTTACCAATGGCGGTTTCGAGGCAGGGCTGGACGGGTGGCGGTTCTGGACGCGGGAGAGCCAGGCAGGCACGCTCAGGCTGGACACCCAGGAGCGCCACGGCGGAGGGCAGGCCGGCCATGTTGAGCATCGCGGGGACAAGGACTGGAGCCTGGAGCCGGGCGAGCGGCTTTCGGTCGAGCCGGGCGATTTGCTCGAGCTTGAGATTTGGGTGCGGACGGAGGGTGAAGGGACCGTGACTTTCTGCGCGTCGACCTGGGACCAGGCGGGCAAAGCGGTGGATTGGTCTTACGGCGAGCGTCAGGCGGTTTCGGGCGGCGGCTGGCAATTGTTGCGAAGCCGTGTGCTGGCGCCGGAGGGCATCGCGCAGATCCAGCCGCGGCTCATCGGTTATGGCCAGGCCAGTGTTTGGGTGGACGATTTCGCGGTTCGCAAGCAGGCCGGCCCGAGCTTGCGCCGCAATCCCAACCTCCCGGCTGCCTTGGCGGTGAGCAACCAATGGCTGACGGTGACATTGACCACATCCAATGCGGCGCTGAGCGCGCTCGACCACCGCGCCGGCCGGAAGTGGACGCAAAAGCCGCAAGCCCCGGGCCTCGTGCTGACCGAGGCCTCAGCGCAAGGCGCCGAGATCCGGATGAGCCTCTTTGACGGGCCTTCGGGCCTCGAGCTGCAGGGCCGGCTGGAGCTGGCGGCGGATGGCCCGGAGTTTGTTTTGGAGTTGTCGGCCCAGGGGGAGATGCACTCCGCCCTGCGATTCCCTTACCCTTTCGAGACGGCCCCGGGCGATTACCTGGTGGTCCCGATGAACGAAGGGATTTCGTATCCCGTCGAGGACCAGAGCGCGCCCCTGCACCGGCTCATCACCTACGGCGGCCACGGGATCTGTATGGCCTTCTGGGGCGTGACCGACGGCCAGGCCGGGCAGATGGCGATCTTTGAAACTCCGGATGATGCCGCCATCCGGATGAGCCGGCTGGATGGGCGGCTGGTGATCGCGCCGGAGTGGGACCCGCAGAAGCTGGCCTTTGGTTATACGCGCAAGCTGCGTTATGTGTTCTTCGAGCAGGGCGGCCACGTCGCCATAGCCAAACGCTATCGGGCCTACGCGCGGCAGGCGGGCCTGCTCAAGACCCTTGAAGAAAAACGGCGCTCGAACCCGAACGTGGACCTGTTGATGGGCGCGGTCAATGTGTGGTGCTGGGACCGGGACGCGCTGAGCCTGGTCAAGGAGATGCAGGCTGCCGGTATCGAGCGCATCCTCTGGAGCAACCAGCAATCGCCGGAGAACCTGCGCGCCCTCAACGACCTGGGCGTGCTGACCAGCCGCTACGACATTTACCAGGACGTGATGGACCCGGGGCAGTTTCCCAAACTCCGGGGCGTCCATCCGGATTGGACGACCGCCGCCTGGCCCAACGACCTCATCCTGGACCCCCGCGGCCAATGGATTAAGGGCTGGGGCGTCGAGGCGCGGGACGGCTCGATGATTCATTGCGGGGTGATTTGCGACCTCCGCGCCCCGGATTACGCCCGCGCCCGGGTTCCCGCCGATTTGGCGACCCATCCATATAAGTGCAGGTTCATCGATACGACCACCGCCGCTCCCTGGAACGAGTGCTACGATCCCCGCCACCCCATGACGCGAAGCCAAAGCAAACACGCGAAGATGGAACTGCTGCGATACATGTCCCAAGACCTCAACTTGGTGACCGGCTGCGAAACGGGCCACGACGCCTCGGTGCCGTTCCTGCACTATTTCGAGGGAATGCTCAGCCTCGGACCCTACCGCGTCCCCGACGCCGGCCGGCGAATGAACGTGCTCTGGACCAACGTGCCCGAGGTGGTGGCCAAGTATCAGCTCGGCCAGGCTTACCGGCTTCCGCTATGGGAACTGGTCTATCATGATTGCGTTGTCGCCCAATGGTACTGGGGCGACTACAACAACAAGCTGCCCGCCCTCTGGGACAAGCGGGACTTGTTCAATGTCCTCTACGGCACGCCCCCGATGTTCATGTTCGACCGCAAATTATGGACGCAAGATAAGGCGCGCTTTGTTCAGAGCTATAAGAATACCTGTCCTTACGCGCGCCGGGCCGCTTATGCGGAGATGACCGGCCACCGGTTTCTCGCCCCGGACCGCTCCGTGCAGCAGACGGTCTTTGCCAACGGCCAAATCGTCACGGTCAATTTCGGGCCGGCGGCCTGGCAGATGCCCGATGGCCGCCAACTTGAGCCGATGGGATTCGACGTAAGTACCCGGTGAACGAACAGGAGATAAGGGAGAAAACCGAGAGGAGAGGGAGCGCTTGTCATTACCCGGAGCTTCTCCGAACATATTTCAGTTAGCCTTATCATGAATTGCGAAATCCCTTGGGAATCGATCGAATCCGGCGCATGTCCACTAGGTGTCCGGCCACCGTTCTTGCCCCCGGCGAGCTGGGATTGAGTCCGTCGCATGTCATACAAGGGGCATCGGAATCCGTTCTGTCCGTTTTCTCCTGTTCAACTCTGTAACCACCCCGTTGCTCAGGAGCGGCGGAACCTCGCCAGCACCAGGCCGGTGATTTCAGTTGCGGCGGGCACTCTTCCCGCCAGGGCCGCCAGCCAGTAGGCCAGCCCGGCGACCGTTGCGGGCACGAAGACTGCCCCGATTTTCAGCAGGAGGCTGGCGTGGCCGAGGTGTTGTTCCCAGAGGAAACTGAGCCCGGCCGCAATGACGCCGGCCAGCGCAGCCGCCCCCAGCAAGACCAGCAGCAGGGGTTTCAGCCCGGCCAGGCCGAGATTCTTGAGCTTGCGGCGCAAGGCATAAGCCAGGAGCACGGCGTTCAAAGTGGCGCTCACGGTATTGGCCGCAGCCAGACCCACTTCCCCGCCGATGCTGGAACCCTGGAGCCATTTCACAAAACTAACCGCCAGGGCCAGGTTTAACGCCAGGCAGAAGACGCTGATTTTCATCGGCGACTTTATGTCTTTGAGGGCGTAAAAGGCCCGGGCCAGAATGTTATTCGTCGAGAACATGAGCAACCCCGGCGCCAGGCAGACCAGCGAGAGGGCCACTCGCCGGGTGGCGCCCGGGCCGAACACTCCGCGCTCGAAGAGCAGGCGCACGATGGGTTCCGCCAGGACCAGGGCGATAGCCGCCGCGAGCAGGTTGGCGAAGGCCAGGTGGCCCAGGCCCTGGCGCAGCATCACCCGAAATTCAGGATACTTCTTATCGGCGGCCAGACCGGAAAGGGCCGGCAGCAGGTAGGTAGCCAGCGAAATGCCGAACATGCCTTGGGGCAATTCCATCAGCCGCACCGAGTAGTTGAACGTGGAGATAATCGACTTATCAAACCAGAATGAACAGTATCCCGTGAGCAGGACGTTGATCTGAAAGGCGGCCACGCCGATCGAGCCCGGCAGCATCTTCCGCATGACTTCATGCACGGTAGGGTCGCGCCAGGGTGAGACCCACCGGTAGTGAAAACCTTCCCTGGCCAGGGTGGGCAACTGAAAGGTGGCCTGCGCCAGGCCCGCCAGCAACACGCCAATCGCCAGGCCAAAGATCTGGTGCTCGAGGCCCCTGCCCATGCGCGGCGCCAGCCACCAGACGCTGGCAATCATCACCACGTTCAGAATCGCCGCGCCCAGGGCGGGGATGAAGAAATGGCCGCGCGCGTTGGCCATGCCGATGAGCGCCGCCGCAAGGCAAACCATCAGCATATAAGGAAACATTATGTCAAGCAGTTGGATCATCAGCCGCCAGTCCGAGTGCAAGTGCCCGAAGCTCAGCCAGAGGGAAAGCCCCAGCATCACCAACACGGTGAGCGCCCCGGCGGCGGCAAAAAGCCCGGAAATCACGGCGTTGGCGCACCGCCACATCTCCTGTTCTCCGTCCTGTCGCTCCTTGTGTTTGAAAATGGGGATGAACGCCGCCGTGAGGGCACCCTCGCCCAAGAGACGCCGAAAGAGGTTTGGCACCTGGAAGGCCCAAATAAAGGCGCTGGCCACCTCGGTGTTGCCCATGAAGGCGGCGTAGGCCATCTCCCGGACCATGCCCAGCAGGCGGCTGGTCAAGGTGGCGGCGGCCAAAGCCCCGGAAGATTTCAACATCTGCGACATGCGTTCACCCGCGACGGGCAGGATGCCCGTGCCACGAAAATTTCAACGTCTGCGACATGCGTTCACCCGGCACGGGCAGGATGCCCGTGCCACGAAGATTTCAACATCTGCGACATGCGTTCACCCGGCACGGGCAGGATGCCCGCGCCACGAAAATTTCAACGTCTGCGACATTCGTGCAGTCTAGAGTCGGAAGCCCAAAGTCCAAAGCCCAAAACAGGTCTGGCCAGAAGCAGGGATTTTGAGTAATGGAACAGGCATGATTACACGCAAGCTGACACGACGCAACGCCTTGACTCACGCCGGGCTGCTGGCCGGCGCGACGGTGATGGGCGGCCCATTGCCAGGTGCCACGGTCTCGGGGCAACAACCGCAAAGCCCCCCGGCAGCCCGCCCGTTCCGCTTCTGCCTGAATATGGCGACTATCCGGGGCCAGAAAACGGGGATTGTCAAGGAGATCGAGATAGCCGCCCAGGCCGGCTATGACGCCATCGAGCCTTGGATCGATACGCTCCAGGAATATGTGAGGAGCAGCGGCGCGCCCAAAGACCTGGCCACACGCATCACGGATGCAGGACTGACGGTCGAAGGGGCCATTGGCTTTGCCGAATGGCTCGTCGAAGACCCGGGGCGGCGGGCCAAGGGCCTCGAGCGGGCCAAACTCGATATGGAACTGGCGGCGCAGATTGGCGCCCGCCGCATTGCGGCCCCGCCGGCGGGGGCGACCGATCTGCCGAAGCTGGATTTCGTCAAGGCCGCCGAGCGCTACCGCGCGTTGCTCGAGCTTGGCGACCAGGCCGGGCTGGTGCCCGAACTCGAGTTGTGGGGCGCTTCCAGGAATTTCGGCCGGCTCGGCGAGTGTGTCGGCGTGGCCATGGAGAGCGGGCATCCCAAGGCCTGCGTGCTGGCAGACGTATTCCACCTCTACAAAGGGGGTTCGGACTACCGCGGCATCCGGTTGCTCGGACCCGATACCATCCAGGTGCTCCATATGAACGATTACCCCGGCGACCCGCCGCGCGAGCGGATCGATGACAGCTACCGCGTGTTTCCCGGCGACGGGACCGCTCCGCTGGTCGAAATCTTGCGCGCGTTGCGCCGGACCGGCGGACAGACGGTTCTGTCGCTCGAGCTGTTCAACCGCAAGTACTGGGCGCAGGACCCCCTTGAGGTAGCCAGGATCGGCCTGGCCAAAATGAAGGCAGTGGCGGCACAGACCTGAACGAAACCGTGAAGATTCCCCGTCCCCCGCATTCGTGGCGGCTTACCCCCAGGCAGGCCATCGCGCTGCAAGGAGAGATGAGCGGTTTGGTTTGCCGGAGCGGGTCGGGGGAGGGATTTCGCTTCGTGGCCGGTTTGGACGGGGCGTTTTCGCCGGACGGCAGCCGGTGTATAGCGGGGGTCGTGCTTTGGGATTTGCGGGAGCGGCGGGTGGTCGAGCAGCAGACCGCCACCGGCAAACTGAGCTTCCCCTATATTCCCGGACTGCTGTCCTTCCGCGAGATTCCGGCCTGGGTGTCGGCGCTGCGCAAGCTGCGGCAAGCGCCCGACGTGCTGATGTGCGACGGGCAAGGGATAGCTCACCCGCGCCGGTTCGGAATCGCCTCGCACCTGGGAGTCCTTTGCGGTTTGCCGGCAGTCGGCTGCGCCAAGAGCCGGTTGGTCGGCGCGCATGATGAGCCCCCGGTGCGCCGCGGCGGCCGCGCGCCGTTGCGGGACAAGGATGAGGGCATCGGGACCGTGCTTCGCACCCAGACAGGCATCAGGCCGGTCTATGTGAGCATCGGCCATCGCATCGACCTCGCCTCGGCGGAAGCGCTGGTCCTGGACTGCGCCCTGAAATATCGCCTGCCCGAGCCGACGCGGCTGGCAGACCGGCTGGTGGCGGTGGCAAAAGCGGCCACCCGATGAAGGGCAGCGGCGGGAAGGCCGAAATCCGAAGGCCGAAATCCGAAGGCCGAAGCCCCGAAGGCCGAAATCCGAAGGCCGAAGCCCCGAAATCCGAAGGAAATCCGAAATCCGAAATCCGAAATCCACATCCGGTCCATCGTTCAGTGCGGTGGCTGCGTGGCGCGGAGGCGGCCGTGGCCTCGGCATTGAGTGTGGTGCCAATGCCCGAGAGCTTTGCGATCGCGGTCTTCGGATTTCGGATTTCGGATTTCCTTCGGATTTCGGCCTTCGGATTTCGGATTTCGATTACTCCGGCCCCAGGTACACGCTTCCGGTATTGGTGGGGCCCAGGAACAATCCGTAACCGGCGTTGTTCCCTTGGAGCAGCACCCCGCTGACCGAATAGCCGGTCTTGCTGCCCGGCTCCGGCACGGTGCCCTGGAACAGGCCCGAGGCGGTCGTCAGCGTCAGATTCAGCTTGTTCGTGGTCCCGCTCAGAGTGTTTTTCGCCCCGAGCGTCACCTCGTAGATCATGTCCTGGGACAAACCGCCCCCGGCCAACTCGATTAGCCCATTGGTCCAGTTGAGCACGCGCGCGCCGCTGGTGTAGGAGTAAAGCGACCCCACCACCCCGACCTCGTTCGTAAAGCCAGGACTGTTGGGATAAGGCTTGCCGGGCAGTCCGGCCGGCTTGAGCCAATTCACCGAGCCTGTCACCTCCTGGCTTGCGCCGTTGGTCACAAAACTCACCCAGCCCCACGCCGCCCCCTGGCCCATGTAAGCCGACGGCGAGAGGTAGAGCGGCCACTGGCCCGAGCCGACCACCACACTGCCGGCGGTCACCGTGGTCCCATCGCCCAACATGCCGCTGAAGGTGAGGGTGCCGGAAGTGTTGACGTTCAACGTCCCAAAGCCGGTGCCGGCCGGCTCTGTTGAGGGATCTGGGCCTCCTCCTCGCCCGCCCCCACCTCGGCCCCCGGCAAAGATCAGCGTGTACTTCTTGCCGGCCTGCGGGGCGGGACTGGTCTTGGAATAGGCCGTTAGGCCGGCGCTCCAGGCGG
>Ga0187864_10001600_pt1 | contig 21352 bp, 17 predicted proteins | sample June2016WEW_11_4_FD_132985 | JGI IMG/M metagenome (GOLD analysis project Ga0187864, IMG submission 132985) | Peatland microbial communities from SPRUCE experiment site at the Marcell Experimental Forest, Minnesota, USA - June2016WEW_11_40 | ecosystem: Environmental > Terrestrial > Soil >...
GCTCGGCAAACCGCGCATCGCCCAGGTCAAACGCGACGCCATCATCGCCCAGGCCGAGGCCGACCGCGATGCGCAGATTCGATCCGCGCAGGCGAATCAGGCGGGGCAGGAAGCGAAGTTCGTCGCCGACACGAAAGTTGCCGAAGCGCAACGCAATTACCAATCCAATGTCGCGCAATACCAGGCGGCGGTAAACCAGCAGAAGGCGCAGGCCGACTTGGCGTATGATTTGCAGAAATTCAAGACCGGCCAGCTCGTGAAGGCCGAGGAAGTTCAGGTGCAAATCATTGAGAAGCAGAAGCAAATCGAGCTGCAGCAGCAGGAAATCCAGCGCAAGCAGCGCGAACTCGAGGCCAATGTCCAGAAACCCGCCGACGCCGAGCGCTACAAAGTTGAGACGCTGGCCAACGCGCGGAAATTCCAGCTCGAAACCGAGGCGGCCGGTGCGGCGTCCGCGACGAAAGCGACCGGTTTTGCCGGGGCCGACGTCGTGAAAGCCACGGGTCTGGCCGAAGCCGATGCGAACAAGGCGCGCGGTCTGGCCGAGGCGTCCGTCATCGAGGCGCAAGGCAAGGCGACCGCCGAAGCCATGCGTGTGAAAGCCGAATCGTTCAAGCAATACAACCAGGCGGCGGTCATCGAAATGATTGTGCGCGTGCTGCCGGAAATCGCGGGCAAGATCAGCGAGCCGCTCAGCAAGACCGAGAAGATGGTCATCATCAACAGCGGCAACGGCCCCGGCGGCGGCGCGAGCAAGCTGACCGGCGACGTGACCACCATCATCAGCCAGTTGCCGCCAGTGCTGGAGAGTTTGACCGGCGTGAAGTTTGAAAAATTGCTCGAACAGGTTCCCGCGCTGAAAAAGGCGATGAGCAAGGACGACGATAAAGGGAAATAACAAGTCAGGGCTGCGCGGCAGCGCAGCCCTACCAAATTCGGTAGGGCGGAGTTGCCGCTCCGCCCATTTTGAAAATTATGAAACTTTGCCGTTCACACGATAATCGCCGGCTTGCCGGGGTTTGCGGCGGGTTGGCGAAGCATTTTGATCTGCCATCATCGAAGCTGCGCGTAGTCTGGGTTTTGGGAACGCTTTTCAGCGCGGCATTTCCAGGCATCTTTTTGTATCTGGCACTTTGGTATTTGCTGCCGGAAGAACCGCCGCCCGCACCCAGCTTTGAACCCGCCGTGATGCAGCCGTGGAAGAAGACGACGTGAGGAAGGTTATGGCCGAAAACGAACCGACCAAAGTCTGCCCGTTTTGCGCTGAAACAATCAAGGCAGCGGCAAAAGTTTGCCCGCATTGTCGATTTTGGCAGCCCAAAACCAAATGGTCACTTCAGAATCCGCAGTTTTTGCAAAGTGTAGCCTCTGTTTTTTGGGCAGTCGCAATTTTCGGTGCGGCCTTTGGGCTGGTATATTTCCTTGGACACTTAATTGGCCCAAAACGTGATTTTGCCCCCTATCAAAGTCAAATTGCAGTTGTAAGCTCAGAAGTAAGTTTTCGGATGTCTGGAAGCAATCTTACAGTGTCGGTTGTTGGAGTTGTGACAAACCAAAGCGGATTTGCTTGGAAGAATGTAGGCCTGGAAGCGCGGTTATTTGATAAGGATGGTAAGCTCATTGATGTGATTCAAGCCAGTGATAGCAGCTATAATGGAATTGTGATTCTTCCTCATGCTGAAGCTGGATTCAAAATTCAAAGCAAGGCGACGAAGAATGAATCAGAATACGCGACTCATAAGGTTTTTGTCGGCACAGCTAAGGATTTCAACACTTGGCCCTAAAAATCATGCGCCTGTTTGAAGCCATCATTGATGCGAACCACCGGGCGGTGGCCGGTGACACGACGGCCGGTCTGCATCCGGCGGATTTCGAGGCTGAACTGCCGGTCATCGCGCTGACGTGTGTTGATCCGCGTTTGAATGCGTTTTTTCCGAACGCGCTGGCGTTGCCTGCCGAGGAGTTCATCTGGCTGCGCAACGCGGGCAACATCATCACCGGGCCGTTGAGCAGCACCCTGCGGTCGCTCGCGCTGGCCTGCGCCATCAAGGGCGGCAAGGAGATCGCCATCATCGGCCATACAGACTGCCAGATTTGCAAAACCACGGCGATGCAGTTGCTCGACAAATTGAAGGCCTTGGGCGTCGAGCGGCATCTGCTGCCGGAAAACATCAACGAATTTTTCGGCATGTCCGGCAGCGAACGGCAGAACGTCATCAAGGCTTGCGACATCGTCCGGCACAGCCCGCTCATCGGCCCGAAAATCCCGGTGCATGGTTTTTTGGTGGACATCGAAACCGGCAAACTCGAATGGATTGTGAATGGTTACGAAGCCTGGCAGACGTTGCCGGGTTTAAGCGACGCGATCAAAGGCGCCGGGCCGATGGCCGAGGCGCTCGGCTCGTTCGCCGCGTTCAACATCGGCGAAATGAAATTTCCCGAAACCAAAATCGGCGAGGTGGTGACGAAAGCCGAAGACTGGCTGTCGCAGAAAATCGGGCAGTTGGAAGTCAAACCTTCCCAGCCGGCGGCTCCGGCTGCGTCCGCGCCGCAGGTTCCGCATTTGCCCGCCGCGCCGGTCATCCCGCCGAAAATTCCGCTGCCGCCGCCGGTTCGCCCCAAAATCATTCCGACCCGAGGCCGGCGGTGAGGATTTGGAGTTCCGTTCCGCAAAGGCGGGAAGAAGCAAGTCTGCTCCAAGCATTACGATCAGTCTCTTGGTTTGAAATCCGAAATCCGATGGCCGAAACCCGAAAGAAATCCAAAATCCGAAGCTCGAAGTTGAAAGACTCGACACAGGCACTTCTGTTGTTCGGATTTCGACCTTCGGATTTTGCTGCCCCAACGACTTGCGTGTTTGTTTAGAGCGGCCCTGGGGACGGAACGACAAACAAAATTATTCGTGATTGAAAGCGGCGGTCGGCAGGCTAGAATCAGTGCTTCAATGGTCCGGGGCGTAGCGTAGCTTGGCTAGCGCGCTTGCTTGGGGTGCAAGAGGTCGTGAGTTCAAATCTCACCGCCCCGACCATTTAATTAACATTGAAAACATTGGAGAAAATGAGGATTCCAACAATCCGAACTGCGCCAATGCAGAGAATGTCCCCAAAGATTTACCAAACATTTCGGGTGCTTTAGGCGGCGAAAGTGAACAGCAAGTGAAGTTTCCAAAACGATTGAGGCATCGGGGCAAAGGCCGGGTGCTGGCAACGATTTACAAGCGTCCCGACTGTTACCGGCTTTACTGGCGAGCGCGCATTGACGGAAAGCCAAAGAGCCGGATGAAAGATTTCAAGTTCTACGCCGAGGCAAAGCGCGAAGGCGACAAGTTAATTGCGGACTTGGCCAAAGGCAGGGCGACCGGGCTGTCGCCGGGGCAGGCCGCCGACGCGCAGAACGCGCTTGAAGAATTGCAGCGGTTTTATCAGGCGACCGGCAAACGCATTTCAATCCGGTTCGCAGTTGGCGAGTATTGCGAAGCCGCCCGGAAATTGGACGGGCGGACGCTGGCCGAGGCAATGGACGGTTTCTTGTCCACTGTGGCCAAAGTTAAGCGCGTGGACTTGGCGGAAGCCGTTGAGCAATTCATCGAAAGCCGGAAACTTAAAACGACCGCAAAGGACGGCAAACGTCCGCAACTTTCGCCCGGCTGGCACTACATTGTCTCACAGTGGTTGCGCGAATTTGCGAAAACATTCCCCGGCCACGCGGTTTGCGATTTGAGCCGGGAGCACCTTACTGCCTACGTCAACGGACACGGCGAAGTTTCGGCACGGACGCGGAACGGCAGGCGGAATGCGGTGAAAATGTTCTTGAAATGGAGCGTTGAACGCGATTATTTGACCGCAAATCATCGTTTGCTTGTGGCGGACGGCATGGCCAAAGAAATTGAGGACTTTGGAGACATTGAGTTTTACACGCCAAAAGAGTTGCGCGCCATGCTCGATTGCGCCAGCACTCACGTTGAATTTCGCAGCTTGCTTCCCGTTATCGCGCTTGGCGGATTGGCCGGATTGCGATTGCAGGAAATCGCGCGTTTGACTTGGGCAGACGTTTGGCGCGTGCCGGGGCACGTCGAGATCACGGCGGGCAAGGCCAAGACGCGGCAGCGCCGCCTTGTGGAAATTGTCCCGGCATTGGCCGCGTGGATTGAACCATTCCGCGATTGCACTGGCGGCGTTTGGACTGGCAGGCTGGACGGTTTCCATGACGTGTTTGGTAAATTGCGCGATGAATCGGAAATCCCGGCACGGCGGAACGGACTGCGCCACGCCTTTTGCACTTATCACTTCGCATTACACGCGAACGAAAATTTGACCGCCGCGCAAGCGGGCAATTCGCCGGCAATGATTCACGCGCATTACAAGGGCCTGGCGACGAAAGCCGAGGCAGAAAAATGGTTCACCGTCCTGCCAGCGCGCACGGCGAAAAACATTATTCCGCTGGCCGCCGCGAAAGCGCACGATTGAGCCGTAAAACAATGCCTGAAAAATGAGCGTTCAATATCCGTATCGAGCCGTTATTTGCGGCGAGGAATATATTGTTAAAGGCTGGCGCGGTGGAAATCTTCTCACAAATAAAGGCGAATTTGTTTTCGGCCTACTTCATGGTGACGACAGCATTTATTCAACCAGACTTGTCGAAGTGGCGTTGGTGCAATCAGATGAAAACGGCGAATGGTTACTTAACGGGCACAACCTTCGTATGCTTCAATTTCTGCCAGAAGGCAATCGGTTGTCTGACATCACAAGCGATGAAGACCTGCGGGTGTATAAGGGAGAAATTCGCGCCGCCGCTTGGGTTCAAACAAACAGTGCTTGGAATATAACTCAACTACTGGATTCGATATTGACCTTTTGGAAAACGGCTTCGCAACCCGAAAAAGTAAAAGAGATGTTTTCCCCATACCAGCAGATTGGAGTCGGTCTGGGAAACGCTATTTCTAGTTTCACCCTATTCAAAGATTGGGGCAAACCGATTTGGTTGGCAAAGTTTCATCCGGTAGTAAAAGACAATCTTGATCCTGCCGGGGTGAAAATTGTTCCGGCACAACCGGCAAATGTTCCGGTCAAGGCCGTTGAGCCGACAAAAAATAATGCGATACAAGTGAGCCAGCCAAAATCAGTCGCTAGGGCGGAAAACGTTGTTGCACCCACTACATTCGCGCCGGAGTATTTCACGAGCATCAAAGCCGCCGCCAAATATGCCCAAAAATCCGAGCGGACAATCAAAAACTGGAAAAGGGATGGATGGTTAAAGGTTGAACAGGTCGGCAAAAAAATCCGAATCGCCAAAAACGATTTGGAAAAGTGCATAAAGAAGCAGTGACGTGCCGGTTTGCGAACCCGTCAAATTCTTTCGGTAAGAAAATTTTCACCCGGTTTTCACCCAAATTTCACCGAGCTTTCACTATCCGTTCAATTTCGTTGTCTTCTGCAATTTCCCAAAAAACCACGCTTATAGTCCGATCACCGCGAACGCATTGTGCGTTCGCAAATCGAGATTATGAACGAAATAGAAAAACAAACGACACCGGCGAACACGACGCCGGACTTCATTAACGAACAGGAATTGTTGCGGCGTCTCCCCGTTTCACGTCGCACGCTGTTCAGTTGGCGCATGACCGGCAAAATCCCCTTTGTGCGTCTAGGCGGGCGGCGCGTGTTATTCCACTGGCCGTCCATCGAGGCCGCACTACTCCGCAATCAGAAAGGAGCCGCGCAATGAATCTCCAAACTTACCCGCGCCCAAAATTGGATGAATGGTGAAAAAACCGGGTGTCGCCAACAACGGACACGAAATCAAAACGCGCCACAACCGATTTTAGAGCGTCGTTTTTCCGCAGAACAACCCACAGCTATCATTTTCCCGCATTTCAGCTTTGAACATCACCGAACTTAAAAATTGGATCACCGCCAAGACGGGCTACGAGCCGAAACCATCCGGCGAAGGATTTGTTTGCCGTTGTCCGGCGCACGATGACAAAACGCCGTCGTTGTCCATTTCCGAAAGTGGCGGAAAGATTTTGCTCCATTGTCACGCCGGATGCTCGCCGGAAGCGATTTGCTCCGCGCTCGGCTTGAAACTTTCCGATTTGTTCACTGGCAACGGCTCGCCCGCGCGAATCATGGCGACGTATCCTTATCACGATGCGGCGGGCAAGGTGCTGTTTGAAGTTGTCCGTTACGATCCCAAAGATTTTAAACAGCGCAGGCCGGACTCGACGGCAATTGACGGCTGGACGTGGAACACAAAGGGTGTTAACAAGGTTTTGTTCCGGCTGCCTGAAATTCTCCGCGATATTCAAAACGGTAAATCCATTTTCATTTGCGAAGGCGAGAAAGACGCGCTCGCAATGGTGGAACGTGGATTCTCGGCAACGTGCAATCCCGGCGGCGCGGGCAAGTGGCAGGACAGTTACACGGAAACTTTGCGCGGCGCGGACGCTGTAATCATCGCGGACAAAGACGTGCCGGGACGGGCGCACGCCGCGCTTGTGGCAGGCAAACTTCATGGCGTCGCAAAATCCGTTCGCGTTTTGGAACTGCCGGACGCGGGCGGAAAAACCATCAAAGATACTTTTGATTTCTTTGCGGCTGGCGGTGACGCCGGACAGATCGGCGGGCTTGTGGACGCAACGCCCGCATGGACACCGGCCAGCGTGCCGGAAGTGGCGGAAACTTTTCCAACCGAACCGTGTCGCCCGCTGCGGATTGAATCGCCAGAAACGCCGATGGATTTCAAACAATGGCAGGCGGTGATTTCAGCCAATTTCCCGGCGTATGCACGCCCGGCGGAAATTTGCGCCGGTGTGGTTGCACAATTGCTGCTCAACGACGTGGCCAATCCTTTTGCGCTCGCGCTGGTGGACGTGCCCGCAAGCGGCAAAACCATCACGTTGAATTTTTTTGCCGTGCCGGAATTGGCTTACACGACGGACAACTTCACGCCCGCCAGTTTCGTCAGTCATGCCAGCAACGTAAGGCGCGAGGAACTCGCCAAAGTGGATTTGCTGCCGCGCATCCGTTACCGGACTTTGATTGTGCGCGACCTGGCTCCGATTTTTGGCGTGAAGGAAGATGAATTGCTGAAAACAATGGGCATCCTCACCCGTGCTCTGGACGGTGAAGGCTTGGAAACTGACAGCGGTGTTCACGGCAAACGCGGTTACAAGGGCGACTGGCTGTTTATGTTGCTCGCGGGCACGACGCCGATTCCGCCGCGCGTGTTCAAAGTCATGGGCACGCTGGGCAGCCGTTTGTTTTTTCTCGCACTGCATCCAAACACCAAAAGCCATGATGAATTGATTGCCCAAAATCGCGGCATGGCGCGGCGGGAAAAAGAACGGGCTTGCCGTGAAGCAACCGATTTATTTTTGCGGACTTTGTGGGCGGCAAATCCCGACGGCGTCGAGTGGAACAAGGGCGGCGACCCGGAAGATTGTTTGCGCGTCATAGCACGTTGCGCGGAATTGCTCGCGGTACTGCGCGGCGCGATTCAAATGTGGCAGTCCGAACACGACGGCAGCGTAAGCCATAACATGCCGGTGATTGAACAACCCGACCGAATCAATTGCCTGCTCTACAACCTTGCTCGCGGCCACGCATTGCTTTGTGGACGGACGCAGCTCGAAAAGGCGGATTTGGCTTCTGTCTTGGAAGTGACATTTGACTCCGCGCCGACGATCCGCTCAAAAGTATTTCGCGGCCTATTGGAACATGACGGAACACTAAAAACCAGCCAAGTCGAAAAACTTCTGCGGTGCAGCAAACCAACCGCGTTGAAGGAAATGGAAGCACTGGCGGTTTTGGGTGTTGCCGACAAAACGGAAGCCGACCCGGAATATGGCCGACCAGAGCATGAACTGCGGTTAGCAGAAAAATTTGAATGGTTTGCAAACGACGAGTGCAAAGCCTTGTGTTGGCAGACAAAACAAACACAGGGCGGAAATCCTTAATAAAGTTTTTCCAGCCTGTGCAACTGACATTCGGCAATAAACCTCATGCGTGATTAAAATTATGAATACAAAACAAACAATTCCAGTAATCGCAAAGATTGCACCGCCCCTGCTGATAGGCGTCGCAATTTTCTTGGCGGTAAAAGAACTTTTTTCCTCCCAAAAAGATACGGAAACGAAACCGGAAACCGCGTCAGCGGACGCCGAAGCGGAACGCCGCCGGAAAGAGGCGGAAACCGCGCTCAATACCCCTGTTTTCCGCCCAATTCCGCCGGAAATTTCCGGCAAGACTGCCGCCGTTCCTGTTACTTCCGCTCCGCGTGTCGTTATTCCGCCGCCTGCTGTTAAAATTAACTCACCCGTCCCTGTGCCTGTCGCCGTTGCTGTCCCAAAAATTATGGCACAAGCTCCGCCACCGCCGCCGATCAAAACGAAATTTATTACACGGGAAGACATGGCAACCGTCTTCCATCGCGGCGCACGCCCTCTAACCCGGACTGCGGCAGTTGCGGCTTTGAAAAAGCTTGGTTTCGGCAAGACGGCGGCTTATGACGCACTTTCAGCAGACGGACGCTTTGCCTCTTGGCTGCAATTCGTGCCAGACGGAACAATTACTTGGACGGACTAACTTAAAACCGCCAACGGAAAGCGGAAAATTGGGAATTTCCGCTTGTTTCCGGCACGGACGCTGATTTCCGCCGGAATTTAGCGGAATCCAGCGGCTTTCCGGCGGGCGGCGGCGGCAATCGGTGATGCTCTGTTAGAATGTTGCTGAAAAACCAACCTCTGAAAATAAAAAGTCTGGTTCCTTTTGAGAACCAGACGAAAACGGAGGGGACTTGAACCCCTACGCTATGGTTTGCAAAACCAAGACTCTATTCATAGCCTGCGTTTATCAGAGATTATCAGAGATTTGGGATAGTCATAAACCAGAACACTATTCAGGAAAGAACTTCCGTATGAACTTTTGCAGATCAGCTAAGTCTGCATAAATGTAGTCTTTTTTACATTCTTCTCGTTCTCGAATAGATTCGTAATCAATGTAAAATGGCATTCCTTTATTCCTAATCCAATCGGGTGATTTGCGAATGAGGCCTAATTTGACAAATGTATCCTTAAGGGCCTTGTGTGGATACGCAATCAAATATTCCAGCGTCGGTTTGTCTGCCCCATCACCTGTGTCGTCAACTTGGAAAAAGATTGTGCAATCGTATTTTGTAAGTTGCCTATCCGTGGGATATGAGTTATGCACTGGCTTCCACCCTTTGCCGCCCCCGTCCTTATTGTGCGTGCCTCTACAAATGGGACGCGCGCATAGACCTTGAATTGAAAATATTTCTTTAATTTTCTCTTTTGTTTCGCGCTTAAATTGTTCGCTGCCTGTGCTAGTTGTTTTATCGCGGGACTTTTGTTTCCTGTATTTATCCCATGCATCAAGCCTAAGTCGTATTTCGGGCCAATAAAACTCCTGGGGGGTCGGGAATTCATCGGTCTTGTGCTCTGTAAACATCACGACTTTATCAGAAAAAAAGACCACTTGAAAATATTCTCTATCATCTCGCCTATCACCTCCAGCGTAAGGGCGTAGGAAACAATTGTTGTAGTTTTGATTGCGTTTGAAATAGTCTCTTCTGTTACCCTTAACATCACATCTTCTGGTGCCGAGCAAAGTGAAGTCATGCTGTACTTCGTTTGTTCTCTCGGGCTTAAAATGCTTTTCTTTGAGCACCTCCAGCACAAACCACTCACAGAATCCTTGGCCAAACCTTGCGTTTGTCATCTTGCTGATTCGTTCTTTCGCCCATTTCTCGTTTTCGTCTTGTGTATTCATTTAAGTTACCGTGGCATTAGGTACTGTGGCCGGGGCGTTGGTTGCGGCGTTGGCCGCGTTCAAAGCGAATAACCCGGCGGACGCAGAAGTTTTTCCGATTGTGGCGGTTTTTCCGTCCGGTTTTCCATTCGGCTTTTCTATTGAGATTTGAGCCGGTAAAAGCAGTTGCTTACGGGTGATTGCAAAGTCGTTTGATTTTGTAAATTCGTAAGATTGAAAACCGGCGTGTTAATCACATTTATCCAGTTTGTCGTCGTTAAATCAGAATTCTGCTGTAATACGAAATTGCATGAAGGAATAATCCAAGAAAGAGCGAGATTTGTGCATGAAAGCGCGATGTTCAATTGTGGCGTCGGTGTGGCTTGCGAAATATAAATCTGACTTGCATATCCCGTCGCCGCCACAATTTTATTTCCATCGGCTGATGATGCGACCGAACTAAAAGACAGATTCAGCGGACTGGTATTTATCCAAGTCGCTCCTGAATTCGTTGAGGTAATCACATTGTTGGTAGGGTAAGAACTCACTGCTACCAGTTTGCTTCCATCTGCGGAGGAAGCGACAGAACACCAACTCGCAACAGGCAAGTTGTTTGAAAGCCACGTTGCACCAAAGTTTGTCGAAGTATAAATATTCCCGCCATTTCCCGGAAAAAATCCGCTCATCTGAGCCACCGCTACCAATTTGCATCCGTCCACCGATGAAGCAACAGACCACCAATTGTTTGTAGGTGCGCTGGTCTGTGTCCAAGTGACGCCCGAATTGGTTGAGGTGTAAATCATACCGAGGTTGCCGTTAGTATCCAAATTTGCCAAAGCTACTAATTTGCTTCCATCCGCTGATGATGCGACAGAAATCCAATAATTTTCACTGGGCGCGTTCGTTTGTAGTATCCAAGTTGTTCCCGAATTGGTTGAGGTGTAAATTCCACCATCACCACCACCGGCGAACGAACCCGGATAAGCTCCCGCTACCAATTTGCTGCCATCCGCCGATGATGCAATGCAAGTCCAAGAATTATACGGTGCGGAAGCGAATGTCCAAGTGACTCCCAAATTGGTCGAGGTGCAAAGCAATCCGGGGAGAGCTGCCGCCACTAATTTAACTCCATCCGCTGATGATGCGACAGAAATCCATACATTTTCGGTGGGCGCGTTAGTTTGCAGTGTCCAAATTGTTCCCGAATTAGTTGAGGTGAAAATCACGCCCTGACCGCCCTGACCGTTATTTACACCGGCACCTGCAACCACTAATTTAGTCCCATCCGCTGATGAACTAACAGAATAACAAGTCCAATTTTCACTAGGCAGTCCATCCGCCGCCCAAGTTGATCCCGAATATGGCGACGTGTAAATTCCACCACCATTGGCAACCGCCACCAATTTGGTTCCATCCGCCGATGAAGCCACAGACCACCAAGTCAAACCGGGAGCATTCATTTGTCCCCAAGTCGTTCCCGAATTGGTGGAGGCGTAGATCGGGCCATCAATACTAACGGCGACCAATTTGTTTCCATCGGCTGACGATGCAACCGAAATCAAATAATCATTACTAGGTGTGTTAGTTTGTGTCCAAGTTGTTCCTGAATTCGTTGAGGTATAAATGAAATTGTTAGCGGCTATCGCAACTAATGTGGCTCCATCTGCTGACGACGCAACCGAACTATAAATCCGATAATCCGGGCCGGTTTGCGTCCAAGTTGTTCCTGAATCTGTCGAGATATAAACTGAGCCGGGAATAAAGTTTGTTTCATAAGATGACGCCGCGACCAATTTGGTTCCATCTGCTGACATTGCAACCGAAATCCAATAATAATTATTGGGTGCGCTGGTCTGTGTCCAAGAAGTTCCCGAATCCGTCGAGATATAAATTGAGCCAGCAGCAGCCGCGACTAATTTGGTTCCATCTGCCGACGATGCAACCGAAGTCCAATTATTACTCGGCGCGCTGGTTGCCGTCCACATGGCTCCCGAATTGGTAGAAACGTAAATCAGGCTGGAACCTGATGCTGCTACAATTGTGGTTCCGTTCGTTGAGCAAGCGACAGAAGACCAATTATTATATGGCGCGCTAGTCTCTGTCCAAGTGGCTCCCGAATTAGTCGAGTTGTAAATCCCCTCCCCTGAATTTTCCGCCGCGACCAATTTGGTTCCATCCGCCGAAGAAGCGACAGAAACCCAACTCGCGCCGGGCGCGCTAGTCCCCCACCAAGTTTGGGCGAACGCTTGTGTTGCAAAAGTCAAAGCAACTGCGATTCCTATAAACCGATTGCTGATGAACTGTTTTATTGTCTGCATAATTTCCTTTCCCGCGAAGCCTCACTGAAACTAAAGGGCGCGGACTTGACGCACCCTTATCAGAGGCACCGCGAAGCGCCTTTCAGTCCGCGCCAAGCACAAGTCAGCAACATCTTTCCAAAGCAATTCTCCGGGCGCAAGATCATAGAGGCAAAATTCCCGGAGCCGGGCGGCGGGTGCAATCTGGAGCGGAGCCGGATGAGGCGAGCAATAGATTGACGCGACGACCGGCGACATACAATCACGCCTCTGATTCACGCGCACGGCTTCAACGCGGATGCGCCAGAAGTGGAGTGAATGAAGCAAATCAGTTAGCAGCAGGCGTAGCATTTGGGTTAGCACCAAGTTAGCATCACGGTTCGCATGAAGGTTCGCATCTGGCGTAGCATCGAGCGCAACACTTGGTGCAACACTCATGCAACATCTGACACAACAACATGGTTAGCACGAAGGTTAGCATCTGACGTAGCATTTCGCGTAGCAGCAGGCGAAGCGCAGAAACCTTAATTTGTTAAGGGGTAACGCGTGCGCCGTGTAATGGGCAGCCGAATAGGATGCCTTGCTGCTCGGCTCGGTGTGTCTAACAGGACGTGTTTTTTGGATTCGTTGCATTGCATTTCATAACCCCAAAGCAAAGATGTTTTGTCGTCCGATTTCCCCGCGCACACCGACAAGCTGGACAGTCTAAACGCCGGGGATTTCATTTTCTAAATCGTCATTTGTAAATCATTCAGGATGGGAAAAGGCCAAATTCATTTTGTTCCAAAAACGAACAAAGCGGCCTCGGTAATGTGAAAAAATGCCGCCATGAACAACGAACCAAAACAAACACCGTCAAGTGAGGCGGGCTTCATTGACGAAAAGCAATTGCTGGCACGGTTGCCCGTGAGCCGCCGCACGTTGTTCAACTGGCGCATGACCGGCAAAATCCCCTGTGTGCGGCTGGGCGGGCGTCGCATCCTGTTTCACTGGCCGAGCGTCGAGGCCGCGCTGCTGCGTCACCAGCGCGGCGGACAATCGTGAGCAACACGGCGGTTGGACAAAATCATCGCCCGCTATTGACAACCACCTTGACAACCACCACCAGCATAAGGCATGTTTAGCCTGTTATGAGACCGCCACAACGCGCCAAGCAAAAGAAGCTCGACTACCCGGCAGAAACTTCCGGCAGCCGTCTGGCCGCCAAAGCTCGCAAGCTGGCCAGCAAGCTGACGCCGGAGCAAGAAGCGGAGCATTTCCGGCGCGGCATGGCAATGATTTATGGTGGTCAGCCCAAAGAAATCACTGGCGCTGGACACTAATCTTTTGCTTGATCTCGCCGGGGAAAAGGATTTTGCCCACGACTTCAAGGAGGAATTTTCCAGCCGGGGTTATTCCCTGTTTGTGCCGCCGACGGTGGTAGCGGAATTGGCGTTTTTCGCCTCGCTGAAAGACGCGCCGCAAAAAGAAATCGCCAATGCCGCTCTGGAAAAAATGAGCGGCTGGAAATGTCAGCCCTTCGCATTGTCGTCCACCCAACTGGCCATCGCCATCCGGTTCGCCGCGCGATTGATGGACACCGCGCTCATTCCCGAAACCGAACAGAACGACGGAAAAATTCTGGCGCAAACATCGCAGGCGGGAATTCCATTGCTGGTGACTTCCGACAAGCACCTGTTGAACATTGACGAAGACGCCTTGCTGCTGGCCTTCAATGAAGCCGATCTTTCGCCGGTGCATCCGGTTCACCCGAAGCGTTTGCTGCGGGTGTTGCGTTAAGCCCGGCGCGGATTTCGCACGCATCCGAAATGTTTGGTAAATCTTTGGCTTTGGGTTTTCGCAAACGGGAATGCGGTTATTGATCTTCTTGTCGGAAATGCAAGAGGTGACGACCCAAACATTTCCCAAACCTTTGCGGCCGTTTATGTCGTCACCAAACATTCCCCAAAGCCACTTTGACACCCAAACTTTTCCAAACATTTTTTTGCGCGTAGTTGAACGCAGTTGCACAAATCGCTTGCATTTACAATGTGTTTCGCGTATATCTGTGTGCGGACAGGTGCAACAAAATAAAATTATGAGCAAGGACATGGAAGCCGGTTTTATTGCTTGGGGTGCAAGAGGTCGTGAGTTCAAATCTCACCGCCCCGACCATTTTATTCCTCCGCCAGTTGCGGCGTCAACGTGAGGTTCAGGCTGCCGAAGTCCACTTCAAACTGCCAAAACAGGCCGGAAATCAAGAACTTACGCGATTGATTATTCGCGGGCGAACACCAGCGTGGTTTTGTCGTCCTTGATCGTCAGTCGCGTGTCTTCGATCTGGGCGGGCATGGATTGGTTTTTGCCGCCGCTGCTGAGCGATAATTCGTAATCAGCCCCGTCACCTTTCCATTTACCCTGCCACGTGGCGATTTCGGTGGCTGGCGGCTGCCCGGGCTGCGTTTTACCGGGCTGCGTTTTAAGATGAGGCAGATTTTTCAGGAACGCCTGGCCATCGGCGCCGGCGACAAACGCGGTCTTGGCATACGACTGCGTCACCCAGGCGCGCAGCATCCGCATTTCGCGCGACGAAACTGGTCCTGGTCGCGTCTCCAGCAGCCGGCTCGTGGTCGCGGCGATGTTGATATCCCAACGGCCGATGATTTTTTCCGGACCATATTTTGCCGACTGGCCGGTTTGCAAATAGGCGCACAGGTCGTCAAAATTGTCCTGGACAATGCCCCAGACCAGGTCGGCCGTCTCCTGGTTTTCCCAGAGGGATTTGAACTGGTCGTTGTCGAGCAATTGCCGGATGGGCGCGTGTTGCTTCCACGCATTTTGAAACTCGGTGTTCTGGCCGAGCTGTTTGAAGTCATCGCGTTCGGTCAGCGAAATAAACATCGGATAATCCGCCAGCCGGTCGCGCAACTGCGGGTTTTGGCAGAGCAGTCCGGCGAGATCGGCATTCTTGAAATAACTGTCCGGCATCGGGTCAATGCCGCGCGCAATCTGGGCGAACCCGGTGGCTTCCGAATCATGCCCCATTCGGTTCAGCAGTTTGACCAGCCTGCCTTCGTCGTCGGACGTGGCGACTTGGGCCGTCCAGTAGCTCAAATCGAAAATGATGAACGAGATCAGCACGAGATAGGCGAGGCCGTTCACCAGGCCGAGACCGAGGCCGAGCCGGGCATTCAGCCGGTTCCACCGGATCAATTGTGTGCTGTCTTCTTTGTATTTGAAATAAACTTCCACCTTGCGATGCACAAAAAACCCCGCCGATTTGAACGGAATCAACAAAACCCAAAACACGATCAACGGTGACACCAGCCAGAGGACGGTCGGGTCATGAATGCCCACATGCGGCAGCATCGGCTTGACATATTTGGCGAGCGGCCCGGCCAGCAACGCGGAAACAATAATGCCGATCAGCGAGAACGACACGCGAACCGCGCCCTGCCGGTAACCGAGGGCGGCCAGCGACAGCAGCATCACCGAAACCAGAATCCAAATGGTCATACACATAAATAAAAACCATTTGGCCAAAAAAGCACGTGGAAAATGCAGTTCGAGAGCGATATTCGAACAATCAGAGACGAATCCACAACCCGCCGTTTTACAAGCCGCTTTGGTGAATAATGAAGCCCCGGCTTCATTGACTGCTTCACAAAAGCCCGATCACGGCTGTCCAGAACTGGGGGAAATTACGCAAAAGTGGCCAAAGTTGCCAGCGAACATGCGACTTGCGATTCTGGCTCTAATTCGTGCCACGTTGAACCAATGACGGAAGAGGTTGCATGCCAGATAACAACGGCGCGTGGCATCAGGCAATAGGCGTGGACCTATGCCAGCCGGTCTTTTCGCAGGCCTCGCCCAGCGTGCGGAGGAAAGTCTTGCGATCCTCGTCATCAAGGAAGATCGGTTCACGCCGATCTCCCTGGCTCATCAGGTGGTAGATGGCTCCGGCAAACTCAACTTGCAACGGTCTTGGCATAACGGTCAGTTCGTCCCAACAACAACCGAAAACTAGCCAAGCCGACAAGGACTGTCAATTGTAAGAACCGACCCCTTTACTTTATATGCCTCGTCCATGCTCGTTGGGATGTGAATAACTCTGAATGGACAAGAATTGAGATCGGCGTAAAATCGCAATCAATCAGTCGGGAAGAAACTTGAAGCCATGAAACCCTATGAAAACGAAATTCAAATCCATCATTCGTGCCGCGTATCATTCATTTAGCGGAGCGGTCTGTGCGGGAGCGGTCCTGCTGATTGCCTCCGGCGCGCCGGCGCAGAATCTGTTTGAGGCGGATTGGTCCAGCGGCAACATCTATGAATTCACGCCGGGCGGAGCGCGAAGCACCTTTGCCTCCGGGTTGTCTGAACCTTATGGACTGGCCTTTAACAGCGCGGGCGATTTGTTTGTGGCGACTTGGGGCGGCACCATCTATGAATTCACGCCCGGCGGAGCACAAAGCACCTTTGCCTCCGGGTTGAATGGTCCTATTGGACTGGCTTTTAACGGCGCGGGCGATCTGTTTGTGGCGAATTACGACGGCAAAAGCATCACCGAAATCACGCCGGGCGGAGTGGAAAGCACCTTTGCCTCCGGGTTGAGTGGTCCTTGTGGACTGGCCTTTAACAGCGCGGGTGATCTGTTTGAGGCGGATGAAATCAGCGGCAATATCTATGAATTCACGCCGGGCGGAGTGAAAAGCACCTTTGCCTCCGGGTTGGATGATCCTGGTGGACTGGCCTTTAACAGCGCGGGCGATCTGTTTGCCACTAGTGGCGGCAACATTTATGAATTCACGCCGGGCGGAGCGCAAAGCACCTTTGCCTCTGGGTTGAATGTACCTGTTGACCTGGCCTTCCAGACTGTGCCTGAACCCTCGGTTTTGGGGTTGCTGGCCGTTGGCGCCGCCGCAGTCCTCGGCCGCTGCCGCCGCCACAAGGCATAAAAGGGCTGGCAGCATCCTGATTGTGATGGTTGTAGTGGAGCACTGCATCCAAGGGCACTGCCATCGCGTGCGCGTCGCAAGCGATTTTTCGTCAAACAAAATCAACGGCAAAATTCAGGGAGCAGAGCCGACGAAACCGGCGCAAAGAAAATTGAGCAACCCGACGTTTCAACTATTGGCCGGAACCGGGGGAAGATTATTCCGGTTGTTGATGCAAACCGCCAACCTGCTGAAAATGCTTGGTCACCGCTTCCGTACGGGTGCGGACATGAAGTTTTTCGTAAATGTGCCGGATGTGCGTATGCACTGTGGCGTAGCTGATTTTCAACCGCTCGCCGATTTCACGGTAAAGGTATCCCTTGGCGAGACAATCAAGCACCTCCTGTTCGCGCAAGGAAAGTTTTTCATACTCATGCACCGGGTTGGTGATCTCCTGAAATGAAGCCACCACTTTCCGCGCGATGTGGCTGGTCATCGGCGAACCGCCATTGTGCACATCGCGGATGGCCTCGATGAGTTGTTCCGGCGAGCTTTTTTTCAGCAAATACCCGCTGGCGCCGGCAGCCAGCGCGCTGAAAATGATGTTGGTGTTTTCATAGACCGTCAGCATCACGACCTGAGTTTTAGGAAGCAGTTCCTTGAGCCGACGCACACACTCCACACCATTCAAGCCGGGCAGGTTGATGTCCATGAGCACGACTTCCGGCTGGGTTACCTTGAGTTCCACCAAGGCGTTTTCGGCGGTGGGATGCTGGCTCACACAACAGAAACCCTCGGTGGAATCAATCAATCGTGCCAGGCTGCCACGCACCCGCACATCGTCTTCCACAATGGCAATCTTGATAGGCATATGGTATCTTCGTTTTTGATCAACGGGATGAATTCTTCCGGCTTAAAGCTGTTCGCTGCTTTCCCGCATCAAGTTGTCACCCAGTTGTATCATGACTGTCAACTCCACCTCGGTTCCCCGGCCCGACTCGCTCTTGATCGTGCAAGTTCCGCCGATTTTTTCCAGCCGACCGGCGAGGTTGTGCAAACCGTAGCCGGATGAAACGCGACCGGTATCCACCGACGTTGTCTCCGCCGCGCCCGGAACGAACCCCCGGCCATCATCCTTGATGACAAAGCTGAAACCGGATGGTTGCATTTTCAAGAGAAAAGATATCTCCGACGCCTGAGCATGTTTGATGGCGTTGTTCACAGCCTCCTTGATCGCGAGGAACAAATGGTGGCGCATTTCCGCCGACAAAACCAATGCAGGCAGTTGCGCGGGCAGATCGAGCCGGCATCGCAGTCCGGCCTGGGTTACATATTCCTGAACAAATTTCCCGGCATAAGTGACCAACCCATCCAGCGTGTCATTCTCCGGGTTGATGGCCCAGACAATTTCGTCCATCGCACCGACCAGTTCACGGGCCGTCCCGGAAATTTGCGCCAGATGGGTTTGGGTTTGTTCCTGGGGCTCGCGCCGGGCCAGCGCGCATTGCAGCATGATTTGAGTCAGCCCCGCGCCGAGGTCATCGTGAATGTCCTTGGCGATGCGTTCGCGCTCGCGTTCGATGGCGCGTTGTTGTTTCAATTGCTCCAATTTTCTCCGCAGGTTGCGCGTCACCGCAAAACGCACCGCGCCAAAGACAGCTCCCATGAGGAACACACCGGTTAGACAGTCAAACCACCAGGTCTCCCAAAAATGCGGCAACACTTTCAAATTGATGACGGCTCCGACTTCGTTCCAGGTGTCGTCGTTGTTGCAGGCGATGACCTGGAAACGGTATTCGCCCGGTCGTAGCGGCCCGTAGTGTGCGGAACGCTTGTCTCCCCCTTCGACCCATCCTTCGTCCAGCCCTTCAAGTTTGTAGCGGAAACGCACCTTGTCCGGCGCGGCAAAACTCAGGGCCGTGTAGTGAAAATCAAATTGATGCTTGCCCGGCGGAATCTGGAATGCGGCGGCGGACGGCGCGGAAGCAATTAAATCCGGCATTTTAGTTTTGTCCGTTTTGCGGATTTCTTTCTTAAATGATTTTCCGTCCACGAAAATTTCTTCAATCACCACCGGCGGCGGCAGCCGGTTGACCGGCACTTCGTCGGGCCGGACCGATACCAGCCCTTTTACGGTCGCAAACCAAAGTCTTCCGTCGTGGCCATGCCAGCATGATGGTTGGTAATTGCCCGAACATTCGAGCGTGGGCAGGCCGTCATACAAACCGAAGGCAATGCACGGCAACGACTGAATTTTTCCCTCGTCAAAATCTTTAAGCGAATCCTTGGTCACATAAAAAATTCCCTTGTGTGAACCGATCCAGAGTTTTCCAAGCCCGTCGTCAAGAATTTGACAGATGATGTCGCTGGGCAATCCGCTTTGCATCGTATAGCGGGTAAATTTTCCGTCTTTGAACCGCAACAGCCCGCCGCGGAATGTTCCAACCCATAGCGTGCCGTCCGCGTCCGGCAGCAACGACCAGATGGCTTGATTTTCCAGGCTGTCATTCATCCGGTAGGGAGTGAATTTTCCACCGGAGAATTCGTAGAGAACACCGTCTCCCGTTCCAATCCAAATGTTACCCTTCCCATCCTCGGCGAGGGCATGGACGTCCTTCCGCTCAAATCCATTCCGGGGGCCAAAGTTGTTGACCATGCCATTCGTCAGGCACGTCAGCCCATTCTGTCTTCCAATCCATACTTGTCCGTGATGATCCACCAAAACGACCTTGATGCCATGAACCAACTGGGATGGTTGGGAAAATTTTTCTTTTTCAAACACGAACAAATCCTCCCGGCCGGCGCTCAACCAGACGCGGCCTTGGGTATCAGGACAAGCAGAAAAGAAATTGCCTTTATAAGCGCCCTCGGAAAGATCAAATCGTGCCAACGCGCCGTCCCGCCAGCGATTCAGACCGCCGCCAAAAGTTCCGATCCAGACATTGCCGTCGCCGTCTTCGCAGACGGTTGAGACCGCCGGAATGGGCAGTCCCTCGGCAGTGCCAATCAAGTGAAAGCGCTTTTCACGCAACCGCACCAATCCTCCACGGTCCACGCCCACCCACACATTGCCCTCGTGATCCTGAAACCAGCAACTCACCCGGTTGTCAGGCAGGCCGTCCGACGACGAGATGCGTTGCGCGCTCCCGTCCGGCTTTGCATGAAACAGTCCCCGGCCAAAATGACGAAACCAGACTCCGCCATCCCGGTCTTCGTAAGCGCCCAAAAACGCGGGATTGGCCTGGCTTAAATCCTGCCACGAGTCCGCCTCGGCCACCCAGCGCCGGGCCACGCATTTGCGCACCTTGCCATCCGCCACGATCCAGCAACCATTGCTCGCGGTGCAACTGATGACACCGGTGTTGACCACCGGCTCGCCATTGGTCGGTGTCTGGTCCTCAAAATGGTCGCTTTGCCAGAGCAGAATGCGTTTCTCCGTTCCGACCCAGATGCGTCCGCTGCCGTCAGTCGTCAAACAGTTGACCCGTTCGCCCTTCAAATAATTTTTGCTGGAAAGAGATTCGGAGTTCGTTCCGATTATCCTTTCGAGCGCGCCGTCGCGCGTCGCATACCAAAGCGCACCAGCGCCGTCCTGGCGAAATAAATTCCCGAACGTTGTTCCAGCGAGCCGGATAGATTGCCATTCGGCGTGTTCATCAAGATTTCCGGTTCGACAAACCAGTTGGCCGTGCAGCAAGGCAAAGAAAATTTGATTTGAGCGTAAAAAAACGGCGGCCACCTGGCCCCCCTGCCATTCGTGGGTGAAAATGCCATTGCGCCAGGCCGTCATCGAACCGTCGTGCGTGTTGATCCACAACGTGCCTTGCGCGTCCACAAACAGTCCGTCTATGCGCGCATGCTTGAGTTCCGGCGTATTGAGCGGGTCAAAATTTGCGAACTGCACTCCGTCAAACCGCGCCAGACCGTTGTAAGTTCCGATCCAAAGATAGCCGTCGGGAGTTTGGGCAATCGCCGTCACCGAACTGTCCGGCAAGCCGTTGTCGCTCGTCCAAAGATCAATCAAATAATCCGCCGTCCCAACCGGCGAACCAACCGCTGTCAGGACGGTGAAAAAAATCAGGGTGAATGTCGCAACCCATTTCAACCGGCTCGGGCAAACCACCCGGCAAAATGGCTGGCGGAAAAGATGCACGAGGCCAGTCTGCGTCCAAAGGTCTAATAAGACAAGACTGCGTGCAAAATTGCCCTTGCGAAAAAATGGAATCCGGCACTCCTGCCAATATGTTTATTTGCTTCCTCGACGTTTCCAGTGGAATGAGTGTTTACGCCCGCCCTCACCTTTTATCCTCTCCCCCAGGAGAGGAAATGGCTTTCGCTTGTTTCTGGGTTTGCGGATGAGCGTCCGGCCAATCCA
>Ga0187864_10001602_pt1 | contig 21344 bp, 19 predicted proteins | sample June2016WEW_11_4_FD_132985 | JGI IMG/M metagenome (GOLD analysis project Ga0187864, IMG submission 132985) | Peatland microbial communities from SPRUCE experiment site at the Marcell Experimental Forest, Minnesota, USA - June2016WEW_11_40 | ecosystem: Environmental > Terrestrial > Soil >...
GCGCCTCGCCACCGAGAACAAGCTCTACATCATCGCCGGCACGCATCCTGTGATTCAGCAGGGCGAGCTATTTAACGCCGCGCATCTCTTTACGCCGAATGGCCGCGTATTCCGCCAGAAAAAAGTCCATCTGACGCAGACCGAGAAGGGCCCTTACCAGATGAGCCGCGGCCACGGCTTCTACGTCTACCACACGGAATACGGCAGGATCGGGATTCTCGTGTGTTACGACGTCGAATTTCCCGAAGCGGCCCGTGTGCTCGCGGAAGCGGGCGTCCAGATTCTTTTTGTTCCGTCCTGCACCGACGAGCGCCAGGGATTCTGCCGCGTTCGCTATTGCGCGCAGGCCCGCGCCAGCGAGAACCAGATCTACCTCGCTATGGCCAGCACCGTCGGCAACCTTCCCGAAGTGCCCTGCATGGCAACCCACTACGGACAGGCTGCGATCCTCACGCCTTCGGACTATTTCTTCGCCCGCGATGGCATTGCGGCGGAGGGCACCGTCAATCAGGAGCAGATGATCATTTCCGACGTGGACCTCGCGCTCCTCGATGAGCAGCGCGTGAACGGCACGGTGCTCCCGCTCCACGATTTGATCAAGGACGCCTACGATCGCGTGATCCACTGCACGGACCGACGCGATGGAGAGAAGCCAGCAGGGACGCCCGTTGCAGGAAATGCGGAAACGCCTAGGGCAACATCCACGTGAGCCAGTAGGCTTGCGCGTAGGCGATCACGCCGACGAGCGTCGCAAACACGACGCTGTGCCAGAACGTCGAGCGCAGGACTTTTCCTTCCTGCGCGATCAGTCCGACGGTCGTCACACCCACCGCGATGTTCTGGGGCGAAATCATCTTGCCGGCGACGGCACCCGAGGAATTCGTCGCGGCCAGCAGCACCGGATTCAGATGAAGCTGATGCGCGGCCGCCACCTGAAGATTGCCGAAAAGCACGTTGCTCGACGTGTCGCTGCCGCTGAGAAAGCACGCCACCCAACCGAGGTAACTGCTCAATAGCGGAAACACGCGACCGGCTCGCGCCGCCGCGGCGCCCAGCGTGTACGCCATTCCCGAGTAGTTATAGAGATACGCCAAGCCGACGATGACGATCACGGTGAGGCCGGGAATTCGCAGTTGCCGCAACGTCGTCCATCCGCATTGCCCGAACACACGCGGCCGTACTCGGAAGCAGAGCGCGGTCAGCACAGTGGCGGTGAGGACGGCGGTCCCGGCGGCCAGGGGCTGAAAGGTGTACAGCGCCGAATACGGCTGCTGATACAGCGTGATCAAAACGCCTTTGTGCAGATGGGGAATCGCAATTACGAGCTGGCCCATCGGTTGCAGCTTCAGGTAAGACCACAGCACCACGACCACGGCCAGCATCGCCCACGGCAGCCACGCCAGAAACGCCGCGCCGGCCGAAAGTTTTTCACCTTGGGGCCGCAGGTCCGTTGCGATGCCGGGCTTCCAGATTCGAAGAAACGCCACAGTCGCAGCAATCGAGGCCGCCGCGGCGATGATGTCTGCGGTGTACGGTCCCCAGAAATTCGAGACGAAAAACTGCGCTGCGGCAAAGCTGCCTCCCGCAACAAGAGCCGCAGGCCAGGTTCGTTTCAATCCCTTCGCGCCCGCAACCACGCAGACGAGATACGCCGGCAGGATCAATGACATAAAGGGAAGTTGCCGTCCGACCATCGACGAGAGCCGCTGGAGATCGAGGCCCGTCACTCCTGCGAGCGCCACGATCGGAATCCCCAACGCTCCAAACGCCACAGGCGCCGTGTTTGCGATCAGCGAGACCACAACTGCGCGTCGCGCTTGGAAGCCGAGCCCGACCAGCAGAAACGCCGTGACGGCGACGGGCGCTCCGAAGCCGGCCGTGCCCTCGAGCAGCGCGCCGAAACAAAACGCCACCACGATCGCCTGGATGCACGGGTCCGCCGAAACATGATGTTCCATCCAGCGGCGCAGCAACTCAAATTTGCCCGTCGCCACAGTGAGGTTGTAGAGCCATAGCGCGCAAAACACGATCCACATGATGGGCCACGCCGCGTAGAGACCCCCGAACACCGTGCTCCACAGCGCGAGAACGAACGGCATGTGCCAGACGAAGATGGCAAGCGCGCCAGCCGCTGCGAGGCCGCACACGGAAGCGAGCAGGCTGCTCCTGCGCAGGACTCCCATCAGGATGAGGACGATGGCGAGAGGAATCGCCGCCACGAGCGCGGACAATCCGAGCGAGTGAACGGGATAAAGCGGCTGCGGCCAGATGGCAGCAAGAGCGAAGGTCATTCGTGGACTCCGCCGAAGTCAGTTTCCTTGGCCCGTCTTGCTGCTGCCCTTCACGTGAACCACGCCGATGCCGTTGACGCCGCTGCACGCCAGCCAGATGTCGCCGTCCTTCGTGGCCATCATGTTGCGCACCACGCCGCCGCCCGACGGAATCACCCACGTCTGAAACTTTTCCGTCGCCGGATCGAAACGCACCATCGTATTCGGCTTCACGCCCGATTCGCTGTACCAGATGATGTTCTTGATGGCGGTGATGCCGTAGGGCTGGGACTTCGGCCCGCCCGGCGAAGGCCATTCCTTGGGCTCGCCGGTCTTGGGGTCGAGCCGACCGAGATAGCCGCGCCCGTAGTCGCTGTACCAGATGACATCGTCGGGCGTGATCGCGACGCGCCGCGGCCGGCTGTCCTGATGCGGCAGGACGTACTCGTGAATCTCCATCGTCTCCGGATCGATGCTCGCCACTTTGTAGCTGCCGAACTCGACAAAGAAAGGAACTCCTTTCGAGTTCACCACCATTCCGTAAGGATTCGCCCGCGGGGTGGGGACGTGGACGAGTTTGATTTCGCCGGTTTTCGGCGTCAGCTTGCCCACCATGTCGGCGCCCTGCGCGGTGAACCAGATCGTGCCCTTCTGATCGAAGATCAGCGTGTGCGGATCGCGCGCCGCGGGATCGGGCATCGGATATTCGGTCACGTCGCCCGTCTTCGGATCGAGCTTGCCGATGTACGCCTTGAAGTTCGCCGTGAACCAGATGTTGCCGTCTTTGTCGGCCACGAGGCCGTGCGGGCCGGAGCCGGGCGTCTTCAGGCGATATTCCTTGAACTGCTTGGTTTTGGGATCGAAGCGGCCGAGCACATTGGCCATTTGTCCGGTGTACCAGATCGTGCCGTCCGGCGCGACGAGCGGATCGTGGGGCCGCGAGCCTTTCGTTGGCACGGGCCACTCCTCGATCGACACCTGTACGCTGCCGGGAACCACGACGGCGGGCGGCATCGGCTTCTCGGGGAAATTCTTGGCGAGATAGTCATCGAGCATGGGGAACTGATCCCGTGGAAGCTGCGCGCCGAGGTTCGTCATCATGTAGAGAACGTCGTCCCAGCCCTCGCGCGTGTGCCCGCCGAAAGCGAGCATGTTGAGGCCGTGGCACGTGGTGCAAAGCTTCTGGACCTGATCCTTGCCATTGCCGTCTGGCAACTGCACCGGGGGCATTTGCGCGGCGGGGGGCGGCATCTGACTCCGTGCGGGAAAGGCGAAGAGAAGAAAAGTTGCGACCGCGAGCGAGAGGAGCGATTTCGTCGGCATGGCTCCCTCCATTCGGGGAAGTCCCCGAGCAGGGTTCGATCTTGCGACGCCGGATTCTACTACCGAATGGCTCGGCTTCGCCCCAAACAATCCTTCGCGACGACCCCCCCCGGAAGTGTAGCGATTCGCGCGGGCCGCCGGCGTTTGTTTTCAGAGAGTTGCGTCATGTTCTACTCGACGGTGTAGCGATTTGATTTTCGCTCGCGGGCGGCTCGATCCAGCCGGGGATAGCGTAGCGGCGGGCGTAGAGTTCGACGGCGCGAACGATGGCATCAGCGCTCGGACGCACACTCGAAGACTTCTCGATGATGCGGTCGAGGACGCGGCGAAAGTTGCCTTTGCGGCGCGCGTCGAGGCCGAGGGCGCGGGCGTGGCGGTAGATGGCCGTCCGGCCGGGAAGCTGGTATTCCTCGGTGAGGCGCGAGACGTTGCCCCAGTCGAGGAAGGCTTCCTCGATGGCTTCGCGCTCCGGGTGGCAACAGACGCTGCACCGGCGCCTATGGTGCACCATGCTGGGAAGGGGCCGTCCCCGCCGCCTCCGTCGCTGCTTCTTTCTCGCGTTCATTGTCGTCTTCACTCTCTTCGGCCCCGTAAAGAGGCCTCAGAGCAAGCACGTTGGGGAGTTTTGGAGCCTGTACCGCAGTACAGAAAAAGGACAAGGCATAGAACCAGGTGCTTGGCAGGCGGGATGACAAGGGAAGATAAGCGGCGTGCGAGCTAGCGCCAGTAAACGAAGGCATTGGCTGTGCCGGTACCAGCCTCGGAGCGGTAGCAGGGTACGTAGTCGACGAGGTGGAAATCACAGTTGGCCGAGGCCATGGCGCCGCTGAGAGCAATCCAGTTCTTGATCTCCGAATTGCCCGACTGCAACAGCTCTTCCCGTATGCCGATGATGCCGGTGGCGTTGCGCTTGCCCAGCGCATCGAGGAAAGGCCGGTCCAACTGCTCATCAATGACGAAGTGTGAGAGGCCGCCGGAGGCAAACACAGCCACGCGAGCGTCGTTCTTCCACGCGCGGATCGCCCTTGCCACCGCGGAGCCAAAATCATAACAGCGGTGCGCGGAGGGCTGATTCGGCGGGAAGAAAGTGTTCTGCAATAGCGGAACGCTCGGCACCGGATTGTCGCGCATCACGCGACGGTAGATGAAGCCGAACGCGTGCGGAGTTTCATTGACAGGGAAGGATTTCATACTCGCCACGTCGAACCAGTTGGCCATCAGGCTCCGGATGATGTGGCACCCGAGTTCCGGCGCCCCTTCGTAGGTCGCGCCTCCCGGTGGGATGTGGCCTGGGACGGCCTCGGCAACGCCCGGAGGCAGCTTCGCCCGGTGGTCTGGCGTCATTTCCGCATTGACGATCCGCGGACCCCACATCACGCCGAACGCTGGAATCAGCGATTCGTTGAAGATCTCCATCTGGTCGTTGCCGAAGAGCACGGCGACGTCCGGTTTGACTTCGGCAAACGTTTCGGCGAGCCGGTCAAGCGCCTGCTGGCAGGCCTCGTGGCGCGTGCGCATGACGTCCAGCGCAATCTGCGAATCGAGCCCCTCGCCCCGGCGATGTTCCACAAGTTCCTCGAAGCTCCAGGTGCGGCCTCGGAAGGGATGCTTGGCGGCGCGGTCGGCCGGCACGCGTAGCGTCCACTGCTCGGGGGTCGTGGCAAGCATGGGGCCGTGCGACAAGGCCATGCCAAGAACGATCTGTGCCATGACCGCGAGGCTAGACTTGGCGGCGGCGAGATTCGGTGACGGCAGTCACGCAGTCGTGTGATTGCGCGCACAAGATGGGCATCCGCCACGGCAGACTCGGCATGACAACGGTGGTGATTGGCGTCCGCTCCTAATGCCAGAGGCGCTGGGAGGCGAGGGTGGCGCCTTCGACGAGGGAGCGGAGCTTCTTCCACGCGATTTCGGGATCGAGTTTGCCGGTGCCGGCAAACGTTCCGAAGCCACAGTCGGTGCCCGCGAGGACGCGCTCGCGTCCCACGATATCGGCAAATCGGGTGATCCGCTGGGCGACCAGCTCCGGATGCTCGACGTAGTTGGTGCAGGTGTCGAGCAGGCCGGGCACGAGGACTTTGTCCTGCGGGATTTTGGCGTCACGCCAGACGACCCATTCGTGTTCGTGGCGCGGATTGGCCGATTCGAAGAGAATCGCCATCGGCTTCGCCTTCAGAATAATCGCGATGATTTTCTCGAGCGCGATATCGAAGTCGTGCGGCCCCTCGTAGTTTCCCCAGCAGACGTGCATGCGCATCGAGCCCGCCGGAATCTTCGCGAGCGCGTGATTGAGCACTTCGACGTGCAGCTCGGCGCGCTTGAGAAATTCCGCTTCGGTCAAATCCTGGAATCCGGTGTGACGAGCCATGGCGAGGTCGGGGCAGTCGAGCTGAAGGACGAATCCGGCCGCGACGATGGCTTCGTATTCCTCCTTCATCGCTTCGGCGACGGCTTCGACATAGGCCTGATGGCTCGGATAGTACTGATTCGGCTGAAACGCAGTGACGAGGCCGGGCGAGGCCGCGTTCATGAAGGCTTCGGTGACGCGCGTCTTCGCGATGGCGTCGCGGAGATTCGTAAGGTCCTTGCGAAGCGGCTCGCGATCCTGCACGGCGACCGGGCCGACGCAGCTCGCGCGCTTGAACGATTGCGTGCCGGCGATGGCGGCCATCTTCTTGCGAAAGTCAGGGTAGGGCTGCAAGTCGAGCGAGATTTTGCGGTCGCTGTGGCCGCCGAAGCCGGAGAGGCGCTCGTGGACGTAGGTGGCGTAGCTGACCTTGCTCGCTTCGCCGTCGCTCACTATGTCGATCCCGGTGGCGGCCTGGCGCTCGACGTTGGCGATGACGGCATCGCGGATCGTGCGATCGAATTCGGCCGGATCGACGGGCTCCCCGTTGTCTTTGCGGAGCAAGATGTCCGAGAGTTGCTGCGAGCGCGGCAGGCTGCCGACGTGCGTCGTCAGAATGCTGCCGGTGCTGAGCTTCATGTGTTGTTTCGGTGTTCGCGGATACGAAGAACGCGCGAGGATGGATTTTCCGCGTACAGCTCTTCGACCAGCGCAGCGCGGCGATCAAGGATGGCGCGCTGATTGAGCGAGGCTTTGTCCGTGATCTCGCCGTGGTCGAGCGAGGGCGGCTCGTCGAGCAGAATGGCGCGTTCGACGCGGTTCGAGCTGCCGGTGGCCTGCGCGGCGAAGGATTCAAGGAACGAAGTGAACTTTTGCACGACGGCCTCGTGGCGCAAGATTTCGCCGCCCGGAACGCCGGCGGGCAGATCGGGCGCGAGCGTGCGGCAAGCCTCGATGTTCGGTACGATCAGTATCCCCACAAAATTGCGATCGTGCCCAGCGAGAACGACGTCGAGGACGTACGGCGCAAACCAGTGGATGATTTTGGCGCGCAGCGGACCCACGCTGACAAACGTCGCCGACGCAAGCTTGAAATCTTCGGCAAGCCGGCCGTCGTAGAGCAGCCCCTTATTCACGTCGTCCGGGTCGACGAAGCGCACGGCGTCGCCGAATTTGTAGTAGCCCTCTTCGTCAAAGGCCTGGCGGGTGAGTTCCGGCTCGCGCCAGTAGCCGGGCGTGACGCTTGGTCCTTTGACGCGAATTTCGATCTTGTCTCCCGCCTGCACGAGCTTGGCTTCGATGCCCTGCATGGGAATGCCGATGCTGCCGCTGACGTGCGTATCCCAGGTGCATTGCAGCGCCATGGGAGAGGTTTCGGTGGCGCCGAGACCCGTGGCCATCAGGATGCGCTCGCCGCACGTCTCGACCATAAGCTTTCGGTAGGCGTCCCACAGCGCCTGCGAGAGTCCCGCCCCCGCGTAGAACATGAATTTGAGGCGGCTGAAAAAGTTTTCGCGCAGCCGGCGATCGGCGCGGAAGTGGCCGAGCAATTCCTCGTAGCCGCGCGGCATGTTGAAGTAGAGCGTCGGCGCAACCTCGCGGAGATTCTGGACGGTGGCGCCGATTCCGCTGGGGCTTGGCCGGCCGTCGTCGATGTAGAGAGTGCCGCCGTTGTAAAGCGTCAAGCCGGTGTTGTGATTGCCGCCGGCCGTGTGGTTCCAGGGCATCCAGTCGACGACGACGGGCGGCTCGTCAGCGAGGAAGCAGAATCCCTGGCGAATCATCTGCTGGTTGCTGCAAAGCATGCGGTGCGTGTTGATCACGGCTTTGGGAAGTCCGGCGGAACCGGAGGTAAAGAGAAATTTCGCGACGTCGCTGGGCACGATGGCCGCGTGCGCCGCTTCCACCGCGGGCGTGGGAGTGGTCGCCGCGAGATCGTCAAATGAAATGGCCTTGCAGTTGGTGACGGGTCCTTCCGCGAACACGACCTCGATATCGGGATCGACGGCGGTCTCCAGGGCGCGCCGATAGCGCTCGCCATTCGAGACGAACACGAGCCCGGGTGTCAGGACCTTCATCACGTGCCGGAGTTTGGCGAAATCCTGGGAGATAAGCGAATAGGGCGGCGCAATCGATGCGGTAGGAACGCCGACGTGCTGCCCGGCAAACATCAGCAGCAGATGCTCCAGGTCGTTCTCCGATAGGATAACCACGGGGCGGCTGGCGGAAAGGCCGCGGTCAAGGAAGGCCTGACCGAGGCGGCGAACCTTCTTCAGCGCCTCCCCGTACGTGAGGAAACGCCAAGGACCGCCTGCGTGCCGCTTGGCGGCGAGGGGACGGTCCGGGGCCACACCCGCCCAGTAGACAAGGCGTTCGGTGAGCACGCGCGGATACGTTTCGAGCGGCTCGTCCGGGCGGATGATGATCGCGCCGTCCGCGCGGCGCTCCATCGACACGCCGGAGGTTCGCAAGCGCACTGGGCGAATCCGATCCGTGGCTTTCGACGGCTCCGGAGTGTGCGTTTGTGTCATCGGTGCGGTGTTTGGAAGCCAAAGGCTGCGCGACGCAGGACGATATGCGGCCCGTCGCGCGCTTGTCAAGCAAATGCCATTTTACCGCGTTCGGTTGACAACCTCGCTCGCGCATTTTATGTTGATTGATTCCAATTCCCATTGGAGACCGTCTGGAGCGCGGGCGTCCACAGTCATCCGATCGAGGGAATCTACAACCGCTAGAGGTGACAATGCAAAGTGAACCGATCATGGACTTGGCGCACCTGGGGCATCTGGAACTGTTGACTCCGAAGCCTGAAGAGAGCCTGCGATTCTTCGTGGGCGTGATGGGGATGACCGAGTCCGGCCGGATGGGCGATTCGGTCTATTTGCGTGCGTATGACGACTATGAACGCCACTCGCTCAAGCTCACCGCGTCGAAATTGCCGGGCATGGGTCACGTAGCGTATCGCGCCCGGAGCCCGCAAGCGCTGGAGCGGCGGGTGGCGGCACTAAAAGGATCGGGGTTCGACATCGGCTGGACGGATGGCGACCTGGCGCATGGCCCCGCGTTCTTGTGCCAGGACCCGGACGGGCACAAGATCGAGCTCTACTACGAAACGCAGTGGTATCAGGCGCCGCCCGAGTTGCGGCCGGCCTTGAAGAACCAGGCCCAGCGGTTTCCCGCGCGTGGTATGAATGTGCGCCGCCTCGATCATTGGAATGGGCTGGCCGTCGATATCAAGGCCAACCGCGAGTTCTTCGAGAAGTACTTAGGCTTCCGGCTGACCGAGCAGATCGTGCTGGACAACGGCACGGAAGCCGCCATGTGGATGACCTGCACCAACAAGAGCTACGACTTCGCCTACACGCACGACCACACCGGAACCAGGGGACGGTTTCACCACCTCACGTACGCGGTCAATAGCCGCGAAGAGGTGCTTATCGCGGCGGATATCGCTCTGGAAAACGGCGTTTACATCGAGACCGGACCGCATAAGCACGCTATCCAGCAGACGTTCTTTTTGTATCTGTACGAGCCCGGCGGCAACCGCATAGAAGTCGCCAACGCTGGAGCGCGCCTGATTCTGGCGCCGGACTGGAAACCGATTCGCTGGACCGAGGCCGAACGCAAGAAGGGCCAGGCCTGGGGCCTCAAGACGATTGAGTCGTTTCACACCTACGGCACGCCTCCCGTGGAGGTGGCCACCAAGCGATGAGCGGAAGTAAGAAAGCGATCTAGGCCCCGCGTGACGATGGCACTACCGCATCTGCTGCTCCTTCCAGGCTTGGCTTGCGATGCCGAGGTGTGGAAGCACCAGGCTCGCGCGCTCGCGGAGATTACGAGCGTCGAAATCGCGGACTATGGTTCGTCCGATTCGCTCCCCGAAATGGCGCGCGTGGCAATCGCGCGAGCGCCGGAGTCTTTCGCCGTCGCGGGTCACTCGATGGGAGGGCGCGTGGCGCTGGAAGTCGTGCGGCGCGTGCCGGAACGAGTAGTCGGGCTCGGGCTCTTCGATACTGCGTATCAGCCCTGGATGCCCGGCGAAGCGGGCGAGCGCGAAAAGGCGGAGCGGTTCGGCTACGTGAAGATTGCGCAAACGGAAGGCATGCGTGCGATGGCGCGCCAGTGGCTGCAGAAAATGGTTCATCCTTCGCGCCTTGCGGATAAACCGCTAATCGATTCGATCATCGAGATGTTCGGGCGCAAGTCACCGGATGTGTTTACCGGGCAGATCAAGGCGCTGCTCAACCGGCCGGACGCCGGGCCCGTCCTGGCTGGCGCGCGATGTCCGACGCTCGTGATGTGTGGGCGCGACGATGCATGGTCGCCGCTCGAAGTGCATCGGCGGATGGCGGCGCTCATCCCGCACAGCCGATTGGTCGTCATCGAAAACTGCGGCCACATGGCTCCAATGGAGCGTCCGGAAGCCGTAACCGCCGCCCTCGCTGGGTGGCTCTCCGGCTTGTCCGATTGACGCCATCCCGCAGCTTCTCTAGAATCTCAAGCCGGGAATAGAAAGCGTTTCAACTAGCCGCGAACATGATTATCGACTCTCACCAACACTTCGTTCGTCTTGCCCGTCACCCGGAAGTGGAGGGCTTTCGCCAAGCGCAACTTTCCGGAAAGAATCCCGATGTCCTCCCCGACATCTCGGATGCCGACACTAAAAAGAGTCTGGAGCAGGTCGTCAGCTTGATGGACTCGCGCCGAATCGATGTCGCATTCGCCTCTCCCCGTGCGAAAGCCATGGCGACGCATGAAGGTACTACGGAACAGAACGCCATCTGGGCCGATCTCAACAACGGCCTTATCCTTCGCGCCTGTCGGTTGACTCCCGGCCGCTTTGCGCCGGTCGGCATGCTCGGACAACATCCTTCGTGTCCATCCGAGCAGGTCGCGAAACAGATCGAGCGTTGGACCAAGGAAGGTTTCATCGCATTCAATTTTGATCCCGACGGCACCGGCGGCCGCTGGCAAAACCAGCCCTTCACCGGAAAGCACAATTATCCGGTTTTCGAAGCGGCGCAGGGGCTCGATGTGCCGCTCGTGCTGCACGGCAGCGAATCGATCAATAAGAACTTCCCGCATACGGCCGTCCAATATCTGGTCGCCGATATTACGGGTTTCGTGCAACTCATGATGGCGAAGGAGCTATTCCGGGATTTTCCGCGCCTGCGATTTCTGATCCCGCATGGCGGCGGCGCGTTGCCGTGCCAGATCGGGCGTTGGAGGGCGATCGCGAAGTACAACAGCTGGGCGAGCCCGGACGAGATCCTCGGGAACGGCAACGTTTTCGTCGATACCTGCGTGTACAACGGCCTCAACATGCAAATGTTATTCGACGCTGTTTCGCTCGACAACATCCTGTTCGGCTCGGAGTGCGACGGTGCGTTCCCCGGCGTGGTTAACGAGGAGACGCACGATCATTACGACAATACGCGGCGCTATGTTGACGATTCGAAGCTGAACGCCGGCGACAAGGCCCGGATTTATGCCGTCAACGCGCGGCGCGTTTATCCCCGTGCGAGCCGCTGGATTCAAGCGTAGCGGAGTCTAGGCCCTGGCAAAGGATCTGGGGTTCCGGGCGCTCCGCTTGTGCACCGATTGACGCCGCGCTTTCGCACCCTCTAGAATTCCTTCCAAGCCGAGCTTTAGGAAAGGTGCCTTTGTGGCTGATAAGAAGAGAACGGCAAGAGTGGTCAAGAAAAACCAGTACGGCGAAGCCTACCGGCTTGTCTTTCCGCACGTGACCGAGGAGCTATCATGAGCAAACCAGTGGTTGTCCGGCGCATCGAGCAGCCGCCCGAGGATGTCGTCGCCGCGCTCGAGAAGTACGGAGTTTCGACGGTGCACGAAGCCCAGGGGCGCCGCGGGCTCCTTGCGTCGTACATGCGTCCGATCTATCCGGGCGCTGCGATCGCCGGCGCAGCCGTCACGGTATCGTTGCCGCCCGGGGACAATCTGATGATCCACGTGGCGGTCGAAGTGTGCCGCAAGGGAAACATCCTGGTGGTGGCTCCCACGTCGCCCTGCACGGACGGCTACTTCGGGGAACTGCTCGCGACTTCGCTGCGCGCGCACGGAGTCAAAGGCCTCGTGATCGAAGCGGGTTGCCGCGACGTCGGTCCTCTGACCGAAATGAAGTTTCCCGTCTGGAGCCGTGCCGTGAGTTCGCAGGGAACGGTAAAGGCCACGCTAGGCTCCGTCAACGTACCGATCGTGTGCGCCGGCGCCGCGATCGATCCCGGCGATGTGATCGTGGCGGATGACGACGGCGTCGTGGTCGTGAAGCGGGCGGAAGCAGCGAAAGTGGCGGCGGCATCGGGCGAGCGAGTGCGCAAGGAAGACGCCGTGCGCGAGAAGCTGGCCCGCGGCGAGCTTGGCCTGGATATCTACGGCCTGCGAGCGAAGATTGCGGAGCTCGGACTCGAATATCGCTGAGATGTGCGAGGTTCGTTGTGACTCAGCTCAACGAAACCGAGATACGAAACGCGGAGCTGGCGTGCAGCGCCCTGGCGATCGAATACGCCGAGATCGTCGATAATCAGGATTACGTTCGCCTGCGCGACATCTTCGCCGAAGATGCAGTTTTCGCCCGTCCCACGAGCCCGCAAGAGAACATTCGCGGAGTCGAAGAGATCGTCGCTATGTTTACATCGCGCCCCCGCAACCGGCTGACGCACCACATCATTTCCAACATCCGCATACGCCTGGAGACCGCGGATACAGCCGTGGGAACGTGCCGCGTCCTGCTCTTTACCACCGATGCGGCCGAGCCCGAGACGCCCGAGGGACGAAAGGCGTCTCCCAAACAGTTGATGGGCACCTACCACGACCGCTACATACGGACGAGAAACGGCTGGCGCTTTGCGGAGCGGCGTGGCGGGATTTCCCTTCATACGTGAAACAGCCCATGGCTAGCGGCTCTATTCAGCGGATTGCGCTCGTGGGCTTCGGCGAAGCCGGTGGAATCTTCGGGCGCGACTTCGCAAAGCAGGGCATCGATGTGTCCGTGTGGGATATTTTGCTTCGCTCGAAAAAGGCGCGCGGGGCGATGCTTGCGAAGGCCCGCGACTGCGGTGTGCGGGCGACCGAGAGCCTGCGGGAATGCCTGCGCGACGCCGAGCTTGTCATCTCCGCGGTCACGGCTTCCTCGGCGGGGAGCGTCGCAAGGGAGGCCGCGCCGATTCTTCGCGCCGGTCAGTTTTTCCTCGACATCAACTCCGTTTCGCCGGAGACGAAGCGTACCGAGGCGCGCCGGGTCGAGAAAGGGAAGGGGCACTTCGTTGAGGCTGCTGTGATGGCGCCCGTTCCGCCGCAGCGGCTCAAAGTTCCGATGCTGCTCGGCGGAACCCATGCCGCCGAACTTGCTGCGCGCTTACAGTCGATCGGCATGAACGCGACCGCGGTGAGCGACCAGATCGGAGTGGCGTCTGCCGTGAAGATGTGCCGCAGCGTTTGATCAAGGGCTTGGAAGCGCTGGCGATCGAAGGCCTGTTTGCTGCGCGGCGCTACGGCGCAGAGGACGCCGTGCTGGCGTCGCTCGATGCGACGTACCCCGCAATGGGATGGAAGGCCGATCTGCCCGACTACCTTATTAGCCGCGTCGCCGAACATGGACGCCGGCGCGCCGCCGAAATGCGCGAGGCCGCGCTGGCGCTCGCCGATGTGGGGATCGATCCGATTTTGTCCGAGAGGACGGCCAAGCGGCAGGATTGGCTCGTCCGCGAAATCGCCGCCAGGCGTCTCCACGACAAGAAGGGTGAGCCTTTTTCGTGGCGTGCGCTGGCGGATGCGATCGGCACAGCAAAAAAGCCGCGCACGCGCCGCCGGCCAAGTCACCAATCAGGCCGCTGAAAATCCCCTAAAAGAAAAGGAAACGCTTGCGGCGAGCCGGCCTTCTCGCGCCGGATTCGCTCGCGCCCAAGTCGTCCGGCAATTCGGGGACGTACGGCAGCGGGCCTCCTTCGAATGCCGCCAGGGGATTCGCGATCAGCAGTGCGCGAGCCACGTCTTCGCCCCACCTGCCCGCTACCAGATCGAAGGTTTCCTTCAAGCGAAGGGGGCGCGATGTCACGTTGTGCGCGTCGCTGGCAAGGAAATGCACCGCGCCAAGACCGAGCCACTCCTCCGCGACGTCCTGCGCCACTTTTCCGAACTTTCCGAGCAGTGACTGCGCCGTCACCTGCGGGTAACAGCCCTGCCGCAACCAGCGAAAGAGGCGCTGGGGTTGGGCGCGAATCAGCGGATTGCGCTCGGGATGAGTGACGATCGGGCGAAGCCCGGCGAGCTGCAATTGGTGGAGCGCCTGGTCGAGCGACGGCGGAATCGAGTAGTCGGCGAATTCGACCAGAAGGTAGCTCTCCTGGTTGAGCGTGAAGCGCGTCGGCTCCTGGCGGATTTCCTGTAGGTTCTCAAAGCTCAGGTGGAAGTCGCATCCGGTGGCAATCACAAGCCGCCCTTCGAACCGCGCCTGAATTTCATCCCGGCGCTGCTTTACCAATTCGGGAACAAAAGCATGTGCCGGGCTCGCGTGAGGGGTACCGATCACGTGGGTAATTCCGTCCTCGATGGCCATTTCCGCCATGGCACAGGCAGTTTCGAGCGAGTCTGCGCCGTCATCGAGGTTCGGAAGTATGTGGCAATGAATGTCGATCATCGAAGACGCAGGATAACGCAGCCGAAAAGGGATAACAACGGAGTAAGGGGAGGCATCCAGCGCGGCGAGGCCGGATTGGCTAAGGTCTTGCAAGTACACGGTTGAAACCGCGCGAGCGAGTTTCACTTTCGGAATTGGAGAACTAGTACGAGTCTCGGCGGACAGTGATGTTTCCGCAAAAAATCGAAAGAGGAGGCGTGTCCATGAAAGTGCACAACCACTATGCCGGCCTTCTCGAAATGATTCTCCCGCTCGCGCTCGGCCTCGCGTTTTACCACTGGCAGAAGTCCCGCCGTTTCCGCCGCCGTTCGCTGCGCGCCCTCTTCGACCATCTCACCGACCCGGAACTGCGGAAATGTTTCCTGCTGCTGCTCGCCGCGATCGTGCTGCTCGTTGCCATCGTGTTTTCGTTCTCGCGGATGGGCATGATCTCCGTGCTCGTATCTCTCGGCGCGATGGCCGCCGTCGTCTGGATCGGCAGGCGGCGCGCGCCCCTTCCCGCGGCGCTGATCGTGCTCCTGCTGGCGGGCGGCGTGGCGACGGCCGCCTGGGTCGGCGTCGGGCCCGTCGTCGAGCGTTTCGAGCAGTTGCCGCAGAACGAGCCGCTCGCGAACGCAACCGAGGGCCGCATGGCGCTCTGGAAGAATTCGGCCGAACTGATCCGCGCGCACCCCTGGACCGGCGTCGGCCTCGGCTGCTTCCAGTACGCCTTCACGCGCGTGCAGCGCGTCGGGCTCGCCTACGTCGCCGATCACGCGCACAACGACTATCTCGAGCTCGCCGCCGAACTCGGCCTGCCGTGCGCCGCGCTTCTCTTCGCGATGATCTTCTGGCTGGCGTTTCGAACTCTTCAGGCCGCTCTGCGCGCCGCTTCGACTCTCGCGCGGTCGCTTGCGCTCGGCTCGCTCGGAGCCGCCGCCGCGCTTCTCGCGCACAGCGTCGCGGACTTCAACCTCTATATCCCAGCAAACGCCCTGGTCTTTGCCGTCATCCTCGGCATGGGCTACGCGATGTCGCTCGACGAGCGCGCGGCCGCGCACGAGAAGCATGCCCACCACGTCGGCGCGGCGGCCTCGAAACCGCGCGCCCATCCGCGCTCGGTCGCGGCGGAAACCCCTGACGAAATTCCCGCCGCGGCCGAATGGGAGATGGATCTCCCGGTCGATCTTCCCGTCAAGGGATCGGGCTCAGGCTGACGTCGTCGAGCCACAGCGTCCCCGCGATCTGATTGTCGAGCTTCCGGCTCGGCGGCCGCACCACCTGCACGATCACGATCCGCGTCTCGGGCGGCGTGCGGAATTCGAGCGTCTGCTCCTGCCACGCCGCGGTTCCCGTCAGGTTCCCGGTCTCCGACGAAAGCGCCGCGCGGTCGAACGGGTCGTACACGCCGATGCGCGGCCCGCTGTCCGTCGTGATTCCCTCGGTGCGGACCCACGCGGTCAGCCGGTAGGCTGTGCCCGGCTCGACTGCCGCGTACTGCGCCACGTGCCCGAAAGCGAGATTGTGCTTCCCGTCGAATCGCACGCAGAGCGAGCGCGACCCTCCGCGCACGGTTTCCGTGTCGATCTCCGCCTCGGCGCCGTCGATCGGCACGATGCGCCAGTCGAATCCGCCGCCGAGCACCGCGTCCTCGAATCCGCCGTTGGTGATCCGGTTGGCGCCGTCCGCCGCGTGCACGCGCGCGGGATCGTGTCGCGCGAGGTCGGCCCACAGGGCCTCGAGCGCGTCCACGCGGTGCACGTGGAGCAGCGCGTCGAAATACCGCAGCGCCGCGTCCATGTCGAACGCGTCCGGCGACGCGACCAGCCGCCGCCACGCGTCCTCCGCCGCGTCCAGCCGCTCCGTGCGCACCAGATAGTCGAGGTAGGCCGAGAGAATTTCCTGCCGCGCGGGAACGATCGCCAGGATTTCCGCGGACGGCATCCCGGCGCGCCACTCGAGATCGAACGCGCCCATCCGCAGGGTCGCGTCGCCCTCGATCGCCGCGCGCAGCGGCGCCGCCGCTTGCGTCGCGTCGCCCGCGCGAATCAGGAAATTCGCGTATTGCCAGTTGATCGCCGGCGACCTTGGAAAAAGCTGCAGCGCGCGCTCGTACGCGCGGGCCGCGCCCGCGGAATCTCCCGCGAGATCGAGCGCCTCGCCGAGCCCGGCCCAGTTTTCCGCCCGATGCGGCCCGAGGCGCGCAGCCGTTCCGAACGCGTGCGCAACCTCCTGCGGATCGGCATCTACCGGGTCGGCTGCGAGCGCGCGCCCAAACCGCGCCGGATACTCGGGGTTCGACGGGTCCCACCGCTCGGCCCGCCGGATTCCGTCGAGCGAATTCCGCGCTGCAAGCCGGCTCGCGACCGCCTCCCGCGCCGCCTGCACCAGCAGCACGGCCAGCAGCAGCGCGAGCAATCCGCGCCCGAGTAGAGATGCCGGCGATGCCTGCGGTCCCATGCCATCTTCGCAGGCAATTCCGCGGCCAGCGGAAGAGCGCGCCGCTTTTCCGTCGCGCAGATTCCGCACGATTTATCGCGCCGCTTGGGAAGCCGCAGCGCGCGGCATTCCCGATTTGGCGCGCATTTCGGCCGCGCCCCGCTTTGTGATAAATCTCGTGTGATAAAACTATGAGGCCCGTTGAACTCGGGCGAATCCACCGGAAGGTGACCATGCCGACCCTGATCCCCCAGCCGACGCGCGTGCAAGCCGCGGGCAGCAAGCCGAAGACGATCGACGAATACGTGGGCCGCGTTAACTCGAAGACCGCCGCGCTGAGCGTCGCGCACATGCGCAGCCCCGCGGGCTGGGTCGAGCCCGGCCAGACGCCCGACTTCGACGAATACACGCTCGTCCTGCAAGGCTCGCTGCGCGTCACGCACAAGGGCGGCGCCATCGACGTCCCCGCCGGCCAGGCCGTGATCGCCCATCGCGGCGAATGGGTGCAGTACTCGACTCCCGATGGCGCCGAGTACGTCGCCGTCTGCCTCCCGGCCTTCTCGCCCGACACCGTCCACCGGGACTACTAGAGCCTGTGTCCTGGAAGGTTTTTAGGGGGTCGGAGCTTTAGCTCCGACATAAAAGAACGCAAAAAATACGGGCTTCAGCCCCTGAGGCCATCAAAGCCGCGATCAAAATGAACGGCGGCGTCTCCTGCTAGGTTTGCGAGTTGTAGGGGTGCTGCTCACTGCGCCCTTTGGTCCTAGGTTAAGACGGGAAGCGCCGCGGAAAATCCGGTTGGAGGCTCTGCTTGCTTGATTTGCTTCATTTCAAGGATGCGTTCCTTCACCACGGCGTCGCGCTGTCCGAGCAGGCAGTGGCAGCCCTCGAATTTCATTCCGAGTGCTTTCCATAGAGCCTTGTCCTCTTTGCATAGCGCCGGGGTGATCTTCGAACTGAGCCGGTCGATCGCGTAGCGAAACATTTCGACCTGCGTGTCGAACGGGACTCGGTATTTGAATCCGGAAGGATCCCTTTCTTCTGTCAGGTAGTCAAAGATGCTCTCGTCGCGCCCGTTTGCCTTCGCCGCATTCCGGAGCCCGTTGTATGAAGTCGCCCGAAGCGCGCCCAGCGTGACCATCTCGGGTGAAAGGGAGTTGATCCGCTCGATCGCTTCGGCGTACCCGCGCCGCCAATCCCGATAAGGCACCATCGGGTCCAGGCGGAAGCGTATCGGCCAGCCGGCCTTTTTCATTCTTTCGGCTGCCTTGAACCGCTCCGATGGCAGAGGGGTTCCGTGCTCCCACGTTTTGCCGGCCTCCTCTGCATTTACGGACCATGAGAAAACGACCTGCGAAGTTGGCGGGAGTTCCAATGCGTGCTGAATCTGAGTCGATTTTGTGAGGAATATAAGCCGATGTTTTTTCTGCGAGGCGAAAAGAGGAATCAAAAAGTGTGTCAGCGGTTTCCCGTTCACCTTCTTGTAGGCTGCATCAAAGACGAGACCGTCCTGCAACTCCCCGATGATCATCATCTTTGGGATTTTGTCGTCGAGCCACTTCTTGACTTCGGTCAACATGTCTTCGACGTTGGTGTAGACCAGCCCATAAAGTTCCTCGGGCCGAAACCGGAACCAGGGCACCGTCTGGAGAAAGCAGTAGGCGCATCGGTAGGGACACCCGCCAGCCACGACAAGCTGCCAGAACTTGAAGCACACGATTTGTGTGTCTTCGCCCGGACCACCGAACTGTCGGACAAACTTCGCACCTCGTTGCCCGAACCGCATTGTCACCCCTCCTCGGAACGGTTTGAGCTCTTAGCTCGGAATCCTATCGTTGGGTTCTTTGAAAACACGAGTTTCTCCGGACCTGTGATCTCGCCCGCGCCACGGAGCTCTTTGAGAACTTGGTGCAAGTGTCGTTTCAGATAAAACGTTCCAGTCTCGGGGGCTTCGATGTCTGAATAGATTTGCTCGACGCTCACACTCTTGCCAGAGTAGTTCCTCCAGAGCCAGTCCTTCAGCGGTCCCAAATCAGGGGTTGGTTCGATCAGGAATTCTTGGTCAGGATTATCATTTACCCTGACCCTAAAGCCCCCGGTTGGGCAGATTCTCCACATTGCCTCAAGCATCAACTCCCGACCCTTGGGATGGCCCGTAGTGTGAATCAGAACATACTTTATCTCGCCATGTTCACCAAGCATCTTGACCCGCGTTAGATACTTGCCTCCGATTCGCCGATCCAACAACCGGATTGCCGCTTCGCATCTTTCGTCTGAATCAGAGACGTCCCTCAGCTCACGCCACTCTGGGCTGCCAAATAGCGCGTCCATGTTCTCTTCCTGGGATGGATTCCTGATTGCCATATCGACCCACCGCCGCATGAACGTAATGAAAAGCTCGCATCTCTCGAAAGACTTGAGCCGGGCCAGCAGCTGTCCCGGAAGCTTGAAACCATACGGGTCAACGAACACAAACGCGGGTGCCAGCTCCGTGCCGCCCTCATTGAGGCGATCGACTAACTCTTGGAGAGCCTCCTGAAAGTCTGCTCGCTCTACCTTCACGACGACATTCGGCGGTTTCTCATAAGTCGCAAGGTTTTCTTCGAGAATCTTCTTGTTTTCGGGGGCCGCCTCGATGAAGTAGAAACGGATCTCACAGTTCTTCAGAATTTGCGCTCGGGACCTATGGTTGAGAAGTGCTTCAAGTGCGACCAGCGGGGATCCTTTCTGGCCCGTATTGTGTTTTCCTCGCCCGGCGTGACAATCGATGTAGATTATCCGACCCGACCAACTAGCTAGGATGGGGAACCAACCACCGAGATAGCGCTTAAGGAGCTCGTGCTTGACACGCTGGAGATTGTTGTAATCTTCCCAGTAATCGGGATTTTCATCCACATACGGCTTCATAGGGTTCCCGAAAATGTAATGTATCCAGTGCGTAATTACTAGGGACACGTTGATGTGGCTTTCGCCTTGGATCTCGCGGGGTGTCCACTCCCCTATTGTAGGCGAATAAAAAGCGAAGTACAGTAGTTTGAGATTCCGGAGGGCCCTCCGCCCTGTCCTTTTGGCCAGTACTATGCCTTGTACCTCGTTTTTTCGTTTTTCTGTACTACGGGACAGTTCAATCCTCTTTCGGTCGTGCTAGCGTCAATCGAGGTGATTGAATATGAGCAGACCAAAATTTTCCGCCACAAACCCACCGGCCTTCACCGCGCTCGCCGCAGCCTTGCGGTACGCTGATCCCGCGGAACAGCCGCCCGCCTGCCCGGTCGACGCTCCCGGCAACCCGCCCGAGCAGGAGGCTCCGCTGGTCGAAACCCCTGGGACACTCGCCCCGCAGCCGTCGCACATCGAGCCTCGCCGCTCGCAGCCCGTTTCCGAAACCTCGTCCCTCTCGCATCACGAGCGCCGCTGCACCATCTGCCACCACCCCGACCGCGACGCCATCGAGGAGGAGTTCATCCATTGGCACAGCCTCATTGGCATCGAGCGCGTTTACGATATTGAGCGCCGATCCCTCTATCGCCACGCCCATGCATTCAACCTCTTCGCTCGTCGCAATCGCAACCTCCGCTTCGCGCTCGGCCACATCATTCAGCGCGTCGAGCTTGCCGATATCGGCGGAGCGGATACCGTGATTCGCGCGATCCATGAGTTCGCACGGATCAATGACGCCGGCGAATGCAACGAGCCGCCCAAGCATGTGATCTTCTCTTCAACCGATGTCGTCGTACGTCCCCCGGCCGCCCAGCCGGGCCGTTCTAATCGTCACGGTATGTCGAACAAAACGCCCGCCAAGCTATTGAAAACAAAGGGCGATGACCCTCGCAGATCGTCACAAACCCGAAGGGTGTCCAAATGCCTCCCCGAGGCGAAAAGATGACCGCAAAACCCCCAATATCGCGATTGAGCACATGGGCCGGAGGCGGCTTCCTAAGCCGTTTGCGTTCCTGCTATGCTTTCTGTTCGCCAATTGTAAAAAGGGCAACAGACGGGAGAAGGAACGGATGAGCACGGAGCGCAAGCCGGAGTTCTTTGCAGGCAAGGGCATTCAGATCGGGATTATCGGGTGCGGCTACGTGGGACTGCCGCTCGCGCTGCGTTTTGCGGACGTGGGCCACCGGGTGACGGGATTCGACCTCGACGAGAGCAAAGTCGAAAAGCTGAACGCGGGACAGTCGTACATCCAGCACATCCCGGCGGAGAAGATCCGGCAGCACGTCCAGGGCAAGCATTTCAGCGCCACCACCGATTTCCGCGTCCTGAAGCAGATGGACGCGGTGCTGATCTGCGTCCCGACGCCTCTCGACGAGCGGCGCGAGCCCGA
>Ga0187864_10001604_pt1 | contig 21323 bp, 17 predicted proteins | sample June2016WEW_11_4_FD_132985 | JGI IMG/M metagenome (GOLD analysis project Ga0187864, IMG submission 132985) | Peatland microbial communities from SPRUCE experiment site at the Marcell Experimental Forest, Minnesota, USA - June2016WEW_11_40 | ecosystem: Environmental > Terrestrial > Soil >...
ATCGCGTGCTTCAAACCGGGCAACACCAGGGCGAAAAACATATACCACCACACGACCATCTCGGGCGCCGTCAACGCCATCCGGACACTGCCAGCCCTCAGTTGCCAGGGGAAAGGCGCCAGCAGCAGGTGCACCTCGCCGAATAACGTCATCAACCCCAGTCCTCGGGTCGTTTGCGTGTCGAAATTGGTCTCGACTCCCGAGTCGACGCCCTTGGCCATACCCGAGCGGAACTGATCGATGCGCTGGAGGTCAAATTCCCCGGCAGCTTCCGTGTCTTTATCGAGAGCCCCAACCGCAGAGAGTACAGGGATGGCGATCGCCACCACGCCGATCGCCGCCCCCGCTGAGAACTTACGCCTGCGGACATGCGGCAATGCGAGGGTGATCAGGATCACCAGGCCCGTGAGATACGCGGCGTAGAACCGCATCGAGGCCACGATGACCACGCAGGCACCGCAGAGCAGGATATGTCTTAGCGCGAATTTCGAGATCCTGAGCTGGATGCAGCCGTAGAGAGCCAGCACTTCGAGCAGGATGACGAAGGGCTCCTTGATCGTCTGGGCCGACCAGATGATCATGATCGGGAAGAGGCAGGTCCACCAGCCCACGCGCCAGGCGACCCAGTCGGAAGCGATGCTGCGGGCGAGACGGTAGGCAAACACCGCCGTCATGGCGCCACAGAAACAGCTCAGGGCGGCGGCCGAGAGCTGGGAAGAGATACGCAAGAAAGTGAAGTAGATGGCGAGCACGTAAGAGTAGCCTTGATGGTGTCCCTTGAAAGCGTCCAGCAAGGCGACTGGTAAGTCGAGCAGTCCCAGCCCCCGGTACTCCCAACCCGCGATGATGCCCAGCCCTGCTGCCCACCCGTTATCATCTCCATCTCCGACCACCACCGTATGGAGCTCGGAGCCGTAGACCAAGATCGACAGCAGGAAACGGATGGCGATGGCGCACAGAAACAGGATGCACTGACCACGAAGCCCCGATCGATGATTGTGCGTCACCAGGAGCAACAGGCAGCCGACGATGGCGAGCAGCAAGAAAGCGATCGTGCCTGAGAAGACGTCCGTGGCGTCCATCATCGGTCAACCGCTCCGGCGAGTGCATGTTCGGGCGATCCCAGGAGCCGGCGGTAGAGGCGGCAATACCGCTCGCCGCCGATCCTCTCGAGGTCGAATCGGGAGCGAGCCGTGGCGATGCAGCGGGCAGCGACATCAGGATCACGGCACAATTCATCCACTTCAGCGAGGGCGGAGAGATAGGCGTCTCTGTGGAAATCCCGCAGGATAACCCCGACAGCATCAGATTCGATGATCTTGTCCGTGTCTCCGATACCGGCATTGGTGATGATGGGCAGTCCGACAGCCAGATACTCGGCCACCTTCGTCGGTGAGGTCGCGGCCGCGGAATAGTTCGGCATCTTGAACGAGAGGCCGATGTCCGCCGCTTTGAGATGGCGGGGGATCTCCTCGGGTCGCACCCCTCGTATCAGGAAATCCTGCTTCGGTACCCCTGACTTCTCAAGAGGGCCCTGAATCAACTCAGGGGAGCTCTGGGTTATTATCAGGGAGAAGGTCGAAGCATCCTGCCGGTGGGCGATTGCCAGGAATTCCGCCATCTCGGAAGTCAGATAATACTTTCCCAAAGAACCGACGTAGGTCATGACCCGCCGTCCAGCGACGCCCAGTTCCCTCCGGATCTGCTCCCTGGGCAAGGCGGCCGCGGCTTCGAATCGAGCCAGGTCCACGCAGCAGGGGATCACCTCGACCGGCCGTCCTTTGCTGTCGGAATCGGAACAGCCTGGGAAGAGGATGTCGCGCGCCTTCTCGGTCAGGACGACGAAACCATCGGCGGCCGAGAGCAACCGCCGCTCGACCCGTTTGGCCAGGCGGTAGTTCAGGCCATTCTCCGGCCAGACTCCGGCATCGACGTATTCCTCCGGATTGAAACCCCGGATGTCGAAGATCAGGCGGCAGCCGGTCAGGCGCTTGGCGATCGCCCCCATGGCGGCGGCCACGTGGGCCCGCGCGTGGACGACGTCGTAGCCGTGGCGCCGGACGAGTCGCGCGGCCAGCCACCCACCCGCCGCGATGTCGTAGGTGGTCGCGGGCAGGGAGGGCCGTTTGTGATAGGGCAGCGCGAACCAGCGGATGCCGTCGGCCTGGAGGCGATCGCACCAGTCGCCGGCCTCGCTCCGCGACCAGGAGGCACGCCGGTTGGGCTCGAACGTCAGCAGGCCGACATCGATTCCGCTGCGACTGAGCTGACGCAGGTAAGGTAAGACTTGGGTCTGCACCAGCGGCTCGCGGAGGCCGAAGTAGCAGAGGTACAGTGTGCGCATGCCAGACGATCAAACCTCGGGTTCACGACCATGGGGCCGACCGACGGACGTCCGCTGGCCGCCCTGGGATGGGGTTTATGAGCGCGATTAGTCGATCTTAACCCGCCTCAAGAATGTCGCGAGATAGGTCATAGCCACTATGACCACGATACCGACGAACCGGAAAGGGCTGGGTAGCCAGAGGATCCCACGACCCTGCCGCCTTACACAGAGGCTCGTTGTGATCTGTGCGAACGTGATTCAACCGCCGCTCTGGCGGCGGCTGCTGCGGCCGGACATCGCTCGGCATGTCGATCTCAGCCGGAACCAATCAGGAAAGTCGGAGACAATTGACTGTCATCAAGCGTAGTGAGATCTTAATTACAAAAAAAGTTATAAGTTGAATCACGGGAATCATGATAACGTAAAATCTCGCCTGGACCCCGATAAAAACGCAAATCGGGACGATCAATGCGATCGCCGCGATCCACAAGACGACCAGAGCCAGTTGGTCCCTCGGGAGGCGTTTCCCGGCCTTACGGAATTGAGCGAAGGAGATCCCGTGGACGAATTCCAGGAAGTAGCTGAGAATCCAGAAAACTGCCGAAAGCAGAACCCACCCCGGGTTGATCAACCCCAACGCCATCGCCGGTAACGCGCGGGCGGAGACCATGGCGTTGTAGGCCATGTGGCGGAGGACTTCCCCGGGGTACTTACGGACCGCGTCCAATGTCCCCTCGACCCCCGGCAGCACCTCCGCGAAAATCTCACGGCAATGATCCCAGCGGTGGGGGAACCGCTGGCGTAAGTGGTTCCTGTCGATGTAAGTCACAGCGAAGTTGTCGAGGAATGCCTTTTCGTGCGGGTTGTTGCTTGGAGTATGCCCCGGCCGGATGAGCATGCCGACCGTCAGGACGAGCCCTAATGCGACCGCCGCGACCCAGTGTCCTGGACGACCAAATTGATCTTTATGACTAAATATACCGCCGGGCTTTGGGGAACGAAGGGCGAACAACAGGAGGGACACCGACAGAGCCAAGAAGACGATCTGCATCTCCGGACGTACCAGCGCGGAGAGATACAAGACGAGTAAAGCGCACGGCAAACGGGCGGCGGGGCCGCAGAGGTGGAGGCAGAGAATGCTCGCGAGCGCCAGGGATGTCGCGAACGAATGTGATCCGTTCGACTCGTAGATTAGATACTTGCAATTCAATAGCCAGAAGGTCATGAAGAAGGACGTCCGCAAGTCGCTCAACACATAGAAGACGTAAGAGGTTAGAACGGCCAACAATAAAATGTTTGTAAATTTCTCGAGGTAAAAGCACCTCTCCTGGTTCAACCCCGCGCCGAGGTAGTTCAACCCCACCCAGGCGCCATAGACGGGGGCCCTGGGTTGGAAGCCGAAGTATTCGACGAGATCTCTGCCGGAGGCCAGATAGAGGTCCTGGTCCATGCCGGGAGGGTATTCAAGACGGCTCGGGAGGTCGTGATGGAGCAGGACCAAGAGGAGCAGCGAGGCGACGGCCGGGACCGCCCGCCGAATTATTCCCGGCGTCGAGCGATCCGAATTCCGGACATCGTCTGACGGCACGAGACCGGGCTCTCGAATCAGAATCTTACTCATCTTACACACTCCGCGTGCGGTCCATCCGCGATCGGTTTGAACCAAGGGAAGAGCAGGTCTGAGCCGGGGTTTCCCAGATGAGCCTGACCTCGCCCCGCCTTCCTGGCCACGTACTGGACGTGCGCCGAACGCCCGCGAGCAAGGGAATAACGGAGCAATCGGAACGGGTGACGAGGAATAGCCCGACCCGGTCGTAGCCCTCGGGTCACACCCGACATATCGTACCGTCACGCGAATCGGTCCAGCGTACCCGGTCAGGCCCGTCGGTGGCAACGGATACCGAACTGCAGCGGATTGAGCCTCCACGGCAACCGGCAGACCTCTCGCCGATGCCAGATCCATCTGGCGACCCGCGCGACGGCCCCGCCAGCAGGATCAAGATCGACCTGGCCACATGTGGGATCGCGAGTCCGGCAATGGAGTCGTGTCTTTCGGGTGTCGAAAACGCAGAAAACCCGGATGATCCTTGAACTTCACCACTTGGCGTCGGCCTGGGTCTTGTTGGCTCGATACCAGGAGATCGTCTTATCGAGGCCGGCGCGGAGGTCGGTCGGCGGCGTCCAGCCGTTGAGCACGGCCTTCATCCGGGTCACGTCGAGCACCTTCTTCATCGCGCCGTCAGGCTTGTCGGTATTCCAGACCATTTCCCCCTGGTATCGCGAGACTGTGCACACCGTCTCGGCCAGATGACGGATCGACGTGCCCACGCCCGTGCCGATGTTCAGAGGCTGAGCCGAATCGTTGTAGGTCTCGGCAGCCCGCACGATCGCGTCGGCGCAGTCTTCCACGTAGATGAACTCGCGGATCGGCTTACCGGTCCCCCAGACCTCGACGCTCGGCGCCATGGCCATCTCGGCCTCGACGAACTTGCGCACCAGTGCGGCGACGACGTGAGACCGTTCGGGGTTGTACGAGTCACCCGGCCCGTACAGGTTCGTCAGGATCAGGTGGATCGAGTCGAGCCCGTACTGCTTCTTGTACGCCTGCGCCTGCACGGCCATCATCTTCTTGGTCAGACCGTAGTTGACCACGCTCGCGTGGCAGGGCCCGGCCCACAGGTCCTCTTCCTTCAGCTCCCCCTCGAGGTAGCCGGGATAGCTGCACGCCGTGCCGATCGCGACGAACTTGCCGACCTTGGCGAGGCGGGCGGCCTCCATCAGGTTGGCGCCCATCACGAGGTTCGTGTAGTACAGCCTCGCGGGCTCGGTGACGTTGATTCCGATGCCGCCGTAATAAGCGGCTGCGTGAAAGAGGACGTCGCAGGGGTGCTCCAGCAGGCAGCGCAAGCCGGCGTCGAGCGTGGTGAGGTTATAATCCCTTTGCCGGGGCACGAACACCTTCGCCCCGAAGCTCTCCAGTCGCCTCACCAAGTGCTGGCCCAGGAACCCGGCGCCGCCGGTCACCGTGACCCGCTTATCCGCCCAGAAACCTTTCATGGCGTCTCCTTCCAGGCTCTCAGACGTTGGCGAACGGATTTTGGAACTCGATGAGCTGCGCCGCGCGAACCAACTCGGCGATCCCGCAGCCGAGGTCGATCGTGGTCTCGAACCCTTTCGTGCGGATCTTCTCGTACGATACCTCGTAATTGCGCTGGTCCGCGTCGTTGCCAACCTCGGCAAAGTGAAGGTAGAAGTCGACGTACTCGAGAATCTTGCGTGCGACCTCTTCCTTGGTGAAGTTCATCGATTCGTGGCCGACGTTGTAGACGTCGTCTTTGATCGCGTCCCAATTGTCGAGCGCGAACATGATCGAGCGGGCCATGTCGCGAACGTGAACGAAGGTCCGCTTGAAGCCCCCCTCGTAGACGATCAGGTTGCGGTTCTTGACGGCCTGGTAGGTGAAGTCGTTCGGCATCAGGTCGAGCCGCATACGGTTGCTCACGCCGAAGGCGGTGGCGAAGCGATAGGCGACGCTGTTTCCGGCTTCGAGCACCATCTGCTCGGCGGCGGCCTTGGTCTCGCCGTAGAGGGTGATCGGCGCGCGTGGGGTGTTCTCGTTGCAGACGTAGCCCGGGACGGAGCCGTAGATCGAGCCGGTCGAAGCGAAGAGGAACTTCTGGTCGGGCCCGCGCAGGCTCAAGAGAGTGCGCGTGCCCTCGACGTTGGTTGCGTGTGCGACGTGGGGCTCTTTCTTGCAGGCGGGATAGCCGACGATCGCAGCCAGGTGAACGACTGCCCCGACTCCGGCAAGTGCCTTGGAGACGGCGGCCTGGTCGCAGACGTCGCCTTTGATCAGCTCGAAGGAGCGATAGTGGCAGCACGGGAGCAGACCCTGTCCGCCGAACTTGAGCGAGTCCAGGACCCGGACCCTATGGCCTTGGTCCAGGAGCATTGTAACGAGAGTGGAGCCGACATAACCGGCACCACCGGTGACGAGAATGCGCATTGCTTGGCTGCTCCTCATGATCTGCTCGTTCTTTCTGTAAGAGTAGGCGTGAAACGGAGTTTCCAGGTCCTGGCGTCGAATCGATCCCCGGAACGATCGCCGGACGACCGCCGACCCCACGTGCCGTCGTGGGAGCCGGGGGGGTGGGTTTGCCCAGGCCAGCCGTCCGGCGCTCGCCGGGGCCCTCGGGGACCAGTAATCGAATCTCTAAATGTCTGATAACAAACGGCTTGTCGTCCGGATGGATGCGGATCGAGTCGATCTCTTCGTTCACCCAGACCACCGCGGTCCTTTCGCCTGGGCCGACATCTAAGTCCGCCCCTGCGACACGCCAGGCCGCCTGCGGGTTCTCACGAACGCCCCGGCCCCAGGACACCCGGAAGTCGACCGGGCGTGAGTCCTTGTTGCCGTAGTTCATGGAGCACTTAATTCGAAGGGCATAGATGAACCGGGGCCGCTCCAGGGTGTAGCCCAGGGACACCCGGTTCGTGTGACCGTACCCGACGCCGTCCTTCCAGAGCACGCCGTCCAGGGCGTCCGGCTCCGACGCAATCATGACTTCTTTCATTCTAATATCGTCGACCAAGTGCCTGTACACGCCGAACCTTGTCCGCCGCAGCAGTGCCAGGTCACTCGCAGCGGCTTCCCGGCGCGCAACGCTTATCCGGCCGGAGTAGCGGTCCACTAGCAGGCCGATGGGCATGCCCGCGCGGACATCCTTCTCGAACGCTCTAAACCCCTCTCGCACGGTTCTGGCGAGGAAGAGCCCTTGGTCGAGGTCGGGAAGTAGGAACAGCGTGGTGCTCAGTAACAGACACCACTGGAGCAAGCGGCCGCCTCTGTCCTGGTAAACGACCCCGCTCAGGTAGGCGCAGCAGAGCGCGGGGACCGCCAGGACGTAATACCATGGACCGCTGCCCCCTTGGGGCGACGTCGCCCGCCCCCAACCGATGGCCAGCGCGAGGAGGCCGACTCCCCCCAAAAAACAGAGGAGTCCGAAGGCGCGGAAGCGTTCCCGGGGTTGCCGGAACCAGACCGCCACAAGCAGCGCCACGCTCAGCAGCAGCAGAACTAGCGCGAGGAGGCCTGAATAAGGGAACGTCGACCGGGCCCCCGGGCCGAACATCAGGCTCAGGAATTGAAGACTGGCTCGTAACGCCTGCCAGGGGCTGTCGGGGGCCGGAAGGGACCTCTCCACGTTCAGCGAGAAGGTCACTGCCCAGAGGACATTCCCGGCCGCCAAGCCCATGATGAGAAGGGCCTTGCGCCGCCCGGGGTCCGCGGCCGGATCGGGTGCGGGGCCGTCCTGTCCCGCGGGACGCCTCGCGGAGAGCCAGCCGAGGGCCCCCGAATAGGCGAGCCATAGGGACAGGGTGGGAACGAAAAGGATGCCCGCAGCACCCCACATGGGGAGGAGGAAGAGGCAGGCACTCGTGAGAACGGCGTTCCGCAAGGATAGCCCCCGGCGGCTCCGGGCGATGACCGCGAGCAGGATACCCCCCAAGAGCGTTGGCGCCGTCTGATTGATCGTGAAACCCTGGAGGAGGTCCCATGCGTACCCAAAATTCAGCAACGCGAACGGGAGGATCACATCGGTCACACTGACCTTGCCGCGGATCCGCACCGCGGTTCGGATGAGCAAGGACGCCAGCACCGCCAAGCCGAGCGCACTGACAAACATCGGGGCGCGGAAGTCACTACCCGTGAGCTTCGCCAGGCCCACCATGGTTAATTTCGATAAGATGAGTCGGTGTTCGCCGTACGGCTCCCAGAGCCAGCCCAGCGTGACGGGTTCCCCACCTAACAGCCTCGGCACAATGCCGGTTCCCAACTCGTCCCACCACATCGGCCCGTTGTACCCGTAGCGCGCTATCAGTACCAGGAGGGCCAGCAGCATCAGGGCCCAGCTCCCCCAGACAAACACGGCCGCGTCCCAGTCACGGCCCAAAGGACGGGTTCGAGGAATGGACGATCGGGTCACGTCAGCAGCTACAGCCACACCACATTCCTCTCCTGCCAAGGCGAGCCCCTTTCAAACCGGGATTTCCCAGATGAGAGCCGTCCTCCCCCTGGACGACCTCATCCCGCTTATCCGAAGCGACATTCGAATCAAATCGAGTCGATGAGCCGATTCAAAGCCAATCCGCTACAAAGTCGCGCTCGAGCTCGTGAAAGAACAGCACCGCTGGTCCCCTTTACGCCTACCGCGACCGGGTCGTCACTCCACACCATCGCGGTCGCTTAGCTTGATCCGTGGCGACTCGCAACCCGCGGGGGCAGCATCAGGTTTCGAGGATTCCTTCAAGGAATGATGTTCCACAGCAACGGTTCTGAAACTTCTTCCCAGTAGCAACCGGAAGACTCCATCGGTCGATCTTCGACATTCGGTCTGTCCCGCGGTCTCTAGGACCGAAGCGTCTTGAGGACGTGTCGTTGCCGCCAGCACCCAGCCGGCGAACGTTGCAGCGTCGATCGCGATCAGAATCGCTCCCACGGCGACGAACTGGACGGGGTTCAACAGCCACGCCAGGCCACGGCCTTCACGCTTGGTCCAGAGGCTCTTGGCCACGCGCGCCATCGCCCCCGAGGCAAGCACGCCGAGCCACCAGGGGCTCGACACCGCCGCCAGCACGACGAACGGCAGCGCCGCGAAGTAGATCCGCGCCACACCGTAGTGCCAGTACCGCTGCCGGCCCGCCCAGACGTTGTGCTTCGAGTACTGAACGAACCTGCGGAAGGTTTGGGCCAGCGTGGGCCGGATGTGCCAGTGGACCGTCGCCGTCGGTGCCCATCCGAGCTTAAACCCCCGGTCCCGGATCCGCTCCATGAAGATCAGGTCTTCAGACGCCCGGAGATCCGGAAAGCCGCCGACGACTTGCCAGACATCGCGGTGGACGAGTGAAGAGGCTATGAAAGGACCGCGCATCCAACCATCCGGTCTGGGCTGTTTTGCGGGAACGTAAGCCAGCGCCGCGCAGCGCGTGAAGAATGAGTTCGTGACCGGCTCGCAATTTCCATAGACAGCTTTCACACATGGGTCGCGCTCGACGGCTTCGACCAGGCGCTCCAACCAGGTCGGCTCCAACTCGATCCCGGCGTCGGTGAGGGCGATCCAGTCATGCTGAGCCGCGACGATCCCCACGTTGCGGCCCCGGCCAGGGGTCGCATCGCCGGCCTCGAGGACCCGATAACGAGGATCGCCAGCCGTCAACGTCCTGGCCAGAATGACGGTCGAGTCGATCGAGCCCCCGTCCACCAGGACCACCTCGTCGGGTGGCCGCGTCTGCCGGCGCAGCGAATCGATGAGGGCGCCAATCGATCCCTCCTCGTTCCGGACAGGGATGACGAGCGAGACCCGCGGAGACGGTCGGCCCAGGGGTGTCTCTCGGAAAGGTTCCATGGAGCGGTTCAAATTGCCGTGTAGAACGTCCACCAGTGAAGATCTTTACCTGGAGACCCGGCCCGGCCTACTCGTCGCTCATGTGGAGAACGACCTTGCCAGGGCCTGACGCAAGCATCCCCAAAAGGGACGCCTGAGGAGGCCTTCGGGGTGAATGAGCAACGCTTTTAGGAGAGAGCGAGAGGCTTCCCGAAGATTGCCTGCCTGGCTCGCAGAGTAGGATCTCCGCAGGAAACGAGTCGCCCGGCACCAGCGCCGCTGCGCGCCGCGCAGGTGGGGCTCGTAGTACTCGGCGATCCGGTCGAACTCCTCGTCTTGGCGGTGCCCCTCGGCGACCGTCTTGCTGACCGCGTGCAGTCGGTAACTCGCCAGCGGCAGCGGCAGGTGGTGGCAGACGTGGCCGGCGAGCAGCAGGCGGACGTACATCTCGTGATCGAAGTCGTACTGCCACTTCTCCGAGAACCCCTCGGCCAGCATGGGCCGCTTCCAGAACATGCCTGGCTGGGGGGCCCCATAGGCCCAGCAGAGGCAATGTCCCACCGTCTTGGGCACCCTCGCCTGGATGAGCCGCGTCTCGTGCCCCTCGCCGAAGATCAGCGTATCGCCGCAGAGCCATTCGCATTCCGGGTGTCGCGCGAAGTGGTTGCCGACGGTCCAGAGCGCGCCGGGGAGATAGGTGTCGTCGCTGTTGAGGAACGCGACCACATTCCCGGTGACCCGCTCCAGGCCCTTGTTGATGGCGTGGACCTGGCCCCGGTCCGTCTCGCTGACCCAGTAGGCGAGGCGGTGTTCGTAGCGGCGGATGACCTCGACACTGTCGTCCGTGCTGCCGCCGTCGATCACGACGTATTCCAGGTGGGGGTACCGCTGGTTGAGAACGGAGAGAATCGTCTCCTCCAGGAACCGTCCCTGGTTGAAGGAAGGAGTGATGATCGACAGAGTCGGAGGTGTCATGATCTTCATGTTGCCGCGGAGGATCCCGTCGAATGCCTTGAACAAGAGCAACCCACGTATGGACTGCATACTGGCCACAAACCGAAATGGCCTGACTGTGCGCTGAGGGTTTGAGCGTAAACGAAGCGAGGGGCGCTGGAGGCTCCGGGACAATGCGGCAGGTTCCGAGAAGGTCCCTTCCTTGATCAGAAGAAAACGGCCGCAGAAAAGAAACGGAACCGACCCCACCTATTCTATATTGATATAACGATTATTTTTGCATAACAACCAAAATATGGTCGCGTGCTGATGCCCACCAACATCCCCTCCACCTACCGATCCTTTTACTCACTGGGACTGACTTCAATACACGATTGAAAAGGGCGTGTCGTTGCAGTCGCCGATACGCGATGTATGCAATATTCTTGGCCGCCTCATCGATACGTGTGACCAACGGAGCCGGATGATGCGACAGCCGCTGGATTCGTCGGACCACCACACCCAAGGGAGAAGCCGCCCAGCGGAACCAAGTGGGCGAGAAGAAAGCGACGTGCTCCGGCATGGCACTATAGTAATAGTCGACGCCGGAGATGCGCCAGGACCAGGCATCAGTGCTTCCAGTGAAGACCAAGATCCGCCCATCGGGAAGAAGCATCCGGGTTAGCTTCTGCAGCATTCCCAGTGGGTCCGTCAGATGCTCAATCACGTCGATCAGCACGATTGCCCCGAAGCGGCGGTGATCCTCATTCAGCGTTTCGATGCTGTCGGCCAGAATAGTGACTCCGCGCTGCTCGGCCACTCTCCTCGCACTTGCGCAAGGTTCGATGCCGAAGCGCTGCCACGATGCACCCAGGAAACTCAGGAAATCGCCCCGAAAACACCCAACATCCAACACCGACCGCTCCGGCGCGTCCTGGATCATCCGCGAGATCTGCGACCAGACTTGGCGATCCGGACCATAATCCCATACACCTTCAACTTCTATTCTACTGTATAAATCCAGGATGCAACTATGATCGGGGACCGGAAAACGAAACCGAATCTCACAGTCCAAGCAGCGATAAAGATCTCCCGGCTCGATCTTGTGGTTCAGTGGAACTCCGACAAAACTATCATCACAAAAAAGAGGAAGCGGGCCAAGGCGTATGACGCGGCAACTATTGCATGCCATGCAATGTTTACACAATTCCATTGTTATCTCCCCGGCTGGGGCCGATCGCAACCGATGCCTTGGGAACTCGGCATCGCCGCGTCATTCCCCACGAACAGACCTCAATCATACAGGTCATAGGAAGGCCAGGGACAAGAGCGAGGCATCACTGAGCGCAGCCTTCGAAGCAGTCTGCCGTACAAGTTGCTATACCTGTAAATAATAGTTCGATCGGACATAAATTGATCTGCCTCTCGATGCCACACCATGCAAGGGGGATGCGCGAGGGGGAACGCCATCTCCTCCGCCGGAACCCCCGCCATGGGATTTGAGGGATCGTGTGTATGGGTGGCGTCTTTACCGAACCCTATATTCTCTACAAGGTTGACGCTGGGCGCAATTGCCATACCATTCTGAGACCAGCAAGTGCAAATCCACTTGTAATCCCATGACGTGATCTGACCAGGGGTGTATACTTGATCAAATATAGTGGTCCAGTAATCACGAGCAGCTCTGTCACCCAGCAGATCCAGCAGCCAGGAGGAATCCCTCAGTTCTTTCCACATTTCTGTATTTGTTACATAAAGTTCCCATGAGCGTCGCCACGACGCCCAGCCCCAGCTTATGGGGTACCGCGAAAAGTAATAACTGTGCTGAGTCCGCTTCCTGCCGAATTGAAAGTTGTTTCCGCTGATTGCCATCACCCGTTCATCATCCCTATATCTCTCCAATAATTCGGCGCAGTACGGAAAAAATGTGGGGTGGGGAAGACAGTCATCTTCCAGGATGATTGCTTCCTCGCAGTGATCGAAGACCCACGTGATTCCGGAATACGGTCCAAGGTGGCAACCCAGGTTGACTTCGGAGAAGTTCGTCAAGACCTCGCATTCCCAATCGACCTCGTCGACGACGGCCCGCGCCTCGGCGCACAGCTTAACTTCCTCCGGGTTTCGGGGTCCGTCGGCGACGACGAGCAAGCGACTCGGCCGGGCGCGTGCGATCTCCGCGAAAACTCGGCGTGTCGTTTCCGGTCGGTTGAAAATCAGGAGAGCGACGGGAACATTCAACATGGCTCGTCTCGAGTCAAGCCTCTTGGATAGTCGCAGACAAGACTAGCGGGCCGCTCGTTCGAGTCAACGCCAGGTGCCTGGGGAACATACTTGTGCTCAACAACCTAGGGGGAGACTCGGCACGACTTGAACCTCGGGCGTGAGGCCAACGCCGGTTGGATCCTCAATCGCCTAAGCGCGAGCCACTGACGGCGTTTTAACGTGCTCCCGCTCGGCTTGCGACCGCGGAGACAACCTGTTGACCAGCCAGGTAAGGAACGAGTCGCAGGTGACCAAGGCCACCGGGATCACGGGAACCAGGTATCGGGACCAGACCATCATCCCAACCATTGGAGGGATGACGAACAAAACCGACGCCAGCCAAGCGGCCTGGTCAGCCGTGCCGAGGAGTCCAGAGGCCCATCCGCGGCGATAGGGCTGAAGGAATTCCGCGAGTAAGTATATGAGAACCACGGCGCCCACGAGCCAACAGTTCGTCAACCCCAGCAGTGTGGCTGGTAGCGCGACGACCGTCTGCCGGGCGTTGTACGCGACGTGAGCAAGAATTTGGGCCGGGCATCGTCGGACGACATCCTCGAACGTTTCGACGCTGGGCAGGATCTCCTCGAACGCTTTATCCAAGCCAGCTACGTGCATCTCGCGGATACGTTCCTCTGTGTAATAGCGTTTCGCGTATGTTAACGTGAACGCGTGCCTGAAGGTGATGAAGAAAGTATAGTTGCTAGGGGTCCGGCTTGGACGGGCGTTGGCGAGACCTACCAGCAAGGCCATGACCGTGAACGCGGCCATCCACCCGACGACGGCTGACCGGGCCTCGTGGCGCCAGGCGGCTGGATCCTTCACCGCCGCGACGACCGTCCGTGCGACCAGGTAGAGCATCGCGGCGAGGAATACGGCCGTCATCATCGGGTGGACCAGGGTCGTCAGGAACAGGAGCAAGGACGCGACGGGATACCGGACGCTGGAACGTCGAATGCGCAGGGCGATAAGGCTTGCTGCGACCAGTGCGGCCGCGAAGATGGTTGACCCGTTGTCCTCGAAGACGACGTACTTGTTGTACGCTGCAACCAGGGCCGTGACCAGGGCCGCCCTTAGGCCCGACTGGGCGTACACGGCGTACGCGGTGAGCGCGACGAACAGGATGGTGGTCGCGTACTTCTCCAGGACGAAGCAGCGCGAGAGGTCGCCGTGGCTGGGAGCGTAGAACAGACCCACCCAGGCGCCGTACAGGGGCGCCCGCGGCTGAAAGGTGAAATCCTCGGCGAAATCCCGGCCGGAGAGCAGGTACAGTTCCTGGTCCTTCCCGCTCGGGTACGGGAGCTGCCGGGCGAGGTCCGGGTGGAGCAAGACGACCAGCACAACCGCCGTCAAACCCGGTAGGACTCGTACTAGCCATCCGGGGGCTTTGAGACGCGTTCTGTCGTCGTGCGTCATCGTCATGACTCGCATGGTAGAAGTGGTTGCGGGTGAATCCCTCTTCCTGGTAACATCGCTCATCGGGATCGTTTCATCACCCTCGACTCGCCGCACCGAGAGATTGTCAGGCAGGTGCCGCCCCAAAGTTGTCCAAGACCTGCCGTACGATCATTTCACCGCCTCGACATAGAGGCTCTCGAACGCCCGGTCCTGGCAATCGACGTCGCGCATCTTCGGATGCCGGGAGTCTCTGTATCGGCGCTCGGTGGCGTCCGGGAAACCGGCCCGTTTCAAGGCCAGGATCAGCGCGGGGGCGTCGTACACCCAGAGGTGCTGGCCATGCTCCCGCATCAGCTTGTTGATCCGGTCCAACGGCGTCTCGATCGCGTCCGGGAAATTCGGGTGGCGCAAGAACTCGCCATCACCGGCATACGACCGGAGGAATCGGCCCGCGTCCGGCGTCGAGAGCCGGAGCACGCCCCCCGGCTGCAAGATCCGAAAGCATTCCCTCAGAAGGGCCTCGCCGTCGCTCTTCGACAGGTGCTCGATGACGTGCTCGCTGAAGATCGCGGAACAACTTTGCGAGGCAAAAGGGAGCCTCTGCCGGAGGTCGCAGACCACCTGGACCTGCGGGCCCCGGGCCAGGTCCACGTTGATCCACCCCGGCCGCGGGCGATAACCGCAACCGAGGTTGACACACAGATCGGAGTCCGAGAGGCCCTGCAAGAACCTGCTGGTGCGTCGGCGGGCGAGCCAATCGTGATAGGGGGCGGAGAGCGCGTTCGCTCTTTCTCGACCCAGGAACTTGACGACCGGCCTTTTCAACGCACGTATGAGCATCGTCATTGTCTGCCCGGGAACAGGGGCATCGATCCGGCATTCGTTCATGCCATGACTACGAACTCTCAGGAAACTGAGATCCCCAGGGCGCCACGTCGAATGTCTGCCCAGGGCGCCGCGGCGAAGGTCTCGGGGGACACGCCGTCGGTGGTCGCGGCATTGGCGTGCAACAGATATTCGCGGGCGTCTGAGGTCACCTTGGCAATGCCGGCGCTCAGGGTCACGGTCGGCTGCCAGTCCGGAAGCCGATCTTCCGGAGTCACCATGACCTCGATGCCCTCGGACTGGCCGAGGTCGACCCCAACGCCCAGTTGCCGGCCGACTTCCCCGGCGACGTCTCGAACGGTCAACCACTCGCTCCCGCCGATATCGGCCGTCGCCCGAGGCCCGTCAAAGAGCCGGATGAGGGCGGAAGCGCAATCGTCTTTGTAGAGGAATCGCCTCCGTTCCGCTCCATTGGTCCGGCAGCACACGCGGCCCTTGATGAGACCCGACAGAACAAGATCCGGGACCACGTGGCTTTTGACGTCCGGCCTTTCCCATCCATAGACGTTCCACAAGCGGGCCACCTTGCCGCCAAGCCGGGCTGCCCAATGCTCGGCAAGCAGCTTCGTAAGGCCATAGGCGTTCGGCTGGCCGGCGAGCTGAGACGTCACGAACAGGAACGGTTTGTCGATGCGAGCGAGGATGTCGAAAACCTTCGACGACAGTTGGCAGTTATTAACATAAATGCCATGCTGTGCGTGTGTGTCACCGATATACTTCGCCCCACCCGTGTCCCAGGCGAGGAACCAGACGCGGTCGCAAGCGACGAACGGCGCGTCGTCGGCAAAGCGGAGGTCGTAGCCGCTCCTCAAGTCAAGCGAGGTGACGCGATGACCCGCGGAGCGCAGCGCACACACAAGGGAGGCCCCGATCAGGCCGTCACCCCCCAAAACCAGTTCCGTCATTCCAGTATCCATGTTCTCTCCCCGATCTGAGTCTCTCGGCAGTCATTCAGGCCCCAACTGTCTTCATTACGATAGGGAACGCCCTCAAGGGAGGCGTATTCCCCGTGGTGCGGCTTCACTCCCTCGGTGCAGGAGGTCGGATGGGCGAGGTGGAGCACCGTGCCGGCCTTTTCGATCTCCGCGCCATGAGCCAGCATCTGGGCAGCGCCACGCACGTCGCAACCGATCCGGTGCTTCAACAGCGACTCGTCATAACCCCGCGTGCGTTCCCAGAGCGCTTTGTGGGCCATGAGGAAATCGCCCGTGCCGAGGCTGTCGTACGGGATGATCCTGCGATAGCGCAGGCAATCGAGCGTGTTGATCTGACGCCCTCGCCACTCCCGCCACGGGATATCGACGCGCTCCGCCGACCAGGCGACCTCGGGGGAGAGCTCAAGGCGCGAAAGCCGGACGATGGTGTCGGGGCCCAGGGCCACGTCGGCATTGGTTGCGATGATCCAGGAGGAGCGGGCCCGGCGAATCCCGACGTTCTTCGCGTGGTACTCGAGCAGCGGCAGGTGTGCCGACTGGGAAAGGGCTTGATGGATCGCGCGCGGGACGACGTAGGCGCGCACGGCGCCGAATCGCTCCGTCAACCCGTACGACAGAAGCTCGCGCTCGGCGGGCGGGTTCCATTCGACGAAGATGATTTCCCGGACAAGGTGGCGGATGTTCCAGGCGATGGTGGCATGGAGCCGTTCGCGGAAGTCGAGCATGTAGTCGTCATTCCGACCTACCATGACCGCCGCAATCTCAGGGCGTGACCTGTTCCGGTTCGCCCGGAGCTTGGCGAGATGGTTGGCTCCTGTGACCGAGTACGAGGCGCGCCGCTGGAACTCGCCCAGGCGGTGAGCCAATCCCCTGATTCCCCGGACGTTCCTCAGCGCGGTCAGGTGAGCCAACATCGAGCTGATTCACCAAGAAAAGGACTGGAGGACCTGAGTCGCTTCGCCGTCGGGCGATGCGTGCAATGGACCTGGAAGCGGCGATCAACCTGTTACAGTGGTTGACAGCACGCTGCCCAACAAGGACAGTCGATCACAGCGGGTACGCGCCCCGGAGGATTCCGCCCAGGGTTTGCCGGACAGGAGTTCTCACGATGTGGGCGAACCGCTCCCGGGGACACACGAGGGCTGCCCCGGCGCAGAAGAACCATTTCACCTTCTCCCGCCCCTTCCCGGACATGGCCCCGGCCCGACAAAGCTGCCAGCCCCCCCCTGACCGCCTGCCGGCGACGACCTCGTCGATGCCGAAATAGCCTTCGAAGGCCGCCGCCAGTTGCTGGTTGAGCTGGAGGGCCTCCTCATCCTTCAAGATCGAGCGGAACTCCTTGCGCAGCTTTCTGAGCCCCTTGAGCATGCGCACCCGGTCGGCGCTCATGCTCGTCGGGTGACGACGATAAAGGGCGACCGTTCCTTCCAAGTTTTTATATTGAAACATCTGATTATTCATATAACATCTTATCCAAAAATGCCAATCTTCATTCGGATTGAATTCGGCATTGAAAGTTCCGACCGAATCGACGACGGTTTTCCTGAGGAGTGGCGCATGCGGGACGAACGTCATTCGCAGCAGGGGCAGGAGAGCGTCCCGGCCCCGCCCCGAGAGCTTGGGCTGATCCGTCATCGGCTCTCCCCAAGTGGCGTAGGGTCGATCACCCACGTCCTCTGCGCGGAAGGACCGTGAACTTCCATAGACGATGTCGATCTCGGGATGGTGCATCAAGTACGCGACCTGGAGATCGAGCTTCTTTTCCTCGATCAGGTCGTCGGAGTCCAAGAACTGGAGGAAAATGCCTCGGCTCCGGGTGATTCCCGTATTCCGCGCCGCGGCAAGTCCCTGGTTCTTCTGAGAGACGTACTGGAATCGGGGATCGGCCGCGAGATAACTCTCGACGACTTCGCGCGTGTTGTCGGTAGACCCGTCATCAACAATAATGCATTCCCAGTTCTTATAGGTCTGAGCGCTGATGCAATCGAGCGTCTGGGTGATGAAGTGGGCATAGTTGTACGATGGGACGATGACGCTCACCAGCGGTCGACGCGCGGGATCGGCCTCTCGAGTCATGTTCCTGTCGGTTTCCACGTGTGAAAGATCCTCCGGAAGTTAGAGAATGACGCCGGGGTTCAGGGAAGGCAGAAGTTGGTGTCATTGCACTGTTCCAGTAACCAGGAGGAACTGACACCGGTTATTCCGTAGGTCGGTTCGACTTCCGCGCTCTTGTGTTCCCTCATGAGTGAATAGCATCCACAACTTTAGTTGTCCTTGTTTGTAACTTCGATGATTCTCGCCGAATCGCGAGGACGGTATGGGGGTTGGAGTCGTCGATTTGGAAGCCGTGGTGCTCCATGATTGCGTCGAATCCGATTCGTTCCCTGCTGTCCCCATGAAATTCGATCGCGATTGTGTGGATTTGCGTCAACCAGCTCAGTCCACCCCGGAAAAGGCTGACCTCGGCGCCTTCGATATCAACCTTCAGCAAGTCGACAACCGGGAACCCCGATTGTTCGATCAGCTCGGTCATCGTCAGGGCATCGACGACTTGCACTCCCTCCTCGAGCGTTTCATAAACAAACATTGCGTAGTAACAATCCTCCCCTTCGGGAGGGGGGGCCACGGCGAGTCGCGCCTTGCGATCCCAGACGGCTGCCCGAACGGTGCGGCAGCGCCCCATTCCCACCAGCTCGCTGAGATTTTTCTCGAGCAATTTGTAATTCCCAGGGTGAGGCTCGACCGCCAAGATTCTACAAAGCGGGTACCGGGCCGCGAAGAGCCTCGCGGCAAGGCCAATATTAGCTCCCAAGTCAATCACGTACCTACAATCTTGTATTTTGTCCGTCACCCCGTCGTAGACCCGATCGATCACGATCTCGCGGAAGTTGTCCTTGTCCGAACCTTCCCTTCGCAGCCAAATATCACCGGCGATCGGTCGCCGCATCCGGAGCGCGAGCAACGTTCTTGATCGGTTTCGAGCTACTGATTTGCGGACAACGAGATTGCGGTAGCGGATCGCCGAGCCCAGGGTCATAGGCCCCCACTGTTCGAAAAGGAAGCGGAGGGTCCACGATTTCAGAGGGTTGTTGAGCATTATACCTTTCCAGAACATCGATACCCGCGCGACTTGGTTGGCGCTTCAGTAATGCGCTGCGGGAGAACTATTGCAGATATCCTCATCACGGCTTCTTGGGACGGTTTTATCATCCACCCGCGACCATTCGTAATTGCAGAGCACAACTCCCTGGAGGCGGTCGGTTGAGAAGAATTCGGTTCCGTGACCCTCGAGGATCTCGAAAGTCAACGCATCCTCCACGCAGTCGACGACGTCACCTGCCTCTAACCAGAGCCCGATTGTCATTCGCTGCCCGGGTCGGAGCCGCATCGCTAGGAAATGACACTCGTATTCCTGGTTACCTGGGTTGAGAAAGAAAGGGAACCCGACCTCGCGGGTCCATCCGGAATGGATCCTCGCTCCGGTCGCCGTTAATACATTCAGAGCCAAGGCCGCATTGGGAATCTGGATGTGAGACTGGATTCTGACCCGAACTCTCAAGTCGTCACCGCTGGCATGATCGGCCTTCGGTGACCCATCCGGCCCCACGAGCCAGATATGCGTGAACCGCGCCCGCCCATCCCCAAAACGAGGCTTTCTCGACAGATCTTCATCAGTGAAGCGGGCCGGCGTGTCTTCCAGGTAGTCCCTGACTACCTGGCTAGCCGGGCCGGCGACGGCGACGTGGCCCCGTTCCAACAGAATGGCTCGCTCGCACAATCGCGGGATCAGATCCATGTTGTGACTAACGAAGAGTACGGACCGTCCGGAGCGGGCGATCTGGTTCATTCGGTCAATGCAACGTTTTTGATATGTGGCGTCGCCGACAGCAAGAACTTCATCGACCATGAGGATCTCGGGCTCGAGATGGGCTGCGACAGCGAATGCAAGCCGTAAGTACATGCCGCTGGAATAGCGCTTCACCGCGGTGTCCAGGAATTGTTCGATCTCGGCGAAGGCCACGATCTCGTCAAACTTGCGGTCGATCTCCCGCCGGCTCATACCCAGAATGCTGCCGTTCAAGTAGACGTTCTCACGCCCGGTCAGTTCCGGGTGAAAGCCTGTGCCGACTTCGAGCAGACTGCCCACGCGACCGTAGAGGTCGACCTTTCCCTCGGTCGGCTCGGTGACTCTGGACAAGATTTTCAGAAGCGTGGACTTGCCAGCCCCATTCCGGCCGATTATGCCGACCACCTCACCCGGCTTCACTTCGAAACCGACATCCTTGAGCGCCCAGATATGACCTTCCGAGTCGGCTGAGCCATTCCCGCTATGATTCAGCGCTCGCCTCAGGCGATTGATGGGAGAAACGGCAGCCTGGACCAGCGACTCCCGTATGGTCGCGTAGCGTGCCTCGCGCCGGCCGATGCGGTACTGCTTGCCCAGGTTTTCCACGCGGATGATCGGCTTCATTCGTTTCTTGAGGTCCAGGAGCGGTTTGTGCGTTTCACACGACGTCGGCAAACGTCTTCTCCATGCGGCGGAAGTCGTAGGCAGCGTAGATCAAGGTCGCAAGCGTCAGGGCGGCCGAAAGGGCCAGCGCCTCCCAGTCGAAGGCGCGGCCGAACAGGGCGGAACGGAAGCCCTCGATGATGCCGGTCAAGGGGTTCAGGGCCAGAGCCCACCGCCAGCGCTGCGGCACGATCGAGGCCGGGTAGATGATCGGCGAGGCGAACATCCAGAGCTGGATCAGGAACGGCAGGGCGTAGCGGATGTCGCGATACTTGACGTTCAGGGCCGACATCCACATCCCCACGCCCAAGGCGAGCAAGGTTGTCAACGCGACGAGCACGGGCAGCATGAGGATGCTCCAGGTGACCACCACGTGGTAGTAGGCCATCAGGCCGGCCAGGAGGGCGAAGGCGATGGCGAAATCGACCAGCCCGGCCCCGACCGCTGCGCCGGGGATGATCATGCGGGGGAAATAGACCTTGGTGATCAGGTTGGAGCTGCCCACCAGGCTGTTGCCGCTGCTGGTCACGGCGTTCGAGAAAAACGTCCAGGGCAGCAGGCCGGCGTAGGCGAAGAGGGGATACGGAATATCCTCCGAGGGCATGCCGGCCAGCTTGCCGAAGAAGAGGGTGAAGATCAGCATCGTGGCCAGCGGCTGGATGATCGCCCAGGCGACTCCCAGGACCGTCTGC
>Ga0187864_10001608_pt1 | contig 21303 bp, 17 predicted proteins | sample June2016WEW_11_4_FD_132985 | JGI IMG/M metagenome (GOLD analysis project Ga0187864, IMG submission 132985) | Peatland microbial communities from SPRUCE experiment site at the Marcell Experimental Forest, Minnesota, USA - June2016WEW_11_40 | ecosystem: Environmental > Terrestrial > Soil >...
ACGTGATCACGCAGAACCAGCAGTACATCGTCAACGTCATGTACGACGTGAACCCTGCCGTCAGGCTCGGCGTCGAGTACTCGTACATCGCGACGAACTGGGCGGGTTACGGCAGCGGCGGCAACAGTACCTCCACGGTTACCCCCAGCGGCGCCATCCTCAGCCCGAAGGGCGACGTCCAGACCGGAAGAATCGCCTTCTGGTACTTCTTCTAAAAAGCACGCATTTGCGCAAGATGCACAGGGGGCCTTTTCGAAGGCCCCCTTTCTTTTCCTAAACAGAATTTTTGAATAGGTCAAGGTGCGGGCACACCGCTCCCCCTCGGCAACTGTCTCCCTCTCTCTGTCTTTCTCTTCTTCACTTTTTACTCTTCTCTCGTTCCTGTACTCTTTCTTTTCTTCATCGCCATGCGCCTTTCGCTGTAGCGGGGGTTGTGGGTGATGTTTTTTTGGACGGTAATGAAAGGCGGCAATTGGATAGCTGTTTCTTCCCCGGCAGTTTCACACGGTTCTGCTTCCACCACGGAAAGGCCCTCGTATCTCCCCCTGTATCTGTCGATCTCGATATGCCGGCCATTCCACAAAAAAGAGGCGCGCTCCTTTATCAGGACCTCCGTGCCCGGTTCCCGGAGCTTCTTCAGGCTTGCATAGTGCTGCTCCGTGATCAGCTCCTCCTCTTCGATACGCAAACCGGCCGTCCTTGTCCTCGCGAGGAAGTAGAGATACGACCCGTCCCGGCCTCTTCTTTTGATCCGTATTTCTTCATCCCGGTTTTTCGGGCGCAGATAGACCTGCTCTATCTCGACGGTCTGATGGTTCGGCAGGAGGTCGTCGCTCACCTGCGTGACGAGGTATCTTTCCCTTGTCTCCCGCGGGGCAGGCATGCCGAGAATCTGCAAAATCGTTGAGAATGTTCTCCTGATCTTGCCCTGAAAGTCGGTCCGGTTGTCGATGATTCGGAAGCGTGGATGGCCGAGCCAGCTTTCCCGTATCTTCCGGTCAATGAGAATGGCTTCTTCGGCAGTCTCGATGCGCGCGGAGTTGTTCTCGCCCGTGTAGTACTCCCTTGCCCCTTCTGCCGCAGTGACAAGATGGATCACCGCGTGGTACCGGTCGCGGAGAGCGACCTCGCTCAGCCCCTTCCGCTTGAGTATGCCCTTGAAGTCATCGTGCGGCATAAAGGCCTTGATGTCCATGACGCCCCGGTCTAGGAGGAGCACTTTTTTTCTCTCGGGAAAGATCTGCATCACCGCCCTTCGATAGGTCTCCTCGAAGGAAAGCTGCATGTCGAGTATCGCTTCTTCATACCTGGTCACCTGCTTCGGCCTGTCCATCTTGCGCCTGTCGATGCCGTTGTTCGTGATCAACGTCGCCGTTTCCGGTATAATGAAGACCATGAGGCCGTAATCGGACAACTTTTCAGTGAGATATGCAAGGGAAGAGCTTTTCCCCGAACACGGTCCACCGGTAAGGACAATCGTGTAGACGGGCTCGATAAGCGATGACGTGGTGAACATGGTGACAATCCTTCAGCGTAAATGTGCCGGAAGTCATTTTAGCCCGTCCGGGGTCTGCGAAGCAAGTCTTTGTGGATCCGACCGCCGATACTCTCTTCCCCTTCCCCCTTTTCACTCCGAACTCGTCACTCGCCTTTTTCCACTCGCCCCTTGCGCCCCTTGACAGTGGTTTGATAAATATTCTATATATGACTTTGACGCACCGTAGCGTCAGGGACAAGGGTGAAACGCATCTTAAAGCCGGTGCGCTTTTCAGGCTCACGAGTCGGTGAGATGGAGAAACGGGTATGTGGATAGAGACGGATCATCATGGCATGGTTAACCTCGACTACGTAAAAAGGATCGATCTTGCGGGAGAGATTGACAAAAACACCTTTGGAATCTACCTGTTCGATGTGGACGGCAGTACGTATCCCATCGTGGACGTATCCCGTTTCAGGAACATCGGGGTTTTTCAGGGGAAAGAAACCGACCAGGATGTGCATACGGCCGTGTACACCTTCTATGTGATTGCAAAGAGACTCATAGCCAGCCGCAAAGACGAGGAAATAATCACGATCGAGGCCATCTACAAGGAGTTCGCGTCCGAGTGGTATGCGCAGCAGAAACAAGAGATGGCCAAGGCAGAAGAAGAGCACAGCCGGCAGGAGGAGCCTGAGGCAGGTGAAAGCCTGATTTCGGAGGAGGGAGAGGCGGTCCGGGAACAATCGGACAAGGTGCACGATTTTTCCGATATGAAGCAATTCCTCGATGCGTACGGTCAAAGCTATTTCGCCAAGTTTCAGAGGAAACCGGCCTTGCGTTACGAGAACGAAGGCAAGATAGCACGGGACCTCGTCAGGCTCTACCCTCTCGAGAAGCTGAAAACAATGCTCGTGTGGTACTTCGAATCGGACGAGGACTTCATTACGAAGGCCAATTACGATATGAAGACGTTCAAGGCCATTCTGGAAAGAACACGAAAGGTGGGCAGCTCCGAGGAATAAGATTTTTCTTGCACGGCGCGTTTTTCTCGTGTATAATAAAAAAAAAGGTCTTTGAATCTCAGGCCCGCGCTGCCGAAATTAACTACCGAACAAGGAAACTTTATGAGATGGCGGTTCAAAATAGCTCTGGCAACTGTTCCCGTGGTTCTTTTCATGGGTGCCTCAGCAGGGCTCACCAATAAGAGCGCGCACGCGTTGGATGAATCCGAGAGATCCGCTTTTGTCGAACAGATTGTCGCCTATCTGAAAGGCAAGAACGTGGATATGCGGGAGGATAAGCTGAAAGCGGTGATCCATACCGTGTGCGACCAATCGAAGCAGCATGATCTGGATTACCGGCTCGCTCTTGCGGTGATCAAAGTGGAGAGCAATTTCAACCATGATGTGGTCTCACGGAAGGGCGCCAGGGGCCTTTTTCAGATCAAGCCTTCCCTGGCCAAGTATATAGCCAAGGACGCCGGCGTGACGTGGGACGGCACTCAATGCCTGCACGAGCCGGATAACAACATCAAGCTCGGCATCTACCATCTTTCCAAGCTCGTGGAAGATTTCAAGAATCTGCCCGCTGCGCTCCATGCCTACAACGCCGGGGCGAGTAAGGTAAAAGCCCGGCCGGCCGGCGGAGGAGAGCCAAAGAGCGCATTCACGAAGCGCGTATTGAAAGAATACCGGAACAACATCGCCGTGCTGCCCGAAATGGACGAATCGGATTGATCAGGCGATAACGGTTTTTCGGTTATCACCTTCTTCTATTATCTCCCGACCGGAGAACCTCAAACGTCCCACAAGCCCCGACCGCCACCCGATACTATGCGGCCTTGACAGGATGCCCCGATTGTCGGTAAAACATCAGCCATCACGTAGATGGAGCAGCAACCCATGAAGAGAAGAACCTTCATAATGACCCTGGTGATGGGCTTCCTTTTCATCACCGGCGCTTACGGGCAGGAAAGGACGCATGCCCCAGACAACGAGCCGCCCGCGCCGCCGCCGAAGAGACTGGCGGCAAGCCCGGCGGGCTTGAGGCGCACGGCCGCGAAACCGGCCTTCAGCGGAAGAGTCGTCCGGATAAATCTCGCCTCGGGGACGTTATCGTTGAAAAGCAGAGAAAATACCGTGACATTCGACGCCTCGGCGCCTGTCCTGTCGGGCTACCGGGTATTTTCCGACATACGCGTGGGGGACTCGGTCGCGGTTTCCTATGTGCCGGACGGTATAAGGGTGGCAAGGCTGCTCGATAGACCTGGTGCGGATGTGGAGAGGCCGCCCGCAAGCCGGCAGAGAAGGACGGACAGGCTGCTGAGACGGGATCCGCGGACGAGGGGCTCGGATTTTAATGACGTTGACGCGAACAAGGATGGGAAGATCACACCCGTCGAGCTTTCCGTCGTAATCCCGGATATCACGCTCGACCGGTTCCGGCAGCATGACGCCAATAACGACGGGTATCTTGACAGGGCGGAGTTTGCGGAGGCGGTCAGGCAACAAAAGGCACCGGCAAAGACCAAGTAGGCCGGGATCAGAAAGCCCTTCCCTCACGCCCTATCGTGCAGGATGTGGCTGAAATGCCCGGTCTTCCGCTTCCTCTCCGGCGCCTGTAGCCTGCTGGTCGGCGCCGCTCTGAGACTCGCCCGTAGGGGCCTGGCGCGCGAATTGGCCCACCTCGTCAGCGCTCTGGGCGGGCGGCTGATAGGCTGACTGATCGACCGTCCACCAATCGGCGGCGCAGCCGGAAAGGGCCGGAAGGGCGAGAAGCATACCTCCGAGGAGAGTCCTTGAAAGCTTGACGTGGGTCATATTCGTCTCCTTGCCGATTGAAACGCAGCATCGCGGCCATTCCGGTCGAGTCCCTGCCTCCGCCTCTCCTGATAAGGGACTATAGCTATTTATACCACAGCAAAACAAATTATTCATCCCTTGCCTTCCGTCTTCTATCGGGGCTCTCGGTCGCCCGGTGGGAGGCTTGAAAATCAGGGTCCGCCCGTGTATATTTTCTGCGCGGCTAAAGAATATGCGCAAAGCACCGAAAAATCTTGCGTAAGGCGACGATATGATATATAAAGGAACTATGAAAAGCTTAGGCCTTTTATTTCTTTTGATTTTACCGCTTTCCGCATTCGCGTCGGAGATTACCGCCGATTCCTACTTGCTGGTTGAGAAGGATTCGTTCACGGTGATTGCAGGCAAGGACTATCACCGGTCCCTGCCGCCGGCAAGTACGACGAAGGTGCTGACAACGATACTTGCCCTCGAAAGACTCGACGAAGAGCAGACTATCGTGCCGACGAAAAAGGTGCTTTCCATCCCCGCCTCGAAGCTGAGTCTTTTTCCCGGCAGACCCTATAAGGCTGCCGATTTGATCAAAGGGGCCATGGTGGAGTCGGCAAACGATGCGGCGTACTCTCTCTCGGTCGCCATAGCGGGAAGCGAAGAGAAATTTGCGGAGATGATGAATGAGAAGGCGCATGAAATAGGCGCATTCGACAGCAATTTCGAGAATGCTTCAGGCCTTTACGTGCCCGGTCATTTTACCTCTGCCTACGACCTTGCCCTGATCTTTCGTTATGCCCTGGACAATAAGAGATTTCAGGAAATAATCGGCACGAAATACTTCTTCTTCAACAGAGGCGACGCCGACGTGAGGTATATGAACCACAACCGCCTCCTCTTCTGTTTTGCGCCGTCAATCGGTGGGAAGACCGGGTTTACCCATGCCTCGAAGCACTGTTACGTGGGCGCGTTCGAAAAGGAGGGAAAGACCTATATCCTTTCCATCCTTGGAAGCAGGAACCTGTGGACGGACGCGGTCAGTGTCTTACAGCAGATATATACGGAGGTACCCACCCAGAGGGAGATATCGCTGGTGAAGGCGAGCAATATCGCCGTGTCTTCGTGTGCGGTGAGGGGGGGGAAGATCATCCTCTCCTCCTATGCCGTGAAGAAAGCGAAGAAGTCTGCCGCGAAGAAAAGGCTCAAAAGGGCAAGAAAAGGGAAGCGCCTCAAATATAGAAGAGTTTGATGAAGCTCAAGTATGTCACAGCGTTGCTCGTCCTCTTCTTTTTCCCCGTCCAGGCCTGGACGCTGACACTCGATGAAGAGAGCAAGTACGGCCGGGAAGCGTACGTCCAGATAGCGGGGTCCGAGAAGCTCTATTCCGATCCTTACGTCTGTATCCAAATGGCAATTATCAAGGGTAGGCTCGAGGCCGTCGCCGATCTGCCCTTCCCGATAAAGCTCAGCATTATAGAAAGCCCTGTGCTCAACGCCTTTGCCATGGTTGGCGGCTACGTTTTTATGACGACGGGGATCCTGGAGCAGGCTGACGACGAAGAGGAGATAGCGGGCGTGCTCGGCCACGAGTTTTCCCATGTGGGAAGGCGCCACGTGTCAAAAAGCGTTGAAAAAGAGAAGTTCATTAACTGGGGTATGTTAGGGGCGTTGCTTCTCGGCATGCTTATCCCGTCTGCCGCGGGAAAGGCCGCCGTGATCACCGGCGGGATGGGGGCGGGCCAGACCGTGGCGTTAAAATATACGAGAGAGATGGAGGCAGAGGCCGACAGGTTCGGGGTGATGACCTGTGAGAAAGCAGGGTACTATGGAGGCGGGAGCGCGGAGTTCCTGAAAAAAATGGCGGCTACCGGCCTCGACAAAATGATACCTCAGTACCTGCTCACCCACCCTTACTCCGAAGACAGGGTAACGACGATACGCCAGATGGCGAAGCCCGTGAAGACCAGGGTGGATGTCTCCTTCTTCCCCTTCGTTGTGGCGAGGGCGCGCATCCTCAGCGGGCCCCTGGGCGCCCAGAATGAAGATATATGGATCAAGAAATATCAGAGGGACCCGGCAGATCCGGTCAGCGCCTACGGGGCGGCGCTCGTCTATTCATTGAAAGGGGATACGGACCGGGCGGTCGCCCTGGCGAGGACTATACATTCCCCTTACGCACCGTTGTTCATGGGTGAGTTCCTCGTTACCGGCCGCCGTTTCAATGAGGCTGTTGCGGTACTCGGCGGCGAGGCTCATCCCGTTGCCAGGTATTTCCTGGCAAAGGCTTACGAGGGGCAGGGCGACTTTACCACGGCCGGCCGGATATTGAAGGAGCTGGCGCCCTATGCCGAAACCTTCCCCGAGGTCTACCAAAGGATGGGGATGGTGCTTGGGAGGGAGGGCAACGAGGCCGGAGGGTACGACTATCTGGGCCGCTACTACCTGGAGACCGGCAGGTACCAGGCAGCCAGGATGAACCTCGAAAAGGCTGTTTCGAAATACGGCATAAACTCGCCGCAGGGAGAGGAAGCCCTGAAGCTGCTCGATCAGGTGAAGCCGCCCAAGGAAAAGAAGAAAGAGAGACAATCCTAGGTTGGGGCTCAGCGCCCCCTCCACCGGCAAAGCCGGTGGAGCCTCCCCCCTCACAACAGATAGCCAGCGTTCATAAGGCATGCATAAAGAGAGACAATCCTAGGTTGGCGACCCGCTTCGCGGGTGCCCCGGCGCCCCCTCCACCGGCAAAGCCGCGACCCACTTCGTGGGTGCCCCGGCCTCCCCCCTCACAACAGATAGCCAGCGTTCATAAGGCATGCATGATAAAGTCCACTACCTCGTCCACCGGGGGCGGCGTTCCCCTGCACTCCAGGACCAGGCCGCCTTTTGGGCGCCAGATGAGCGGGTTGGTATCCTGAAACAGGGTGGCCGCCCTGAGACCGCATCCGGCGGCGAAATGGGCCATGCCTGAATCGTTGGAGAAAAAGATGCCGCCGGCCGAGAAGAAGGCGGCAATATCGGCCAGCAGCTCAAAGGCACGGGCGGGGACGGCCGGAAGGTCGAGGCCGGGCGGGCGCATGAGCACCGCCTCGATCCCCAGCCTCGTGAGCTTTTCGTAGACTTCCAGGAAGCGATCGACGGGCCACTTCTTTTTCTTGTAAGGTCTTTCGGGATAGAGAATGACGCGCTTTCCGGTTTTTGCCCGCACTTCTTTTCTTACGGGCGCGATCCCGTATCGGGGGAGCTGCCCGAGCTGGTAGTCTTCCACGTGCACCGGCTGACCCTCGGGATACATGTCGATAAAAATGAGTTCGTCGCAAAGACGGGAGATCCGTTCCCGGAAGACGCCCGTCCTGTCCTTGCCGATGAGGATGATCCTTTGCCACGTCCGGCAGGCAGGGGAATCGGAAAAGAGATACATCCAGGTCCTCCTGTCTATGGAGTCGACGCCGGTGAAATAGAGCCGGAACATGTCGAGAACATGCTTCGTGCCTACCGCCTCGAGGGTGGCGCCGAAGTGCTGCGTCAGGGAGAGCAGCGTCGACTCCGAAAGGCAGACGTCGCCGAGACCTCCCGGATGGATGAGCAGGCCGCCGCTATGCTCCGGGCCCTCCTGTACCATGTGGCCGCCGACCTCCTGTACATTCTCATTCACCGGACCAGCCTGTCAGCCTTGCCGACTGCCGTCTCCTTGTCCTCCATTATCAGAGAAACGCCGCAAAATTACAACAACTATATCCAGGCTTTCCGATAGAAAGAGAGTATTCATAGGCACAAGATGAGAAACTGTCTCGCAAGAAGGACTGTTCGACAGCTCCCCGTCGCACGGAAGATGCGGAAGCCGACGCTCAATGTTCGCGTGGTCTTCGACTACTTAAGGATGACGGAGAATTCATGCGGCATTGCAAGGGCTAGGGAGAACAAATCTACCGTGGGAAATTGCCTTGACAGGCGCGCTATGATGGGATATCGTATGTCATGCTGCTTGCTTTCATAGACTGAATCAAAATAAACGCTACAACGCTTTTGCCGGCGTGTTTCTTGGGTTCGCTTTCTCGTGGAACATCTCCAGAACTGCGGCGGCGATGAAAATCGCAAGGGAGCTATCTGATATGGCAAAGGAAGTCGCGGATAATAGGGCTGAGGGGTCTTCATACGAGCTCGGCAAGCTCGGCAAACCATTCTTTCTTCCGGTCGGCATACCTCTGCAGATCGAAATCGAGGGCGTCTCTTTCAGGATGAAGAGTGTCTCCGTAGGCTGGTTGCCGGACACCTGCCTCATCATAAAACGCCCGTCCACACCGATGTCAATTACAAGAATGTTGTTCAAAGGAAACAAGGTTACTGTACGATACATAGACGCCGGCAGTGCGTTTGGATTTGAATCGGAATTGATCGCGGTTGCGGATGAACCGTTAGGAATATTGTACATTTCTTACCCTGTGCGTATCGTTCGAAAAAGCCTCCGAGGCAGCAGAAGGATAGAATGTCATCTTCCCGCCCAGGTCTTCCGTCGCGAGCCTGAGACCGGCGAGGACACCCCCGTCGGTGAAGGAGTAATCGTCGACATAAGCAGAACGGGATGTGGTTTTACCATGCCGGGTAAATCCCATGATGAGGCGCTGGCAGGCGTACGGATAGGGGACACGATTGTGCTCGGATTCCCACTGCCGGGAACAGAAAACGATATTGCCCTTGGCGGAAAGGTGAGGAGAATAGAGCGGGACGCAGAGAGGACCACCGCAGGCATCCAGTTCCTTGAAATAGAAGAAAGCTTGAAAGAAAAAATAATGAGCTATATTTCAGCTCTCGAAAAGTTCAACTGGGAAACATACTGACATAGCTTCTCCTTTTTTTCCGAAAAGCATGCCGCATAGGCAGGCGATAGGGTTGTTTCATTCTGAAAGAAGCGGACGCGGGATCTCTCTTTCCCTATTCTTTTGACTCATGACTCATGACTCGTCACTCTCTTCCAGGGGCGCTTTTGACAATGCTTCTCCCCGGCGTTACAATATGCCGTTATGCAGCGATTCAGCCTAAATGCCGCCTATACGCCTGCGGGCGATCAGCCGCAGGCGATCGAAAAACTGGCAGCGAATGTACGTGCAGGCGTGGGGGACCAGGTGCTGCTCGGCGTCACCGGGTCGGGCAAGACGTTCACCATGGCCAATGTGGTCGAGCGTCTCCAGCGGCCCACCCTCGTGATGTCCCACAACAAGACGCTGGCCGCCCAGCTCTACACGGAGTTCAAGACGCTCTTCCCCGAGAACGCCGTCCATTTCTTCGTGAGCTACTACGACTACTACCAGCCGGAGGCCTATGTGCCGCCGACGGACACCTACATAGAGAAGGACTCGTCCATCAACGAAGAGATCGACAAGCTGCGCCTGTCGGCAACCAACGCCCTTTTTGAAAGGGACGACGTGCTCATCGTCGCGAGCGTCTCGTGCATCTACGGCCTGGGTTCCCCTGAAGCCTATTACGGCATGCTCATCTATCTTGAGCGGGGTGAGCGCATTGCGCGCAAGGCACTGCTCGATAAGCTCACACAGTGCCAGTACGAGCGGAACGACATCGATTTCTACCGGGGCAGGTTCAGGCTGAGAGGCGCGAACATCGACGTCTTCCCTGCGTACGAGGAGGAGAGGGCCATACGGATCGTCCTCGATGACGATGTCGTCGCGGATATCTACGCCATCGATCCGCTGACGGGGAAGATCGTCGAGAGGCTGACGAGGTGCACCATATATCCTGCGACCCATTACGTCACCCCGAAAGAGCGGCTGGAGACAGCCGTCATCAGCATCGAAGAAGAGCTTGTCGCCCGGCTGAAAGAGCTGAAAGGGGCGGGGAAGCTCCTCGAGGCTCAACGGCTCGAGGCGAGGACCAGGTACGACCTTGAGATGCTCAGGGAGATCGGCTATTGCCAGGGCATCGAGAACTACTCGCGACACCTGACCGGACGACAACCCGGAGAGGCGCCTCCCACGCTCATGGACTACCTGCCGAAGAATGCCCTCGTCATCATCGACGAGAGCCATGTGACCGTGCCCCAGATCCAGGGCATGTACCGGGGGGACAGGTCGCGCAAAACAACCCTCGTCGAGTACGGCTTCCGCCTCCCGTCGGCGCTCGATAACCGCCCCCTGACCTTTGAGGAGTTTCAGGGACACGTCAATCAGGTGGTCTATGTCTCGGCCACGCCCGCGACGTATGAGCTTACCCGGGCCAAGGGGCATGTGGTCGAGCAGATCGTGCGCCCCACGGGACTCATAGATCCGACGATAGAGGTGAAGCCTGCCCGCAACCAGGTGGATGCGCTCCTCGCGGAGGTGAAGAAGACCATCGCGAAAAAGGAGAGGACCCTCATTACGACGCTGACCAAGCGGTTCGCCGAAGATTTGACCGACTTTCTGCTTGACGCGGGCATAAAAGCCAGGTACCTCCACTCCGAGGTCGATACCCTCGAAAGGATCGCCATTGTCCGCGATCTTCGCCTCGGGCGGTTCGATGTCCTCGTCGGCGTCAACCTCCTCCGGGAAGGGCTCGACCTGCCGGAAGTATCCCTCGTGGCCATCCTGGATGCCGACAAAGAGGGGTTTCTGCGCTCCGGCACCTCATTGATCCAGACGTGCGGCAGGGCAGCCAGGAATCTCAACGGCAGGGTGGTCATGTTCGCCGACAAGATCACCGATTCGATGAGACGGACCATAGATGAGACCGCGCGGCGGCGCATGATGCAGACGGCATACAACGAGGCCCATGGCATCACTCCGGAAGGCATCCATAAATCGATTGTCGATATCCTCTCCTCTATTTACGAGAAGGATTACTATACGGTGGATACGGACGAGTTGGAGGAGCAGGGCGTCGATCCGAAGAAGCTGTCGAAGATGGTGAAAAAGCTGAGGAAGGATATAAACGAGGCGGCGAAGAGGTGGGACTTCGAGAGGGCGGCCCAGCTCAGGGACAGGCTGGCGAAGCTGGAGCAGATGGAGCTGGCGATCTAGGTTGGGGCTCAGCGCCCCCTCGACGGGCAAAGCCCGTCGAGCCTCCCCGCTCAGCTCGCTTCGCTCGGTTTAGCGCGGAGCCTCCGCGCTCTGGCCACAAGCCCGCACGAGAACGATGATTTCCGACGACTATATCGATAACCTGCCTGAGGGGCCCGGTGTCTATCTCTTTAGAGACGAGGCAAAGGAGGTCCTTTATGTAGGTAAGGCGAGGAGCCTCAAGGACCGGGTGAGGAGCTATTTCGGGAAGGGGAAAAAGGACGGCAAAACCGAACGGCTGGTGAAGCGCGTCGAAGATATGTCGATCGTGCTGACCCGAAATGAAAAAGAGGCATTCCTGCTGGAGAATAACCTCATCAAGGAGCACCAGCCGAAGTACAATCTCGTCCTGAAGGACGACAAGACCTATGTATCCTTGAGACTGAGCGTGCAGGACAAATTTCCCTCCCTCAGCATCACGAGGACGATCAAAGACGATGGCGCGCTCTATTTCGGGCCCCATCCTTACGCGAAGGACGCAAAGGACCTCCTGAAGGTCGTTCAGTCCCTCTATCCCATGAGAAGGTGCAGAGACGCCGTCTTTCGCCGCAGGACAAGGCCGTGTATCCTCGCGGGCCTTTCGATGTGTCCGGCCCCCTGTGTGGGGGAGATAGATGAGAAGGCGTATCGTGCGGTTGTGGAAGAAGTGGCGGACTTTCTCCAGGGAAGAAACGAAAAGCTGCTGAAGATGCTCGAAGCACGGATCGAGGAGGCCGCCCGCTCGTGGAATTTCGAGGAGGCCCAGGCCGGGAAAGAGAAATATGACGCGATAAAACGGCTGGTCGAGAAGCAGCGCGTCCACGAGCACATGGGGATAAACAGGGACGTCTGGGGCATCCTTGCGGAAGAGGGCCGGCTCAGGATGGTTGTCCTCACGTTCAAAAAGGGTGTGCTGATCTCGAAAAGGACGTTCAAAGAGTCTATTGCCCCCGCCCTCGATGATGCGCTCCCGTCTTTTCTGTTCCAGTACTACAGCGCCAGGCCGGTCCCCGACGAGATCGTGCTCTCCGAGGAGATCGGGGACACGCAGGTGCTGGAGCAAACCCTGCGGGAAAAGAAAAAGGGACGGGTGCGCATCCACGGTCCCTCCGATGGCGGCACTGCCGATATGATCAGGCTCGCCATCGAGAACCTCCACGAGACAGAGACAGTGGTCCTGGATGAGGCGTTCAAGAAAGTGCTCCATCTTTTGAGGCCGCCCAGACGGATCGAAGTCTACGATATTTCTCATACCCACGGGCAAAGCCCGTCGGGCATCATGGTCGTATTCGAGGGCTTCAATGCAAAAAAAGGGGATTACAGGGTCTTCCACATACGGGAGGCGGCGACCGAGGACGATGTAGCCATGATGGGTGAAGTGCTGAGGCGCCGCCTGGACGACGAGGGCATGCGGCCTCTGCCCGATCTGGTGGTGATCGACGGCGGCAAGGCCCAGTTGGCAAAGGCCCTGGGTCTGTTCAAGGGGATAAGCCCTCCCGTCGACCTGGTGAGCATCGCAAAAGGTGAGAGGCGCAGGAGGATGGAAGACTTCCTCTATCTGCCTTTCAGGAAAAATCCGCTCCTTCTTCCGAAATCCTCGCCCGTGTTCAAAGAGCTGGTGCGGATGAGAGACGAGGCGCACCGCTTCGCCATCACCTCGCATAAGAAATGGAAAAGACGGGAGGACCTGACGTCAACGCTTACAAGTATCAAGGGCGTGGGGCGGAAGAGGGCGATGGCGCTCCTCGCGGCCTTCCCCTCCATAGAGGAAATAAAGAGGGCAGGCGTCGAAGGCATCGCCCGCATCCGGGGCCTCAACAGAAAGGTGGCCGAGGAGATTCTGAGGGCGATGGAGGAATAGAGCGGCCGGGTTGGAGGCGGCCGGGTGAATTTCGCGCCTTTCGCCTGTCTCATCGGCGCCGCGAGTCCTCACGTACAAAGGAGTACGCTCCGGCTCGCGACCCCTCGATCACGGCGAAATCCATCGAAATTTCCTCCGGCCGCGAAGAGGACCTTACTCACTTCACCTACAAGTCTGCATTGTCGCCGGATGGCCCATGACTCCTGATTGCCACGTGTAACCGAGAGAAGACATTCAGCGGGAGAGGGCGGTTCTGGGATGTTATGAAGTTATGGGCCTGTCCTGCCCCTAATGGTGCAAAAAGAGCCTTTTAAACTTGCTCGGTTAATCGCCAGTTTTTCTTGTATTTACCGTTTATGTAGGGTAAGTATAATCATGGATGTGGAACGACTGCGGAGGTTCGATCTTGTATATCCGGGTATATGGCTCAGTGGAGTAGACCCAGAGACAGCTTTTCAAACCTGTCTGATTCTGGGCTATATCGAAGACGCGTTCATAGAAGCCGTTGCGGCATGTGCGATGTTCGAGCCACTCACCTACGAGAAAGCCCGGAAGTCCCGCGATCTATCGAGATACGAGAACTGTCTCAATTCCATATATGCCAAATCCTTCGTGTACTCACTTGCCGCCATTGGCAAACTTTTCAACAAATTGAGAAACAGGTCCGATACCCCACCCGGACTTGCGTATTTATGCCGTCAATATGAAGATCGTTTCGGGCATACTAAACACATTAGAGATTCAAGTATGCATATTGAAGACCGCGGAGTCGGTCTGGATAGACGAGGTAGACATATTCATGCAACCGTACTCGTGCTGGGAGGATTTATCGGCGAGTCCAGTGCTACACGTTTATGCTTTACAGGTGAGGATGGCAATCAATATGAAGTGAAAATATCGGAGGCAGTGTTGAGTACCATTCACCCGATATTGCAAGGCGCGATTAATTCCTATAGGTGGGAATGACCTTATTTGTAGGAGGAGAGATGGAAGACCCGGCTACTCCGGTGTACGTAGATTTCTTTGACGCTTCCGCTCTTGTAAAACGATATATTGAAGAGACCGGGAGTGATATCCTTCGGCAGTACATCTCCCGCCGTCCGCCGGGTGGATGGTATACAACCCCGTTTTGCTACTTCGAGACTCTGTCTGCCCTTAAACGAAAGTGGCTCCGTGATAAGATATCACAGACCGACTACTATAGGGCAGCATTTGAATTAACGGCTTGGTTTGCCAGCATTTCCCGTCACGTGCACGATATAGATTTCACGGACACCTTTGTCTATAGGGATGTCCAGGACCTCTCTAAGCGATATTCCATCGACCTTTCAGATGCGTTCCAGATACTAAGCGTCAAGAAGGGTTACTATTCAGTCCTGATCGGGCAATCATCTACCTTACTCGTCACAGCGGACAAAAGACTTGCCGAAGCGGCCAGAAATGAAGATATTAGGGCATGGTATTTCATGGATGAGCCAGAGCCTTAGAGCAACTTGGACGGTTTCCAGGGAGGACCGGAGGCGACCAATTGTCAAAAGTCACTGTGGCCAAGATCGAAGTGGCCGAATCACACTTGAAATGGGCCATAAAGCTTTTTTTTATGAGATCGGACCCAGCCGTTATTGAGACATTAGTTGGTGCTGCTTCTGGAGTTTTGCGCGGCATAGCAAAGTCTCGCGGCGTGGAGGCATTTATCCATGATAGTGATTGGATAAAGCCTGAATATAAAGGGCAATGGATCAGCACTCTACACAATGCCCAAAATTTCTTCAAGCACGCCAACAAGGATGCAGACGAAGTGCTGGAATATGAGACCGTAATGTTACAGTATCTGTTGCTGGAGGCATGCTATCTCTATCGTCATCTAGCGTCTGATCACCATCTTGGCTATCGGCAATCTCAGGAAGTTCTTTTGTATGAAATCTGGTTCGGTTTCGCCCATCCGAATCTTGTTCAGGAGAAGCAAGAATCAAGGGCCTTGTTTGAACCATTGAATCTTCCTGAAATCGACCCCAACGACTTCGAAATCTTTCAATATGTCCTCAATCATATATAACTCGCGATAGACTTGTATTGAACATAGGAACCGATGAGGTCAGCCATTGACAAGGGCAACTCTCGCTCAACCCGTCTATCGATTACCACCCAGAACCGCGCAATGACAAGAAGAACTTGAAGATTATCGAGTACAGGAAGTTCTCCTCGCCCCCTTGCTCAAAACGCATACACCTATCATTCGTTGTCGCGACCGAGGCGATACGGACGTCAAGGGATTCCATTGCGGAGATAGCGACAAGCTCGTCGACAACCGGCAAAGCCTACGAAATCAGCATGAAGGACGGACGGGAGGAAGGCCGACCCGCCTCGTTCTGCTATGTCAGCGACCTGTGGAGCCGCTCCATTTCGTCTATCTCCCGGTCTGCCTGTTCAAGGTCCCACACGAACTTGACCACGTCGAAGCGTGCGAGTTGCGGGTACGTCTTTTCGAGCAGTCTGAACGCATCGGTCTCCGAAACGATCAGGCCGCTCATATCATTATCGAAACCGCGCAGGGTGAGCCGCGCGAGCATGTCCGCAAGCGATACGAGGGCGACTGCGACCCTGTATGGCTCAGATGCCGCGGAGGGGGCGTGATGGCAGCGCGCACACTCGATGAAGATCTCCGGCAGACACCATTTTTCGAGGAGCAAGCCCCCCGCCACGTCGTGCGAGGCGCCCAGTATACGCCTTTCGGCTTCGAGCACCGATATGTTCTCTTTGCGTGTCAGGTCGAGGATCGCCGCATAGACCTTGTGACTGAGCCTGTCGAGAACGAGGCAGCCCACATCGTGGATCAGGCCGGCGATATAGAGCTGCTCGCCCCGGCCGGTTTCAAGTTTCCCCCAGACCTTTCTGGCGATGACGCCCGTCGCCACCGAGTGACGCCAGAACCGGTCGAGGTCGACCGTGACGGTCCGCGGCGGAGGAGTCAGGCCGCGCGCGGCTCCGTAGCACATGCACAGCGAAGCTATCTCGCTTGTCCCCAGCATGCCGATTGCCTGGTCGATCCCGGTAACCTTCGAGGCGAGGCCATAGGCGGCCGAGTTCGCCATCTTCAGGACATTCGCGGCCATGGAGGGATCTCTCGATATGATCCTCGCTATGGTCCCGAGGTCCACGTCGTCACTGAAAAGAACGGCAGCGAGCTCTGCTGCGGCAGGCGGCATGGGCGGCAGAAAGTCGATGGCCTTCTCGATCTTTCCCCAGAGATCGTCAATCACGGAGAGCACCTCGGATAATCGGACAGGCGCGGAGCGCTCATTTTCGCACGCATGGTCATTCCTATTATCGCCGATTTGTGCATACCCTTTAGGAAAATCATGTTCGGCACTCGATCTCAAAGCGGATTAAGAACGCATAGCATCCTGCCAAGCCTTGTACTTACCTCACTCAGGCAGGGAAGAAATCCACGAGAGTTTCTCCAAATTCTTCTTACGTCCGATACGGCCAAAGCCCAGGCCCCCTGTATCAGAACACAAGCTGAGAGGCGTGGTGCAGGAAAGGGACTAAACTGTTACCCCCTCGTAATAACATCAACCCTACACAGTTATTCCTGATATTCACAACCGCCTCATACTCGGACCTGAGCTGGGCTTCATAGTTTCTGACAAGCAGGGCAAGATCATTCTGCAAATTCGCCACCGGTGGCTTAACCGGTCCCTCAGTCCAGCGATTTGCACGGAGCAGCTCGATGTCCCGAGTATGAGGGTTCCCTGCAAGGCAGAATTCTTTATACGCTTCCCGTTTTGAACCATCGGCAAAATCGATTGCAAACAAGTATCTAGCGGACATTGTTTCGAGCAGTTTATTGTTACTGACATTCAATACCTCGCCGGAAACAGCATCAGTCCCGCAGTAATCAAGCAGGGCGTCTATTAGTGGATGTCCGATACCGATTAGGTCAACGCCCTTTTTTCTTGTGGCAACATGCCTTGAAAATGTCACGTTTTCATATCGCGAAGAAACGCCTGGGTACTTCTTGAGTGTCTCAGGGACACCGATGGCGACAATCTCTCCGGAAGGGATAAAACTTCCGCCGAGGCCGATGATAGCCCTTTCGCAGAAGATTTTCAGATCATCAAGCGAATACTTGCCTCTTGACTTGACATAGCTTTCAAGATTGAACGTCTCCAGATCCTGTGAGAACTGTCTTAAGGCGTTGCTCGCTTCTTGCGCCCTTTGCATCGCCTCCAGAATCTCCTTCTCTGTTCTCTCATAGTTTCGGTGGATGAGAGCTTCCCGGTATAATTCATTGTAATTTAGGGACGAACCAAGGAAACCAAGAACCTCCGATCTGAAGTCCTCAATGACCTCTCCCGTGACGTCATCGACCTTCCCGATGGTCCTTGCTATTTCAAGGAGTTTTTGTTCGAGGATCAGATACACCCTCTCTTCTATAGTGCCTTCAGCCACCAAGTTGTACACCTGTGCTGTGTCAGCTTGGCCATACCTGTGTATTCTCCCGATCCTTTGCTCGACCGCCATTGGGTTCCAGGGCAGGTCATAATTGAAAAGGATTCTGCATACCTGAAGGTTGATGCCTTCTCCCCCAGCGGACGTGCATATAAGGAATTGCGCCCCTTTTTCATCCCAGAAAGATTCACATGAGGCTATCTTCTCGTCCAGTGGGCCGCCTTTGATGGTGGCTATTTTTTCAAGGCTATAGTATTTCCCGAATTCTTCTTTAAGAAAGTAGAGGGTCTCAAGGTACTGCGTAAAGATTAGGATTTTTTCATCTGTGTTTTCCCGTCTTATCTGTTCTATTGCCCGAATAAGAGTATCGAACTTTCTGTCCGGTCCGTCGTCCAGAAGCTCTATCAGTTCCTTCACCTTTTTATCTTCATTAGGAATATTTGCCTCTGCTTCAATCGCGTCATCGCTGACTTCCATGGCATCGAGCGCCCAGTTAGTAATCTCGTCTTCGAATTTCGGGCGCTTCTTCAGCCGTTGTTTTAGCTGGGCGATGTGGGTATCGGCATCGGTATAGTCGATTGCTCCCCTCTCATAGGAGAGGAGATCGACGGCCACTTTTCGCATCTCTTCCTGGTATTTCATGATTTGGGTGGAGACATCCGGCTTTGTGATTGGGCCGTGGAGGCCGCCTTCGAGGGCCATCTGTTTTCTCGCATAGATTGCGATGAGTCTTCTTCGTAATGCCTGTTTTATCGCCCGTGGACTCGACGACATGATCTTCTGGAAGGTTGCCATAACAAAACCGACAGCCCTTTGTTGTGTAGTAGTTTTCTCCTGGCTCAACCCGGCAGCGTTGTATCCTTCCTTCAGGTATTCAGTCAGTCTCTCATAAAAACGTTGCTCCTGCATTGAGAGACTGAAGCTTTGAGAATGGACTTCTCTCCTCATGAATATTGGGTGCCCGTCAGCATCGGTCACCTCTCTCTTCGTCCGGCGGAACATCACCCTTCCGAGAAGTCCCCGGTGGTCTTCCATTGCTTCAGGATTCTCAAATAACTGGTCATCGAGAAGTTGGATTAAAGACCAGAACTGATATCCGTCTCCTTGATGAGGGGTAGCCGAGAGGAATAGTACGTCGCGGGCAGATCCTCTGATTTTCTCTGCTAACCTGTAATTCTGAGAGATTTCAATTTTCTTTCCATACCGCTTACGCGAGAGGTGATGGGCTTCGTCAAAGACAATTAGGTCCCAGTCAGGCCCTTTCATAAGCCTTTCGAGCCTGGTAGGTTTCTTGATCGTATCGATGGACACTATGACAAGGTTGTGTTTTTCCCAGGTATAGGGTGTCACATCCGTGAAGTCCCGGCCAAAGATATCGAAATATATTTTGAAGCAGTCCCGCAATTCGTTTTGCCAGTTTGCCGTAAGTCCTGCCGGACAGATGATAAGTATCCTGTTCGCTTCCTTTCTTGCGTGAAGCTCCCTAATGACCATGCCTGTTTCAATCGTCTTTCCGAGACCGACCTCATCGGCAATGAGAAAGCGCCTCCTTCTGGCAGTCACGATTGCTTGGGTCAATAGAATCTGATGGGGAAGAAGGTCGGTTTTGCTGTTTGATAGCTCTCCACCCGAGTTTTCGAGGGGGAATTGATAAGCGAGTTGTTTTAAGAAGAATTGCAAGGGCTTATCAGACTGGCCCCTTTCGAATCGTTGAAAGATATCCTCGACCGGCTCAAGGAGATCCTCGGGAAAGGTTTCAAAAATCCTTTTGCCATCACGCTCAAAGACCACATCGACCTTACACTCTCCGGCGGCACCGGAGATCCTGATCACTTGTCCAGACTCAAGATCAGGACGGCATTTGACATGAACTTTTGTGTTTTCTTTGACCTTCATGTGTTCACGTCGATAAATTGAAGCCCGCCGTATAGACTTTCATCCCACGAATATCATTTGTTATGGTAGACCCGAAAATGTAATCGATTGGCAGGCGTTCGCCACGGTACTCCAGCCACAGAGACTCCCCTCGCATAAGTCTGTCTTTACAAGTAATCTGAACCTGTACCTTCTTCCGCTCTAATGTGGATGCTGCTCTCTGCAGGATGGTGTGGATCGCCCTTGCCATAGTCTGGCACTCGTCAGGATGTATTCTGTAAAGGACCTCTTCTATGCCCACCACAGTGAAGGAAGATAGAGGTGGTATCTCTTCGGCATAGTTCTTGATCTCTCTGAGGAAATCGAGAAAACCGATTTTGATGTCACAGGATACAATGCCATCCTCCTTGTAAGGCTTCAGGTGTTTTTTTTCAAATATTTCATAACCCGGCATCTCTACACCTCAATGAGGCTCAGTATCTTGTCTATTGGCGCTTGAAACGTAGGGTTCCTGCCCTTTAGGTACTCTACGGCGACCCGTACCTGTGGCATTACGCGCTGGAATTCGGTCAGCCAAGGAATCACATTCTCTGATTTATCTGCAAGCCCCATGAGGTAATGGATAATGTCAACGAGAGCAACATTATCGAATTTCTCCTCCTCCATTTGGGGAAAGAGAAAGTCCATATTGTAAGCCTTCTTTTTCTTTTTAAAAACGTCCTGAAGGTCATCATACCTTTCGTCAGGGTGCTTTACTTCGTAAGTCCTGCCCCTCTTTGCCCTGCCTTTTCGCATGACGCCCGCCTTCATAAGCGCGTCCACCTCAAGAATACCTCGTGTTGTTTTATGAACCTCGTCGCTCTGAATCTCTTTCCTGTCGCACAGGCATGTGAGATAAACGAAACTTACTGGGTCTATGTGCTCAAGCTCAGATGGCAAGGGCTGTTGTGTCGTCAGAAGCTGCTCAACCATCATCCTGATAGAAGAGAGAGCGGTTTTCAGCGGGACGACGTTTTCATTGTGGTCGATAATTGCACCGTAGTGTTTACTATAGAGTTCAAGACATTTACCGATGAGGATAATATTGATGTCAGCTGGCGACAGCTTTTGGCTTCCGTACCTTCCGGCTTCAATCAACTGGATTTCCTCCCGCGCCTTTTTCCTGATCTCCTGTCTTACTCCTGCCCAGGATCTCTTTTTCGAATCACTGTCGCCGTCGCGTTTCTTACACACATGAATAAGGTCGTAGGAAATGGCCTCTTTGTCTACAAGGTTGAGGGAGCTTTCAGACTCGCCATGAACAGGATAAATTGCCTCTATAACAAAATGCGCGTTACAGAGGGATTCAAGGAGGGATTCCCACGCGCTTCCCTCGGCATGATGGAAGGTGAATACCATAACGCCATCTTCGTCGAGGCTGTTATGGCATCTCTTCCATACTTCTGTTAGCCCCGCTTCATAATCCTTGGTCGTTTTGCCCCTCGTCGGGTTCTCAACAATCTCATCAGACTTTGGGGTGATCTCGGGGGCAAATTGGGGGTAAGTTTTGGAGAGCAGTAAACGGAGCCAGACATAGAAGAAATCAGCCAGTTCGGAATAGTTTACATTACCGGCATAGGGGGGATCGGTGACGACATGACCTAATTTTTTTGAATTCAAAGAAATCATGCTTGCAGAATTACCACATTTCAGATTCGCCTGCTGCCCATCAATTCTTTTATCCACGTAGCTTTTCGCAGGTTTCCCGGCTTCACCAACTCGACGCCAATCAAAGGCATTCACGCTAAATCCCTTGCCCTCCACCAACCTCCCGAACATCTG
>Ga0187864_10001615_pt1 | contig 21210 bp, 18 predicted proteins | sample June2016WEW_11_4_FD_132985 | JGI IMG/M metagenome (GOLD analysis project Ga0187864, IMG submission 132985) | Peatland microbial communities from SPRUCE experiment site at the Marcell Experimental Forest, Minnesota, USA - June2016WEW_11_40 | ecosystem: Environmental > Terrestrial > Soil >...
GTCGGGCTTGTAGGTTGGGGAACTGTCGGCTGCGGAGTCGTTCAGGTGCTTCGGGAAAACGCCGATGTGATTGAGAGCAGGCTTGGGGTCCCCCTGGAACTTAGACGTGTGGCGGACCTTGACCTTGATCGCGAGAGGCCGGTCACTGTCCCACGCGAGATGCTCACAAGAAACGTTGACGATATTCTGAAAGACCCGGAAATCCAAATTGTAATCGAGCTCATAGGCGGATTGAAAGCGGCAAAAGCAGTTATCCGCGCGGCCATTGAAAGTGGAAAGCATGTAGTTACCGCAAACAAAGCGCTGCTTGCCCATGATGGTAATGAGTTGTTCGGTCTCGCCCAAAGCAGGGGGCTTTCAATAGGTTTTGAGGCGTCGGTAGGGGGTGGAATTCCTCTTATCAAATCTCTGCGGGAGGGGCTTGCCTCGAACCGAATCAGCACCATTTTCGGCATTCTCAACGGCACGGCAAATTATATCCTCACCCGAATGACGGAAGACAAACTCTCGTTTGCCGACGCCCTCAAGGGGGCGCAGACGCTCGGTTATGCCGAAGCAGATCCGACGCTTGACATAGAGGGAATCGATACGGCGCACAAGCTTGCCATCGCAAGCGCAATAGCATTCGGCACCCCGATCGAGTTCGACCGGGTCCATATCGAGGGGATATCCCGAATCGATCCTCTGGACATTCAATACGCGGAGGAGTTCGGATACCGGTTAAAGCTACTTGCAATAGCCCGAAACAAGGACGGTCGCCTGGAGATGCGGGTCCACCCGACACTCATTGCGCGGGAACACGTGCTTGCCAGCGTGAAGGGCGCCTACAACGCAGTGCACATTGAGGGGAATGCTGTGGGGGATGTAATGCTCTATGGCATGGGCGCTGGAATGATGCCTACCGGCAGCGCCGTGGTGAGCGACCTCATAGATGTCGGTCGAGACATCCTCAACAAGACCCCCGGAAGAATTCCCGCCCTTGCGTTTCTGCCCGACAGGCTTCAGAAACTGGATATCAAACCTATTTCGGATGTCTCAACCTCTTACTACTTCCGATTTTTGGTGCTCGATATGCCCGGCGTGCTCTCGAAGATCTCAGGCATACTTGGAAAATACCAGATCAGCATAGCCGCAGTAATTCAAAAGGGACGGCACACAGACTCGGTCCCTCTGGTGATGATTACCCATGATGCGCTGGAGAGCAGCGTTAGAAAAGCCCTGGACGAGATCGATAACCTGGACGTTGTAGTTGCGCCGACCGTGCTGATACGCATCGAGAACAACGCTGATTAGTTCCGGAATTCAGGAATTAAGGAATCAATTCTTCAATTCCTCAATTCATCAATCGTGTGATTATCTGTTGCTGGACCGCAGGCTGATTGAAATGGGTGACAAATTCATCATTCTTGTCGGCGACGGGATGGGAGACTATCCTCTCGATAGGCTTGGCGGCCTCACTCCCCTTGAGGCCGCCCGGACTCCCAATCTGGATCGGCTTGTCCCAATCGGGACCCTTGGGATTGTGCAGACGATTCCTGCCGGGATGCAGCCTGGGAGCGATGTGGCTAATATGAGCCTTCTCGGGTATGACCCGGCTGTCTATCATACGGGAAGAGGACCGCTGGAGGCGGCGAGCATCGGGGTCCGGCTCGAACCTGATGAAGTTGCCTTCAGGTGCAACCTGGTTTCTCTCAGCAAGGATGACGCCGGAAATGTCGTCATGGGAGACTACTCGGCGGGTCAAATTTCGACTCCGGAAGCTCACGAGATTGTCGTTAGCCTTCAGAGCGCGGTTTCCGGCTCTCCGCTGAAGCTATACGCCGGGGTGAGCTTCAGGCAACTTCTCGTCTGGAAAGGAGGAAGGGCGGACATCAGCACGATTCCCCCCCATGACATTCTCGGACAGCCCGTAGCGCAATATGAGCTCTTATCCACTGAACCGATTCTGCACGCTTTTACAGAAAAGGCGGCGCGGGTGCTAGAGGACCATCCGGTCAACATGCGCAGGAAAAGTGCAGGGAAAAGTCCCTCAAACGCCGTGTGGCTGTGGGGGCAGGGGAAAGCGCCCGCCATGCCCCGGCTGGACAGATTCGGACTGCGTGGGGCGATGATTTCGGCTGTGGACCTTCTAAAGGGCATTGGTGTTTATGCGGGACTGGATCCCGTGAAGGTGGAAGGCGCAACAGGCTATATCGACACCAATTATGAGGGTAAAGTTGCGGCGGCGCTGTCCGCGCTCCATCGGGGCAATTTCGTTTTCCTGCACGTTGAAGCGCCGGATGAAACTTCGCATGCGGGAAACCTTGAAACGAAAATCCAAGCCATAGAGTGTTTCGACAAGCACATTGTCGGACCGATTGTGGAGGGGGCGAAGAAATTCCACAAGGTACGCCTGCTGGTTGCGACCGACCATTTTACCCCTATATCAATGCGAACGCATTCGACGGATCCGGTCCCGTTTTTGCTGGTAGATGATTTGAAATCCGGCGATTCAGGGTCGGGCAAGGGCGGCAGGTATTGCGAAAAAGAGGCGCGCGCAACGGGTTTTCGGCTCAAGTCCGGTGAGGATTTGTTCCGAATTTTCATAAGCGCAAAGAGCTAATCGTGATCATCTTCCCAGCCATTGACCTGAAAGATGGACTTTGTGTCCGGCTGATGCAGGGAGACCCGGACCGCGCTACGGTTTACGGTAAGGACCCGGTTGAGGTGGCCAGGCACTGGGAGGCCGAAGGCGCCGAGTGGCTTCACGTGGTTGACCTTGACGGGGCATTCACGAAAAGTCCGGTAAACGGGTTGATCATTCGAAAGATGGCTCAGTCCGTATCTATCCCGGTCCAGGTCGGAGGCGGCATAAGGACCCTTGAGAACGTCGATGGATACCTTTTGGCAGGGGTAGCCAGGGTAATTGTCGGTACGGCCGCACTCAGGCAGCCGGAAATGCTCGAGGAGGCCTGCGGGCGGTATCCGGGCAGAATAGCCCTTGGACTTGACGCCAGAGACGGGTATGTCGCAGTGGAAGGCTGGAAGGAATCGACTCAGACCGACGCAGTGACTCTCGTGCTCCGGTTCAAAAATCTCGAACTTGCTGCGGTCATTTACACGGATATTCATAGAGACGGGATGCAGACCGGTGTGAACGTCGAAGCGACGCGCCGTCTAATCGAGGAGACCGGGGCGCCTGTGATCGCTTCGGGCGGGGTCTCGACCATGGAAGATATCGAAAGGCTTCTTCCACTCGCTCCGCTTGGACTGCTCGGAGTAATAACCGGCCGGGCAATCTACGAAGGGACGCTTAATCTCAGAGAAGCAATCGCGCGGGCCCGGCGAGCGGGTTCGGGAAATATTGGGAAGTGAGGTATAGTATGGAACTGCGCGTAAGAATAGAAGAAGCGCTCAAAAACGCTATCCGGGAAAAAAACGAAACTGCCAAAGACGCCTTGCGAATGCTTCTCACCTCAATGAAAGTCAAAGAAAAAGAAATCAGGCGGCAGCCGAACGAGACCGAGATCCATCAGGTGATCTCGAGCCTGGTAAAGCAACGGCATGACTCAGTCGAACAGTACAGGAAAGGCGGGCGGGCGGATCTCGCCTCAAAGGAAGAAGATGAAATCCGAGTCCTTCAGGATTTTCTTCCACAGCAGCTTTCGTTGGAAGAACTGGAAACAATGGTCGGCGAAGCTGTTTCGAAAGCCGGCGCCGCTTCCCTGAAAGATATGGGGCGTGTGATGAAAATCCTCATGCCTGAAGTGGCCGGCCGGGCTGAGGGCAAAATGGTGAACGAATTGGTCCGGAGCAGGCTTGCCTGACGGAGTCGTATTGCTGAGGTCGGATGCTGGTCCCGCAACTCTCTATGAATTGGGAGTTGCGCCGGGTTACATTCAAGATGGTGCTTGATGCCTCACAATCCCCCCTGCCCCCCTTTAGAAAAGGGGGTGTAGTTTGGGCGCGCGGGAGGGTTTCCCCCTTTTCTAAGGGGGGACAGGGGGATTTTACCTCTTTCCACCAGGACGTTGCGATGTCCGTATGGTCCTCGCCTTAGCCCCGGCACACCCGGGGCCAGGGCGTTCCGGGCTTGGCAATCTTGACCACGGGCGCGCCGTGGAGAAAAAATACTTGATTTGGTGGCTCTCAGAGGCTAAAAATCTATAATTTTGACCTTTTGATTTTCATTAGCCGTCTCCTTTTTCACCCCGGAAAGGCTTGCTGAGTGACTGATTCCGATATTGCCACTCTCGTAAAGCAGGCAGTGGATATTGTCGAGGTGATAGGCCGGGCGGTCCGTCTGCGCCGGTCGGGCAACCGGCACATCGGGCTGTGCCCGTTCCACCAGGAAAAGACACCTTCTTTCCAGGTGGATGCGGAAAACCAGCTCTACTACTGTTTCGGGTGCCAAAGCGGAGGCGATGTCCTCAGCTTTGTAACTAAACATCAGAACCTTACGTTCCCTGATGCCGTTAAATATCTTGCCGACCGTTACAATATTCCGTTGCCTCAGAAAGAGCGTGCAGCCCATGGCGATCTCGAGGAGCGCGGGCGGATTCTGGCCGCCATAGGGTGCGCAGCGGATTTCTTTTACGCCCGGCTTCATTTCGCCCCGGAGGGCAGGGCAGCGCGGGAGTATATAGACAGGCGCGGGCTGCCTGCCGAAGTTGTTGAATCACAGAGGCTGGGATATGCGCCCCCAAGGTGGGACGGGCTTTTCGAGCACTTGAAGAAGAGCGGAATCCAACCTGCGCTGGCTGCAAAGGCCGGACTTCTGAGCCAGAGTTCCAATGATTCCTCCAAATTTTTCGATCGCTTCAGAAATCGGCTGATTTTTCCCATAAGAGACGAGCGTGACATAATCGTAGCTTTTGGCGGGAGGATTTTGTCTCAGGATGAGCAAAATGAGCCCAAATACCTCAACAGTCCTGAGACTCCCGTTTACCACAAGGGAAGAATGCTTTACCAGTATTCAACGGCGCGGCAAGCCTGCCGTCAGGTTAGACAGGCGCTGCTCGTGGAAGGCTATATGGATCTTCTCGCCTTTCACGCAAAAGGGTTCCACCGGGTGGCGGCGACCTTGGGGACGGCCCTAACCAGCCAGCAGGTGCGGCTTCTGTCCAGGATGTGCGACGAGGTGGTGCTGGCATACGATGGGGACGATGCCGGGGAAAAGGCCATGCTGCGCGCCCTGCCCTTGTTTTTGCAGGAGGAGCTTTCGGTTAGCTGCATCCGCTTTCCAGACGGGCTGGATCCGGACGATTTTCTGAAAAAATTTGGCCTGGCAGAGCTTGAGCGTCTTATAGATCATAGGGAGGAGCTTGGGACCTACGCGGTTCGGAAAGCCGTTTCGACCTGGGACGGGAGTTCGGCTGAAAGAGTCCGGATATTTTCGGAGCTTCAGCCCATTTTCCGGGATGTGCGGCAGCCGCTTCTCAAATCTGAGTACCTGCGCATCATAGCGGACCGGTTTTCAATTACCGAAGAAGTGTCTGAGGCGCAGCTTTTGCACGAAAAACGGGGGCGGCCGGATTCAGGACATAGACGGTCCGGATCGGTCAACTACTCAAAACCGCCGCAAATTGAATCTCTGGAAGAAAAGATCCTCAGGCTCATGATCAAGTACCCGACCCTGGTCGAGTGCGTGCGCGAGTCCGATGTGCTTGGGTGTTTTGAGGAATCAAAGCTGGCCGCAATTGCCGGCTTGCTCTGCCAGGCGGGGTTTTGCAGCGCGCAGGAGTTTAGCCCGTCTTCTCTATACGATCTGCTGCGGGAATCGGATTTGCATGAACTCTATACGCGATATCTTCTGGAACCCTATGAGCTCGAAGAGCCGGAAATTCAACTGCGGGATTGGCTTGAAGCTTTGATCAAAAGGATGGCAAAAAAGAGAAGCAAAGAATTGGAGCAATGTCTGCGGGAAGCCGAAAGAAAGGGAGACCGGGCTCAAATCACGGACATTCTCGTGGAAATTAGAAATCTCAGGGCCAAAACCAACGTTGGTGATTTTCCCGATAACGTTTAGGAGTTAGCTGATGACCGAAAAGGATGCCAAGCAGAGGCGCGATCCTGCGCTGAGCAAACCGGAACTCGACGATCTGAACCGGTTGATTGCCGCGGGCAAGGAGAAGGGCTTTCTGACGCTGGACGAAGTTAACGAAGCGCTTCCTGAGGATATCGTAACAGCGGAAAAGCTCGATGACATGATGATGATTTTCGATGAAATGGATATCGAGATCGTTGATTCCGAAAGGCAGGTGCAGGTGGTCCCGGTCCCCGACTCGGAGAGTCTCGTAGGGGAAGAGGAAGACGATATACAGCTTGAGGCTGATTCGGCCAACCGTATAACTGATCCGGTGAAGATGTATTTGCGGGAAATGGGGCAGGTTTCCCTGCTTACGCGCGACGGAGAGGTGGAAATAGCCAAACGGATTGAGGTCGGAGAGCGGGAGATATTTAATGCTATCATGGAGTCTTCCATAGGCATAAAACAGATAATGGGCCTCAGAGACAAGCTCCAGAGTGAAGGTTCCCGCCTCAATGAGGTAATCCGCGAAGTAGAGGAGGAGATCAGCGAGGAAGAGGAAGTGGCCCAGAAAAACCGGATAATAGGCATTCTCGATGAAGTGCAGCGTCTGGACGAGGAGAATAAATCGATGCAGGCGCTTCTTCTCGGAGAAAGCGTCGATCCGGAAAAGGAATTCGAGCTAAAAAACCAGGTGCAGCAGAATAAGGAGCATATAGTAAACCTTCTGAAAGAGCTCCAGCTTAGCCGCCGCCATATCGACAATATTATCGAGAAGCTGAACGGCCACCTGATAGCTATCGAAAATGCCGAAAAAACTCTAAAGGACTACCTGCACCGCATGGCCAAAAAAAGGAGCGACCCAAGACCGGCTTTCGAACAGGTGGATCTGGAAGAAGCCAAAGACGGTCCGGCGGCTGCTTGCGGGTTCTCAAAGGAAGAATACGACAGGTTCCGTGTCAAGGCCTCAGAGGCCAGAGAGTGCATCGGGTCCCTGGAAAGGGAAGCGAAAATGGATTCAAGGTCTCTCAGGCAACTGCTCGGCCGGGTAAAAGATGGAACTCTTCGCGCCAAGCTGGCCAAGAGCGAATTGATCGAGGCCAACCTGCGGCTCGTGGTAAGCATTGCCAAAAAATACACAAACCGCGGGCTTCAGTTCCTGGACCTGATACAGGAAGGCAATATCGGGCTGATGAAGGCGGTGGACAAGTTCGAATATCAGCGCGGATATAAATTCAGTACTTACGCCACCTGGTGGATTCGCCAGGCGATCACCCGGGCCATCGCCGACCAGGCGAGAACTATTCGGATACCGGTCCATATGATCGAGACCATCAACAAGCTCATCCGGACCTCGCGCTACCTGGTTCAGGAACTCGGACGCGAACCGGTGCCCGAAGAAATCGCCGACAAAATGGAGTTTCCGGTCGACAAGGTCCGCAAGGTGCTCAAGATCGCAAAGGAGCCGATCAGCCTTGAGACTCCGATAGGCGAAGAGGAAGACAGCCATCTTGGCGACTTTATCGAAGACAAGCGGGTGGCTTCCCCGGTGGATGCGGTAATAAACCTCAACCTGAGCGAACAGACCCGCAAGGCATTGGCCACGCTCACTCCAAGGGAAGAAAAAGTCCTCCGCATGCGCTTTGGAATCGGCGAAAAGGCGGACCATACCCTGGAAGAGGTCGGTCAGGATTTTACGGTTACCAGGGAGCGCATCAGACAGATAGAAGCCAAGGCCCTGCGCAAGCTTCGTCATCCCAGCCGCCGCAAAGAGTTGAAAAGTTTTATCGAAACGTAGCGCTCAGCCGCACGCGCTTGCGCGTGTAGCCTAAATCCTGGGGGGTGCGGGGTATCTTTAAAATGACGCAGTGTTGGACTGGAGAGACGGGGCGGCTGATTTGATTTTTTTGTTTCTGTGTCGAAGAGAAAAGCCTTTTCACTTTTCGGGGTGTCCCGATGGGACACGAGATACTGCTTGACACTTTTCAATACCGGAAATTATACTTGATCTTTGGATATTCTAAATACGGGCCCATAGCTCAGTTTGGTAGAGCACCCGGCTCATAACCGGCAGGTCCCTGGTTCGAGGCCAGGTGGGCCCACCAGGAAAGTCCAGGATGGCGACATCGTAACAGGCGGGTCATTCAGGAGATGGCGTATTCCTTATTTGGAGGATTCATCAGCAATAGAAATATCCCCGGCGTTTTCAGGATACGGGAACCGCTGGACAAGTATAAAACAAGAGGGGTGTTCCAACAGGAACACCCCTCTTGTTTTATACCTCCACCTTTCTAAAGGGGGCGCTTGATTCCCCCCCTCAGGAAAGGGGGGCAGGGGGGATTTTAGGGGCACCGAATATGGTCCGGATAAAAGACATTTTTCAGTGGATCGATTCATGGGCGCCTTTCCGTTATGCTGAATCTTGGGACAACTGCGGCCTTCAGGTTGGGGATCCCGAATCCCAGGTCACCAGGGTCCTTGTCGCCCTGGACCCGGCGTCTTGCGTGCTCAGGGAGGCTCAGGAGCTTGGATCTCAGTGTGTCGTTACACACCACCCTTTGCTCCTTAGGCCCATAAATTCCGTAAGGACCGATTCATGGCCGGGATCGATCATCAGGCAGGCCCTGCTTTCCGGAATAAGCATAATAGCGGCCCACACCAATCTAGATGCCGCCGCCCAGGGGACAAACGTCCAGCTCAAGGATTTGCTTGGGCTCGACGTTATTGGGCCTTTGGACGCTGGGGCGGTTCCCTGCGGGGACGAGCGATACATGGGGATTGGGCTTGTTGGGCTGCTGCCTCGCGAAGCTACGCTCGAATCGCTTGCTGCTAAATTAAACGGGGTGCTTGGCGGGACTGTCGTACGAATTACCGGGGATTTGCGAAAACAGATAACCAGGGTCGCCGTTTGCACCGGCAGCGGAGGCAGCCTGATGGGAAAGGTCCTTGCATCCGGGGCCGAGGTTTTCGTCACCGGAGATTTGAAATACCACGATGCGAGATTTGCCGAGGAAAGCGGACTCGCGGTCATCGACATCGGGCATTTCGCCTCAGAGAAGCTGGTTCTCGAACCTTTTGGCGATTTTCTGCGCTCAAGGGCGAAATCTGAGGGCGCAGAGTTAGAAGTTTTTGTTTCCAAATCGGAGACAGACCCGTTCCAGGTGATTACCTGAGCGCATAGATTAAGAAAGACGGCGCGCGAATGAAGCAATGTTTTCGCCGTATCTTCAGGAGGTAGTGAATTGCTTGATCAACTCAAGTGTCTGATTGAGTACCAGAAGGTTGAAGACAAGAAAAACCAGTTGATCCGAAGCTATGAGGAAGCCCCACGCCGCATTGCCGAGATCGAAAAAGAATTCGAATATTTCGAAGGACAATATCTTTCAAAGAAAGAAGAGTACGACAATGCGAAGAAAACTCACCGCTCGAGCGAGCAGCAGATAGAGGACCTGCGAGCGCGTTTGGGCCGGCAGAAAACCCGTCAGGGCGAGGTGAAGACAAATAAGGAATACCAGGCGATCGTCAAAGAGATCGATGAAACCAAAAAGGATATCTCCAGAAGTGAAGACAGCGTTCTGGAACTTATGGACAGGATTGAGCGTCTTGGCGGGGAAGTCGCTGAACTGGAGAAGGATCTGGCCGAAAGGCGCCGGAAGCTCGATGAGGACAAGGGCTTCCTCGAGCGGGAAGGCGAAGAATTGAAAGGCCGGCTGGACCGTCTCGAAACCATTCGCCAACTCGTGCGTGAACGGGTAACCCCGGAGCTTTTGAAGAAGACCGATTTCCTTTTCCAAAAACAGGCCGGAATAGCGGTTTCATCGGTGGAGAACGGCGTTTGCAAGGTATGCCATATGAACATACCGCCTCAGAAATTTATAGAACTCCAGCGCGATGAAGACATTATGCAATGCCCTCACTGCCATCGTTTCCTTTACTGGGAGGGTCATGAAGGATATTGCGTCACCGAAGAGGACATCGACAGCATTTAACCAATGTGACGAGGTGGTGAGCACATGGCAGTTTACGGAATGAAGGTCTTTGCCGGCAACAGCAACCCCGCGCTGTCCAAAAGCATATGTGAAATGCTGGAAATCCCTCTTGGCAAGTCAATGGCCGGGAGGTTCAGCGATGGGGAAATCAGAGTGGAAATCGGCGAAAATGTAAGAGGGGCTGATGTTTTCATAATTCAGACAGGAGCATCTCCCGTTAACGATAACCTGATGGAACTGCTGCTGATGATCGATGCATGCAAACGAGCCTCAGCCCGCCGAATCACCGCTGTAATGCCCTATTATTGCTATGGCCGCCAGGACAGGAAGAATAAACCACGGGTCCCGATCACGGCGCGCCTGGTGGCGGATCTTATCACCCGTGTCGGTGCGGACCGTATCGTAACAATGGACCTTCATGCCGGGCAGATTCAGGGTTTTTTCAACGTGCCGGTCGATAACCTGTATGCATCTCCCATTCTGCTGCCTTTCATCAAGGAGCATTTTCACCGGAATCTGGTTATCGTGTCACCCGATGCGGGCGGGGTGCCCCGCGCGAGGGCTTATGCAAAGCTGCTCAAATCGGGGCTGGCAATGATCGATAAACGCCGTACGGACCCCAACAAGGCCGAAGCCTTGAACATCATCGGCGAGGTGGAAAACAAAACGGCCGTCATCCTGGACGATATGGTGGATACTGCCGGGACGCTTGTGGAGGCTACTAAAACCCTGCTCGAAAGAGGCGCAAAGGCGGTATTCGCCTGTGTAACTCACGCAGTGCTTTCCGGACCCGCTGTCGAGCGCATCCGCAGCAGTTCCCTGGAAAGCCTGATCGTTACGGATACACTGCCGCTCAGGGAGGAAGTGATCGAGAGCGGAAAAATCACCCGCGTAACGGCGGCCAGGCTTTTCGCCCAGGCCATCCGCAGCATCCATAACGAAGACTCGATCAGCACTCTTTTTGAGATATTGCATTAAAATGAGCATTGCGGAAAGATATCTTAAGGAGCAACTCTCCTCCGAGGAATTCAGACGCTCCTACCTTGAAGAGAAGATGAAGCTCGATATCGAGTACCGTCTGGAGGATCTCAAGAAGGCCATTCAGAAGCGCAAAAGCCCCGATGAGCTTATCGAGAGGGTTGAGAACCTTGAAAAGCTCGTGATGGGAGCATAGGTTAGCGCAGGTTATGGGTAATAGGTTAGAGGTTATGGGTAACCCATCACCTATTCACCTATTCACCCGCCTTTTTGGTTTTTGAGTTACTAAAAACTGACAACTAATAACTAAAAACTCTTCAGATCGCGGCTACAGGAATGGACAGGATAGAAGAGGACAGCGGCAGGGACTGTTCGGCAAGGCAAATCACACCACCTGGGCCGATGGGCATCTTCAGTCTTTCCAGGGTGTGGAAGTGCCGCACATCGTTCGTTCCCGGAGAAGCGGTTTTTTTGAACTCAAGAGGATAAATCGTCCCATCCCGAACGATAAGAAGGTCGATTTCTTTAAGGTCTTTGTCACGGTAGAAATAAAAGGGAGCTTGACGCCCATTGTGCCAGTAGCTTTTCAGCATTTCGGCCATGATCCATGTTTCCAGGCTCGCACCGGACATGGCGCCGGCCTCGAGCGTTTCCGGGCTCGACCATTCCGTCAGGTATGCGCACAAGCCGGTATCAAGGATATACAGTTTCGGGGTCTTCACTAAGCGCTTGGTCACATTCGTGTGGTAAGGCTCCAACAGGTAGGCGATTCCGGATGCCTGAAGGATCGAAAGCCAGTTTTTTGCGGTGTTCACGGCGATGTCGGCGTCCCGGCTCAGATCGGTCAGGTTTAGCAATTGAGCTGTCCGGGCTGCCGCAGCCCGAAGGAAGCGAAGAAACGCCAGCTCGTCGCCGACTCTCGCCAGGTCACGGACATCACGCTGCAAATAGGTTTGCACATAGGAGCTGTAGAAGAGGTCCCTATCCACCGCATCATAGAGAGCGATTGCCGGAAAGGCCCCTCGCCAGATAAGGCGATAGAGGTCCTTCAGAGGTAGATTTCCTCCAACACCGAGACGATCGCGAATTTCATCGGGATCGGGCAGAAACGGTTTGCGCACATGAGCCAACCCGGCCAGTTCTGTTCTGGAAAGCCCGAGAAGATGAACCACGGCCACACGGCCGGCGAGAGATTCGGATACGCCTTTCATCAGGTGTAACTGCTGAGAGCCGATGAGCCAAAAGAGACCCGGTTCCCGGGTCTTATCAACTGCCATCTTGATATATGGCAGAAGTTCCGGAGCATACTGGATTTCATCGATGAGCACAGGTGGCGGAAATCTTTGCAGGAAGAGCGGAGGGTCTTGCCTGGCAAGGCTGAGCACCATGGGATCGTCGAGGGTAACATAGGGTCTTTTGTCCTGGCTGAGGTGCAGCAGCAAAGTGGTCTTCCCTACCTGTCTGGCGCCCGTGACCAGCAGAACGGGAAACTGCCTCGTCGCGGCCTCCACGAAGGCTTCAAGTGTGCGAGAAACATACATTTGCACCCTCCTCTTTTTCGGCCATAATGCAAATTGATTGCACAATAACTGACTGACTCCACTTTATCAAGTACTATTCGAGCAAGCAGGGAGAGGGAAGCAGGTGGTACGGGTGAATAGGTGAATTAAGGGCGTGGGACTAATTCAGTAATTGAGGAATTTAGGAATTGAGGAATTTAGGAATTGAGAGATTTGATTTCTTCCTGCTTCCCGCTTCCTGCTCCCCGCTTCACCCATTCACCCATTCACCCGCCCTTAATCCACCCATTCACCCATTCACCCGCCCTTTTGGGTTTTGAGTTACTAAAATCTAACAACTCATAACTAAAAACTCTTCTGCTCCTCGCGTCCTGTTTCACGCTCCCCGCGTCCCCGCGTCCCCGCGTCTCCGCGTCCTCCCTCTCCCCGCTTCCTGCTTTCCCTCTTCCCCTTTCGGGTTGACCACGACACAAATTGATGATATACAGATCACACAATGTATATCTAGGAGGAATCGATCATGCGAGTCTCCAAATGGGGTAACAGTCTGGCCATTCGGTTGCCCGCCCCGGTGGTCCAGGCGCTGGAACTGCACGAAGGCGACGAAATTGAAGTTCAGATCGCAGATGAACGAGTCTTTCAATTAAGGAAAAAACCCGGCAGGGAAGCCGTCCTTGCCCGGTTGCGGCAGCTCCGGGGAAAGTTGCCGGCCGATTTCAAGTTTGATCGCGACGATGCAAATGTCCGATCCTAAAGTGTTCATCGACACAGATATTCTGCTTTATCTCTTGTCGGCTGACAAACACAAGGCCGATCGAGCCGAGATAATTGTGCAGGCGGGAGGCCTGATCAGCGTGCAGGTATTGAACGAGATGGCCAATGTGGCGCGTCGTAAACTCTCCATGTCATGGATGGAAATCAACGAGGTATTAGCGCTGATTCGGTCGGTATGTCCGGCTGCTCCGTTGACCGTCGAAACTCATGACAGAGGGAGGCTTGTCGCTGAACGGTACGGGTTGAGCGTCTACGATGCGATGATCGTGGCCGCCGCTCTTCTCGGAGGTTGCGAAACCTTGTACTCCGAGGACATGCAGGACGGACTGTTGATCGACCGTCAGTTGCGTATTTGCAATCCATTCATCCTTACAGAATGAAGCGTCACCAATTCGAGACGTGAAGCGATAATGTACTTTCTGCGCAGCTAACATCGAGTTTCTTGCAATTTTGTCGGGATTTTCTTTTAACTCTTTATTTTATCTGCGTTATCCTGGTGCCCTGTCGATGACCAGTAATCTGCGGATTGCTTTTCTGTTTGGTTGCGGCGGAAGGAATCTTTTTGGTTGAACGGCAGGGGTAATCCAACCGGATGGACAAACCCAATTACATCTATGACCTCGATGACCGGCCCCCGCTCAGGCTTGGGGCACTCTACGCCCTTCAATGGGCAATCATAATTTTTCCCATTTTCATCACGTCGGCTATCCTTCCGGCAAGGGTGCTCCAGATGGGGCCCGCAGATGCAGTGCGGTTTCTCCAGCTTATATTGCTTTCCTCGGGTGTTTTTACAACTGTCCAATGTCTTTGGGGACACAGGTATCCCATCATAGAGGGCCCGTCGACAGCGCTTCTGCTGACTTTTCTCGTTATCGCTCCATACGGCCTGCCTGCCGTGCAGGCCGGGGGAATCGCCGGCGGCCTGTTGCTCATGGCGGCCGTATTTATAGTGAAACCAAAAAGAATTGTCCCCGTAATGACTCCGAACGTGATCGGAGTAATCCTGATGCTCATCTCTCTAACTCTTCTGCCGTATCTAAGCGAGCTGATGTCGGGGGCTGGATCGTCTCCAGGCGAAGGAAGCGCGGTCAAATTCCTGCTGAGCGTCGGGCTGGTGCTCCTGATGAGCGCCATGGCGTACAGGCTCAGGGGGTTTTTCAAAACAGTCTGGCTGCTCGCCGGAATGATCATTGGGACGGCCGTTTTCTTCGCTATGGAACAGCCTTCGTTCAATCACCTTCTGACCTCCTCATGGTTCTCGATTCCACCTGAGATGATTCCCTCGAAGCCGGAGCTAACGATATCAGCCGTAATCGCTTTCGCGGTCTCTTACGTGGCCGTGGTGGTAAACAGCATCGGGAGCATTCAGGCCATCGCAAATATAACCAGCCGCGAGCGGCTGGCTGAGGCAATTCCGCGCGGGCTGTTCATCAACGGGGTCGCGGGTGTTTTGTGCGGGCTAATGGGAATTATCGGCCTGGTAAGCTACAGCGTTAGCCCCGGAATAGTGCTCTCGATACGGGTTGCAAGCCGGTTTGCGGTAGCCTGGTGCGGGGTTGTGTTAATTTTGGCGGCATTCAGTCCAAAGCTCGCCGCCTTCTTTGCGCTCGTTCCGCCCCCGGTCGTTGGGGCGGCCCTGTGTACTGCAATGGGCATTCAGATTGGAGCGGCCCTCGATATCGTTGCCGGATCGGGCATCGAGCAGCGCAGCTATTATATTGTGGGCCTGCCGGTCGTTTTGGGCGCCTTGATCGGTTTCTTGCCTCAAAACGTTGTTAATGAGCTGCCGCAGGCATTTCGTATATTTCTCGGCAACGGGCTGACGTTCGGGATACTATTGGTTTTGTTTCTCGAACATGTGCTCATGCGCAGGCCCGCGCCCGCACAAAAGGGAGGTCCCGGATGAGCGAAGCAGGAGCAGGGGAAAAACGGTTTCCCAGATGCGGAGAACGGTTTCCCAGATGCGAAGAACGGTGTCCCAGGTGCGGAGAAATCGTGCGGTTGTACCGGAATCCGCTCCTGACCGTGGATATTATAATTGAGGTTTCCGGAGGAGGAATTATTTTGATCGAGCGCAAGAACCCGCCTTTCGGTTGGGCCATTCCAGGCGGGTTCGTAGATTACGGCGAGACGCTGGAGGCTGCGGCAATGAGGGAGGCTCGAGAGGAAACGGGAATGGATCTCGTCGATCTGAAGCAGTTTCATGCTTATTCCGACCCGAAAAGAGACCCGCGAGGACACACGGTGAGCGTTGTTTTCACGGCAATCGGAAGAGGCAGCCCGCAAGCGGCCGACGATGCGAAAAACCTGCAAATTTTCCCGTTCGACAGGCTGCCGGAGAATCTGGCGTTCGATCACGCTTTGATCCTGTCAGATTACTTTGACATGAAAGCCGGATATAATTAGTGTCCATTCGGAATGGGGAACGCTTCGCGGGTGGGCTGGCGGTCCCGGTTCCCAAGCCCCGCCCGCCTCTGGTCATGGACAGGTCAGGGATGGCGTCGAGATATCGGCTGGCGGTCCCGGTTCCCAAGCCTGGAAAGAAAGCGGATGAATTTGGGAGAAGAGCCTGAAAATTTGCCTCTCGAGCAGGTTGTATCGGCCATGGTCGGCATTTATGACAGGAGCGGCAAAGGGCTCGATCAGCATCAGTGGGTTATCCGGGAAAGGCCGGTAACTCTATATCTGAACGGCAGGGAGATGGTGACGCTTTTGTGCGCGGGGCATCATCTTGACGAGCTTGCCGCCGGGTTTTTCTATGCCGAAGGATTTCTCCGTTCTCCGGAAGATATTCTTGGCATTGACATAGACGATGGAGCCGGGGCGGTGAATCTTTCGGCCAGGGGGGACGCCTCGATTACCGAAGGTTTGTGGCAGAAGCGCACGATTACTTCCGGGTGCGCTAAAGGCTCTCTTTTTTATTTTTCTCTTGATGCGCTTTTGAGCAAGCCGGTCAAAAGCGATATTCGGATTGCGCCGGGCCGGATACTCGACCGGGTGGAGGATTTGAACCGTTTGAGCGAAACATACCGCCGCACACATGGCGTCCACAATACGGCCCTTGCCGACCCGGACAGGGTTGTCCTTTTCCGGGACGACATAGGGCGTCACAACGCGGTGGACATGATAGTGGGGCATGTCTTCCTGCATGGGATCCCGCTCCGGGACAAAATGTTAATCACTACCGGCAGGCTGACCTCCGAAATGTTGATCAAGGCCGCCAAAGTGGGCATACCCGTCCTTGTCAGCCGCAATACGGCCACCAGTCTGGCGGTCGAGCTTGCCGTCTCGCTGGGGGTCACTCTGATCGGGCATGTTCGAGCAGGCAAGTTTACGGTCTATAATGGACAGGAAAGAATAGATGTCGGTCTATCTGGATAATGCTGCAACCAGTTTTCCCAAGCCGAAGGCAGTGATCGAGGCGGCTCGAAGGGTGCTGGAGGAGGTCGGCGCTTCCCCGGGCAGGGGAGCGCACAGGCATGCCAGAGAGGCGACGGCCATTGTTTCCGATTGCAGGCAAAAGACCGCTGCAATACTTGGGGTTAAAGACCCTGACCGGGTAGTCTTTACGAAGAATGCAACCGAGAGCATCAATCTTGTCCTGAAAGGCTGGCTAAGGCCGGGGGACCGTGTCCTCTATTCCGCAATGGAGCACAACTCGGTAGCTCGCCCCTTGAAGAAACTCGCATCCCAGGGCGTCAATATCGAAATGATTCCGTGCAGCCCTGCCGGGGCCCCGGACCTTGGGGTCCTGACGCAGATGCTTCGCTCTGAGGCCAGGCTGGTTGTCATGGTGCATGTATCGAATATAAACGGAGCGCTGATGCCGGTCGCAGAAGCATCTGAGGTGTGCGCTCGCGCAGGAGTGCCCCTGTTTTTGGATGCAGCGCAAAGTGCGGGGGTGCAGCCGATTGAGGCCGAAGAACTGGGCATTGGAATGCTCGCCTGTTCCGGACACAAGGCTTTGCTTGGACCCGCCGGGGTCGGCATTCTCTACGTGAGGCCCGGCCTCGATGTGCTGCCTCTCATGGAAGGCGGCACCGGCAGCCGCTCCGAGGAACTGGAACAACCTGAATTCTGTCCCGACCGGTACGAGAGCGGAACGCCCAATCTGCCGGGTCTGGCCGGGCTTTGCGCAGGAATCGGCTATATCCTGGAAACGGGAATGAACCGCATCCGGAATCATGAAATCGGAATGGCGCACTACCTTGAAAACGAGCTATGGCAAATTCCCGGGGTGCGGATGCTCGAACCGGAAAGGCGCGGATCGGGGGCGGTATCTTTTGTAGTCGAAGGGATGAATCCGGCCGATACAGGTTCGATTCTTGACCAGGCCTTCGACATTGCGGTAAGGACCGGGCTTCATTGCGCTCCGCTCGCCCACCAGACGCTCGGTACTTTTCCGGAAGGGACCGTCCGGGTTTCGCCGGGATTTTTGACAACCATCGAGAATGTCGAGTATCTTTTGAACGGGCTTCGCTGGATCGTTACACGGAGGGGATAGAAGCAGGGAGCAGGAAGCGGGGAGCAGGGAGCGGGGAGCGGGGAGCAGTGAGCAGGAAGCAGGGAGCGGGGAGCGGGGAGCGGGAATGAAGACTCCGGCAAAGACGTTTCAGGACTTGGAGGTGTGGAAGAGTTCGCACGCCTTCGTGCTTGGTGTCTATAGCCTGACAGCGACCTTCCCGGCTGATGAGCGGTTCGGCATGGTCAGCCAGTTCCGCCGCGCGGCCGTGTCCATTCCGGCGAATATTGCCGAGGGGTTTCGAAAATACACGACGGCTGATAAGGCGCGTTTCTTTAACACTGCCGAAGGATCACTGGAGGAATGCCGTTATTATTGCATCTTGGCCCAGGATCTGGGGTACGGCAATACAACGAATCTCCAAGAGGCGCTGGATGGGATCGCAGCGCAGTTGGCAGCCTACATTCAGCGACTTCGGGAGTCTTGATTGCTACTCCTTGCTTCTTGCTACATGCGACGTGTTGGGTCTTGATTCCCGCTTCTCGCTTCTTGCTTCCCGCTTCCCGCCACTTTGAGTGGCTCTGAGGATCGCGCATATGATTCGTAAGGCCAGGATAGCCGATGTAGTCGAGATTCACAAAATGCTGTGGCGTTTTTCGAAGGCCGAAAAACTCCTGGCCCGTTCCTTGAGCGAGCTTTATACGACCCTGCGGGACATAGTTGTCTTCGAAGATGAGGCCGGGCGGATCGCTGGGTGCTGCACTCTGCACATCGTCGATGAAGATCTTGCCGAAATCCGCTCCCTGGCCGTTCTCGAATCCCATCAACACCGCGGGATAGGCCGAGATCTGGTGGCGGCATGCATATCAGAGGCAAAGGAGCTTGGAATCGGCAAACTTTTCGCCCTGACCGGCGAGGTAGCATTTTTCGAACGTCTGGGCTTTCAGTTGGAGAACAAAGAGGACTTGCCTCATAAGGTGTGGTGGGACTGCAGGCACTGCCCCAAGCACCCCAATTACTGCGACGAATCCGCCCTGGTGTTGGATATCGTCTGAGGAAGGGTCCTTTTCCGCCGATTCCGAAGGGTAATTGGTGGCAGTTGATGTCCATCCGGATTATAATGCAAAGTTGAGGCACGTCCTGCGTGCCTTTCTTATTATTTATTTCGAATTTCGCATCCGGTTTGGAGGGATTGTTAAAAATGATAGTCGGTGTTCTAAAAAAAATATTCGGAAGCGCCAATGAGCGTGAATTGAAGAGGCTTGCGCCCCTTGTGGATGAAATCAACAGCTTTGAGCCGGGAATCCAGAAGTTGAGCGATGATCAGCTCCGAGGCAAGACTGTCGAATTCAGGCAGCGCCTGGAAAACGGCGAAGAACTCGACGATCTTCTTCCCGAAGCTTTCGCGGTGGTCCGGGAGGCTTCCACCCGCACTCTGGGAATGCGGCCCTTCGACGTCCAGTTGATAGGAGGCGTTGTCCTTCACCAGGGTAAAATCGCCGAAATGAAGACCGGTGAAGGCAAGACCCTGGTGGCGACCATGCCGATCTACCTCAACGCTCTGAGCAGCAGAGGGGTCCACCTGGTCACGGTAAACGATTATCTCGCCAGGCGCGACAGCGAGTGGATGGGGCAGATATACAAATTCCTGGGGCTGACGGTAGGCTGTATAGTCCATGGGCTCGACGACCTTGAAAGGCAGCAGGCCTACAACTCAGACATAACCTATGGGACCAACAACGAGTTCGGGTTCGATTATCTGCGGGACAACATGAAGTTCCGCATCGAGGAGCTTGTCCAGCGTGACCTGCACTACGCCATCGTGGACGAAGTGGACAGCATCCTGATCGACGAAGCAAGGACTCCCCTCATCATATCGGGTCCGGCGGAAAAATCTACCGAGCTTTATTACCGGGTAAACCGCATTATTCCACAGATTCGGGAAGAGTCACACTATACCAAGGAAGAGAAAACCCGCAGCGTTGCCCTGAATGAGGATGGTGTGGCAAGGGTCGAACGGCTGCTCGGGATCGAAAATCTTTACGATCCGCGCAATATGACAATAAATCATCACGTGCAACAGGCGCTCCGCGCTCATGTTCTTTTCAAGCGGGACGTGGACTACATCGTAAAGGAAGGCCAGGTAATCATAGTTGACGAGTTCACCGGCCGGCTCATGCCGGGCAGGCGCTACAGCGAGGGACTTCACCAGGCGCTGGAGGCCAAGGAAGGCGTAAAGGTCGAAAATGAAAACCAGACCCTGGCTTCGATTACTTTTCAGAACTATTTTCGCATGTACGAAAAGCTCGCGGGGATGACCGGCACCGCCGAAACCGAAGCCCCGGAATTCGCCAAGATATACAAGCTGGATGTGGTGGTCGTCCCGACACACAAAGAGATGATCCGGGAGGATTTTCCCGATTGCATCTACCGAACCGAATCCGAGAAGTTCAAGGCGGTTGCCGGGGAAATAAAAGAACTGCACGGCATAAAAAGGCCGGTCCTGGTGGGAACGATCAGCATCACCAAGTCCGAAAAGCTGAGCGAAATGCTTAAGCGCTCAGGGGTGCCGCACCAGGTGCTCAATGCCAAGCTCCATGAAAAAGAGGCCGAAATAGTTGCCAGGGCCGGACAGCCCGGGGCCGTTACAATCTCGACGAACATGGCTGGCCGCGGTACGGACATTGTCCTTGGGACGGGCGTGGTAGATGTGGGCGGGTTGCATATCATAGGCACGGAGCGCCATGAGTCCCGGCGGATCGACAACCAACTCAGGGGCCGTTCCGGGCGCCAGGGCGATCCAGGGTCATCCCGGTTTTACCTGTCGCTCGAAGACGACCTGATGCGGATTTTTGCAGCCGACAGGCTCTCCGGACTTATGCAGCGGATCGGCATGGCTGAAGACGAACCGATCGAACACCGGCTTATAAGCAAGGCCATTGAAAACGCCCAGAGCCGGGTTGAGGACCACAACTTCAGCATCCGCAAGCAGATTATCGAATACGATGACGTGATGAACCAGCAGCGCGAGATCATATACCGGCAGAGGCGGGAAGCGCTTCAGGGCGGAACTCTCAAGTCCGCTGTCTTCGACATGATAGACGACATGCTTGACTCTATAATCGAGGAGAACACAGCGGAAAAGACCTACGCCGAAGATTGGAACCTCGATAGCATCAACAAGGAAATGTTGCGCATTTTCGGCCTTCAGCCCAATCTCACGGTGGAATCCCTTGAAGACATGGATCGCGAGGCGCTCAGAGAAGATATGCTCGAGCTTGTGCAGAAGCGCTACGAAGCCCGTGAACAAGAGTTCAGCGAGCCGATCATGCGCGACCTGGAAAACTACATCCTTTTGCAGACGGTCGACGCGCTCTGGAAAGATCACCTGTTGAACATGGATTATCTCAAGGAAGGCATCGGTCTTCGCAGCTACGGGCAGCAGGACCCGCTGGTCGCCTACAAGCGCGAAGGCCACGA